>Ga0160472_100085_pt1 | contig 150451 bp, 137 predicted proteins | sample HID1973M_E11MG_FD_108267 | JGI IMG/M metagenome (GOLD analysis project Ga0160472, IMG submission 108267) | Enriched mosquito-associated microbial communities from UW Madison campus, WI, USA - HID1973M_E11 MG | ecosystem: Host-associated > Arthropoda: Insects > Digestive system > Unclassified ... | reverse complement strand
TTTTCAGAAGCTTTTCTCCGGCGACCCAGTTTCCTGTGTCTCCTGAACCGTCATCCCGTTGCCGGTTTGCCGTGTCAGTGGAGGCGCATTATAGGGAGTTCTTCCGGGCTGACAAGTGCTAATCTCAAGTTTTTATTCAACCGCTCAATATTTAAACCACCCGCTTATTTTATGAACCAATTATCGCTTTTTACCCATAAAAAACGGGCCAAAAGGCCCGTTTTTATTTGAGGAGTGTTATTGATGAGCTGTTATTACACTGTCTTTAACATCCATTTCGATAGTTTTGCCCGGAACCAATGCACCGGAAAGTATTTGCTGAGCCAGCGGATTTTCAATCTGCTGCTGAATAGCTCGTTTAAGTGGACGCGCGCCATAAACCGGATCGTAGCCATTCTCACCAAGCAATTTAATCGCTTCACTGGAAATGTGCAGTTTATAACCGCGATCTTCCAGACGCTTATACAAACGCTGCAACTGAATATGCGCGATTGAAGCGATATGTTTCTCAGCTAATGGATGGAACACAACCACTTCATCAATACGGTTAACAAACTCAGGGCGGAAATGCTGCCCTACTACTCCCATGACGATATCTTTCATTTCGCCATAATTGAGATTGCCGAAACGCTCCTGAATCAAATCCGATCCCAAATTCGATGTCATGATGACAACTGAATTGCGGAAATCCACAGTTCGTCCTTGTCCATCGGTTAAGCGCCCATCATCGAGAACTTGCAACAGGATGTTGAACACATCTGGATGTGCTTTCTCTACTTCATCCAGAAGAATGACTGAATAAGGACGACGACGAACCGCTTCTGTTAAATAGCCGCCCTCTTCATAGCCAACATAACCAGGAGGCGCACCGACCAGTCGCGACACAGAATGTTTTTCCATGAATTCAGACATGTCGATACGTACCATCGCGTCATCGCTATCAAACAAGAAGTTCGCCAATGCCTTGCACAGCTCAGTTTTACCTACCCCTGTCGGCCCAAGGAATAAGAAAGAACCGATCGGGCGATTAGGATCCGACAATCCCGCGCGGCTACGGCGAATAGCATTCGATACAGCTTCAACCGCTTCGTCCTGGCCGATGACACGTGCGTGCAGTTCATGCTCCATACGTAAAAGCTTATCGCGTTCGCCTTCCATCATGCGCGCCACAGGAATGCCGGTCCATCGTGCTAACACATCGGCAATTTCAACGTCGGTAACTCGATTACGCAGCAGCTTCATCATCTTGCCTTCAGCCTGAGTCGCTGCAGCCAGCTGTTTCTCAAGCGCTGGAATCTTGCCGTACTGCAACTCGGACATTTGGCCGAGGTCGCCTAAGCGGCGAGCCTGCTCAAGTGTAAGGCGCGCTTGCTCAAGTTCAGCCTTGATGTTCTGCGTACCGGATAAAGATGCTTTTTCCGCTTTCCACTCATCTTCCAGTTCAGCGTACTCACGCTCTTTTTGATTCAGCTCACTCTCTAACATCTCAAGGCGTTTGATGCTGGCGTCATCCGCTTCTTTCTTAAGTGCCTGCTGCTCCAGTTTCAGCTGAATAATCCGGCGTTCAAGACGGTCAAGCGATTCAGGCTTAGAGTCCATCTGCATGCGGATGCTTGAGGCCGCCTCATCAATCAAGTCAATCGCCTTGTCGGGTAGCTGGCGATCAGCAATGTAGCGATGCGATAAGGTTGCGGCCGCGACGATAGCCGGATCGGTAATTTGAACGTGGTGATGCAATTCATAACGCTCTTTCAGCCCACGCAGAATAGCGATGGTGTCTTCAACGCTTGGCTCAGCGACGTAGACTTTCTGAAAACGACGTTCTAACGCAGCATCTTTCTCTATATATTGACGATACTCATCCAGCGTCGTCGCGCCCACACAGTGCAACTCACCACGCGCCAATGCAGGTTTAAGCATATTACCAGCGTCCATCGCGCCGTCAGCTTTACCCGCGCCAACCATAGTATGCAGCTCATCAATAAACAGGATGACATTTCCCTCCTGTTTAGAAAGATCGTTCAATACACCTTTTAAGCGCTCTTCAAACTCACCACGGTATTTTGCGCCCGCCACCAGCGCGCCCATATCCAACGCCAGTACGCGGCGGCCTTTTAAACCCTCCGGTACTTCACCATTAATGATGCGCTGAGCCAGTCCTTCAGCAATAGCCGTTTTACCCACGCCAGGTTCACCAATAAGCACGGGATTGTTTTTGGTGCGCCGTTGCAATACCTGAATAGTCCGGCGAATCTCTTCATCACGACCGATTACTGGATCGAGTTTGCCTAATTCAGCACGCTCGGTTAGATCGATGGTGTATTTTTTCAATGCCTGCCGCTGATCTTCAGCCCCTTGATCACTCACGTTTTCTCCTCCACGCATCTGGTCAATGGCCTTGGTTAGCTTTTCATTGGTTGCGCCAGCAGATTTAAGGATATCTGCCAAAGAACCACGTGAATCGAGGGCCGCCAGAACAAATAATTCAGATGAAATAAAATTGTCGCTGCGCTTCTGCGCCAGCTTGTCACATAAATTGAGCACACGGACTAAATCAGATGAAGGCTGAACATCACCTTCAGTCCCTTCCACTTGAGGCAGACGATCGATCGCCTGCTCTACCTGCGTGCGTAAGGTTGCAACGTCCGCACCTGCAGACGTTAATAATGGACGTACCGTTCCGCCTTCTTGATTAAGCAACGCGCTCATCAAGTGCAGAGGTTCGATAAATTGATTGTCATGTCCCAGAGCGAGGGACTGCGCATCGGCGAGAGCCAGTTGGAATTTGTTGGTAAGACGATCCAGACGCATGATTCCTCCCATTACAGGTCAAAATGCTACTGGAGATTAAATGAGGTCATCCCTCAAAATTTCAAGGTTAATGACCTGAGATGAGAGTAAAAAACATACTAACCGGATCGTCTTATGGCGTAAGGTTATATCAGCCAGATCAAAGTTGCCATACGACCGGTAACACCATCACGGCGAAAGGAGAAGAAATTGTCTGGTTCGCTGAAGGTGCAACGCTTCACAGCGCTAACAGATTGCACGCCTGCCGCCTGCAGACGCTGATGCGCTAATAACACTATATCGGCATAAAATTTATTGCCAACTGGACGGAATGCCGCTGCCGCCTGAGGAGCTTTAGCCATGAAGGCACTACGTACCTCTGCGCCGACTTCAAATGCATTCGGACCAATTGCTGGTCCAAGCCATGCATGAATCTGATTAGGAGATGAACGAAACTGCGCCAGCGTGTTTTCTAATACGCCATCGCAAAGCCCACGCCACCCCGCATGTGCAGCGGCGACTTGCGTTCCATCCGCCGAGCAGAACAACACCGGTAAACAATCTGCTGTCATTACTGCACACACTACGCCTGCTTGATTAGTAATACATGCATCTGCACGCGGTATCTCATGTACGGAATGTGGCAGCCGGACAATATCGGTTGTGTGAACTTGATCCAGCCATTGTGGCATTGCGGGCAAGCCCGCTAGCTCCACCAGTCGTTGGCGATTGCTTTCGACATGTGATGACGAATCCCCGACATGGCTACCCAGATTCAGCGATTTCCAAGGTGCTGTACTCGTGCCGCCATAGCGTACAGTGGAGCACGCTCGCACGCGGGACGGTACGGGCCAATCGGGGATAATCAAACTCATAACCAGTCCATTTGATCCTTGAACTCTTCAGTATCCGCTTTCAAAGCGTTAACTAAATCGATCATGTCTTGCGGGATTGGTGCATGAAATTCCATTTCAATACCGGTGATAGGGTGATACAGACGCAGCATGGTGGCATGCAGTGCCTGGCGATCGAAGCCACGTAATGTGGAGATGAACGCTTCAGATGCACCTTTTGGCGGACGTGGACGACCACCATAAAGCGGATCGCCTACCAGCGGATGGTTAATATGCGCCATGTGGACACGAATCTGGTGGGTACGCCCCGTTTCCAGACGCAGGCGTAAACGCGTGTGTGCACGGAAATGCTCCATGATTCGATAGTGAGTAACCGCAGGTTTGCCCATCGGATGCACAGCCATATGCGTGCGCTTGGTTGAGTGACGGCTGATTGGCTCATCAACGGTGCCGCCCGCTGTCATCGTACCGATTGCTACCGCTTCGTATTCACGCGTGATTTCACGCAGCTGTAGCGTTTCGACCAAGTGCGTTTGTGCAGGAACGGTTTTAGCTACCACCATTAATCCAGTGGTATCTTTATCAAGGCGATGGACGATGCCTGCGCGCGGAACATCCATTATGGCGGGGTAATGATGCAGCAATGCATTCAGCACCGTACCATCAGGATTTCCCGCGCCCGGATGCACCACAAAACCACGCGGCTTGTTAATCACCAGGATATCATCGTCTTCATAAACGATGTCGAGCGGCAGATTTTGCGGCTCCCAGCGTTGCGCTTCTTCGATCTCAGCGTCAATGGCGACACGTTCGCCACCTAACACTTTCTCTTTTGGTTTGTCGACAATCGTGTCGTTAACACTAACGCGACGGTTAAGGATCCATTCTTTTATACGAGAACGCGAATAATCAGGGAACAATTCTGCCAAAGTCTGATCTAAGCGTTGTCCGAGTTGTGATTCGGATACCGTTGCGGTGAGTTGAACTTGTTGTGCCATATACAGCTTCTTCGTTAACGTTGGGTTTTCACGGCGATGCCGTTTAATATAATGTGCTATCGTACCTGGTCATTACCGGGAGCTATACGGACAGCTTCCGCCATAACATTTTGAGGATAATCATTTCGTCATGACGCGTATGAAACATCTGGTGGCTGCTGCCACACTGAGCCTGGCCCTTGTGGGTTGTTCCGGCTCTAATGACGCGGTACCGGACAGCCCGCCTTCTGAAATCTATGCCACAGCGCAGCAAAAGCTGCAGGACGGTAACTTTAAAGCGGCGATTAAGCAACTGGAAGCGCTGGATAATCGTTATCCGTTCGGTCCTTATTCACAGCAGGTTCAGCTGGATTTGATCTACGCGTATTATAAAAATGCCGATCTGCCATTAGCACAGGCGGCTATTGCTCGCTTCATGCGTTTGAATCCTACTCATCCAAACATCGACTATGTCATCTATATGAAAGGCCTGACGGATATGGCGTTAGATGATTCGGCGCTGCAAGGCTTCTTCGGCATTGATCGTTCTGATCGTGATCCGACCCATGCCCGTGATGCATTCCGTGACTTCTCGCAGCTGCTGCGCAGTTATCCGAACAGCCAATATTCAGCTGACGCGCAAAAACGTCTGGTCTACTTGAAAGATCGTTTAGCGAAATATGAACTGTCCGTGGCGCAATTCTATACTAAGCGCGAGGCTTATGTCGCGGTCGTTAACCGTGTGGAAGGTATGATGCGCGATTATCCCGATACGCAGGCCACGCACGATGCGCTGTCGCTGATGGAAAATGCCTACCGTCATCTACAACTAAACGCAGAAGCAGATAAAGTGGCAAAGATTATTGCTGCGAATCAAGTCGGCTAATTTTTATTCCGCTTGAAACTAAAAAAGCAGCCTTCAATGGCTGCTTTTTTTATGCTCGGAAAAACATTAAAACCAGTGTTTTCCCGTTGAGCTAACCCATCAACAATGCGCTTTTAACGGCTACGCTTCAAGCCTTTTAACCCGCTTTCTCAGCCTTTCTCACAAATAACTGGCCTTGACAAAAAGTGACATTTTTTCGTGATCTAAATCACACATTTTGTCTGTTTTCGCGTTATGCTGAACTTACCAAGACGGAAATGACAGAGAGGTAAGAAATATGATTCTCAACATTACCAGTAAACAAATGGAAATCACTGCGGCTATCCGCAACCATGTCGAAGACCGTCTCGCCAAGCTAGAAAAGTGGCAAACTGACCTGATTAATCCCCATATTGTCTTGTCCAAAGAACCAAAAGAATTCGTGGCTGATGCCACTATAAATACGCCAAACGGCACTTTGGTGGCCAGCGCCAAACACGACGATATGTATACCGCAATAAATGATTTGATTGCTAAGCTCGAACGACAGCTCAATAAAGTTCAGCATAAAGCCGAAGCTCGCCGCGCAACGACCAGCGTAAAAGATTTCACACCGGCCAGCTAATCACTTCAACGACAAGTTTAACGCGCCTACGGGCGCGTTTTTTATTGACAGCTTTAAATCAGTACGGTTACTCTCAGTTCACTATTTTTGTGGAATTAATCATGAAACAACCTCTGTTTTTCTTCGCTTTCTTTTTTACCTTCCCCTAATTGGGAGGCAATTCGTCGTGTGAAAACGAAAGCGAAGACGAACAACAAAGCCTCCCAACTGGGAGGCTTTTTTATTGGACAGCTTACAGGTGATCCCTATGAATCCCGATAATCCATTACTGGCGTTGCGCGACAGAATCAGCGCGGTCGATGAAAAACTACTGACTCTTTTAGCAGAACGCCGTTCGCTGGCCGTTGAGGTTGCACAGGCTAAACTTGAAACCCATCGCCCTATTCGTGATGTAGAACGCGAACGCGCTTTGCTGGAGCATTTGATCGTACTGGGCAAGAAACACCATTTGGATGCACACTACATCACACGGCTTTTCCAGTTAGTGATTGAGGATTCTGTATTAACTCAACAGGCGCTCCTGCAAAAGAATCTGAACCATCCTCATGCGCAGGCTGCCCGCATTGCTTTTTTAGGTCCAAAAGGTTCCTATTCTCACCTTGCTGCACGTAAATACGCAGCGCGCCATTTTGACAATATGGTTGAAAGCGGCTGTCTTAAGTTTCATGACATTATTAAACACGTTGAAAATGGCTTAGCCGATTACGCGGTATTGCCGATAGAAAATACCAGTTCGGGTTCGATCAATGATGTTTACGATTTGCTTCAGCAAACAAGTTTGTCGATTGTGGGCGAACTGACTTTGCCCATCGATCATTGCGTGTTGATCAATGGCACCACCGATCTTCAGCAGATTGAAACGGTCTATAGTCATCCCCAGCCTTTCCAGCAATGTAGCCAGTTTATTAATCGTTTTCCACATTGGAAAATTGAGTACACCGAAAGTACCGCAGCAGCGATGGAGAAAGTCGCCGCACTCAATTCACCTAAAGTTGCAGCCTTAGGCAGTGAGGCTGGCGGAGAGCTTTATCAGTTACAGGTTCTTGAACGAAATCTGGCGAATCAGCAACAAAACCAGACGCGTTTCATTGTTCTGGCTCGTAAACCGATCGACGTTTCTGATCAGGTTCCCGCGAAAACCACACTCATCATGGCAACAGGACAGCAAGCAGGTGCGCTGGTTGATGCCCTGTTAGTCTTGCGACAACACAACCTGATCATGAGTAAACTTGAGTCACGTCCTATCAATGGAAATCCGTGGGAAGAGATGTTTTACATTGATGTGCAGGCAAATTTGCAGTCGGAAAAAATGCAGCAGGCATTACAAGAATTGAAAACGATGACGCGATCGCTGAAGGTATTGGGATGTTATCCAGGCGAAAATATCGTGCCGGTTGAACCTGGCGAATAAAAGAAAGGCATCCAACGGGATGCCTTTTTATTTACTGCCGGCTGTCGTTCGCCGAACGTAATAAGCTGCGGCTTTCCACCAGGAAGCGTTTGGCATGGTCGCCAAACCAGTGCTCGACCCGATTAAAACTGTTGATGAAGGCTTGCTTATCACCCTGCTCCAGCAAGGTAATCGCTTCGCCAAAGCGTTGATAATACCGTTTTATCAGTGCCAAATTACTTTCTGAAGACATAATAATGTCAGCATACAGCTGCGGATCTTGGGCAAACAAGCGTCCAACCATCGCTAGTTCCAACCGGTAGATTGGCGACGACAGCGCCAATAACTGATCGAGATTAACGTTTTCTTCAGCTAAATGCAGACCATAAGCAAAGGTCGCGAAATGCCGAAGCGCCTGTATGAACGCCATGTTTTGATCATGCTCTACAGCGCTAATACGATGTAAGCGAGCACCCCAAACCTGCATTTGTTCCAAAAACCATTGATACGCTTCAGGTTGACGGCCATCACACCAAACCACAACCTGTTTCGCAAGGCTACCGCTGTCAGGCCCAAACATCGGATGCAACCCCAGCACCGGTCCTCCATGCGCGGCCAGCATCGCCTGAAGCGGGCGATTTTTCACTGAAGCTAAATCAACCAAAATGCAGTCATCAGGCAGCTGCGGCAGCTGCGCTATGACTTGTTCAGTTAAATGAATCGGAACACTGATAATCACCATGCCGGCATCGCTTAGCAGCGATTCAGCCTGCTCCCAATCCGCTTTATCGAGTATTTTTACGGTATAACCTGACAGGGTCAGCATCTTTTCAAATAGCCTGCCCATCTGGCCATTTCCGCCAACGATCACCACTGGACGCAATTCAGGACAAAGCGTTTTGAAACCTTTGTCATTTTCGCTGGTGTAGGATTCACGCATTACGCGGCGCAGCACATCTTCGATAAGATCAGGCGGCACACCCAACGCTTCCGCTTCCTTACGGCGCGACGCCAGCATTGAAGCTTCACGTTCTGGCACATAAATAGGCAAGCCATAACGGCTTTTGACTTCGCCTACCTCAGCGACCAGTTCAAGCCGCTTTGCCAGCAGATCGAGCAGCGCCTTGTCTACATTATCTATTTGATCGCGTAACGCGGTCAGTTCAGCAACCATTGCTCATTACACCTCGTGTGACAGACGCGCCGACAGCACTCCTTGCAGATCCTGATGCATATCACGTAGCAAAACTTCAGTGACTTCCCAATTGATGCAGGCATCAGTGACGGAAACGCCATATTTCATTTCACTGCGTGGTTGCTCAGAAGATTGGCTCCCTTCATTGATATGGCTCTCCAACATCAAACCAATAATCGAACGGTTACCATCTTTGATCTGGGCGACAGCTGACTCAGCTACCCCAGGCTGGCGACGGAAGTCTTTATTAGAATTACCATGGCTGCAATCTATCATTAAGGCTGGACGCAGTCCCGCCTTGAGCATCTCTTTTTCGCATTGTGCAACATCTTCTGGCCCGTAATTTGGCGTTTTTCCACCACGGAGAATGACGTGACCGTCTGGATTGCCTTGAGTTTGCAGCAAGCAAACTTGACCAGACTGATTGATACCGACAAAACGATGTGGCATTGCAGCTGCGCGCATTGCATTGATGGCCGTGCCAAGACTACCATCTGTTCCGTTTTTAAAACCAACCGGCATTGAAAGACCTGATGCCATTTCACGGTGAGTTTGCGATTCAGTCGTACGAGCACCAATCGCCGACCAGCTGAACAAATCGCCTAAATATTGTGGACTGTTAGGATCAAGGGCTTCAGTGGCCAATGGCAGACCCATTTCCACTAAATTCACTAACAGCTTACGTGCAATGTGTAAGCCCCCTTCCATATCAAACGAATTGTCCATATAAGGATCGTTGATCAAACCTTTCCAACCTACGGTCGTACGAGGTTTTTCAAAATAGACGCGCATAACGAGGTACAGCTGATCCTTCAACTGTTCAGAAAGGGTTTGCAGACGGCGAGCGTAATCAAGTGCAGCTTCTGTATCGTGAATTGAACATGGGCCACACACCACCAAAAGACGCGGATCGCGGCCTGCGATAATGTCAGAAATCGTCTGGCGAGATGCAGCAACCTGCTCTTGTTGCTGGGCATTCAGTGGGAATTTCGCCTTTAACTCTTCTGGCGTGATCAATATTTGTTCATCTGCGATATGCACATTATTCAGCGCGTCTTTTTGCATGATTACGATCCTTTTCTCGTTTATGCGGTCCAGGGATCCTCTAAGAGGATGTCGCACACTGTATCATAAAGAGTACGCCTTGCAATTAGTCTGTACATTTTTAATTACTATCAATAAAAACAACGCCTAATAAATAATTTAACTACTTTAAAATGAACAAGTTATATTTACATTGCGCTTAGCCCACACCCTTAAAAATGTAAAGTTATCATTACAATACTGAACATGGGCGCTTAAGTGACCTGTGTTAATCTGACGTCACTTTCTGCTTAATTCAGTAATTTCATATGACCGCTCATTTCGCTTCTATTACATTACGTCCGTTCGCCTTAGAGGATATCTCTGCCTTCGCTGCCGCAGTCAATAACTCGCTCGACACTTTGCTTCCATGGATGGTTTGGGCACATGAAAATTATGAGGAAAAAGAAGCAGCCAGCTGGATCAACTTTACTCACTTGCAAAGAGCAACAGGTGAAGCGCATGAATTTGCCATTGTTGATGAGCAAGATCGGCTATTAGGTGGCGCAGGTATTCGCTTTTCACGTTTTCAAGGTGACTTTAGTGCATTGGGATATTGGGTTCGCAGCGATGTTCAAGGAAAAGGCATTGCCAGCCAGGCGGTAAACCAGCTGCTTAAGTTTGGATTTGAACGGCCTGCTGTTAAAACGATTGAGATCTTGGCAGCAGAGGCCAATACAGCAAGCAGGAGAGTGGCAGAAAAATGCGGAGGACGTTTTGTTGATTACCGTTACGGGTTGATCATTTTAGACAGCGGTCCGGTTAACACCGCGATTTATCATTTTCATCGGCCGCAGAAATAAGCTCACAGAGATTCTGGCGTGATAATGACATTGTGTCCGCAGGTATTTTTCCCTCATTATAATAAAAAAAGGGGCTGGCATTTCGCCAACCCCTTGTTTGCTATTAACTTTTAGATGTCGCGCTAGCGATACCTTAGTTAAGACGCTCTTTGATACGAGCAGACTTACCAGTACGCTCACGCAGGTAGTACAGTTTGGCTTTACGCACAGCGCCACGACGTTTAACAGCGATGCTGTCAATTACTGGTGAGTGAGTTTGGAAAACACGCTCAACGCCTTCGCCGTTAGAAATTTTGCGAACAGTGAATGCAGAGTGCAGACCGCGGTTACGAATAGCGATAACCACGCCCTCGAATGCCTGCAGACGTTTCTTAGAACCTTCAACGACCCATACTTTCACTTCCACGGAATCACCCGGACGGAAAGAAGGTACGTCCTGTTTCATCTGCTCTTGTTCAATTTGCTTAATAATGTTGCTCATAATTAAATCTCTTATCCTGGGTAAACTGATAGTCGGGGAAGATCACTCTTCCACATCATCGTTTTGCTGCTGCTGAAATTCACGTTTGAATTCCTTTAGCAACCTTGCTTGCTCTTCAGTCAGAGCCAGGTTTTCCAGAAGTTCAGGTCTTCTTAGCCAGGTACGGCCTAGCGACTGTTTCAGGCGCCAACGGCGAATATCGGCATGGTTGCCTGACAGTAAAACTGCCGGAACATCCTTGCCTTCTAACACTTCAGGTCGGGTGTAGTGTGGACAATCCAGCAAACCATCCGAGAACGAATCCTCATCGGCTGACGCTTGCTTACCCAGCACACCAGGAATAAACCGGGCAACTGAGTCAATCAACGTCATGGCTGGTAATTCTCCGCCACTGAGTACGTAATCGCCGATTGACCATTCTTCATCAATTTCGGTTTGGATTACGCGCTCATCAATCCCTTCATAACGACCACAGACCAGAATTAACTTGTTCTGCGTCGCTAACTCACAAACGCCCTGTTGGTCGAGTTTGCGCCCCTGAGGTGAAAGATATATCACCTTAGCCCCGTCTCCCGCCGCTGCTTTCGCTGCGGAGATGGCATCCCGTAAAGGTTGTACCATCATTAACATTCCCGGTCCGCCGCCATAAGGACGATCATCCACGGTGCGGTGCCGGTCAAGCGCGAAGTCACGCGGACTCCAGCTTTGAATACTAAGCAGGCCATTTTTTACTGCCCGGCCAGTTACCCCGTAATCGGTAATAGCGCGAAACATTTCTGGAAACAGGCTAATAACACCAATCCACATTGTATTCGCCGTTACGTTACCCTGTGATTCGGAGATCAAAAACCAGGATCCCAATCTACTTCGATGAGGCCAGTAGTGAGATCGACTTTCTTGATAACCTGTTCATCAAGAAACGGAATCAACCGCTCCTGAGCACCGAACGCATCTTTCAGGTTTGCCTTAACAACGAGTACGTCGTTCGAGCCGGTTTCCATCAAATCAATGACTTTGCCCAACTCGTAGCCTTCAAGGTTAACAACCTGGCAACCCATAAGGTCTTTCCAGTAATAGTCACCGTTATCCAGCGCTGGCAACTGCGTCGAATCAACCTTGATTTCGCAATTGGTTAATTGAGCCGCCGCATCCCGATCATCGAAGCCTTTGACTTTGATAATCAGGTCCTGATTGTGGTGCTTCCAACCCTCTAGCTCAACCTGATGCCATTTACCGGCACGCTGGATAAACCAAGGTTGGTAGTCGAAGATGCTTTCAGCGTCTTCAGTGGAGGAAAACACTTTGAGCCAACCGCGGATGCCGTATGCGGCCCCCATTTTACCCAAAACAATGGGATTAACGGGAGGCTGTGCGGCAAGTTGTTTGCTCATGCTCACCACCGTGACAGATTAAGCTGCTTTCTTTGCTTCTTTGATCAGCGCGTTAACGCGATCAGAAAGCGTAGCGCCCTGGCCAACCCAGTGCTCGATGCGATCCAGGTCCAGACGCAGACCTTCAGCCTGACCAGAAGCGATCGGGTTGAAGAAACCTACGCGCTCGATGAAGCGACCGTTGCGTGCATTACGGCTGTCAGTAACGACGACCTGATAGAACGGACGCTTTTTAGCGCCGTGACGTGCCAAACGAATTGTTACCATAACATCCTCTTCAGTTAATAAAACACCCGGCTCCATCGGGGAATGGAGTCCGGGTGCTGTATAAAAAGCCCGAAAATTTTACTCATTTTGGCGAAAAAAGCAACCTAATAGCGTTTCTTTCGGGCTTTTTTGTGGAACGATTAACGTCCCGGGAAACCTGGCGGCATCATGCCTTTCATACCGCGCATCATTTTTGCCATGCCACCTTTCTTCATTTTCTTCATCATGCGCTGCATATCATCAAACTGCTTAAGTAAGCGGTTAACGTCCTGCACCTGCATGCCTGAACCGGTCGCAATACGACGTTTACGCGACCCTTTAATGAGTTCCGGCTTTTCGCGCTCTTTGCGCGTCATTGAATTAATGATGGCTTCCATGCGCACCAGCACTTTGTCGTCCATTTGCGATTTAACGTTATCTGGCAGTTGGCCCATGCCTGGCAGTTTGCCCATCAGACTAGCCATGCCGCCCATGTTGCGCATCTGCTTCAACTGCTCAAGAAAATCGTTTAAATCGAAACCGTCACCGGTTTTTAATTTTTTCGCCAGCTTTTCAGCTTGCTCGCGGTCAACTTTACTCTCGATATCTTCAATCAGCGACAGCACGTCGCCCATGCCGAGAATACGTGATGCGATACGTTCTGGATAAAAAGGCTCCAGTGCCTCGGTCTTCTCACCGACACCCATGAACTTAATCGGTTTGCCGGTAATATGACGAATTGACAGCGCAGCACCGCCGCGAGCATCACCATCCACTTTGGTCAGAATAACGCCTGTCAGCGGCAATGCTTCGTTAAATGCTTTAGCCGTGTTAGCCGCATCCTGGCCGGTCATGGCATCAACCACAAACAGTGTTTCAACCGGATTAATCGCGGCATGAACCTGTTTGATTTCGTCCATCATCGCTTCATCAACGTGCAAACGACCGGCAGTATCCACCAGCAACACGTCGTAAAACTTCAGTTTGGCTTCTTTCAACGCATTGTTAACAATGTCGACGGGTTTCTGACTCACGTCGGATGGGCAGAAATCAACCCCAACCTGTTGAGCCAAAGTCTCAAGCTGTTTAATCGCTGCAGGACGATAAACGTCAGCAGAAACAACCAGGACTTTCTTTTTATGCTTTTCACGCAGGAACTTACCCAGTTTCCCGACGCTGGTCGTTTTACCCGCACCTTGTAAACCGGCCATCAGCACAACAGCAGGTGGCTGCGCAGCTAAATCAAGCGCATTATTCTCTGCCCCCATTGCTGCAACCAGTTCGTTGCGGACGATTTTGATGAACTCTTGGCCTGGCGTCAGGCTTTTATTGACGTCATGGCCTACTGCACTCTCTTTTACGCGACTGATAAAGTCACGTACAACTGGCAGTGCAACGTCAGCTTCGAGCAACGCCATGCGAACTTCACGCAGCGTGTCTTTAATGTTGTCTTCGGTCAGCCTTCCGCGGCCACTGATATTACGCAGGCTTTGCGACAAACGATCGGTTAAATTATCAAACATTTTCTCTCACTTAAAAAATCGCGAGGCGCCTGATCGGCAGAATGCGGCGGATTATAACACGAAGCATCAGCGATCTCTGCAATTGACCCTCAGATCGTTTGGAGCATACTGCTGCTGGCGCTATACTGCTTTTTTCCTTATATCTGACTGATACCCGAAAGGATCTATGTCCGTTTTCTCGATTGTGGCGCTGTTCGCCTACTCCCTAAGCCTTGCACTGATCATTCCCAGCTTGTTAAAACGTAACGGTGGCTGGCGGCGGATGGCGGTGCTTTCTGCCTGTGTGGCGCTGATTACCCACGCGGTGGCTCTGCAGCAACGCATTTTTGCCGTCGATGGCGGACAAAACTTAAGCCTGTTGAACATTGGATCGCTAGTCAGCTTACTGATCTGCGCCATCATGACGATTGTCGCCTCACGCAATCGTGGCTGGCTGTTGTTACCGATTGTTTACAGCTTTGCGCTGATCAACCTGGCTTTTGCTACCTTCGTTCCCAACGCGTTCATTACTCATCTTGAAACCACGCCGGGCATGATGATTCACATCGGCCTGTCGCTGTTTGCCTACGCCACACTCATTATCGCGGCCCTCTACGCGCTGCAGCTGGCTTGGATTGACTATCAGTTAAAAAATAAAAAATTGGCGTTTACCCAAGATATGCCGCCGCTGCTTACCATTGAGCGCAAGATGTTTCATATTACCCAAGTGGGCGTTGTGCTGCTGACACTGGTGCTTTGTACCGGTTTGTTTTATATGCATAACCTGTTCAGTGCCGAGAATGTTGATAAAGCAGTACTTTCCATCATTGCATGGTTCGTCTATATCGTTCTGCTTTGGGGACACTATCATGAGGGTTGGCGCGGTCGTCGCGTAGTCTGGTTCAACTGCGGCGGCGCGTTGCTGTTAACCATGGCTTACTTCGGCAGCCGTGTTTTACAGCACCTACTCACTTCTGCCTCACATTAATTAAGGAAGTCCTGCGTTGGAACATGTTTCGACCACCACGCTGATCGTAACGCTAATCATTATGGTACTGGTTTCGGCTTATTTTTCAGGTTCAGAAACTGGCATGATGACGCTTAACCGCTACAAGCTGCGTCATCAAGCTAAAAGCGGGCATCGCGGAGCGCGTCGCGTTGAAAAGTTACTGCGACGCCCCGATCGCCTGATTAGCCTGGTGCTGATTGGCAATAACCTGGTTAATATCCTCGCGTCGGCCTTAGCGACCATAGTTGGAATGCGCCTGTATGGCGATGCCGGTGTCGCTATCGCTACCGGTGTGCTCACGTTTGTCGTTTTGGTATTTTCCGAAGTCCTCCCTAAAACCATCGCCGCACTTTATCCAGAAAAAGTGGCCTATCCTAGCAGCGTACTGCTTGGGCCATTGCAATATGTCATGCTGCCCTTGGTCTGGCTGTTAAACACCATAACGCGTATTTTGATGCGTATGGTGGGGATGAAAACCGATGGTTCTATTAATTCCGCTCTAAGCAAAGAAGAGCTTCGCACTATCGTTTATGAGTCACGTAATTTGATATCACGCCGAAACCAAGACATGCTTCTTTCGGTGCTTGATTTGGAAAAAGTCAGCGTTGACGACATCATGGTGCCGCGTAATGAGATTGTTGGCATTAATATCAACGATGACTGGAAATCCGTGGCCCGCCAGCTCAGCCATTCGCCACACGGACGCATCGTATTGTTTCGTGATTCGCTCGATGATTGTGTAGGCATGCTGCGTGTACGCGAAGCCTGGCGCATGATGACAGAAAAAGAGTTCAACAAAGAGACGCTGCTACGCGCTGCTGATGAAATCTATTATGTACCGGAAGGCACACCATTGAATGTGCAGCTAGTTAAATTTCAGCGCAACAAGAAGAAAGCCGGTTTGGTGGTTGATGAATATGGTGACATCAAAGGTTTGGTGACCATCGAAGATATTCTTGAAGAGATCGTTGGCGATTTCACTACCTCTATGTCACCTTCACTTGCAGAAGAAGTGATGCCACAAAACGATGGTTCAGTCTTGATTGAAGGAAGCGCCAATGTGCGCGAAATCAACAAAGCCTTTAACTGGAACCTACCTGAAGAAGAAGCCCGTACCATTAATGGGATGTTGCTTGAGGCGCTGGAAGAGATTCCACAAATGAAGACGCGCATCCAAATTGGTCACTACGACATTGATATTCTGGATGTGCAGGACAATATGGTGAAGCAGGTCAAAATCACACCAAAGACGCCATTGAAATCTTCCATCGGCTCCTAAATTGCCTATAAAAAACGCCGCTAAATGCGGCGTTTTTTGGCAGGTAATCGCAAAACTAGATGTGCAGTTCCTGCAATTTCTCTTTTGGTAGTTTCAGATCTTCGTTGTGATTAACGCCGATATCATGTGCCAGAACGTTGCGGGCAATTTGCTGCGCTTCATCTAATGAATGCAGTTTGTAGCTACCACACTGATATTCGTTGAGCTCAGGGATCTGATTCTGATCTTTTACCTTCAGAACATCTTCCATCGCCTCTTTCCACGCTTTCGCTACGCGTTGCTCATCTGGCGTCCCGATCAGACTCATATAGAAACCAGTACGGCAACCCATCGGTGAGATATCAACGATTTCGACACCGTCACCATTCAGGTGATCGCGCATGAATCCTGCAAAAAGATGCTCAAGCGTATGAATACCGCGCTCAGTCAGGATCTCAATGTTAGGTCGGCAGAAACGCAGGTCGAAAACAGTAATTGTATCGCCGTTTGGCGTCTTCATGGTTTTCGCTACACGCACTGCAGGCGCAGCCATGATGGTGTGATCAACAGTAAAACTATCCAGTAATGGCATTACGTCGCCTCCTGTTCTGAGAATTTTTTTTAAAACAATGAAACTTTTCTGTTCGCCCAACGTCTGAATATATGAAAGACGCGCATTTGTTATCATCATCCCTGACAACAGAGATGTTAATTTGGCCACATTGATGTGGCCTTTTTCTTTTTCTACCCTTCCCGGCTCGCCAGATACGTTTCCAGATCCAACGTATCATTCGCTTCAAGCTGCTGCTGTTTAGACACAGACTCTTGCGCCTGACGCGTGAAGTCTTCTTCGCTTAACACTTCCAAAGATTCTTCACACAGCAAATGACGATATTGTTCTGCCAATGCTATACCGGTTCCGGTCAAACCATTATCCTTCATCGCGTGAAGGATGCGCGCTGAATAGGTTAGCTCAGGATCATCAAACGATGCCACCAGTTGATCGCAAACTTGTTGATATTGCGTGCTGCCCTGATTGCTGTCTAACACCTCAGCGACACGACGCAGATCTGCAAACAATGTTTTGCCCACTTCTTGCAGCGAATGCTCCGCTTCACCACATCCTACCGCAATTTTTTGGCCCGGCTTACGCCCTTCCAATACAACACGATTCCAGTTTTGACGAGTGCACTGCAGCTCTTCAGCGCTCATTTCAGGCGCATCTGCCAGCGTGCACCAAATCAGGAACAGATCAAGGAAGCGTACCTGATTTTCATCAACGCCAATTGCAGAGAAGGGATTGATATCAAGTGAACGGACTTCAATGTATTCAATGCCGCCACGCAGCAGCGCATCAGATGGCGCTTCACCAGAGCGCGTAACACGCTTAGGACGAATAGGTGCATAGAGCTCGTTCTCAATTTGCAGGACATTGGTATTAAGCTGAAGCCAGTTACCCTCTGCATCTTTGGTGCCCATCTCTGCAAACTCTTCTGATGGCGTTTTGATCGCCTTCTTGAGTGCCGATACATAACCGTCCAGAGAATTGAACGTGATACCTAACGAACTTTGAGATTTGTTGGTATACCCAAGGTCGCTCAGACGAAGCGACGTTGCATAGGGCAGCCACAACATACCTTCGTCATTGGTTTCAAATGGCAGCGCGCTTTCACGCCCTTGTAAAAAGCTGGAGCTGACAGCAGGTGATGCACCAAACAGGTAAGGAATCACCCATCCGAAGCGATAGTAATTTCGAATCAGGCGCAGATAACCAGCAGAAATGGTTTCTTTACCGCTTTCCACATCCTTCACATCGGCCCATTCCTGCCAGAAAGACAGCGGCAGTGAAAAGTTGTAATGAATGCCGGAGATGGTTTGCATCAGCGCGCCGTAGCGATTTTTCAGCCCTTCACGGTAGAGCGTTTTCATCCGGCCAATGTTGGAATTACCGTATTGCGCCAGCTCAATTTTATCTGCATCTTCAATCACGCAAGGCATACTGAACGGCCACATGCGCTCCTCGCCCAACTCACGCGCAACATGGCGGTGAATATCGCGTAGAAAAGCCAACATGTGGTCGATGCTGTGATCAACCGGCGTGATAAATTCGAGCAGAGTTTCTGCGAAATCGGTAGTAATCCAGTCATGCTTAAGCGCAGACCCCAGAGATTCCGGGTGACCGCTCTCAGCAAGATGACCATTTGGCATTGATCGTAATGTTTCACGTTCGATACCACGTCCAATGCCTTTTAAAGCATTAGGGTGCGCTTCCAGCCAGGACAGCGCTTTAGATACGTCCGGGATCACATTAACCTCCCGCTGTGAGAATAATTTATTTTTGTTCAGCATAATGTTAACCGTAGCCTCGAATCTGTGCGAATCAATGCCACCATTGCATGCCCTGTAATGTGGCGGTCGCGATAACGATATAACGCAGCGTTTTACCGACGGCGAGAAACAGCATTGCCGGGAGCCAGGCGAAACGTAACCAGCCTGCGAGAACGCAGAGCAGATCACCTACCACCGGCAACCAACTGAATAGCAGTGCTGCAGGCCCTAATCGGTGTAACCACGTCATTGCTGTGTCATGCCATCGCCCCTGACGTTTTAGCGGCAGAAAGCGACCAAGAAGAATGTTGGTTAAGCCGCCCAAGGTGTTTCCCAACGATGCGGCCACAATCAACCCATAAACTGATGCTTTTTTAGCAATCAGTAAAGCAATCAGCAGTGCTTCAGAGCTTCCCGGTAAAAGCGTCGCGCTTAAAAAACTGCTGCCAAACAAAGAGGCGTAAACAAGGATTTCACTCACAGTAAGCGAACATCTACCACGTCCATACCTGCAGCTTTCGCTGCCTGCACGCCAAAATCAGCGTCTTCGAAAACAATACAACGTTCCGGCGCTACACCCATGAGTTCTGCGCAACGTAAAAAAGTATCCGGTTCTGGTTTGTGGCGCTGCACGTCATCTGCACCAACCACTGCTGTAAACAACTCGCGTACACCCAGTTGGTTTAGCAAAGCCTCTGCCATGCTGTGCTCACTGCCCGTTCCAACTGCCATGGGACGACGGCCATAATAAGCCTTGACGACGTCCATTAAAGGAAGTGGATGCACGTTTTCCAACAGCATGGCTTTTACGGCAGCTGTTTTTTCAGCAGCGAGAAGAAGAGGATCATGAGTTGACTGATTTGTTTCAATAATAAACTGCGCCAGTTGCCAGGTCGGCGCACCATTGAAACTCACCATGCGTGCTTCATCCAGCGTCAATCCGTAGCGCGCCAGTACCTGATGCCACGCTTTTCGATGTGTCGGCTCGGTGTCAAGAATTGTGCCGTCCATATCGAAAATCAGGGCGTCATATTGATCGTACATTGTCACTCCGGACATTCAATAAATGAGCCATTACTTTAGCTTAATGTGTGCAGGTTGTCGCCAGGTGGGATGAACAGCAAATGCTTTGAAAGCATTAGATATTTTTCTTTTCAGAAAAAGGTGATCCGGCGGGACGGCGTATAACCGTGTGGAATCACTGTAGATTTTTTAACAATTTGAGGAGGGTATAACATCATGGGAAATATTTCGGGTGCGTTATGAAATAACTCAACGCTGTTGGTTTTACTGAATTGCAGAAGGGTTAAGGCAGAGATTTTTGCTTTAAGCAGTGTTGACGGGTGTGGCAGCGTGCTATGGAGGTAGAGGTAGAGATTAAGAATATGGTGCATCCGGGAGGATTCGAACCTCCGACCGCTCGGTTCGTAGCCGAGTACTCTATCCAGCTGAGCTACGGATGCATAGGTAAAAACAGGTATAACAGAAAGGAGATAATTATTGGGTATAACGAAAAAGCGAATGGTGCATCCAGGAGGATTCGAACCTCCGACCGCTCGGTTCGTAGCCGAGTACTCTATCCAGCTGAGCTATGGATGCATGGGTAATTCGTTTTTATTGGACTTTCAGAAATCAACCTGGGAATGTTACGAAGAATGGTGCATCCAGGAGGATTCGAACCTCCGACCGCTCGGTTCGTAGCCGAGTACTCTATCCAGCTGAGCTATGGATGCATTTACTAAATTCTTGTACAACGCAGGGTGCTAACTACTCACCAAGAAAGGAACTGCTAATTCACTTTTAAAATTTCCGATGGTGCATCCAGGAGGATTCGAACCTCCGACCGCTCGGTTCGTAGCCGAGTACTCTATCCAGCTGAGCTATGGATGCATCGGAAATGGCGGTGAGGGAGGGATTCGAACCCTCGATGCAGCTTTTGACCGCATACTCCCTTAGCAGGGGAGCGCCTTCAGCCTCTCGGCCACCTCACCAAACGCGTTCTTCCGAACTGTGCTTCTGAACTTTACAACTGCTCATCGGCACTGCGTGGCGCACATATTACTTTCTGGGACTTATAAGTCAAACAAATTTTTCCCACTGCTTGTTCGATTGAACAAATGACAGGCAATTGGCGCAAAATGACGGCAAAAAGAGTGAATAATCAACAAAGAAAGCATGCTGAAGTTAAAAAAGAGGGGAATATTGGGACAAAGAAAAAGGTAGGGATTGGGGTGAAATCGGTAGCGCCTCGCAAAATGCGAGACGCTGAATCCGTTAAACGCTCGTTTGCTGAGTTTTTTCGGCCTGGATACGCTGATAGATCTCTTCGCGATGCACAGACACTTCTTTCGGTGCATTAACACCGATACGAACCTGGTTACCTTTAACACCCAGCACCGTTACGGTCACCTCATCACCAATCATGAGGGTTTCACCAACTCGACGAGTTAGAATAAGCATTCTTTGCTCCTTGAAAGATTAAAAGAGTCGGGCCTGTTCGGACTCCCGGCATTATCCATCATTAAACGCTGAACATAGACTATGACAATTACACCAATGTAGATCGATGCGCCAATACATTCTGCTGATAGTTAGTTTAGCCGAAATACACTACATCAACCTGACTTTGTCATTACCTACTGTACATCGCATGAAAAAGCGCCGGAACAACCGTTCTGACGCTTGCTGCGATGCATTGTTTTATTTCATTACAAACGGCTGGAAACCCATGCTTCAACGCCTGCCAACGCACCATTCAGTGCTGCGGCATCAGTACCACCAGCTTGCGCCATATCGGGTCGACCGCCACCTTTACCACCTACCTGCTGCGCTAACTCTGCGACAAGTTCGCCAGCCTTTACACGATCGGTTAAGTCTTTGGTAACACCGGCAATAAGAGATACTTTCCCTTCGACTACTGTAGCCAACACAATCACCGCTGACCCCAGTTGATTCTTCAGGTCATCAACCATTGTGCGCAGCATTTTTGGCTCTACGTTGCTGAGTTCACTTACTAATAGCTTCGTCCCTTTAACGCTTATCGCATTGCTGCTCAGTGAAGCACTTTCCTGAGCCGCCTGCTGATCGCGTAATTGCTGCAACTCTTTTTCCAGTGCGCGGACATGATCAACCAAACCGCGGACTTTTTCATTCAGGTTGCTGCTATTCGCTTTTACCAGCTGTGCAATGTCGTGCAACTGGGTACTTTGAGCATTGACCTGAGCCAATGCGCCCTCGCCCGTTATCGCCTCAATACGACGAATACCTGCAGCTGTTCCGGATTCAGCCTGAATACGGAACAGGCCGATATCTCCGGTGCGTGCTGCGTGCGTGCCACCACAAAGCTCAACAGAGAAATCACCCATCGTCAGTACACGAACGCGCTGGTCATACTTCTCACCAAAAAGCGCCATTGCGCCTTTAGTTTTCGCAGCATCAAGATCCATGACTTCAGTTTCGACTGGCAGGTTACGTCGAATCTGGGTGTTTACGATATCTTCTACCTGACGAATTTCATCCGGTTTCATCGCTTCAAAATGTGAAAAATCGAAACGAAGATATTTGTCATTTACCAGCGAACCTTTCTGAGCAACATGGTCGCCCAATACCTGACGTAGTGCTGCATGTAACAGGTGCGTCGCGGAGTGATTCAGACGAATTCGCGCACGGCGCGCTGCATCCACTTCGGCATGAAGACGATCGCCTACGCGTAACTGACCTGAAGCCAGCTTACCGATATGACCAATAGCCTGACCATACTTTTGTGTATCGTGAACATTAAATTCAGCATTATTCCCTGTCAGCTTTCCGGTATCACCTACCTGGCCGCCAGACTCACCATAGAAAGGTGTTTCGTCCAAAACCACAACGGCATCTTGCCCAGCGCTAACTTCTTCAACCGCTTCGCCAGCGACATAAAGCGCTTTGACAGTCGCGGCTAAGTCGAGATGGTCGTAACCCTTAAAAGAGGACGCAGCGTCAATACGAATCACATTACTGTAATCCGAGCCAAACCCGCTCGCTTCACGAGCGCGTTGGCGCTGCTGTTCCATCGCCTTTTCGAAGCCGGCTTCATCAATTTTTAGATTGCGTTCACGGCAGACGTCAGCGGTAAGATCAGCCGGAAAGCCAAAGGTGTCATACAGGCGGAAAACTGTTTCACCATCAAGCGTATCACCTTGCAGTTTTGCTAACTCTTCATCCAACAGCGTTAATCCACGCTCAAGCGTCTTAGCAAACTGCTCTTCTTCGCTTTTAAGAATGTTTTCAACCTGTGTCTGCTGACGAGCCAGCTCTTCCCCCGCCGTGCCCATCACTTCAATCAATGGTGCGACAAGCTGGTAGAAGAATGCATCTTTGGCACCCAACATGTTTCCATGACGTACGGCACGACGAATGATACGGCGCAATACATAGCCACGGTTTTCATTAGACGGGATGACGCCATCGGCGATCAGGAAAGCACAAGAACGGATATGGTCAGCAATTACACGCAAAGATTTATTATTAAGATCGGTTGCGCCGGTGACTTTTGCTACTGCTTGAATCAATTTCTGGAACAGATCGATTTCATAGTTGGAATTAACATGCTGAAGAACCGCCGAGATGCGCTCCAGTCCCATACCCGTATCAACGGAGGGTTTCGGCAGCGGCAACATGGTGCCGTCAGCCTGCCGATTGAATTGCATAAAGACGATGTTCCAGATTTCAATGTAGCGATCGCCATCTTCTTCGGCACTTCCTGGCGGCCCGCCCCAGATATGATCACCGTGATCATAAAAAATCTCGCTGCATGGGCCGCAAGGACCGGTATCACCCATTTGCCAGAAGTTATCTGATGCGTAAGCGCTACCTTTATTATCGCCAATACGGATTATACGCTCATGAGGAACGCCGATATCATTGGCCCAAATACTGTAAGCCTCATCATCGGTCTCATAAATGGTTACCCATAAACGCTCTTTCGGCAGTTTGAACCACTGCTCGCTCGTTAACAGTTCCCAGGCAAACGCAATCGCTTCTTTTTTGAAATAGTCACCAAAACTAAAGTTACCCAGCATCTCAAAGAAGGTGTGATGGCGCGCAGTGTAGCCCACGTTTTCAAGGTCATTATGTTTACCACCCGCACGCACGCAGCGCTGCGACGTCGTTGCACGTGAGTAATCACGTTTATCCTGACCGAGGAAAACATCTTTAAACTGGTTCATCCCAGCGTTCGTGAACAGCAACGTTGGGTCGTTATTCGGTACGAGGGAGCTGCTGTCTACAACCTGATGTCCCTTGCTATTAAAAAAGTCGAGAAACGCTTGACGGATCTCAGCAGTGCTCTTGCTCATAAATATCCTGAATCACGCTAACGAACGTTCCGCCTCTTCAGGCAAGCCGTAACCGTACGGCTTACATGTTCAGAGGAACAAAAAAGTGGGAATAAGATAAATTTTCTTCAGTGGGAAGTAAAATTACATCGGCTTTTAGCCATCAATATTTCTAAAAATGGATTGAATATCTTCTGATAAAAAGCCTTTCGACTGTAGAAAGCGCTGAACTTTCGCCTTCTCTTTCCATTCTTTCGGTAAGGGGAGGCCAAATTTACGCTCAGCCAGTTGCGCAGCACACTCAGCCCAATCGATATTTGTTTCCTCCATTGCTATATCAATGGCATCACGATCGATTCCTTTTTGCGTCAACTCCATGCGTATGCGTTGCGGGCCATAACCTTTGCGACTGCGACTTTGGATAAAGCGCTCAGTAAAGCGCTCATCATTTAGCCAGCCATTCTCTTGACACCAATCCAGCACCTTCTCCATTTGCTCTTCAGTGATGGTTTCGGGCGCTTTTTGCTGCATATAGGCTGTTCGCTGTACTGACTGCTGCAGCTTGCGTTTTAGCTCTTCACGGCTGTGATCGCGCATGCCAAGTACGCGCATCGCACGATCGAGGAGACGAGGAAAAGAGATGATTTGTGGTTGAGGTTGTTCAGACATACTGCTCACCTTATACAAACGGAGTGAAATTATGGCGGCAGAGCAAAGCAGATGGAAGATAAAGAAAAGAAAGGCAGGAAAAACAAACGGGAGTGAATTTCTTCACTCCCGTAAACGCATTAGAAATCTTCGTTAGCTTCGCTCGCAACGTTTTCAGCGTCATCAACAGACTCAGTTGCTGGCGCAGATTCACCGCTATTATTAAGCAGCATATCACGCAGTTTCTGATCGATTTCGTTTGCGATTGCTGGATTCTCTTTCAAGAAGTTACCCGCATTCGCTTTACCTTGACCAATCTTATCGCCGTTATAGCTGTACCACGCACCCGCTTTTTCAATCAGCTTATGCTTCACGCCCAAATCGACCAGTTCGCCAAAGATGTTAATGCCTTCGCCATACATGATCTGGAATTCGGCCTGTTTAAATGGCGCAGCGATTTTGTTTTTAACTACTTTAACGCGCGTCTCACTACCGACGACGTTGTCGCCATCTTTAATCGCACCAATACGGCGGATGTCCAGACGAACAGAAGCATAAAATTTCAGTGCGTTACCACCGGTAGTGGTTTCCGGGTTACCGAACATCACACCAATTTTCATACGGATCTGGTTGATGAAAATCAGCAGAGTGTTGGACTGCTTAAGGTTACCAGCAAGCTTACGCATCGCCTGGCTCATCATACGTGCTGCAAGGCCCATATGTGAGTCACCGATTTCACCTTCGATTTCTGCTTTTGGTGTCAGTGCAGCAACGGAGTCAACAATGATAACGTCAACAGCACCTGAACGTGCTAACGCATCACAGATCTCTAACGCTTGCTCACCTGTATCTGGCTGAGAACACAGCAGGTTATCAATATCGACACCAAGCTTTTTAGCGTAAACAGGATCCAGTGCATGCTCTGCATCGATAAAGGCACAGGTTTTACCTTTACGCTGTGCTGAGGCAATAACCTGCAATGTCAGCGTCGTTTTACCTGATGACTCTGGTCCGTAGATTTCCACCATACGTCCCATCGGTAAACCGCCTGCACCCAATGCGATATCCAGAGAAAGCGAACCGGTAGAGATGGTTTCCACGTCCATTGAGCGGTCTTCACCCAGGCGCATGATAGTGCCTTTACCAAATTGCTTCTCAATCTGGCCCAGCGCGGCAGCTAAAGCCTTCTGTTTGTTTTCGTCAATTGCCATTTCTACTCCTAATCATGCCGGGTAAACACGCACTCTGGGTGCCTGCTCTATTTCTGTTGCCGATAATTATACTGTATAGTCATACAGTATCAAGTTTAATTTACCAGAAATTCGCTATACAACGTTTGCAGTGCCCAAGCCACTGATTGGCGTCTTACGGCTTCACGATCGCCAGAGAAATGCTGACAAAAAGCCTTCACTTTTCCTTGCGGCGCCGCAAAACCAAACCAGACAGTACCGACCGGTTTTTCATCACTGCCGCCGTCAGGGCCAGCAATACCGCTAACCGAAACCGCAAACTCCGCCTGTGCTTCACGTTGCGCGCCCAAAGCCATTTCAGTTACTACAGCTTCACTTACCGCCCCATGCTGTGCCAATGAATCTGCCTTAACGCCAACAAGTTGCTGTTTCGCATCATTACTGTAGGTAACAAACCCACGCTCAAACCACGCTGAACTACCGCTGATGTCTGTTAATACTTTGGCAATCCACCCGCCAGTGCATGATTCCGCACAGGTTACTGTTGCTCCAATTTGCTTTAATCGTTCCCCAACTTGCGTACTCAGTATTAGCAGTTGTTGATCATTCATCGCTTATCTCCGTTTAGCTGTTAGCAAAATGGTGGAATGCGCCCTTTTTTTCAAGCGCAGCGGCTCAAGGAATAATCAATTTGCGCACTGCTCCCCATAATGTTTAACGTATTTTCATCGCTACGATAAAAAGTCGTGGAAAGGCCAGCAAAACTTGGCCATCAGCGCGCTTAGGATAAGCCCGGCTCAATTGCTCATGATAATCTTTAAGAAACGCGTCCCGCTGAGTCTCATTAAGCGGTTGCAGAAAGGGGCGCAATCCCGTCGCTTGTAGCCATGTGATAATAGCTTGAGCATCCGACATAACGTGATAATAAGTAGTGCGCCAAATGTTGACCTCACATCCTGCCTTGGTCAGCAAATCATAATAATCATCGCTGGTAAGCAACTGCTTACGCTCTGCAGCGTGCGCACTCATTAAGGAATTCCAGGGCGCTTTTTCGGCAACTTTTCGCATCAATTGATGCGAAGGTTCATTAAGATTGTCTGGCATCTGAATCGCCAAAGTACCACCAGCGGCAAGCTGTTTAACCAAATGCGGTAATAAGGTTGAGTGTTCGCTTAACCATTGCAGTGATGCATTAGCATAGATAACGTTCTGCGGCACATCAGGCTGCCAGGTCTCAATATCAGCATTGAAAAACTCACATTGCGGTAAACGTATACGCGCTTGAGCGAGCATCGCCTCAGAAGTATCGATGCCCGTAACCAAAGCCAAAGGCCAAGAATCGACAAGTAGTTCAGTGCTGTTTCCGGGGCCGCAACCTAAATCGGTAACCTGTGAGACCTCATCTGCGTTGATTTGTGCCAGTAACTCTCTGGCAGGACGGGTTCTTTCTACTTCAAACTTGCGATATAGCTCTGGGTTCCAATCGTGCACGGCTCACCTCTCTCTTATCAGCTGATGCGCGCAAAAACGAGATGCTTAAAAAATGAAAAGTGCGATACATACTCCATTTTTGCATTGAGCGCTGGCAGGAAATTTTTTACTTCATTAAATTAAAACATCGTTTCATTTATAACCCTGATTCAGGAGTAGATCGTGACTACACCTTCAGAATTTGCTGGCGTCTGGTGCCCTTCCGTAACCCCTTTTGATGAAAAAGGCGCTGTAGACATTGAGGCGTTAGGCCGCCATTTTTCACGCCTGAATGCCTCAGGAATCGATACTCTATTATTGATGGGAAGTATTGGAGAATTTGCCTCATTAACACAGCAAGAAAGGCTTTTTTTGATTCGTGAAGCTCGCCAACTTTCTCCGCTAAAAATGGTGGCCAATGTCTCCAGCACTTGCATGGCCGATATTGTTGAGTTGGCTGATGCAGCCTGGAAAAGCGGATTTGATGCGGTAATGGTCTTACCGCCCTACTATTATGGGCAGACGCAAAATCAGCTATTGCACTACTTTGAAGCGCTTGATCAGCAGTTAGGGGGAAAATGGTTTGCTTATAACTTCCCTGCCCGAACAGGCTGCGATCTTACACCAGCATTGATCAGCGAGCTGGCATCAAAGTTACCCAATTTTGTAGGTATAAAGGATACAGTGGACTGCTTGTCGCACAACCGAGCCTTGATAGAGGAAACAAAAAAGGTGCGCGGCGATTTTGCTGTGCTTTCTGGCTATGACGAATATTTGTTACCGAATCTACTGGCGGGGGGTTCCGGCGTCATTTCTGGATTAAATAACATAGTGCCAGAACTTTTTGCCAGCGCTAAACAGGCTTGGCGTAGCGGTGATCTTACCGAACTGGTACGTATCCAACAACGTATTGGCAAACTCATGGCGATTTATACGGTTGGGGATGATTTTGTGACAACCATTAAAACAGCGGTTTCACGCCGTTTCGATTCGATGACAAGTCACTCACGTAACTATGGTGGTGCGCTGAGTATTGAGCAATGCGCTGCGATTGATCGTCTGTTTGAATGACTATCTGAACGGGCGCATAACTGCGCCCACTCAATTTAGTTCTTTTTAACAAATTCTGATTTCAGTTTCATTGGTCCGAACCCGTCGATTTTACAATCGATGTTATGGTCGCCTTCAACCAACCGAATTCCTTTCACTTTGGTGCCGATTTTAAGCGGCGCAGAGCTGCCTTTTACTTTTAAATCCTTGATCACAGTAACGCTATCACCATCAGCAAGAAGATTTCCGTTGGCATCTCGCACCACTAATTCATCATTACTGCTTTGGTCTTCAGTTTGACTCCATACGTGTCCGCACGAAGGGCAGTTGAGATTATTACCGTCCTGCCAAGTGTAATCGGCGTGACAAAGGGGGCAAGCGGGTAAAGACATAACAACTCCTGAAAACATTAAGGCAATAAAGATGAAATTAATGGCGCGCCATCATATAACCTTACGGTTACTAAGGACAGCCTTTACAACATCGAACCCTGCCGTGCTTTACTTACCGCGTCACCTAATTGCCATACTGCCATTGCATAATGTGTGCTGTGGTTATAACGCGTGATGACGTAAAAATTAGGCAAACCATACCAATATTGATAGCTTGTCCCTAAGTCAAGTCGCAGCAAGCTGACTTGATTATTGCCATTCAGCGATCCTTGTGGGGAAAGGCCGGATGCGGCAAGCATGCTCACGCTGTAACTGGTTTTGAAACCGTCCTGAAGTAGAGGTGCCTGACCACTTGCCGGAACAGCAATGTTTTCGCCACTCCGCCAGCCATGCTGCTGGAAGTAATGCGCCACGCTACCAATCGCATCAACCGGATCCCAGAGATTGGCATGCCCATCGCCATTAAAATCAACCGCATATTGCTTATAAGATGATGGCATGAACTGACCATATCCCATTGCACCGGCAAAAGATCCGCGTAAATCCAATGGATCATCTTGTTCATTACGCGCCATCAGTAAAAAGGTCTCAAGCTCGCTGCTGAAGTAAGCTGCTCGACGCGGATAATTAAATGACAGCGTTGCTAAGGCATCCAAAATGCGCGTTTTTCCCATCACCCGGCCCCAGCGTGTCTCTACGCCAATAATACCGACAATGATCTCTGGGGGCACACCATAAACCTGCTGCGCCCGCTGTAACGCTTCTTGATATTGATCCCAAAACGCGACGCCATTTTGAACGTTATCCGGCGTTATGAATTTATTCCGGTAACGAATCCATGCGCCGTTTGGTCCACTCGGTGGCGTATAGGAAGGGGCTTGACGATCCATAAGGCGCAAAACATAGTCCAGTCGCTTAGCCTGACCAATTACCGCATGAAGCTGTTGGCGGTCAAAACCATGTTTATCCACCATTTGGTTGATGAACTGCTCTGCTGCAGGATTGCCGGCAAAGTCACCAAACATGGGTTGAACCGCATGGGAAGGCTCAAGTAAAAATCCGCCTTTAGGCGCTTTTTCAACGGCCATTTCCTGTGGTGTTTGGGGCTTACTGCTACAGGCAGCAAGCAGAGCGATAAGCGGTAGATAAGCAACCTTAAAACGCATTCGACATCCATAAGCAGACTCAAAAGGAACCGTCATGGTAATCGTTAGAACCAGCGACATACAGGCCAAATCGCTAAAAAAAGCGGATTTTCTATCATCTTTACGTATCACATGACGCTTTTGTGAGACATCTCGGCACGTTGTATATCTGTATCAAAAAAGCGTTTTCCCACGTAACGCCCTTTGTTAAGTTCTTCGCTGAAAAGGGATGTCAGATGAAGCGCTGGCGTGAATAGTGGTAACATTCACAATTTGCACTCGACCAACCGGTTGTTGCACACATCCCCATAGAAACACTTTTTCAAGCGTGGCGGGAAAGAGGAAGAGGCAACTTTGAGTAAAAATGAGATGAAAGGAGCAGAGCAAATGGACTTCAGCACCCATACGCCAATGATGCAGCAATATCTACGCCTCAAGGCTGAGCATCCCGACATCCTGCTGTTTTATCGCATGGGCGATTTCTATGAGCTGTTTTTCGACGATGCAAAACGCGCTTCGCAACTGCTGGAAATCTCATTAACCAAACGTGGCGCTTCAGCAGGTGAACCCATTCCTATGGCTGGCGTGCCCTACCATGCCGTAGAAAACTATCTTGCAAAATTGGTGCAATTGGGTGAGTCAGTCGCTATTTGTGAACAGATTGGCGATCCCGCTTTAAGTAAAGGACCCGTTGAACGCAAAGTAGTCCGTATTGTGACGCCGGGTACGATCAGTGACGAAGCGCTATTACAGGAGCGTCACGATAATTTATTGGCCGCTATTGTGCAGAGCGCGCGAGGCTATGGTTTCGCTACGCTGGACATCAGTTCAGGTCGTTTTCGCCTGAGCGAACCCGCTGACCTGGAAACGATGGCTGCGGAGTTACAACGCACAAATCCGGCTGAACTGCTCTACCCTGAAGATTTCCAGGCAATGTCTTTGATTGAGCAACGTCGTGGCTTGCGTCGTCGCCCATTATGGGAATTTGAAATTGATACCGCCCGTCAGCAGCTCAATATGCAATTCGGTACGCGCGATCTCAGCGGTTTCGGTGTTGAGCAGGCCCATTTAGGTTTACGCGCTGCCGGATGCTTGTTGCAGTATGTCAAAGATACACAGCGTACCACCCTGCCTCATATTCGTTCGCTTAGCATGGAACGACAACAAGATAGCGTCATCATGGATGCTGCTACGCGTCGCAATTTAGAAATTACGCAGAATCTAGCGGGTGGCACAGAAAACACCTTGGCTGCGGTGTTAGACAAAACCGTTACGCCAATGGGTAGCCGCATGCTAAAGCGCTGGCTACATATGCCACTACGCGATGCTCGGATTATTAATCAACGTCAGGAATCTATCGCTGAATTGCAGGATCTCTGTGAATCCCTGCAGCCGGTATTACGTCAGGTTGGCGATCTGGAGCGTATTTTAGCCCGTCTGGCTTTGCGCACAGCACGCCCACGCGACTTGGCACGTATGCGCCATGCATTTCAACAACTGCCTGAACTTAACATTCTGTTAGGTAGCGTAGAAACTACGCAGTTAAACACGCTACGTGAGCAAATGGGTGAATTTACCGCGCTACGAGAATTGCTCGAGCAAGCGGTCATTGAATCACCACCGGTGTTGATTAGAGACGGTGGCGTCATTGCACCAGGTTATAACGCTGAGCTCGACGAGTGGCGAGCACTGGCTGATGGCGCTACCGACTATCTCGACAAGCTAGAGATTCGTGAGCGAGAAAAGCTTGGGCTGGACACATTGAAAGTAGGATTCAATGCCGTTCACGGTTATTACATTCAGGTCAGTCGCGGGCAAAGCCACCAGGTGCCAATGCACTACGTACGCCGCCAAACGCTCAAAAATGCTGAGCGCTACATTATTCCTGAACTGAAAGAGTACGAAGACAAAGTCCTCACGTCAAAAGGCAAAGCGCTGGCATTGGAAAAAGGGCTATATGAAGCTTTGTTTGACCAGTTACTGCCCCACCTTGAAGCGCTGCAGCTCAGTGCTTCCGCATTAGCCGAACTGGATGTGCTCAGTAATCTGGCCGAACGCGCATGGACGCTGAATTACTGTCGTCCAACGTTACAAGATAAGCCGGGAATTAAAATCACAGGCGGACGACATCCAGTGGTTGAGCAGGTGTTGAAAGAACCTTTTATCGCTAACCCACTCTCTTTAGCACCGCAGCGCCGTATGCTGATCATTACCGGACCCAATATGGGTGGTAAAAGTACCTATATGCGCCAGGCTGCACTTATTGCGTTGATGGCATGGATTGGTAGCTTCGTACCCGCTGAAGAGACTGTAATCGGTCCGTTAGATCGTATTTTTACGCGCGTAGGTGCAGCAGATGATCTCGCCTCGGGCCGATCAACCTTCATGGTGGAAATGACCGAAACGGCTAATATCTTGCACAATGCCACCGAACACAGTTTGGTTCTGATGGATGAAATCGGGCGAGGTACTTCAACCTATGATGGCCTATCACTTGCATGGGCTTGTGCCGAAAATCTGGCAAACAGAATCAAAGCTATGACGCTGTTTGCAACCCATTATTTCGAGCTAACAACGTTGCCAGAAAAAATGGAAGGCGTCGTCAATGTACACCTTGATGCAGTGGAACACGGCGATACGATTGCATTTATGCACAGTGTTCAGGAAGGCGCGGCAAGCAAGAGTTACGGCCTTGCTGTGGCTGCGCTGGCAGGCGTTCCTAAAGAAGTGATTAAGCGTGCAAGAAACAAACTAAAAGAGTTAGAAACGACATCGACACTAACGGCATCATCAACAGTTGATGGCTCTCAGCTCCCATTATTAGTTGAGGAAACCTCCCCAGCGGTAGAAGCACTTGAAGCACTTGATCCTGATACGCTGACACCGCGTCAGGCACTTGACTGGATATATCGCCTGAAATCGTTGGTTTAATTTTTCCCGCACACGAGCATTATCGTGTGCGGGTACTCGTTATTCCGGGTTCTTTCTCTGGTGGATTTACTGCTTTTCTCAAATTCTGTCGTGACACTATTAACACGCATTAAACGACGCTTTATCCACCATCAACGACTCAATTTTGCTCAATGATGTGTCTGCTTCCGAACTGCGGGGATATAAAACCGCGCTGACTATTTGTTCAGGTAAAGCAAAACGATGTGCGGGATTTTTATCTTCATTTGCTCGGCACGCCAGTAACGCTGACTACGTTCCGTTTCAATGTTTTTTGGCGAAATCGCATGGGCGGTAATATCGAACGGCCCAAGTTCAGTAGCTATTTCACGTATGAAAAAACTCATCCCCGCCTTATTGGTGTAATAAGCCTTATGTTCGCTCAAAGCAATCATGCTCGCCTGAGGGACAATGTAACGATTCTACCGAAACCGCATGCTTTCAGCTTACTGACGCGACGCTGTACAAGGAAAAAAACAGGTAGGTTTTATGCTGCCATGTGAAATATGAGCATAAAAAAAGCGGTGATTAACATCACCGCTTTTCGCATTAAAACAGTACTAATTATTCATGAAACCGTTATTCACGAAAAAGTGCTTCAATGTTGAGGCCCTGCGCCTGCAGGATTTCACGCAGACGGCGTAAACCTTCAACCTGAATCTGACGTACACGCTCACGGGTTAAGCCGATCTCACGGCCTACATCCTCAAGCGTTGCCGCTTCATAGCCCAACAGGCCGAAACGACGCGCCAACACTTCACGCTGCTTGGCGTTCAGTTCGAACAACCATTTGACGATGCTTTGCTTCATATCGTCATCTTGCGTGGTATCTTCTGGACCGTTGTCTTTTTCATCGGCCAGAATGTCCAGCAGCGCTTTTTCAGAATCTCCGCCCAGTGGCGTATCAACTGATGTAATGCGTTCATTGAGACGCAACATACGGCTTACGTCATCAACAGGTTTATCCAGTTGCTCCGCAATTTCTTCCGCACTTGGCTCATGATCAAGCTTGTGGGAAAGTTCACGCGCGGTGCGCAGGTAAACATTCAGTTCTTTAACAATGTGAATCGGCAGACGAATCGTACGGGTTTGGTTCATGATTGCCCGTTCAATGGTCTGACGAATCCACCAGGTGGCGTATGTTGAGAAACGGAACCCACGTTCTGGGTCAAACTTCTCTACGGCACGAATCAGGCCAAGATTACCCTCTTCAATCAGGTCCAGCAAAGCCAGTCCACGATTGCTATAACGGCGGGCAATCTTTACCACCAGGCGCAAGTTACTTTCGATCATGCGGCGACGAGAAGCAATGTCACCTCGTAATGCACGGCGGGCGAAGAAAACTTCCTCCTCAGCCGTTAACAAAGGAGAATAGCCAATCTCCCCGAGATAGAGCTGCGTCGCATCTAAAACGCGCTGCGTCGCACCTTGTGACAATAACTCTTCTTCCGCTACGTCATTATCACTAGGTTCGTTTTCAACGAGAGCTTTCTCATCAAAAACCTCAGCTCCGTTCTCCTCGAATTCCGCATTCTCATGTAACTCGTTTACTTTCAGCGTATTCTGGCTCATAAGCGGCTCCTACCCGTGATTCCAAGGCAGAACACCATAGGTTCTGCCGGATTATCGCTGCGGTAAATAACGCAACGGGTTTACGGATTTCCCCTTGTAACGAATTTCAAAATGTAATCTTACTGAACTGGTACCGGTGCTACCCATGGTAGCGATCTTTTGCCCCGCCTTAACTTCCTGTTGTTCCCGGACCAGCATTGTATCGTTGTGGGCGTAGGCACTCAGGTAATCATCATTGTGTTTGATGATGATTAAATTACCGTAACCCCGGAGAGCGTTACCTGCGTAAACCACCCTTCCCGATGCGGTGGCGACAACAGATTGTCCGCGCGATCCAGCGATATCGATACCTTTATTGCCACCTTCCGCAGCAGAGAAGTTATCGATAATCTTCCCATCAGTCGGCCAACGCCAGCTTCCCACCGGCGTTGAACTGTTGGTCGTACTACTGACCGTGGGTGGTGCGGTAACGGCAGGAGCTGTTGTCGTTGCAACATTTGCTCCTTTCGATGGCAGAAGTTTACTGCCGCTCGAATTACCCGAATCATCAGAATACGTAATAACAGGTTGCTGTGCAACAGCGGCAGATTTAATTTGTGGCGATGTTGGGACGCCCCCCTGCGTTGCATCGGCGACGGTAATGGCATTGCCACCCGTGATCGGCTGACCAGAGGCATCACCGATCTGCAAAGTCTGCCCTACATTCAGGCCATACGGGGCAGAAACGTTGTTACGTTGGGCTAAATCGCGGAAATCGTTACCGGTAATCCAGGCAATGTAAAACAGTGTATCACCGCGTTTAACGGTGTAAGTTTCACCTGAATAGCTACCTTTCGGAATGTTCTGATAACTGCGGTTGTAAACAATTCGCCCATTTTGCGTCTGTACAGCGTTATCTGCGCTAATCATTCCACTATTGCTTTGTTGGGAAGCTGTATTATTGCTTAACATTCCTCCCTGACTTGGCATTGCGGGTACACCGCCAGAAGGGGTGTTTGTCTGATCAGAAGCCGTGTTCATACCGCCGCCATCACCAATTTGGCTAATGGGTGCTTGTGAGTTATCGCCTGAGCTACAGCCCGCCAGCCAAAAACCTACCAGTGAAAGCGCCGCCAAACGGCGTAATTGAAAAATAGTGCTTCCCGTGCTCATTGATCCCCCGTGATGGCAACCCTGCTGTACCTGTCCTACTCTACTCGCCAGCACAATACTCTGTGCGGCGCGTTAAAATCTGATTTTTCATTGATGAAAAGGGATAGTAACAAGATCAAGTACGTGGTGCTATGAAACAGTTGTGAAGAAATACGTAGCAGAGGCCTTAAGCTAAATCGCCCTGAACTAAAGGAACAAACCGGACCGGTTCAATTATCTCTTCAACAAATTCCTCTCCCTTACGACGCAGGCGTTTTAGCACTTGCTGATCCTCGCCGACCGGGAGCACCATAATGCCGCCATCTGCTAATTGCGCCATCAGCGCAATCGGAATTTCGGGTGGGGCAGCCGTCACTATGATGGCGTCATAGGGGCCACGTGATGGCCAGCCTTGCCAACCATCGCCGTGACGTGTGGAGACGTTGTGCAGATCAAGTTGCTTTAAGCGGCGTTTGGCCTGCCATTGCAGACCTTTAATGCGTTCGACCGAATAAACATGATCGACGAGATGCGCAAGAATTGCAGTTTGATAGCCAGAGCCAGTGCCAATTTCCAGCACGCGAGAGTGCGGCTGTAGCTCAAGCAGCGCAGTCATGCGTGCTACCATGTAAGGCTGAGAAATGGTTTGTCCTGAGCCAATCGGCAGTGCCACGTTATCCCAGGCTTTGTGTTCAAACGCTTCGTCGATGAATCGCTCACGCGGCACATCAGCAATGGCTTTGAGCAGGCATTCATCATCAATGCCCTGCTGACGAAGTTGTGTCAACAACGTTTCGATGCGCCGGTTCACCATGCCAGATTTACCTCAGCGTTAACCAGCCAGTCAGAAAGAATATCCTGAGCCGCGTGTGCGGTAAGATCAACATGTAATGCAGTGACAGAGACGTAACCTTGATCCACCGCCGCGAAATCCGTATCTGGGCCTGCATCTAATTTTTTCCCCGGCGGTCCAATCCAGTAGAGCGTATTACCCCGCGGATCTTGCTGAGGAATAACCTGATCGGCCGGATGACGACTGCCACAACGCGTCACACGAATACCTTTGATCTGATCAAGCGGTAAATCGGGTACGTTGATATTGAGGATGCGGCCGGTCCGCAGCGGCTCACGCGTTAATGCTTTGAGCAGCGCGCAGGTTACCGCAGCGGCAGTGTCATAATGCTGATGACCATCCAGTGAAACCGCCAATGCTGGCAGTCCCAAATGTCGCCCTTCCATTGCCGCCGCGACAGTGCCGGAATAAATCACATCATCACCGAGATTAGGACCCGCATTAATACCCGAAACTACAATCTCAGGACGCGGTTGCATTAATGCGTTTACGCCAAGAAATACGCAATCCGTTGGCGTTCCCATTTGCACCGCAATATCCCCATTTTCATGGGTAAAGGTGCGCAGCGGCGTTTCCAGCGTCAGGGAGTTTGATGCACCACTGCGATTACGATCGGGTGCGACGACCTGAACGTCGGCAAATTCCCGTAATGCCCTGGCAAGCGTTTGAATGCCCGGCGCATGAATTCCGTCATCGTTGCTGAGGAGTATCCGCATTTCACCCTGACCTTTTTTGATTCAATCCAACCTCGCGGGCAGACAAGCAGAGATGCCTGTCAGCGAAAAAAGCCCATGTGGGGGTCTTTGCATTCTAGCGGCGGGAGAGGGGAAGTGGTAGACGTAAATAGTCCCATAACAGCGCTTTGCCGCAACATTACCCGATGAACGAACAATGTTACGGCAATCACCAAAGACGTTTAGCAGGACTTATGCGGCAAGCTGGCAACATAAAAACACCCAACACAATGCGGTAGGTCGCTCTTACGTTCAGCAATCGGCTAACTTTATTCGTCCAGGTTGGTGTTGTCAGCCGTATTGTTCAACAGCTCGCGTACCACGCTGGTGGCAAAGCTTCCGGCAGGAAGCCAGAACTGCATTTCCAGCGTTACGTCATCCCACCACGCCCAGCGCAGGTCGCGTGGCACCACTAACATTGCGCGACGGCCCGCATCAACGCGTTCACGATCGAGCAGAGAAATCAGCGTCGATGAGTCAGCCAACGCTTGCTGCTCAAAGGCTAACGCTTCTGCTTGCGGACCCGGTTCACCGCGTCCTGGCATTGGCGCGGTAACGCGCAATTCATGCTGATCAACGCGCGCCTGCAATGCTTCAAGTTCGTCTGCCTGGGCGACAAACCAACTGCCGCGCCCGGCTAGCTGCAGTGCGTCGCCAGCCAATACATGGCTCAATCCGCCCTGCTGTTGCATGCGGGCGCTAGTGACCTGATTGAACAGCGCACTGCGAGCAGCAGAAAGAATCAGGCTGCGCTTATTACGATCGCGTAAGCGGATTTCATCGCGCGCCCATTGCTGCGCTATCGTCAGGTTATTACCGTTGTGACCAAAGCGCTGTTCGCCAAAATAGTTAGGCACGCCGGCATCGCGGATTAAAGCCAGCCGATGTTCAACCGCTTCGCGCTGGCTGACCTGACGGATCACAAGACGAAATGCATTACCCGCCAGCGCACCAATACGCAGTTTGCGCTTATGGCGCACAACCTGAAGAATTTCAACGCCTTCAAGCTCAAAGCCACGCAAGTCGGGCATGGCATTACCTGGCAGGCGGAAACAGAGCGTTTGTTCGGTAACAGCATGGCGATCTTTCATGCCCGCATAGCTCAGATCGCGCAGATGAATGCCGAGATATTTCGCCAGAGCCTCGGCAACAAAGCGGGTATTCGCGCCTGTTTTACGAATACGCACCAGCAGATGCTCACCTTCACCGTCTGGGCTATAACCGAGATCTTCCACCACCACAAAATCTTCTGGGTTGGCTTTAATCACACCGGTTGCGGTTGGCGTGCCGTGTAAATAGTGCAGCGTCATGCGGGCTCCGCTTTCAGCAGCAGCGCCACCGCTTCACACGCGATGCCTTCACCGCGTCCAGTAAAACCCAGTTTTTCAGTGGTGGTGGCTTTTACGTTAACCTGATCCATATGACACCCCAGATCTTCGGCAATATTCACCCGCATCTGCGGCACGTGCGGTAGCATTTTCGGCGCCTGGGCGATGATAGTGACGTCAACATTGCCTATCTGATAACCCTTGGCCGCAATGCGACGCCAGGCCTCACGTAGCAAACCGCGACTGTCAGCGCCTTTGAATGCTGGATCGGTGTCAGGGAATAGCTTACCAATATCACCCATTGCTACTGCGCCTAACAGCGCGTCGGTTAAAGCATGCAGCGCCACGTCGCCATCGGAATGGGCAATAAAACCGTGCTCAAACGGAATTCGCACGCCGCCAATCACCAGCGGACCTTCTCCACCAAAAGCGTGAACGTCAAAACCGTGACCGATACGCATCATGCGCTCTCCTTTAATTGAATCTGACTGAGATAAAAAGCTGCCAGCGCCAGATCTTCTGGCCGGGTAACTTTGATGTTATCACTGCGTCCACTGACCAATACCGGATGATAGCCGCAATATTCCAGCGCCGAGGCTTCATCAGTAATGTTGGCATTTTCATTCAAAGCCCGCGTCAGGCAAGCGGTCAGCAGCGCGTGAGGAAAGTATTGTGGGGTTAATGCATGCCAGAGGTCTTCGCGTTCCACGGTATGAGCAATGGCTACTTTACCGGGTTCGCCGCGCTTCATGGTGTCGCGCACCGGTGCGGCCAGAATGCCGCCAACACGGCTTTGCTCACGAATTTGCAGCAGACGCGAAAGGTCATCCAGGTGCAAACATGGACGTGCCGCATCGTGCACCAGCACCCAACTCGCGCCCTGCGCAGCCTCTAATCCTGCCAGCACCGACTCAGCACGTGTCTCTCCGCCCACCACGCGAATAACGCGCGGATCACTTGCCAGCGGCAGCGAAGCAAAGTGTTGGTCATCCGGGCTTACTGCAATGATGACCTGCTTGATAGCAGGATGCGAAAACAGGCGTGCAATGCTGTGTTCCAGAAGGGTGTGCTGACCAATCGTCAGATACTGCTTAGGACAAGTCGCCTGCATGCGGCTGCCGATACCGGCCGCCGGCACCACGGCAATCACATCCGCAAAAGAGGACACAGTGTTCATGTTTTATCGTTGTTGGTTTTGCGCAGCTTGCGCGTTACGTTTGTTCTGATCAGGAACCAGACGAAAGAAGGTTTCACCGGGTTTAATCATGCCCAACTCATTACGTGCGCGTTCTTCGATCGCTTCGGAGCCACCATTGAGATCGTCAATTTCGGCGAACAGCTGATCGTTACGCGACTTAAGTTTGGCGTTATTCGCCTGTTGAACCGCGACGTCATCATCAACGCGCGTATAATCATGGACACCGTTTTTCCCCAGCCACAATGAGTATTGCAGCCAGCCTAACAGCACCAATAGCAGTAACGTCAGTTTTCCCATCCCGCCCCCTAAAAACGGCCCAATCATCCCATAACTTTGCGCAGGACTCCACAACAGCAACGAAAATGGTCCGCTTTGCTGCATGTGTGTACAAAAGTGACGTCAAAGAAGTGAAATTAGCGGGTAAAGTTTTGTAACCAGCCGATGCGTTTGCACATCAACGTAATCACCAGCCGGAGAGGAAAGTGAACAATAGCCAGAACAGGCAGATAACAGAAATGACGGTAGCAAGTAAGGTCCACAGCAATTGACCCCGTAGCAACATGCTATACACGATCCCCATAATCACCGATACCGGCAGCAGCGCGAGAAAGAATGGCCAAGTATAGAGAAAGAAGAATAGCGTGTTGGAACCGTAGAGCAGGAAAGGGATTGCCAGCGCGCACCAGTAAGAAAGGAAGCCGATAATACCGCCTGGCAGTGACGAGCGAGGCTCATCATCAGGGCGTTCATCTTTGCGAGCCAACATAGGGGTAATATTCTGCATAAAAATCCTGGTGACCGAATGCGGCAAATCACAGGCGATTTGCCGCTCTCTTTTCAGGATCTGATGATATCGCGGTCACGCAGCAGGTCTAACAATTGGGCGGCGAGTTTTGTAACCAATTGTTCGCCATCAAGCTGAATTTCTGGCTGTTCTGGCGCTTCATATACGCTATCAATGCCAGTGAAGTTACGTAACTCACCGGCACGCGCTTTTTTGTACAATCCTTTCGGATCGCGCGATTCGCATACTGACAAAGGCGTATCAACAAACACTTCAACAAACTGACCTTTATCTAACAGATCGCGCACCATTTTCCGCTCCGCACGGTGGGGTGAAATAAAGGCAGTTAACACCACTAAACCCGCATCGACCATCAGCTTCGCCACTTCGCCAACCCGACGAATATTCTCTTTGCGGTCGTCATCACTAAAACCGAGATCGCGACACAAGCCGTGACGCACATTATCGCCATCGAGCAGATAAGTGCTGACACCAATACGATGCAGCGCCTGCTCAAGCGCCCCTGCCACAGTGGATTTACCCGAGCCCGAAAGCCCGGTAAACCACAGCACCACGCCTTGATGGCCGTGCTGCTGCTCTCGCGATTCACGCGTTACCGGATGATCGTGCCACACCACGTTATCATCGTGTTGCGCCATTATTGACCACCCAACAGATCGCGGGCGTTCCAGTGTGGGAAATGACGGCGCACCAGCGCGTTCAGTTCCAGCTCAAACGCACTGAACTCGCCAGTCGCGCGTGGCGCATCGACCTGCGGTTCATGGATCATGCCTGCGCCCACAGTGACGTTGCTGAGGCGATCGATAAAGATCATACCGCCTGTCACCGGATTCTGCTGATACTTATCCAGTACCATCGGCTCATCAAACGTCATCTCAACTAAACCAATACCGTTCAGCGGCAGGCTGTCGACGTCGCGTTTTTCCAACGAGTTGATCTCAACTTGATGAATCACTTTTTCTACGCGACCGCGCGCTTTCTTACCGGCGATTTTAATGTCGTAACTTTGGCCAGCCTGCAGCGGCTGTTCAGCCATCCACACCACGTCAATAGTGGCGGCTTGCACTACATTTAGCTCAGCGCTGGCATCCACCAGCAGATCGCCACGGCTGATATCAATTTCATTTTCCAGCACCAACGTGATCGCTTCGCCCGCGCCCGCTTCTTGCAGATCGCCATCAAAAGTCACAATGCGCGAGATGTTCGACTCAACGCCAGACGGCAGCACTTTTACACGCTGACCCACTTTCACCACACCAGACGCCAGCGTACCGGCGTAGCCGCGGAAATCCAGGTTAGGGCGATTAACATACTGCACCGGGAAACGCATCGGTTGATGATCGACCACGCGATTGAGCTCAACCGTTTCCAGCACGTCCAGCAGCGTGGGCCCGCTGTACCACGGCATGGTTTGGCTCGGTGACGCAACGTTGTCCCCTTCCAGCGCCGACATCGGTACAAAACGGATATCCAAATCTTCCGGCAGCTGCGCGGCAAAATCGAGGTAATCCTGTTTGATCTGCTCGAATACCTCTTGCTTGTATTCCACCAAATCCATTTTATTGATCGCCACTACCAGATGTTTAATCCCCAGCAGCGTAGAAATAAAGCTGTGACGGCGGGTTTGATCCAGCACGCCTTTACGCGCATCGATCAACAAAATTGCCAAATCACAGGTTGAGGCGCCGGTTGCCATATTACGCGTGTACTGTTCGTGTCCAGGCGTGTCGGCAATGATGAACTTGCGCTTTTCCGTAGAGAAATAGCGATAGGCTACGTCAATGGTGATGCCTTGCTCACGCTCAGCTTGCAGGCCATCCACTAGCAGCGCAAGGTCGAGTTTTTCGCCTTGGGTGCCGTGACGTTTGCTGTCATTGTGCAGCGATGAAAGCTGATCTTCGTAAATCTGTCGCGTGTCATGCAGCAGGCGGCCAATCAGCGTACTTTTACCGTCATCAACGCTGCCGCAGGTCAGAAAACGCAGCAGGCTTTTATGTTGTTGTGTGGTCAGCCAGGCTTCAACGCCGCCCTGGTCGGCAATTTGTTGTGCAATTACAGTATTCATCTGGCGTCTCCTTAGAAATAACCCTGACGTTTTTTCAGTTCCATCGAACCGGATTGATCGCGGTCAATCATGCGGCCCTGACGCTCGCTGGTAGTAGAAACCAACATCTCTTCGATGATCTCCGGCAGCGTTTGCGCTTGCGATTCAACAGCACCGGTCAGCGGCCAGCAACCAAGAGTACGGAAACGCACCATGCGCTGCTTGATCACTTCGCCAGGTTGCAGGTCAATACGATCGTCATCCACCATCATCAACATACCGTCGCGTTCCAACACCGGACGCGGCGCGGCCAAATACAACGGAACAATGTCGATGTTTTCCAGAAAGATGTACTGCCAGATATCCAGCTCGGTCCAGTTCGACAGGGGGAAGACTCGAATGCTTTCGCCTTTGTTGATCTGGCCGTTGTAGTTGTGCCACAGCTCAGGACGCTGATTTTTCGGGTCCCAGCGATGGAAGCGGTCGCGGAAGGAGTAGATACGCTCTTTAGCACGCGACTTCTCTTCGTCACGACGAGCGCCACCGAAGGCCGCATCAAAGCCGTACTTATTCAGCGCCTGTTTTAAGCCTTCGGTTTTCATGATATCGGTATGCTTTGCGCTGCCGTGAACAAAGGGGTTGATGCCCATTGCCACGCCTTCCGGGTTACGGTGAACCAGCAATTCAGCACCCATCGCTTTCACGGTACGATCGCGGAACGCGTACATTTCCTGGAATTTCCAGCCGGTATCCACGTGCAACAGCGGGAACGGCAGCGTGCCCGGAAAGAACGCTTTGCGTGCCAGATGCAGCATCACTGAAGAGTCTTTACCGATGGAATACATCATCACCGGATTGCCGAACTCCGCCGCAACTTCGCGAATGATATGGATACTCTCTGCCTCTAACTGACGCAGATGAGTGAGTCGTTTTTGGTCCATCGTTTTTCCTCTCAAGCCAGATTGACAACGGCGGACTCGCGAGTCCCCTGCTGTGCTGAATGTTGAAACCAGGCGAGCTGCCCGTGCAAATTGACCACTTCTCCAATCACTAACAGTGCCGGAGTGGGCGCAGATGCAGCCAGCGCCTCAAGCTGTTCTAAGGTACCGGTCAGCACCTGTTGATCTTGTCGCGTGCCGCGGCTGATGACCGCGACCGGCGTAGACGCGGCGCGCCCATGCTGAATCAACCCTTCGCTGATTTCAGCAGCCTTCACCGTGCCCATATAAATTGCCAATGTCTGACGCGCACGCGCCAAAGATGGCCAGTCGATGCCATCACCATCGGGACGGCAATGCCCGGTGATAAACAGCACGCTCTGCGCATAATCACGGTGCGTTAACGGAATGCCTGCATAGGCTGTCGCGCCTGCCGCCGCAGTAATGCCAGGCACCACCTGAAATGGAATGCCTGCCTGCTGCGCCGCCTGTAACTCTTCGCCGCCCCGACCAAAAATAAACGGGTCGCCGCCTTTCAGGCGCACCACGCGCTTGCCTTGCAGCGCCAGTTTGACCAGCATCTGATTGGTCTCTTCCTGCGGCACCGAATGCGCACCCGCGCGCTTGCCAACACAGATACGATCGGCATCACGGCGAACCAGTTCCAGCACTTCATCGCTGACCAAGTGGTCATAAAGCACGACATCTGCCAACTGCATCACCTGCAAGCCGCGTAAGGTCAAAAGACCGCTGTCGCCAGGCCCCGCGCCGACCAAAATAATTTCGCCCTGCTGATTCGGCTCGTCGTTGAGTTCACGATCAAGCGTCAGCTTCGCTTCATTCACATTGCCTGCTGCCATTTGGCTGGCGAACAAACCGTTAAAAGCGCGCTCCCAGAAACGACGGCGATCGGACATCCGCGTAAAGCGCTGTTTCACTTTATCCCGCCACTGTCCCGCAACCTCTGCCATTTGGCCTAAGTTAGCGGGCAATAATGCTTCGAGTTTTTCACGGAGCATACGCGCCAGCACTGGCGCGGTGCCGCTGGACGAGATCGCTACCACCAGCGGTGAGCGATCAACGATAGAAGGAAAAATAAAGCTGCACTTCGGTTGGTCATCGACCACATTGACCAGTTTTTGCCGTGCATTAGCCGTTTCGAATACCTGTGCATTTAGCGCATTGTCGTCAGTTGCCGCGATCACCAGAAACACGCCATCGAGCTGGGCGGGATCAAAATGCGTCGCCAGCCATTCCAGCTGTTGCATTTCCAACAGTTCATGAAGCTCGGGGCAAAGTTCGCGAGCAGCAATCTGCACGCGCGCACCCGCGCGACGAAGCAGTTCAATTTTCCGCGCCGCGATATCTCCACCGCCGACAACCAAAACCGGGCGGCCTTTGAGATCGGCAAAAAGAGGCAAATAATCCACGTTAACCTTAGTGTTGTAACTTTGCGTTAACGCGACTATACGTCCCGGTGTTAATCCAGATGAAATTACGAATTGGAATGAGTAGTTACTGAATGGAATAACGAATGCGAAAAGCTCAGAACAAAATGTGCTTAGCAAATGATCTTACTGGGCTTTCAGAGCGATTGAAATTGTGTAATCGGGGTCACAGTTTCATACTAAGCACAGAAAATTTTCGCTAATTTCTGTCATGAGATGAATTACAAGGAACGCCGTATGTTTGCCTCTTTCCGCCTGACCGCGCTCACTGCGCTGCTCTGTTGCGGTTTTATTTTTTCTGCCCAGGCTGCGACTGACGCGCCGGGTCAATTTGCTGAACAGCAAGTCCGTCATATCGCCACCTATTTCCCCGGTCGCATGAGCGGCAGTCCGGCCGAATTAATGGCCGCCGATTATTTAAAACAGCAGTTCACCTCGCTGGGTTTTCAGACTAATACTCGTCAGTTCAATACGGGTTACGACTGGCACGACGCTGACGGGAAAGCGCGTTGGCATAAACTCACCGCAACCTCGGTGATTGCGGCCCGTACAGGCAGCGAGCCGCAGGAAATTTTAATCGTCGCCCACCTTGATACATGGACACCACAAAACAGCAGCCAGGCGAATCAAAATATGGGCGGCCTGCGCCTGCAAGGTGTAGACGACAACGCTTCAGGTTTAGGCGTCATGCTGGAACTGGCGGAAAAGCTAAGCAAAAAACCCCTGCATTATGGTGTGCGTTTTGTGGCGCTTAGCGCTGGTGAAGTGGGTCTGCACGGCATGGATGATTACGTTGCGCGCATGAGCAATAAAGAGAAGAAAAATACGCTGCTGGTTATCGACCTTAATAGCCTGATAACCGGTGATCACCTTTATTTCAACAGCGGCCTGAATACACCACGCGCGGTGCGCAAGCAAACCAGCGAGCGAGCACTTTATCTGGCGCGTGAATTTGGTATTTCGGCAGCGAGTCATCAGTTAAACCGTAAGGATTACCCCGGCATCAATGCATTCGATAAAGCGGGCTTTCCGCTAATGGATGTTACCGCCAGCAACTGGGCATTAGGGGCTAAAGATGGTACTCAGCAGCGTAGCCGCACACACCACTTCCCAGACGGCACCACACGCCATCAGACCGAGCGTGATAATCTGGCTTACCTGGATCGCTGGTTACCGGGCCGCATTACTCTGCGCACCCGAGACAGCGTAAAAGTACTGCTGCCGCTGCTCAGCGAACTCACCAATCCCAAAGTATGAGGATCTGATATGTACGTGGTTTATCTGACCTATTTTCGCCCGGTAGAAGAAGTAGAAGCGTTGCTGGAACCGCATATTCAGTGGCTGGATCGCTATTTTGATGCTGACGTGTTCATTGCAGCCGGAAGAAAAGATCCGCGTACCGGTGGCATGGTACTCGTTAAGGATATCGATCGTGCCCGACTGGATACTATCCTGGCGGAAGATCCGTTTGTCGCGGTGGCGAATTATGACGTCACAAAGATCAATGTAACGCGCGCAGCAGAGGCATTTGCTGCGTTAAACGGGATTTAAGTTAAGGCGCTGGCTGTGGATTTTTGGATCTGTGCTGGCTTTCCCCCATCCATGCTGTCCCCCTGCTTGCGGGGGAAGGAGACGCTGCCACATGCCGCTTCATCACTAACATATGGCAGCTTCGTCCTCCGCCATTTATGGGGGAGGAGCGAGGTGGGAGGCAAATGACAATTAGCCTTCGTGCAATCCGCACTCACGCTTTAAACCAAAGAAACGCGTCTCTTCTTCAGCCATGCCAGGTTCCCACTTGCGCGTGGTATGCGTATCGCCAACCGAAAGATAACCCTGATCCCACAGCGGATGATATTTAAGATTATTATCCTGCAAATATTGATGAATCTGTCGGTTATCCCAATCGATGATCGGCAGCACTTTGAACACGCCGCGCTGCACGCCCAGCACGGGAAGATTCGCTCGGCTGCCTGACTGATCGCGACGCAGACCTGCAAACCAGGTTTGCGCGCCCAGCGTATCCAGACCGCGATTCATCGGCTCAACTTTGTTGATCTCGTTGTATTTCTCAATTCCTTCAACACCCTGCTCCCACAGCTTGCCGTAACGCGCTTCCTGCCAGGCAGGTGAAGTCTCTGCGCGAAACACTTTCAGGTTCAGGTTGAGCTGGTCAGCCAGCTCATCAATAAAACGATACGTTTCCGGGAACAGATAGCCGGTGTCGGTCAGGATAACCGGTATATCCGGCTGTTGACGCGTAACTAAGTGCAGCGACACCGCCGCCTGAATACCGAAGCTGGATGAGAGCACGTAAGCGCCCGGTAAATTCTCCAGCGCCCAACTCACGCGCTCTTCAGCAGAAGATTTTTCCAGCTGAGCGTTGGTCGCGGCCAGCGTCATTGAGCGCTGTACCTTGGACATCTCATTCAGTGCTGCGAGGTCTAACTGACTCATTTTGCCTCCTGATCCCAAAAATCACGTGCTGGGTCCACTACCGGCGTCACAATCCCGGCGCGGATAACGAAGTCGCCAAAACCTTCTTCGCCCTGACGCTCTTTCGCCCAGCGTCCAACCAGCTCATCGATACTGCCAAGGATTTCGCCCTCAGTAATATTTTCGCGATACATACGCGGGATGCGCGTACCTATGCGATTACCGCCGATGTGCAGGTTATAACGGCCTGGCGCTTTGCCCACTAAGCCGATTTCAGCCAGCATGGCACGGCCACAACCGTTGGGACAACCGGTAACGCGTAACACTATGTGCTCTTGGCCAACACCGTGTCCGTGCATGATCTCTTCGACTTTAGTGACGAAAGAAGGCAGGAAACGTTCAGCCTCAGCCATCGCCAGCGGACAGGTCGGGAAAGCCACGCAGGCCATGGAGTTTTCACGCTGTGGCGTGACGTTTTCCATTAAGCCATGTGCACGGGCAATCGCTTCGATCGCTGCTTTTTCGCTTTCCGGCACACCTGCCACAATCAGGTTTTGGTTCGCGGTCAAACGGAAATCGCCCACGTGTACTTTGGCAATTTCGGCGATGCCACTTTTCAGCGGACGGCCTGGATAATCGAGCAGACGGCCGTTTTCAATAAACAGCGTTAGATGCCATTTGTTGTCGATGCCTTTGATCCAGCCAATACGATCGCCGCGTGTAGTGAATTCGTAAGGACGAATCGGTTCGAAAGTTAAACCGGCACGCTTTTCCACTTCCGCTTTAAAAGTCTCAACACCAACGCGTTCCAGGGTGTATTTGGTTTTCGCATTTTTGCGATCGGTACGATTACCCCAGTCACGCTGGGTCGTTACCACCGCTTCCGCCACGTCGAGAATCTTCTCAACCGGCAGATAACCAAACTCACTGGCGGTGCGCGCGTAAGTGGCTTTGTTACCGTGCTCAATCGACAAACCGCCGCCGACCAGCAGGTTGAAACCAATCAGTTTGCCTTTCTCTGCCACAGCAACAAAGTTCAGATCGTTGGCATGCAGATCCACATCGTTATTCGGCGGGATCACCACAGTGGTTTTGAATTTACGCGGCAAGTAAGTTTCACCGAGGATCGGCTCTTCGTCGGTGGTCGCCACTTTTTCCTGATCCCACCAGATCTCCGCATAAGCGCGGGTACGTGGCAGCAAATGCTCAGAAAGTTTCTTCGCCCATTCGTACGCTTCCTGATGCAGCTCCGATTCAACCGGGTTTGAGGTGCAAAGCACGTTACGGTTCACATCGTTAGCGGTTGCCAGCGCATCAAGACCCACTTCATGCAGCATCTGATGCGTCGGCTTAACATTTTTCTTCAGGATGCCGTGAAACTGAAAAGTCTGACGGTTGGTTAAACGGATGCTGCCGTAAAGGGTTTTATCGGTGGCAAACTTATCGATAGCCAGCCACTGCGACGGCGTAATGATGCCGCCAGGCAAACGGCAGCGCAGCATCATAGCGTGACGCGCTTCCAGCTTTTGCTCAGCACGTTCGGCACGAATATCGCGGTCATCCTGCTGGTACATGCCGTGAAAACGGATCAGCAGAAAGTTGTCGCCAGTAAAACCGCCGGTCAGGCCATTGTCGAGATCGTCGAGGATGGTGCCACGCAGATAATTACTCTGCTTTTTCAGACGCTCGGCGTCCGCTAATTTGCCTTCGACAACCAGCGGTCCAGGGTGTTTTTCGCTCATTAGTAAACGTCTCGCTGATAACGGCGCTCAATGCGCAGCTCACTTAAAAATTCGTCGGCCGTTTCACGATCCATTCCACCGTGTTCGACCACCACATCCAGCAATGCCTGCTCGACGTCTTTTGCCATTCGGTTAGCGTCGCCGCAGACATAAAGGTGCGCGCCCTCTTCAATCCAGCGCCACACTTCCGCCCCTTTGGCGCGGATTTTATCTTGTACGTAAATCTTTTCCGCCTGATCGCGTGACCATGCCAGATCGATATTGGTCAACAGGCCATCTTTCACATATTTCTGCCATTCAACCTGATACAGGAAGTCTTCGGTAAAATGGGGATTACCAAAGAACAGCCAGTTCTTACCCGAAGCATCTTCATTCTCACGCTGCTGCATAAAGGCGCGGAACGGTGCAATACCGGTACCTGGCCCAATCATGATCACCGGCGCATCCGGGTTGGCTGGCAGACGGAAGTTATCGTTGTGTTCGATAAAGACGCGAATCTCGCCATCTTCTTCAATGCGATCGGCAAGCCAGGTTGAAGCTCCGCCGCCACGCTGGCGCTCTTCGATATCGAAGCGCACTGCACTGACGGTGATATGCACTTCCGTCTCTGTTTCGGCCTGTGAAGAAGCAATTGAGTAAAGGCGCGGCGTCAGCGGACGCAGCAGCGTAGTTAGCTGCTCGGCACTCAGCTCAGCCGGTGCCAAACGAATCATGTCGACAATCGGATAACACTGCGCATATTTCTGCAGTTTAGCTTTGTCATCAACCAGCGACAGCAGCTCTTCGTTGCGCGACAGCGCCGCGTACTGCGCCACAATCTGCGCGGTGTTCACTGTCAGTTCGAAATGTTTTTGTAATGCTTCTGCCAGTGGCAAAGATTTCCCGTTAACGTCAACCGGTTCATCGCCTTTCAGCCACACCAGCTCAAGCAGTTCCTTAACCAATTCCGCATCGTTTTCAAACCAGACGCCAAGCGCATCGCCAGGCTGATAGCGCAAGCCAGAATCACCCAGATCAATTTCGATGTGGCGAACGTCTTTGTCAGAATCACGGCCCGTGATTTTCTGGTTTACCGCAAAGCTGGCGGTAAGCGGCGCTTCTTTAGTATAGGGACTGCTGGAAACTTCATTTACGCTGCCTGCGGCTGTGGCAGCAGCTTGCGCTGGCGACTCAGTAGGGACACGTTTTTTCAGAATTTCTGTCAACGCGCTGCGCCAGGCCGTGGCCTGATCTGCGTATTCAACATCAGCATCTACGCGATCCAGCAGCCGCTCCGCACCCAGCTCCGCCAGGCGGCTATCAAAATCTTTACCGGCCTGGCTAAAGAATTCGTAAGAGGTATCACCCAGACCAAACACCGCAAATACGGTGCCGTCCATTTTCGGGGCTTTTTTCGACATCAGGAATTTATGCAACGCCACCGCTTCTTCTGGCGGCTCGCCTTCACCTTGAGTCGACGTCACGACCACCAACAGTTTTTCCTGACCGATCTGCTTGAATTTATAATCGCCCGCGTTCACAAGGTTGACGTTCAGTTTGGCCGCCAGCAAGTCGTCACGCAGTTGCTCCGCCAGTCGGCGTGCGTTACCGGTTTGCGAGGCTGAAAGCAGTGTAATAGCTGGAATTTCAGCCTGCACAGGCGCCGCGCTGACGGCTACGCTGCCAGGCGTTTGATTGACCATTCCCCAGAAATAACCTGAGAGCCATGCCATTTGGGTAGTGGAAAAATCCGTCGTCGCCGCTTGTAAGCGAGCGAGTTGCTCCGGCGAGAGTGGGAGCATTGAACCTGGTGCCTGAGTCGTCATCGCGTTAAAAATTCCAGTATCAGAAGTCCGAACCGTAAAATGGCGGAAGAGTGGGTAGGTTACCGGGCCGTATATTAACGATTAAATACGCCTTCGACATAATAAATAACCAAAATGACTAAGTGGTTTTTCAGGTAAAGATCATCGACAAAAGTGGTAAAAAAAGCTCTTATTTATCAGGCTATTAAACAAGCAGATGCAGAGAGAATTGAGCGAAAAAAGCGGCTTTGCGCTTTGCGGGTGCGAAAAATCTGCCTTTCAGGTAGAATTCAGCGGTTTTTAAAGTCTGAGAACCCTTATGTCTACCACGCTATTTAAAGAATTCCAGTTCGAAGCTGCACATCACTTACCGAATGTGCCTGAAGGACACAAATGCGGCCGTTTACATGGTCATTCCTTCCTGGTTCGTCTGGAAATTACCGGTGAAGTGGATGCGCATACCGGCTGGGTAATGGATTTTGCCGAACTTAAAGCGGCGTTTAAGCCGATCTACGATCGCCTTGATCACTACAATCTCAATGATATTCCCGGTCTGGAAAATCCTACCAGTGAAGTGCTGGCAAAATGGATTTGGGATCAAATGAAGCCGCGCTTGCCGCTGCTGAGTGCGGTGATGATCAAAGAGACCTGTACCGCAGGCTGCGTCTACCGCGGCTGATAAACGCTTTGCCTTTCACACTGCAGGTGCGCTGACCACATTAATCGCGAGTTCGATAGGTTCTACTCGATTTACCGCCCGGTTGCCGCTTTCCTGCAGTTTGAAACGTCTGATTTCTGATTAAATGACTGCCTTCATCTTACTGTCATCTTTGCCCTCTACGTTGTGGTCTCTTTCATTAAAGATCAAGAGAATCAACGATGAATCTGGTAAAACGCCTTTCAATTATTGCTCTGCTTGTTTCAACCTCTGCCGCCGTCCAGGCGGAAAACGTGCTTCATTTCCCGCAGCCTGACAATGTACCGGAAGAGTTTTTCGCGGTAACCGAAATCCCGGCGGGTGGAGTAATTAAATATGAAACCGATGCGAAAACCGGTTTTATCGTTGCCGATCGTTTTCAGTCGATGCCTGTTGCCTATCCCGCCAATTACGGTTCGCTGACGCAATCATTGGGCGGCGATAACGATCCACTGGATGTGATCTTTTACACTCGCGCGCCCTTGCAGCCAGGCACGTTGATCAAACTGCGTCCGATTGGTGTGTTGAAGATGATCGACGGTGGCGAAGAAGACGATAAAATCGTTGCGGTACCTGCCAGCAAAATCGATCCCACTTATGATGAGATCCAATCGCTAAGCGATCTGCCGAAGGTTGAAGTGCAGCGTTTAGAAGCGTTTTTCCGCGTCTATAAGCAGTTGCCGGATGGCCGCAAGAAAGTGGAGTTAAATGGTTTTCAAGATGCCGCAGCGGCGAAAACCGAGATTAAGAAAGCGTATGACGCCTGGAAGGCAAAACAGTAACGATCAGGGCGGCGCATTGCCGCCCTATCCACATCAGGCAATATTCAGATATTTGTGCGTTTGCATCGACAAGCGCCAGTTGCGCGCTATGCACGTTTCGATACAGAGCCTGGTCGCTTCGTCTTTGCGGCTAATAGGTTGCAACGCAATGATGCGCGCCTTGCTGTCTTGCAGCCCCGCCAGCAAATCATCTAATGCTTCCACATCGCGCTCACGTGCCACAGGATGTTTGATCTCATCGGCTCGGCTCAGCGCCTGCGTCAATACATCATAGCCACCCCGCATGTTCACCTTCGGTGAAACGGTCACCCAGGTTTTTTCAGAGCACTGGATCTCATGAGTGCCGCTGGTTTCAATCTGACAATTAAAACCGGCTGATTCCAGCGCTTCAGTTAAGGGTCGCAGATCGAAAATTGCCGGTTCGCCGCCGGTAATCACCACGTGGCGGGCCGTCCAACCTTGCTGCTCAATGGCATTTAACAAAGTAGCCGCGTCAGCGTCGCCCCAGGCATCGCTTTCCACGGTTTTCACTAAAATATCGCCCAACGACGTTTCCCGATCTGCCCGCTTTTCCCAGGTATGCTTGGTATCACACCAACTGCAGCCCACTGGACATCCTTGTAAACGGATGAAGATGGCTGGCACACCGGTGTAATAGCCTTCGCCCTGCAGCGTCTGGAACATTTCGTTAATCGGGTAGAACATTTTTTACTCGCTCGGAAAAATCAGGGCGCTGATTATGGCAGATTTGCGCCTCACAACAACAGCTGCTGATGCTAAAAAAAACAAAAGCCCCGCTCGCTGGCGGGGCTTTATCATTAGGCGTTGCCGCTTTTATGCGGCATCAGCAGCCGATTACTGACCTTTAACTTCTTTCAGGCCATTGAACGGTGCTTTTGAACCCAGCGCTTCTTCGATACGAATCAGCTGGTTGTACTTAGCAACGCGGTCAGAACGGCTCATTGAACCGGTTTTGATCTGGCCCGCTGCAGTACCTACCGCCAGGTCAGCGATGGTTGCATCTTCGGTTTCACCTGAACGGTGTGAAATCACCGCGGTGTAGCCTGCGTCTTTTGCCATTTTGATTGCAGCCAGGGTTTCGGTCAAAGAACCGATCTGGTTGAATTTGATCAGAATGGAGTTCGCGATGCCCTTATCGATACCTTCTTTCAGGATTTTGGTGTTAGTAACGAACAAGTCGTCGCCCACCAACTGAATTTTGTCGCCCAGCACTTTGGTCTGGTAAGCGAAGCCTGCCCAGTCAGATTCGTCCAGGCCATCTTCGATTGAAACAATCGGATATTGCTTGGTCAGATCTTCCAGGAAGTGGGTGAATTCTTCAGAGGTGTAAGCTTTGCCGCCTTCACCTTCCAGCACATATTTGCCGTCTTTGTAGAATTCTGATGCTGCGCAGTCCATCGCCAGAGTGATATCTTCACCCAGTTTGTAACCTGCTGCTGCTACCGCTTCAGCGATAACTGCCAGCGCTTCGGCGTTAGAACCCAGGTTTGGCGCGTAGCCACCTTCGTCACCTACCGCAGTGCTCATGCCTTTGCTTTTCAGCACTTTTGCCAGATGATGGAAAACTTCAGAACCCATACGGATGGCTTCTTTCAGCGTTTTCGCGCCAACCGGCTGGATCATGAACTCTTGAATATCAACGTTGTTATCTGCGTGCTCACCACCGTTGATGATGTTCATCATTGGCAGCGGCATAGAGAATTTGCCTGGCGTGCCGTTCAGTTCAGCGATGTGCTCATACAGCGGCTGACCTTTAGAGGCAGCAGCAGCTTTAGCAGCAGCCAGTGAAACAGCCAGAATGGCGTTTGCACCGAAGTTGGATTTGTTCTCAGTACCGTCCAGGTCGATCATGATTTTATCGATGTTCGCCTGATCTTTCGCGTCTTTGCCTTTTACCGCTTCAGCAATCGGACCGTTTACCGCAGCAACAGCTTTGGTTACGCCTTTGCCCAGGAAACGAGATTTGTCACCGTCACGCAGTTCCAGCGCTTCGCGTGAACCGGTAGAAGCCCCTGATGGCGCTGCTGCCAGACCTACGAAACCGCCTTCCAGATGCACTTCTGCTTCAACAGTCGGGTTACCACGTGAGTCGATAATTTCGCGACCGATGACTTTTACGATTTTGGACATTACGATTTTCCTCAGTACAAGTTAGTCAATCCTAAGACAAGCAACGCGCGAAAAGTTCGCGCGTTGCTCGTGAAACTTACTTCGCTAAACGCTTCTGGTACTCATGCGCGGCTTTTACAAAGCCAGCAAACAGCGGGTGACCATCACGTGGGGTCGACGTGAATTCCGGGTGGAACTGACAAGCTACAAACCATGGGTGATTCGGGATCTCAATGATCTCCACCAGCTGGTCGTCACCAGAACGTCCCGCAATACGCAGACCTGCAGCCTCAATCGGCTTCAACAACATGTTGTTGACTTCATAGCGATGGCGATGGCGCTCAACAATGGTGTCAGTACCGTACAGCTGACGCACTTTGCTGTCTGGCGTTAACTGACAAGGCTGGCTGCCAAGGCGCATAGTGCCGCCGAGATCGCTCTGCTCAGTACGGACTTCAACGTTACCGTTTTCATCACGCCATTCGGTAATTAACGCAACCACCGGATATTTACAGTCTGGCACAAATTCCGTGGAGTTGGCGCCTTCGAGGCCAGCAACGTTACGGGCAAACTCCATCAGCGCAACCTGCATGCCAAGACAAATACCTAAATACGGTACGTTGTTTTCGCGCGCATATTGCGCGGTCATCAACTTGCCTTCGACGCCACGGTAACCAAAGCCACCCGGGATCAGAATCGCATCTAAATCTTTCAGAATTTCGACACCGCGTGATTCAACATCCTGCGAGTCGATCAATTTGATGTTTACAGTGACGCGATTTTTGAGGCCACCGTGTTTCAACGCTTCAATAACAGATTTATACGCATCCGGCAGTTCAACGTACTTGCCAACCATACCAATGTTGACTTCGCCGCCTGGATTCGCTTCTTCATAAATTACCTGCTCCCACTCAGCCAGATTGGCTTCCGGTGCGTTCAGGTTGAAGCGCTTACAGATGTAATCATCCAGGCCCTGCGATTTCAGCATGCCCGGAATCTTGTAAATGGAGTCAACATCTTTCAGCGAGATAACGGCTTTTTCCGGCACGTTACAGAACAGCGCAATTTTAGCGCGTTCGTTGGCAGGCACAGCGCGGTCGGAACGACAGATCAACACGTCCGGCTGAATACCAATGGAAAGCAATTCTTTCACTGAGTGCTGCGTCGGTTTGGTTTTCACTTCACCGGCTGCTGCCATGTAAGGTACCAGCGTCAGGTGCATGTACATGGTGTGTTCACGGCCTACATCAACTGCCATCTGACGAATGGCTTCAAGGAATGGCAATGATTCGATGTCACCGACGGTACCGCCGATTTCAACCAGAACCACGTCATGGCCTTCGCCGCCTTCAATAATGCGTTCTTTGATGGCGTTAGTGATGTGCGGAATGACCTGAATCGTCGCACCCAGATAGTCGCCACGGCGCTCTTTGCGCAAGACTTCTGAGTAGATTCGGCCTGTAGTGAAGTTGTTGCGACGCGACATGTGCGTGCGAATAAAACGCTCGTAGTGACCCAAATCCAGATCGGTTTCGGCCCCATCGTCGGTAACGAAGACTTCACCGTGCTGCGTTGGGCTCATGGTACCCGGATCCACGTTGATGTACGGGTCCAGTTTCATGATGGTCACGTTCAGACCACGTGCTTCGAGAATGGCTGCGAGGGAGGCTGCGGCAATGCCTTTACCCAGAGAGGATACAACCCCGCCGGTCACAAAAATATAATTCGTTGTCATGCTGAACCTGAGAGTTTAGGTTTAAAGACGGTGGAATAACCAGGACGGGAAAACAGTATACTGGAAACCGCTATCAGCCACAATTGATGAATCACTGCCATCCTCCAACGCAATGCTGCGGCTAACATAACGGATAGCAGTAAATGAAAGTTTGATGTATGTCACAAAGTTACTGTGACGCTGAATCGTGTAAGCTTAATTGGCTATTTTATGCGCAGAGGTGGAATAATCAGCTTTTCTCTCGCGTTTTAACCTGTTGCCAGGCTTCTTCCATTTGTTCCAGCGTTGCACCCGGCATGCTCAGACCTTGCTCAGCAATGATTGATTCAACCTGACGAAAACGACGTTCGAATTTATCATTGGCTTTTTGCAGGGCGGTTTCTGCTTTACTGCCCAAATGCCGTGAAAGATTCACCGTAGCAAACAGCAGGTCACCAATCTCCTCTTCCAGCTTTTGCTCATCAATCACCGATTGCTGCGCTTCATGCATCACTTCGTCGATCTCTTCATGCACTTTATCGACGACCGGGCCTAATGTCGTCCAGTCGAACCCAACGTTGTGACAACGCTTCTGAATTTTTTGCGCGCGCATTAACGCCGGCAGCGCTTTGGGAATGTCGTCGAGCGCGGAATGCTGCGCTTTTTCTGCACGCTCGGCGGTTTTGATGGCTTCCCAGTTTTTCAAAACTTCAGCGCTGTTATCCGCTTTGACATCAGCAAAAATATGCGGGTGGCGACGCTCCAGTTTATCGCTGATGGCGTGGCAGATATCGTCAAAGTTAAAGCGATCTTGCTCGTTGGCCATTTGCGCGTAGAACACAACCTGAAACAGCAGATCGCCCAACTCGCCACGCAGATCATCAAAATCTTCACGCTGGATGGCATCGACGACTTCGTACGTCTCTTCTAATGTGTAAGGCGCAATGCTGGCAAAGGTCTGTTCGCGATCCCACGGACAGCCGTGTTGCGGATCGCGCAGGGTTTTCATAATGCCCAGCAGGCGATCAATTGAATTCATGGGGAAGATCCTTTGGGGAATGATTTTGAGTTGGATTCTATGCGTTTTATTACGCTGTCTGTATTTTGAAGTGCGAGGTTGTTTGTCCCCCACCTCGGTCCTCTGAAGTGCGAGGTTGTTTGTCCCCCACCTCAATCCTCCCCCATAAATGGGGGAGGAAGATGCTGCAATATGCCCGCTCTGTACCTGCATGTGGCAGCGTCTCCTTCCCCCGCTACGCGGGGGAAGGTCGGGATGGGGGGCAGCACGCAGATGAGGTTGTTTGTCCCCCACCTCGGTCCTCTGAAGTGCGAGGTTGTTTGTCCCCCACCTCAATCCTCCCCCATAAATGGGGGAGGAAGATGCTGCAATATGCCCGCTCTGTACCTGTATGTGGCAGCGTCTCCTTCCCCCGCTGCGCGGGGGAAGGCCGGGATGGGGGACAGCCAGCACGCTCTTTCCTGACAGCTCACTCTTTCTGACAGCAAACTAAACGCGCATCATCAATGCAAACGGCGAGCATCAATGATATCGGAGACCTGATTCAGGCGCGCCAACACGCGACCCAGCACCTGCTGGTTATAAATCTCAATATCCATATCAATCGTTGCCAGCTGCTTCTTAGTATCGCTGCGGCTGGAGACGCCCAACACATTCACTTTTTCATTGGCGAGAATGGTGGTGATGTCACGCAGCAACCCGCTGCGATCGTTGGCCGTCACGCGCACCACCAGCGAGTAGCCGCTGGAATAGCTTTCTCCCCACACAGCATCAACGATGCGCTCTGGTGCATGGGAAATCAGCTCAGCAAGCTGATCGCAGTCGGCGCGATGAATCGAAATACCGCGTCCGTGGGTAATAAAGCCCACAATATCATCGCCAGGAATCGGCTGGCAGCAGCGTGCAATGTGATGCATTAAATTGCCGACGCCTTCCACCACCACGCGTCCGCTCTCTTTACGCGACGGCGCCGAGTAGGATTTTTGCGTCAGCTGGCGCAGCGCTTCACGATCCTGCTCTTCAGCACTCGGCTTGTTGAGCTTGGCCTGCAGGAAGTTTGCCATCTGATTAAGTCGAATATCGCCCCCGCCAATCGCGGCGAGCAGTTCTTCTAGCGAGGTGACGTTATAGCGCGGCAGCAGCAGTTTTTCAGCTTCTTTCAGGCTGATATCCATCTGGCTCAGTTCGTTGTCCAGAATCTGCCGTCCGGCGAGAATATTCTTGTCGCGATCCTGCTTGCGGAACCAGTTATGAATCTTAGAGCGACCGCGGCTGGTGGTGATAAAACCCAGATTAGGGTTGAGCCAGTCGCGGCTTGGATTCGGCTGTTTCTGGGTGATGACTTCAACCTGATCACCCATTTGCAATTGATACGTAAACGGCACAATACGACCGCCAATCTTCGCGCCAATGCAGCGATGACCGATATCACTGTGTATGTGATAAGCGAAGTCCAACGGCGTTGAACCCGCTGGCAGATCAACCACGTCGCCTTTGGGTGTAAAGACATAAACGCGATCGTCAAAGACCTGGCTGCGCACCTCTTCCAACAGCTCGCCAGAGTCAGCCATCTCTTCCTGCCAGCCGATCAGTTTACGCAGCCATGCAATGCGTTCTTCGTGGCCCGCTGAGCCGCGCGCATTGCTGGAAGAAGGCCCTTCTTTATATTTCCAGTGCGCAGCAACGCCCAGTTCGGCATCTTCATGCATCTGGCGGGTACGTATCTGAATTTCAACCGTTTTGCCTTTCGGGCCCAGCACCACGGTGTGAATGGATTGATAGCCGTTGGGCTTTGGATTGGCGACGTAATCATCGAACTCGCTGGGCAGATGGCGATAAAGCGTATGCACCGTGCCTAATGCGCCATAACAGTCTTGCAGACGCTCAGCCACAATACGCACTGCACGCACATCAAACAGTTCATCAAACGCCAGCGACTTTTTCTGCATCTTACGCCAGATACTGTAGATATGTTTTGGGCGCCCGTACACTTCAGCGCGTACGCCCTCTTTTGCCATCTCTTTACGCAGATTATCGACGAAATTTTCGATGTACTGTTCGCGGTCAATGCGGCGTTCATGCAACAGTTTGGCGATGCGCTTGTATTCATCAGGATGCAGATAGCGGAAGCAATAATCCTCCAGCTCCCACTTCAGTTGACCAATGCCGAGTCGGTTGGCCAACGGCGCATAAATATTGGTGCTCTCTTTTGCTGCCAGCACGCGCTCATCTTCCGGCGCGTCTTTCATTTCGCGCAGGTTCATGATGCGTTCGGCTAATTTCAACACCACGCAGCGGAAATCTTCTACCATCGCCAGCAACATGCGGCGAACATTATCCACCTGCTCGGAGGCCATTGAGTCATTATGAATGGCTTTGAGCTGGCGTATCGCATCCATGTCGCGTACGCCGTGTACCAGCGAGACAATGCCTTTGCCGACCGCTTGCTCAAGTTCCTCTTCACTCACCACTTCATCATTTGCGAGTGGGAAAATGAGCGCGGCGCACAGACTGTCGATATCCATACTGAGCATCGAGAGGATTTCGACCATCTCAATACCACGCCACAGCAGCAGAGATTGATCCGGATGGTTGTGCGTTTGGGCTTCACAATAGCGCCAGGTTTCGGCAAGTCGTTGACATGATTGCGGGTTGATCATGCCAAGACTGGCGATCCACTGGTCGAGGGCAAACTCCCCCGCCGTATTTAAATGCGCACTTCTAACCGCAACCATATCCTCTCCTGCACACCGATCTTAATGATCGCTTATGTTTTTTTGAACAGCACCATGGATTCGAGATGACGGGTATGTGGGAACATATCCAGCATCGCGACCCTTTCCAATTGGTAGCCCGCCAACAGCAATGTCTGGCTGTCGCGAGCGAGTGTCGTGGGATTACACGAAACATAGACCACACGTTGTGGTGCAAGTTTAACCACATGCGTCATCACGCCTGCGGCACCGGCACGCGCCGGATCGAGTAATACCTTGTTAAATCCTTGCGCCGCCCACGGCTGGCGCGAAACATCTTCCTCCAGGTTATGCTGGAAAAAGCTGACATTTTTAAGACTATTCAGGTCCGCATTATACGCTGCCTGCCGTACTAATGCTGCAACGCCCTCCACACCAACCGCATTTTGTACGACTTTTCCTATCGGAAGTGTGAAGTTTCCCATGCCGCAAAACAGATCTAATACGCGATCGTCTGGTTGCAGATCCAGCCAGTCAATTGCCCGGGCTACCATCTGTTGATTGACCGCATCGTTTACCTGAATAAAATCTTGCGGACTGAAGGTTAACTTAAGTTTGTGTGATTGATAGAACGGTTGGTTATTACTTAGAGCCGTTAAGTTTTCGCTGCCGTCATCCAAAAACATCATCAACTGATGCTTATGCGAAAAGCGTTCCAGTTTTTCTCTGTCGTCGACATGCAGCGCATCAAGATGACGTAAAACCATCAGCGGGCCATTATCTGCCTGTACCAGCTCAACATGTCCCAGCCTTTTAACCGCTTTTAACTCACGCAGACACTGGCGTAACGGCGTGATCAACGCCTCAAGTTCGGGCGTCAAAATGGGGCATTGCTGAATATCGACCAGATCGTTACTGGCTTCCTGACGAAACCCCATTTGCAGCTGTTGGCTTTTGTTTTGCCATTGCAATCCCAGCCGTGCTCGGCGGCGATAGCCCCAAGGTTCTCCGGCAATAACTTCATCCACGGCCACTACGCGTTGCGCTTCTTTACTTAACATCCGGCTGAGCGCTTGCGCTTTACTCTGCTGCTGTAAAACAACATCAACATGCTGCTGTTGGCAGCCACCACAGGTATTAAAATGTGGGCAGCGCGGTGTAACGCGTGCCGGGCTGCTGCTTAACAAGCGCGTGACTTTCGCTCGGGCAAATTGGCGCTTATCCTCAGTTAAGGTAATTTCTGCCTGTTCGCCTGGCAACGCACCGCTGACAAATATCGTTTTGCCTTGGTGCCGTGCGACACCTTGTCCAAATGGATCAAGGTCTTCGATGGTGACGGTAATCCGTTGTTTGGTCGTCACGCGCTGTTTTGCGGTGTAAAATTGCGCCATAGTGTTGTTAATTCTCTTTCTCAAAAATCGGCGTGCATGGGTTTACCGACGGGATGCACAAGGATGTAAATGCCGGAGTCAGCCGTATTATGACGAAATACAGCCTGCGGGCGCGAATGATGATTTTAATATTGGCCCCAACCTTAATGGTGGGCCTGTTGCTCAGCTCTTTCTTTGTCGTGCACCGCTATAACGAACTGCAGCGACAAGTCATGGATGCTGGCGCGAATATCATTGAACCCCTGGCAATTTCCAGCGAATACAGCATGACGTGGCACAACCGCGACACGATGCGCGAGCTGGTTAGCCTGCTGCATCGGCGTCATTCTAATATTGTCCGTGCGATTTCGGTTTTCGACAATAATAACCAGCTCTATGTCAGCTCAAATAACAAACAAAACCTCAGCCTGTTGCAGAAAGAAGATATCAACGCCCTGCCAGATGATGTCTCAATGGAACGGCACGGCAACGTCTTAATTTTACGCACACCCATAACGTCTGAACGTTATGCGGTAGATGAAATCCCCAGCGAAGATGCAAAACCTTCTGGCAATCCACTGGGATATGTCGCGATAGCGCTCGATCTGCAATCAGTGCGCTTGCAGCAATACAAAGAGGTCTTTGTTGCCACGCTGATGTTGCTGTTCTGTTTATGCATCGCCATGCTGTTTGCTTATCGTCTAATGCGTGACGTAACCGGCCCGATTCGCAATATGGTCAGCACCGTTGACCGCATTCGCCGCGGCCAACTCGACAGCCGCGTTGAAGGCTACATGCTGGGTGAGTTAAGCATTCTCAAAAATGGCATCAACGCGATGGCGATGTCGCTGACTGCTTACCACGAAGAGATGCAGCACAATATCGATCAGGCTACCTACGATCTGCGTGAAACGCTGGAACAATTAGAGATTCAGAACGTTGAGCTGGATCTTGCGAAGAAGCGTGCGCAGGAAGCGGCACGCATCAAATCTGAATTTCTTGCCAATATGTCGCACGAGCTACGAACGCCGTTAAATGGCGTGCTCGGTTTTACCCGCCAGATGCTGAAAACCCCGCTGCGCACTACGCAACGCGACTACATGCAAACCATTGAGCGCTCTGCCAACAATTTGCTAAGCATCATCAACGACGTGCTCGATTTTTCAAAACTGGAAGCGGGCAAACTGGTACTGGAGTCTATTCCGTTCCCCCTTCGCGCCACGCTGGATGAAACGCTGGTGTTACTGGCACCTTCTGCGCATGACAAAGGGCTGGAATTAACGGTAGTGTGCGACAGCAGTGTGCCAGACAACGTGATTGGTGATGCGCTGCGCCTGCAGCAGATCCTGATTAACCTGATTGGCAATGCGATCAAATTCACCGAAAAAGGCACCATCGATCTCAAAGTAGCGCAACGCGCTATTACCCCTTCGCGTATCGAACTGGAAATTCAGGTACAGGATACGGGCATTGGTATTTCTGAGCAGCAGCAAATGCAGCTATTTCAGGCGTTTCGTCAGGCTGACGCCAGCATTTCACGTCGTCATGGCGGCACTGGCTTGGGTTTGGTCATTACGCAAAAGTTGGTGAATGAGATGGGTGGTGAAATCACCTTCCACAGCCAACCGGATCAAGGTTCCACCTTCCGAGTGCGAGTGCAGCTTGATCTCAATCCCAATGCCCCGAGCATGCCTCGCGTGTTAGACGCCTTGTCTCATTCGCGCATTGCTTATGTAGAAGCCAATACCCGTGTGGCGAAAACCGTGTTGAAGATGCTGAGCATGACGCCGTTGCAAATCGATTACAGCGAAACACTGGAAGGGCTGAGTGAAGATCACTACCCGCTGCTATTAATGGCGATGCCAGTGAATGTTAGTCAACATCAGTTGCTGGCCGATGAGCTGATTAATGCGCTGCTGGATCGCGCCGACAACGTACTGCTGGCGCTGCCAAGCCCAATGATGCTGCTGGCCGACGAGCTAAAAGTACGCGGTATTGATGGCTGTATAGCCAAACCGATCTCGCAGACGCGCCTGCTGCCAATGCTACTGGATTTGCATACCCGCCAGTTAAACGAACTGCCCGCCTCACCGCGTTTGCCGCTGGCAGTAATGGCCGTGGATGATAATCCTGCCAACCTCAAATTGATCGGTGCACTGCTGGAAGAGCAGGTGCAAAAGATCGTGTTGTGTAACAGCGCAGAACAAGCGATTCATCAGGCGCGTTTACAGCCGTTAGATGTCATCTTGATGGATATTCAAATGCCGGATATTGATGGCATCCGCGCCAGTGAAATTATTCGTACCCTGCCTCAGCATGCGCATACACCGATTGTTGCCGTAACTGCGCATGCGATTGATGGCGAGCGTGAACAGCTTATCAAAGCGGGAATGAATGATTACCTTGCCAAGCCGATTGATGAGAACAAGCTCAGTCAGCTGCTGGCGCGTTACACGCCAACGCCAACCGTGCAGACGCCAGAGCTGCCGCAAATTCTGCCCACGCTGGATTGGGCATTAGCGTTACGCCAGGCCGCCAATAAGCCCGATTTAGCCCGAGATATGCTGCGTATGCTGCTGGAGTTTTTACCGGAAGTGCACGAGAAGATTGCGCTGTTTATCGCTGCTAACGATGTGACTGGGTTGCGTGAAATTATTCATAAACTGCACGGTAGTGCCAGTTATAGCGGTGTGCCGCGCATGAAGCAGTTGTGTCATCAACTGGAAAAGGAGCTGCTGCAGGCCAGTGATATTGACGCGCTTGAGCCGGAGCTGCTGGAGTTGCAGGATGAGATGGAGAATGTTGCAAAAGAAGCGCGGCGAGTTCTGCATCTGGCGTAAAATAAGCGCGATTTCTTAAGCTTTGTCAGGTGCTGTTGATTTCGCTTCTCGGTCCGTTGAGTCTGAGGTCGTTTATCCCCCATCCCGGCTTTCCCCGCGAAGCGGAGGAAGGCGACACTGCCGCATGCAGGCATAAAATTGACAGGTTCAGCACAGGTACAAGTAAGTGCAGAGGTGACTTAGGGCAGCATCCTCCTCCCCACGGGCAGGGGAGGATTAAAATTGGGGAGAGCGCACACCAGCAAAATACTTATTTAAACCCACCAATCTTCAACGTCGCCGCAACATTACGCGCTGTCAGGTGAACATTTTTTTCAGCATTCGCCAGCGCATCGTCCAGTGAACAAATGCTGTAAAGCACGCTAAACACCGCGTCTAGTCCGTGTTCATGCACCACACCCACGTCAGCCGTTAAACTGCCTGCAATGCCTATCACTGGCTTGCCAAAGCGTTTGGCTACACTCGCTACGCCAATGGGTACTTTACCGTTGATGCTTTGACTATCAATACGCCCTTCGCCGGTAATGACTAAATCAGCGTCTTTAACCTGCTCTGCCAGCCCCAACGCCTCTGTGACAATCTCAATGCCGCGTCGCAAATCAGCCTGACAAAATGCATGCAGTGCCGCACCCATACCGCCCGCCGCGCCGCCGCCGGGAATGTGCAGTACATCAATATCTAAATCCCGCAGAATGATCTGCGCGTAATGCGCCAGTGACTGATCGAGCTGTTTAACCAGTTCCGGCGTTGCCCCTTTCTGCGGACCAAAAATCGCGGATGCACCCGCATCACCGGTTAAGGGATTGGTGACATCGCAAGCCACTTCAAATCGGCACTGCTTGATTCGCGCATCTAATGCTTCAATATCAATGCTGGCTAATTCTGGCAGCGCTCCGCCGCCATAACCGATCTCTTTGCCTTGCTGATCCAGCAAGCGTGCACCCAGCGCCTGCATCATGCCGGAGCCACCGTCATTGGTAGCACTGCCGCCAATACCGATAATAATGTGCTCCACGCCCTTATCGAGCGCGTTTTTAATCAATTCGCCAGTACCAAATGAGGTCGTGGTCAGCGGATCGCGCTGCGCCGCAGGCACCAGCTCCAATCCGCTTGCCGCCGCCATCTCGATATACGCGGTACGCTCGTCACCAGAAAGGCCATAGAAAGCCTCAACCTGTTTGCCAAGCGGACCTGTAACCTTCAACCTGACGATTTTCCCTTCCGTCGCCGCCACCATCGCTTCAACCGTGCCTTCACCACCGTCGGCGACCGGTATTTTGACGTAATGCGCATCAGGAAAGATCTCACGGAAACCCGCTTCAATCGCTGATGCCACATCCAGGGCGGATAAACTCTCTTTATATGAATCCGGTGCGATAACGATTTTCATAGGCAATCCGAGCGCTGTTGATGGTCTGAAATGATTTCATAGCCAGCCCGGTATCCGCAGATACCGGAACCCCCTTTAGCGGGAAATCTCAACCTTCGCTAACTTCTCATAATAGCAGGCGAGCGCGCTGTGGTCGGAGGAGCCCTGTCCATCGTTGCGCAGCGCCTGCATCATTTCCATCACGGCGGCCGTCAGCGGCAAGTGCGCGCCAATGCCGTGCGACGTATCGAGTGCATTGGCGAGATCTTTGATATGCAGATCGATACGGAAGCCCGGTTTGAAATTACGGTCCATCACCATCGGTGCTTTAGCATCCAGCACCGTGCTGCCCGCCAACCCACCGCGAATGGCCTGATAAACCAGATCCGGGTTTACCCCCGCTTTGGTTGCCAAAGACAACGCTTCAGACATCGCCGCAATATTCAGGGCAACAATCACCTGATTCGCCAGCTTGGTTACATTACCCGCGCCAATATCGCCGGTATGCACCACCGAGCCCGCCATCGCTTTCATGATGTCGTAGCACTGATCAAACACCGCCTTGTCGCCCCCAACCATCACAGACAACGTGCCTTCAATGGCTTTGGGTTCCCCGCCGCTGACTGGCGCATCCAGCATTTTGATCTGCTTTTCTGCCAGCGCATCGTGAATCTCTCGGCTCGCCAGCGGTGCAATTGAACTCATGTCGATCACAATCAAGCCAGGTTTGGCGCCGTGAATAATGCCGTTTTCGCCAAGGCAGGCTTCTTTTACCTGCGGCGAGTTCGGCACCATGGTAATCACCACATCCACTTGTTCGGCGACCTCTTTTGGTGATTTCGCCACTGTCGCACCTAACTCAACCAGTTCAGCTTCATTTTCTGGATGGTGATCGCGTACCACCAGCGAATAGCCCGCTTTCGCCAGGTTTTTACTCATTGGCTTGCCCATGATACCCAGGCCGATAAATCCAATTTTCATTATGTTGCCTCTTGGTTGATTACTTCTTAAATTTGTCGCACAGCGCCTGCGTTGCGTTGCGGAAAACACCTAAATCACTGCCGACCGCCACAAAGCTGGCGCCCCACTCCAGATAGCGTCGGGCATCGGCTTCAACCGGTGCCAGAATACCGCTGGGTTTGCCCGCTGCTTTAGCGCGCTCGAAAACGTGCTTAATCACTTTCAGCACATCTGGATGCGCTGGCTGGCCGAGATAGCCCAGCGCCGCAGAAAGATCGCCAGGCCCAACAAAAATACCGTCCACGCCATCAACCGCCGCGATAGCATCAATATTGTCTACTGCTTGCTGCGTTTCGATTTGTACCAGCACCGTGATGTTGTCATTGATGGTGCTGTTGTACTCCGGCAAGGTTCCGTACATGTTGCTGCGGTGCGATACCGATACGCCGCGAATACCCGCTGGTGGATAACGCGTAGAGGCGACAGCGCGGATCGCTTCTTCTTCGGTCTCAACAAACGGCACAAGGAAGTTATAAAAACCGATATCCAGCAGACGTTTGATGATCACCGGTTCATTACAGGGCGGACGCACGACGGGCGCGCTGTGGCTGCCTTTCAGCGCCATCAGTTGCGGCACAAAAGTGGTGATGTCGTTGGGCGCATGTTCCCCATCCAGCACCAGCCAGTCGAATCCGGCCAGTCCTAACACTTCGGTGCTTAATGGATTCGCCAGTGCACACCAACTGCCAATCAGGGTTTCACCTGCCAGCAAACGACGACGAAAGCTGTTCGGCCAGGCTGCATTACTCATGGTTTTACTCCTGTTGCATCGGCTCCCCTGCGGAAGCCAAAAAGGTTAGCGCACAAGGCACGGACGTTTATTGTCAAAGGTCCAGCCTGGCACCAGGAACTGCATTGCTTGCGCATCGTCGCGCGCGCCGAGACCGTGTTTTTGATACAACGCATTAGCCTGCATCACCTGATCCATATCCAGCTCAACGCCCAATCCCGGTTTTTGCGGCACCTGTACCATGCCGCCTTTGATCTGGAACGGTTCTTTTGTCAGGCGCTGATTACCTTCCTGCCAGATCCAGTGCGTATCAATGGCGGTAATTGCGCCGGGCGCTGCCGCAGCAACGTGGGTGAACATCGCTAATGAGATATCGAAGTGGTTGTTGGAGTGCGAACCCCATGTCAGGCCAAAATCGTGGCACATTTGCGCCACGCGCACGGAACCTTGCATGGTCCAGAAATGCGGATCGGCCAGCGGAATATCCACTGATTGCAGCGAAATGGTGTGGCCCATCTGTCGCCAATCGGTGGCAATCATGTTGGTTGCGGTTTGCATGCCGGTTGCGCGGCGGAACTCCGCCATGACTTCGCGTCCTGAATAGCCTTGCTCTGCGCCGCACGGATCTTCTGCATAGGCCAGCACATCTTTCAGCTGCTTACCCAGCAAAATAGCTTCATTGAGTGACCACGCGCCGTTGGGATCGAGCGTTATGCGCGCTTCGGGGAAACGCTTCGCCAGCGCGGTCACGGCTTCAGCTTCTTCGCCACCGCGCAGTACGCCGCCTTTCAGTTTGAAATCATTGAAGCCATATTTTTCATATGCGGCTTCAGCTAAACGCACCACGGTATCGGGCGTCAGCGCTTCTTCATGACGCAGGCGATACCAGTCGCACTTGTCGTTTTCCTGGCTTTGATAGGACAACGACGTTTTATTGCGATCGCCAATGTAGAACAGATAACCCAGCATTTCGACGCGATCGCGCTGCTGACCATCCCCTAACAAAGAGGCGACATTGACACCCAAATGCTGGCCCAGCAGATCCAGCAGTGAAGCTTCGATGCCGGTTACCACATGAATGGTGGTGCGCAAATCAAAGGTTTGGTTTCCGCGACCGCCTGAATCACGGTCAGCAAAGGTACTGCGCACCAAATTAAGAATATTTTTGTATTCACCCACCGTTTTGCCGATCACCAAAGAAGCGGCATCTTCCAGCGTTTGACGGATCTTTTCACCACCGGGAATTTCTCCCACCCCGGTATGGCCGGCGTTGTCTTTAATGATAACGATATTGCGGGTGAAAAAAGGGGAATGCGCCCCGCTCAGGTTAAGCAACATGCTGTCGTGACCGGCAACCGGGATGACCTGCATGGATGTGACTTTAGGGGTAGAACTCATCTGCTGCTCCTTAAGCTGTCGCACGGCCAAATGCCGGGCGTTTGCGGTCGAATGTCCAACCAGGAATCAGATACTGCATCGCCGTGGCATCGTTGCGCGCCCCGGCGGGCAGTGATTTATACAGTTCGTTGGCTTTGCGCAGTTGATCCCAGTCCAGCTCAATGCCCAGCCCAGGCGCATCCGGCACGGCGATTTTACCGTTGCGGATTTGCAGAGGATTTTTGGTCAGGCGCTGATCGCCCTCCTGCCAAATCCAGTGGGTATCAATTGCGGTAGGTTTACCCGGCACCGCCGCGCCAACGTGGGTAAACATGGCCAGTGAAATATCGAAATGGTTATTAGAGTGACAGCCCCACGTCAGGCCCCACTCGTCACAGAGTTGCGCCACGCGAACGGCCCCACTCAGCGTCCAGAAATGCGGATCGGCCAGCGGAATGTCTACCGCATTGAGCATCACGGCGTGGTTCATCTCACGCCAGTTGGTGGCAATCATGTTAGTGGCGACCGGTAAACCGGTGGCGCGACGGAACTCCGCCATCACTTCACGACCAGAATAACCTTGCTCTGCACCGCACGGATCTTCAGCGTAAGTCAGCACATCCTGCATGCCTTTACACAACCCGATGGCTTCGTCCAACAGCCAGGCACCGTTGGGATCGACGGTAATACGCGCATCCGGGAAGCGCTTTTTCAGTGCGGTTGCGGTTTCAATCTCCTGCTCGCCTGGCAGCACGCCGCCTTTGAGTTTGAAATCTTTGAAACCATATTTATCCTGCGCGGCTTCGGCTAAACGCACCACCGCGGCGCTGTCGAGCGCCTCCTGATGACGCAGGTGATACCAATCATGGCTGGCATTTTCGCCCGTCAGATAAGGCAAATCGGTTTTGCGTCGGTCGCCGAGGTAAAACAGATAACCGAGCACGGTAACTTCATCGCGCTGCTTGCCTGGTCCAAGTAATTCCGCGACCGGCACGCCAAGGCATTGCCCCAGCAGATCGAGTAGTGCGGCTTCCAGTGCAGCCACTGCATTGACGCGCAACTCGAAAGTCCATGCGCCTTTGCCGAAGGTATCGAAATCTGCCGACTGATTGCCTTTGTGCACCTGCTGTACCAGCCGATTCATACGGGCAACCTGCTGGCCTTTGACCTGCGGAATGGCTTCTACCAGCGTCTGATAAATGGTTTCACCGCCCGGCGCTTCCCCTACGCCGGTATGTCCGGCGTTGTCGGTCAGCACCACGATGTTGCGGGTAAAGCAGGCGTTATGCGCACCACCAATGTTCAACAGCATGCTGTCGTAACCCGCGACCGGAATCACCTGCATATCAGTGATAATCGGCGAACTTTGCGTAGTCATGTTCCGTCCTTATGGCCTGGTTTTCAGTTCAACGCGTTTGATATCGCCTGCAATCACCAGGAAGCTAAATGCGGCGACAAAGGCATGGATACCGACATAAATCAGCGCGCCTTCGAAGGAACCGCTGGTGGCAATGATGTAACCGATGGCGATAGGCGTCACGATGCCGGAGAAGTTACCGAACATATTGAATAAACCACCGCTCAGGCCGCTGATCTCTTTTGGTGCGGTATCTGCCATCACCGCCCAGCCCAGCGCACCGATGCCTTTACCGAAGAATGCCAGCGCCATGAAGAACACCACGACCCATTCGGTGTCGGTGTAGTTACACATCACCATCGAAATAGACAGCAGCATGCCGAGCACAATGGGCGTTTTACGCGCAATATTCAGTGAACCGGTTTTACGCATCAGCCAGTCTGAAATCACGCCACCTAACACCCCACCAAGGAAGCCGCAAATTGCCGGGATTGAAGCGATAAAACCGGCTTTCAAAATCGACATACCACGCGCCTGAACCAGATACACCGGGAACCAGGTAATAAAGAAGTAAGTTAAGGCGTTAACGCAATATTGGCCGAGATAAATCCCCAACATCATGCGCGAAGTCAGCAGTTGTTTGATTTGAAACCACTTCTCGTCCCAGCTCACTTTGTGCTCGGACTTTTTGGCATCCATGTTGATCAATGCACCACCCTGCTCCATATACTCCAGCTCGGCTTTATTCACGCCCGGATGATCGGTGGGATCGTGGATCACTTTCAGCCAGATAAAGCTGAGGATGATGCCCAATCCACCCATGAACCAGAACACGTGTGCCCAACCAACCTCAGAGACCAGCCAACCCATGATAGGTGCGAAGATCACTGTGGCGAAATATTGCGCTGAGTTGAAGATAGCCACTGCCGTACCGCGCTCCTGTGCAGGGAACCAGGCGGCGACAATGCGGCTGTTGCCAGGGAAGGATGGCGCTTCAGCCAAGCCGACCAGGAATCGCAACATAAACAGCGAAACGATGATGCCAAAGCCGCTGAACACATCGACGAAACCCTGTAGCAAGGTAAACAACGACCAGGTAAAGATGCTCCAGAAGTAGACGCGTTTTGAGCCGAAGCGGTCGAGCAGCCAACCGCCAGGAATCTGGCCAATGACATAAGCCCATGAGAACGCAGAGAAGATGTAGCCCAGTCCGACCGAATCCAGACCGATATCTTTGGACATCGCCGAACCGGCAATCGAAATGGTGGCGCGGTCCCCGTAGTTGAATGAGGTGACAATAAATAACATCACCACAATCCAGTAACGCGCATGGGTACGTTTTTGTACCGACTCCGCGGTCTGGCTATAACTATTCATGATGCACTCCTGAATTGCATACCCTTAATAATTCGAGTCGCAGGAAGACGGCAAGCTCGTGAAACCCTGGAAACTTACTTGGTAAGTGCCCGGGGTGAGCAAGCGCAGGCAACACACCAGCGGCTCGAAGTGTGACGGGTATAGCGTTCACGACTTTCGCTCTGACTGCATACACATCGCGTTGGGTATCAGAGAGAAGTTGGGTTAAACACGGCGATTTTTTTATTGGCAAATCGAAAGTACGTCGTGACAAATAACCTAACGTTGGATAACGGAAATCAGTATATGAACAGGATTTAGCGCTGACACTGGATAAACGCCTGAGAATAACGCGGCGTTAATATCAATTATCTGGCGTTTGCACATATGGCTGCGGCACGGCTCACGGAACCCGGAAATAACCTCCCGATTTGGTGCAAAACAGCGTTCAAAGAATGGGCTTTGTGAGATTCTTCACTTGCTTTTGGTTGTTCACACTAAATCAGCGTTTGAAAACGCCTCAAAGCCAGACAGTTGCACAATGCGTGGCCAGCAGCGTCTCCTTATACTGAAGTCGGCAAATACTGAGCGTGTGACAAGTAACATCATTACACCGCGCCGCAAAAGTACGGCGCGAATGACTGGAAGGTGAGCGATGACCCTGAACCCGACTGAACAACCGCTCTACATCAAAGTACATGAAGCGGACAACGTCGCCATTGTGGTGAACAATCAAGGTTTACCGGCAGGCACGACTTTTGCCGATGGCCTGACACTGACCGAGCATGTCCCGCAAGGTCACAAGGTGGCGCTGAGCGCGATTGCTAAAGATGGCGAGATCCTGCGCTACGGCGAGGTGATTGGCTATGCGCTGCGAGACATTGCACAAGGGAGCTGGATTGATGAATCGCTGGTGGCGTTACCCGAAGCGCCACCGTTGGCCAGCTTGCCGCTAGCCAATAATATTCCCCCCGTTCTTCCTGCACTCGAAGGTTATACCTTTGAAGGCTACCGCAACGCAGATGGCAGCGTCGGTACGCGCAATCTTTTGGGCATTACCACTAGCGTGCATTGTGTCGCGGGCGTGGTGGACTTTGTCGTGCAGCTGATAGAGCGCGATCTGTTGCCTAAATATCCCAATGTTGATGGCGTGGTGGCGTTGAATCACCTTTATGGTTGTGGCGTGGCGATCAACGCACCCGCTGCGGTGGTGCCGATCCGCACCATCCATAATCTGGCGTTAAACGCTAACTTCGGTGGCGAAGTAATGATTGTGAGTTTGGGCTGTGAGAAGTTGCAGCCGGAGCGCCTGCTGACCGGCACGCCTGATGTGCAGGCTATTTCATTAGATGACAATGACATTGTGCGTCTGCAAGATGAAAAGCTGGTGGGATTTGGTGCGATGGTCGATGAGATTTTGCAGGTCGCGGAACGCCATTTAAAACGTCTGAATCAGCGTCAGCGCGAAACGTGTCCCGCTTCTGAACTTGTTGTGGGTATGCAATGTGGCGGTAGCGATGCCTTTTCCGGCGTGACGGCTAATCCCGCCGTTGGATTTGCTTCTGATTTGCTGGTGCGCTGCGGTGCAACGGTGATGTTTTCTGAAGTGACTGAAGTGCGTGATGCCATTCATCTACTGACGCCACGCGTAATAAATGAAGAAGTTGGTAAGCGTCTGCTAGAAGAGATGGCCTGGTATGACAATTACCTCGATCAGGGACAAACCGATCGCAGCGCCAATCCTTCGCCAGGTAATAAAAAAGGCGGTCTGGCGAACGTGGTGGAGAAAGCGCTGGGGTCAATTGCTAAATCGGGTCGCAGCCCTATTGTTGAAGTGTTGTCAGCGGGTCAACGCCCGACGCGTCGGGGATTAATCTATGCGGCAACACCCGCCAGCGATTTCGTTTGCGGCACGCAACAATTGGCATCTGGCATTACGCTGCAAGTCTTTACCACCGGACGTGGAACGCCTTACGGTTTGGCGGCGATTCCGGTGATCAAAATGGCGACGCGTAATGCGCTGGCTGAGCGCTGGCACGATCTGATGGATATCAATGCTGGCACTATTGCGACCGGCGAAGAGTCCATTGAACAGGTTGGCTGGCGGTTATTCACGTTGATTCTGGAGATTGCCAGCGGCAGGAAACAGACATGGTCAGATCGTTGGGGAATTCGTAATCAGCTGGCGGTATTCAATCCTGCTCCGATAACCTGATGATAAAAGCGCGCTTTCCAGGGTGAAAGCGCGCATCTCATTACAGCAGTTTGCCCCAGCTTTCGACCCACGGTGATGTCACTGTCTCAGGCTCAGGATTCTCTGTGGCATCTACCAATAAAATCTCACCCACGCGTTGTGCACTTTGCTCTTGCAACAGTGCATCGAAGGTTTTACCTGCTCCACAGAAATGATCGTAGCTGCTGTCACCCAACGCAATCACGCCATAACGCAGCGTTGGCTGATAACCTAACTTCTCTTTCACCCCGTTGACCAGCTCGGCAATGCTGTCTGGAAAATCGCCCTGGCCTGTGGTGGAAGTAATCACCAACACCACATCATTGCTGTAATCATTCCACTCTGCCAGCGTTGGGTCCTCAAACACGTTTACGTTGTGGCCTTGCTCTTGCAAAATCGGTTCTGCTTCTTCTGCGACCAGCAGCGAATTACCGTAAACCGTGCCTACAAAAATGCCTATCTTTGCCATGAGCGCTCTCCTTATTCTGAACTGATATCCTGGCGTGGCTGCGGCTCAAACTCAACCCTCGGAACCTCAGGGATGAGATTCTGCCAGCCAAAGTGATTCATCAGGTTTTGCCACACTGAATCCAGTCCGGCGCGGATCATCAGCGGTTCACCCGTGATGGGATGTGTTAGCGATAAACTGCTGGCGTGCAGCATTAATCGGTTTGCACCAAAATGCGCAGCCGCACCGCGATTCTGCTTTAAATCTCCGTGCGCGCTGTCGCCGATGATCGGATGGCGCAGGTGCGACATATGGCGTCTTAGCTGATGTTTGCGCCCGGTTTTCGGCGATAACTCGACCAGGCTGTAACGTGCGGTGGGGTAACGCCCTACCGGCAGCGGCATTTCTACTGTTGCTAACGCCCTGTAATCGGTGACGGCTGGCTGCGCGATACGCTCTTCATTGGCAAACTTATCGGCGATTTTGTCCCGCTCTTCCATCAGCGGATAATCCAGCGTGTCGCTGCTTTCCAGCCAACCTCGCAGTACCGCGTGATAGGTTTTTTGTATCTGATGATGTTCAAATTGCAGCGAAAGCAACCGCCCTACCTCGCTGGACAACCCCATCAGAAGCACACCGGAAGTAGGTCGATCAAGACGGTGAACAGTAAAGACGTGCTGGCCGATTTGATCGCGTACCGTCTGCATCACAAAGACTTTTTCATTGCGATCGAGCCAACTGCGGTGTACCAGCCAGCCAGCGGGTTTGTTAACCGCCACCAGCCACTCATCTTGATAAAGAATTTCTAACATCAGACGGCATCGTCCATAAACAACGCGTCGAGCTGACGCAGCGTAAGTAATAACAGCGGGCGGCCCGCCTGCGCAGGCGCTAACGCCATCTCAAAATAAGGGGCGATAGCGAAGTTCTTCGGCAGTGGTTGCTGTGCGGCGATTAAAGCGTGCATGTGGGGAATAAGCACCCATTGCAGCCATTCCAGTGGTTCCAGGGTGTCGAGACAAAAAGGTTCACGACTCTCGAAAGCGCTGGCCTGGGGCGACGTCGTTTGCCAGAGATCGTGCTCATGCATTATCGCCTCAACCTGCTCCAGCCGTTGCGTAATCAATTGTTCCGGCGTCATGCGCCACCTCCAGCGAGCAGTAAAAAAAGGGGCGGCAAGCATATCACTTGTTAACGTAGGCACAAAAAAAGGGAGCACTGTATAAACAGTGCTCCCGGTTCGTTTGCAGCTTTCCTGCTACGTTTATGCTCCCTGCTCTTCCATGACAACTGGTCCACGTGCATTCCTGCCGCCCATCTTCTTGATGAATCCTTAGCATCCTGGCCCGCCACCTATTCTAAGAGGCTCTCATTCTCCATCCTGGAGGTGTCCCTGTCTCAATCCTGAGTGTCCTGCTTCATCCGGTGAAGCCTTCCTTGTGCCGTAAACTCCGTTACGTTCCCGCCTCATGGCTTAACATCATCCTGACGATATCTTTTGTCCTTAGCGTCCTGCTAGTGCGAAACATTCTGACAGAATGCTTCGCGTAAACAAGCTACTAAAAAACGTAACGCTATTAACTTAATGCTACTATTTCGGACTAATGCCATTAAGTCGATGATTCACAATCTTTTTACATTGGAGACATCTAGAAGTCTTATGCATTTTAAGATGATCTCTCACAGCGCCTGTAAGAGATATCTCACAAACAAAGCGGGCAATCTCTGCATCTCATAGACTAAACGGTTGTAAATGCTTAAGAAATATCTCAATATTTTCTGAAAGAATGCGATGATTTTTACGGCCAGGCTGTTCAAGAATAATTTCGCCGCTCAGATTACTCAGCGAGATGATTTCCTCTTCCGATTCTGTCGTGGCAATAAACAGCGTGGGCGGTAATTTCAGTCGGCGTTTCATAACCAAATGCCCGATCAAATTTTCCTGCAAACGCAGGAAGTCTTCTTCACTCCAGACCTGTAACAGGGTCAACTGTTGCTGTTCGAAACGCGCTTGCATATCTCCGGCAAACTGACTGGTGTAAAAGGCCGTGATGGCGGGCTGCAACTCAATATCCAACGCTCTTTCCACTGCATCAAGCGAAGGTGGCAGGCTGAATGGCTGAGGTTGCCACAGTACGCGATCGTTGCGTTCTTCAATAACGCACGGCGACGGAACACCAGTAAGCTCAGCACTGGCAGGAGCATGACCATAAAGTTGTTGCCAAACCTGGCAATATCGGGTGGTAAAGTCGTGTAGCGCTTCAGCAGTTTGCTGCATCGTTCATATTCTCACTTCTGATGGGTTACACTTACCCACTTTGTTTAATTTTGATGGAAACCGTTATGTCTTCTCACGAACAGGATCAGGCGTTAAGCAACCTGACGCTGGGCAAACCCACAGCCTATCACGATCGCTATGACAACAGCTTGTTGCAGGCGGTTCCGCGTAGCCTGAACCGTGAACCGCTAGGCCTTTTTCCCGATAGCCTGCCGTTTTCTGGCTCAGACATCTGGACGCTGTATGAGCTGTCGTGGCTCAACAACAAAGGCCTACCGCAGGTTGCTGTCGGTGAAGTGGTGCTCAGTGCAAGCAGTCGCAATCTTATCGAGTCGAAAAGCTTCAAGCTTTATCTTAACAGCTTTAATCAGACCAAATTCGCCGACTGGGGCGAAGTCCGTCAAACGCTAGAGCGCGATCTGCGTGCCTGCGCAGAAGGTGACGTAACGGTCGCGCTGTTTCGACTCAGCGAAGTTGAGGGTCAGCCCATCGGTCATTTCGAGGGTTACTGCATTGATGAACAAGATATCGAAATCGACGATTATCGTTTCAATGCTGATTATTTGGCCGATGCAACCGGCAGCGAAGTGGTTGAAGAGACGCTGGTAAGCCATTTACTGAAATCCAACTGTTTGATCACCAACCAGCCTGATTGGGGTTCGGTGATGATTCACTATAAAGGCCCGCGCCTCGAACGTGAAAAGCTGTTGCGCTATCTGATCTCTTTCCGCCAGCACAACGAATTTCATGAACAATGCGTTGAACGCATTTTTAATGACATTCTGCGCTTCTGTCATCCAGAACAACTGACGGTCTATGCACGCTATACGCGACGCGGTGGATTAGATATCAATCCGTGGCGCAGCAATGTGCCTTTCTCTCCAGGTTATTCACGCCTGGTTCGTCAATAGTTTGCGAGATCACTCGCAGGCTGTGCTTAGCGCATACGGATCCGCTTGAGCTGTTCCTGCTGACAAGGCTACTCTGAACACGGCGGCGAACGTTGGGTTCGTCGTCCAGAGAGTTTTAATCAAAATAATTCGGGTTGCAGGGCGACAGCAAACGGGCACATCGCAGACGCTGAATCAAATCGGCAAATGGGAAAAACAAGTGATGCTAACGCCGCTGTAGCTTGAAGCGTGAAGGGTATTTCGTCACTGCATTTGCAGTGCCACCAATCACCCAGGCGGGTGTAAAGGAGTTTACATGATCACTCATATCAGCCCACTTGGCTCCATGGACCTGCTCTCTCAGTTAGAAGTCGACATGCTGAAACGCACTGCCAGCAGCGATCTTTACCAGCTGTTCCGTAACTGTTCTCTCGCCGTGCTCAACTCCGGTAGCCAGACTGACAGTAGCCATGAACTGCTTTCCCGCTTTGAAAACTTTGACATCAATGTGTTGCGCCGTGAGCGCGGCGTAAAACTTGAGCTGATCAACCCGCCGGAAGAGGCGTTTGTGGATGGGCGCATCATTCGGTCATTACAGGCCAACCTGTTTGCCGTATTGCGCGATATTTTGTTTGTGAGTGGCCAGCTTTCGGGTTCGGGACGCTTTCAAAATCTCGATGCGGATGACTCAGCCAATATCACCAACACGGTCTTTTCAATTCTGCGTAATGCGCGTGCGCTGCATATCGGTGAATATCCCAACACTGTGGTGTGCTGGGGCGGCCACTCGATTAACGCGGTCGAATATCAATATTGCCGTAATGTCGGTACGCAACTCGGCTTGCGCGAACTGAATATTTGCACCGGCTGCGGTCCTGGCGTCATGGAAGCACCGATGAAAGGCGCGGCGGTGGGCCACGCGCAGCAACGCTATCGCGACAGCCGTTTTATTGGGTTAACTGAACCCTCTATTATTGCCGCCGAACCGCCGAATCCGCTGGTGAACGAATTAATCATCATGCCGGACATTGAAAAACGCCTTGAAGCGTTTGTGCGAATGGCACATGGCATCATTATCTTTCCAGGTGGTGTGGGCACAGCGGAAGAACTGCTTTATCTGTTGGGTATCATGATGAATCCACAGAACAGCGATCAGGTGTTACCGCTGATTCTGACGGGACCGAAAGAGAGTGCTGACTATTTCCGGGTACTGGATGATTTCATTGTCAGCACCTTGGGCGAGCAGGCACGTAAGTATTATCAAATCATCATTGAAGACGCTCACGAAGTTGCGCGCCTGATGAAAAAAGCGATGCCAGAAGTGAAAGAATATCGCCGTGAAACCGGCGATGCCTATAGCTTCAACTGGTCCATTCGCATTGCGCAAGATTTACAGGTTCCGTTTATGCCGACGCATGAAAACATGGCCAATCTGAATCTTTACACTCATCAGCCGCCGGAAAAACTGGCTGCAGATTTGCGTCGCGCCTTCTCAGGCATTGTGGCCGGTAACGTTAAAGAGATGGGCATTCGTGAAATCCGTGAAAAAGGTCCCTACAAGCTTCATGGCGATGCGGAGATCATGCATCGCATGGACGAGCTGCTACAGGGATTTGTCGCTCAGCAACGCATGAAACTGCCGGGCACCGCTTACATTCCTTGCTACGAAATCATCAAATAAATCAGGAGGCAGCTTTCGGGCTGCCCATATTCTCATGCCTCTTCATCTTCTCATTATTGATGCACTAAACCTTATTCGCCGTTTACATGCAGTACAGGGTTCGCCTTGTGTTGATGGCTGCGTAGCTGCATTACGACAGCTGCTCGGTCATACGCAACCTACCCATGTTGTTGCGGTTTTTGACGGAGAAACCCGACATCAAGGCTGGCGTCACGATTTATTACCGGACTACAAAAGTGGACGTCCGCCGATGCCGGAAGACTTACAGGCAGAAATGCCTGCACTGCAGGAGGCCTTTCGCGCTGCGGGAGTGAGCTGCTGGATTGCTGATCGAGACGAAGCTGACGATCTAGCCGCCACGCTGGCAGTAAAAATGGCTGAAGCTGGCCATCAGGCCACCATCGTTTCTACAGACAAAGGATATTGTCAGCTGCTGGCCCCGGCAATCCGCATTCGTGACTACTTCCAAAAACGCTGGCTGGATGTGCCTTTTATCGCAGCAGAATTTGGCGTTGCGCCACAGCTTTTGCCTGATTATTGGGGGTTGTGTGGAATCAGCAGCAGCAAAATTCCGGGCATTGCCGGTATTGGGCCCAAAAGTGCCAAAGAATTGTTACAGCAGTTTGGAACGCTGGAAGGAATTTATCAGCAACTGGATCAAGTCCCCACAAAGTGGCGCAAAAAATTGCAGGCAGAACAGCAAATGGCGCAAATCAGCCGGCAAGTTGCCACGCTCAAGCAGGATTTAGTACTACAAGGGAATTTAAAAACGCTGCGTTATGAAGGCTGAGTGCCGCAGCACTCAGCCTCATTAAATTACCGCTCGTCGCGACGCCCACCAACCGCAGCCCAGATGCGACGAATATGCACCGTCACTTCTTCGCGATCGTGATAGAGGTGACGTGCACGAATCTGCGCATTGATGCCGTTCTCTTGAAAACGCTCTTCGATCATCGCCAGAATTTGCGTAACCTCTTCGTAACGCTTTTTCATTGGCAACTTCAGATTGAAGATCGCTTCGCGGCACCAGCCGTTTACCAGCCATTCTGTCATCAGGTTTGCCACGCGCACCGGTTTTTCGACCATATCGCAAACCAGCCAAGTGATATTGGTACGCGGCGGCCGGAACTTAAAGCCGTCTGCTCGCTCATGCATTACCTGTCCGGTATCCATCAGGCTTGGTGCCATTGGACCGTTATCAACCGCATAAACCATCATGCTGCGTTGTACCAGTTGATAGGTCCAGCCCCCCGGACAAGCACCGAGATCAACGGCGTACATGCCGCCTGTTAAACGTTCATCCCATTCATCAGCAGGGATAAAGACATGAAAAGCCTCTTCCAGCTTCAGCGTTGAACGGCTCGGCGCATCAGAAGGGAACTTAAGCCGCGGAATGCCCATATAAAGCGGAGAATTGTTGTTCGGACAGGAATAGCCTACATAACAGGTGCCCGGAGCGATGAAAAAAACATGCACCACAGGACGCTTAGGACTTTCATAACCTAACAAAATTCCGTTTTCGCGCAGACTGGCCCGCAGCGGCACGGTAAATTTGCGACAGAACTTAGTCAGCTCTTTAGCTTCGTTGGTGTCTGGCACTTCTACACGCAGTTCCCCCCCTTTCTCAACCACACCCGTCAGCATGCCGACTACCGGAGAAATACGATCTTCTTGCGGCAGGTTACGCAATAGCTCACCGACAACTAACATCTGACGCGCGAAGATAAGCTCCTCAAAAGGGAGTTCCTTTATCAGGCGATCGGCATCTTCATACTGGTAGCACTCGAACAGCACATAACCTGAATCTTCTTTAACGCGAGGAAATCCATAGATTTCGCGTTCCGCTGCTTTAGCGGCAATTTCAGCCGCACACTCTTTTTCAAAACCGGAACGGCAATACAGCAATACTTTATTCATGGCGATCTGCCTTTCGTTTAAGACGCAGCGCGCCAATCAACATCAAAAACCAACCGGCCAGGAAACAAAGCCCGCCAACTGGGGTGACAAAAACCCAAAACTTCAAATGCGACAGCGCCAGACAATAAAGGCTTCCGCTAAACAACACGATGCCAAGTGCCATCAATGCGCTGCTCCAGTAAAACCAGATATTGGCGCGACGCAACATCGCAGCGCCAAGGCCAATCACCGCTAAGGTGTGATAAGCCTGATATTCAAGACCGGTATGAATCCACGCCATCTCGGCTGGCCCGAGTGAACCGCTTAAAACATGGGCGCCGAAAGCACCAAAAGCCACCAGCAAAAACCCACTGATAGCAGCAAAAATCAACATGGCACGACTGGACATTAAACAATCCTCAAGGTGCATCTGCATTCATTCTGAATCAATCGCTTGTGCAGAAATCAATTATGTAGAAATCAAACTTTGCAGAATCAAAACGTTACTGGTCATAGCGGAAGCGGAATTTTTCTTGTTCTGTTGCTGCTTTGGCCAGAATCCACTGTCGAAAGGCGGCTATTTTACCCAGTTCTGCCTGACTGTCATGACAAACCAGATAAAAAGCGTTTTTACTGACTAATACATCGTTAAAAGGACAAACCAATCGGCCTGCTTCAATTTCACTTTGCGCCATCACATTGTTGGCTAATGCCACACCCTGACCATGAATCGCGGCTTGTAAAACCATTGCGCTATGACTAAAAATCGGCCCTTGCTGGACGTTAATGTGCTGCACACCTAACTGACGAATGTAGGATTGCCAGTCACGACGCGAAGCATCATGTAGCAAGGTAAAGCGCGACAAATCCATTGGCGTTTTAAGCGGATTATCGCCCGTCATTAATGCAGGTGAGCAAACAGGCAGCAGATATTCAGCGTACAATTTTTCGACTCGAAGGCCCGGCCAGTTGCCGCGCCCATAGAAAATAGCCACATCAACATCATCAGCTAACTTCTCTTCATCACGGTCTACGGCCTGAATACGCACATCGATTCCCGGATAAGCCATATTAAAGCTAGAAAGACGCGGAACCAGCCATTGAATGGCAAAACTGGGTAGCAAACTGACCGTTAAAGCGCCCTTGGCGCTGCGTGCCTGTAATTTGCGTGTCGCTTCGTTAATCGCAGAGAAAATCTCTTTGATGTCTAAATAGTAGCTTTGCCCTTCTTCTGTCAGTAAAAGCGAACGATTTCTCCGGCGAAATAGCTTTAAGCCAAGGAAATCTTCCAGAGATTTTATCTGATGGCTTACAGCTGCCTGGGTGACGAAAAGCTCTTCAGCGGCTTTGGTAAAGCTTAAATGGCGTGCAGCGGCGTCAAAAACCCGCAGCGCATTAAGAGGAGGAAGACGTTTTGACATGGTTTTCCGTATCCGGATCGGCAACAAATACCAAAGCTTATACAAAGCCTTTACGTATTAGAAATTTTAATCCGAGACATTATAATTTGTCCGTTGAGGAAGCTCCAGCAAATACCTATAGTTGCCGCACTTCCTGAGCCGGAACGAAAAGTTTTAGGATTTGTGAGTGAGTTCGCAGATTTTCCGAAAGCTTTTGGCTTGTGGTCGTGATGTTGTGTTTGCATTTTTGATCTGACCTTTGCAGATCAAGCTTTTAATTCCTGTAGATTTACCCTGTCTGTCCATAGAAATTTTTTAAACAGCACCGCAAATTGCGGTGCTTTTTTTTTGCCTGCTTACTGGCCCATCTCAACCATTTCTTTCACATCAGTACGGTTGATCTGCTGTTCGTTGCCATTGGCATCTTTATAGCTGATCATACCGGTTTCATCATCTACCTTGGGTTTACCATCAGCGACGATGGTGCGACCATCATTAGTGTGCATAACGTAATTGCTTGAACAAGCAGTCAGGGTAAAAGCCATGGTACAAACGGCCAGCACTGCGGTGAGTTTATTCATCTTCTATCTCCTTGCAGATTGATTGCATTAAACCACCCGCGTTACGCTGACCAGAAGCAGCAGATAAGTGAGATCAACTAAATTAGGTCGCATCGTTATGCGGGTTTGGTTCAAACCTTGCAATATTCAGCATAACGCGCTTTTTCAGCTTTGCCAGGCGGAACCCTTTCTTTCGGTTTGGTCCTATTTATTATCATCATGAGTCATTATCAAGAGACGCGCATGACCGCATTTAATCCCAGTGCTTTTCGCCAACAGTTTCCTGCGCTAGACGACGCTGGCGTCTATCTCGATAGCGCAGCAACTACGCTGAAGCCGCAAGTCGTCATTGATACCACACAGCAGTTCTACAGCCTGAGCGCAGGCACCGTTCATCGCAGTCAGTTTGCAGCCGCACGCCAGCTTACCGAACGTTACGAGCAGGCCCGCAATCAGGTTGCTCATTGGTTGCACGCGGCCGATCCTCGGCAGATTATCTGGACACGCGGCACCACCGAAGCCATCAATTTAGTGGCCAACAGTTGGTTGCTGCCACGTTTACAGGCGGGTGACGAAATCGTGGTCAGTGAAGCCGAACACCACGCGAATCTGGTCCCGTGGTTAATGGTGGCGCAAGCGCGTGGCGCAAAAGTGGTGAAATGGCCGATTGGGGCTGATCGCCTGCCCGATATTTCGCTACTGCCTGCTTTGCTTAACAACCGCACGCGCTTGCTGGCAATTGGACAAATGTCGAACGTTACGGGCGGCTGTCCCGATTTGGCGCAGGCGATTCAGCTAGCACATGCGTTCGGCGCGAAAGTGATGGTTGATGGCGCGCAAGGCGTGGTGCATTGCCCGCCGAACATGCAGGCGCTGGATATCGACTTCTATGCATTTTCAGGACACAAGCTTTACGGCCCGATGGGCATTGGTGTGCTGTACGGTAAAGCTGAACTGCTGGAAGCGATGAGTCCCTGGCAAGGTGGCGGCAAAATGCTGACACAGGTTGACTTCAGTGGCTTTACGCCTCAACCGGTGCCGTGGCGTTTTGAAGCAGGAACGCCGAACGTGGCAGGCGTGGTGGGGTTAAGTGCAGCATTAACCTGGCTCAGTCAGCACGACCAAAGCAAAGCGGAGATGTGGAGCCAGCAGCTTGCCAGTCTCGCAGAAGAACAACTCGCCGAATTGCCCGGCTTTCGCAGTTTCCGCTGTGGTAACGCCAGTCTGCTGGCTTTTGACTTTGAAGGCATTCATCACAGCGACATCGTTACGCTGCTGGCGGAGCACGGCATTGCGCTGCGAGCCGGCCAACATTGTGCTCAACCGTTGCTGGCAGCGCTGGGTGTCAGCGGCACGCTGCGTGTTTCGTTTGCGCCCTATAATAATCTGCAAGATGTTGATGCGCTGTTACGCGCCATGCGTAGCGCCATCGCGTTGTTATCGGAGCCTTGATATGAGTTCATCAATGTTAGCGCCACACCCGTTTGGCGATCTGATCACCATTGAAAGTTTGAAAGATAAATTTGCGCATTTTCATCAGTGGGAAGATCGCTATCGTCAGCTGATTCAGCTCAGCCGCCAACTTCCCGCGTTAGAGGAAGCGTTGAAAACACCGGAGATTGAATTAAGCGGCTGTGAAAATCGCGTCTGGCTAAGCAGTCAGATGCGCCATGACGGCACTTTGCACTTTTACGGTGATAGCGAAGGCCGCATTGTGCGCGGCCTGCTGGCGGTTTTGCTGACCGCCGTTGAAGGTAAAACGCCACAAATGCTGGTAGATGAAGATCCTTTGCAGCTGTTTGATGATTTAGGCTTACGCGCTCAGCTTAGCGCTTCACGCAGTAGCGGGTTACAGGCGCTAGCCGATGCGGTTAAGCATCAGGCACACGAAGCGTTGCGTTAAGCCTGACGTGCCGCACGCGCCATGAATTTCTTCAGCGCATGTGAAACAGCCACAAAACCAAAGCTCGCGGTCACCATCGTGGCCGCACCAAATCCTGAGGCGCAATCCATGCGTTTAGGGCCTTCCGCCGTACTGCGAGAGGCGCATACGCTGCCGTCCGGCTGCGGATAAACCAGCGCTTCGGTAGAAAAAACGCAATCAATGCCTAACTTGCCTTTGCTGCTCTTAACGACGCCAAGCTGTTTTAAACGCTCACGTAATTTTGCAGCCAGCGGATCCTGAATCGTTTTCGCCAGATCGGCGACCTGGATCTGGGTAGGATCGATCTGCCCACCCGCACCACCGGTAGTGATCAGTGGGATCTTGTTACGGCGGCACCACGCGATCAGCGCCGCTTTTGGACGCACGCTATCGATCGCATCAATCACATAGTCGTAACCTGCAGCCATCAGCTCAGCGGTATTTTCAGGCGTGATGAAGTCATCAATACAAATCACTTCGCAATCTGGATTGATAGCGCGCATGCGATCGGCCATGACTTCAGTTTTTGCTTTGCCCACATTGCCATTCAGCGCATGAATCTGCCGGTTGGTGTTGGTGATGCAGACATCATCCATATCAATCAGCGTAATTTTGCCGATGCCGGTTCGCACCAGCGCTTCCGCTGCCCATGAGCCAACGCCACCGATACCAATTACGCAGAAATGCGCATCAGCAAATTGTTGCAGCGCATCCTGACCATACAGACGCGCAGTCCCGCCAAAGCGTTGGCGCCAGGCGTCGTTAACCCTACTCATAATTTAACCTGTAAAGTCGTGCGGGCCGATTGGCCCGCAGATAAGACATTAATTAGAACCCAATAACAGAGAACCATTATTACCATTTTGCGGGTTACTGAACACGGGCTGCCCAGTGCCTGGCGCGGCTTTCAATACCCATACGCGACCATAGTGATTATAGAAGCCAGCAAGGTGAGCAGCATCTGGGCCAATGCCTTGGTAAATATCAAAATGCTGGCCTTTGATTGCGCCACCCACATCCAGCGCCACCATCAAACGCATCTCATATTTGCCATTGAACTTGCCCTTCTCATTCAACTGCGGCACTTCTGCCAGCAATACTGTTCCGGCAGGAATAATTGAACGATCGGAGGCCACCGAGGCTTTCGCTATCAGCGGTACTGCGCTCGCACCGCGCACTGGCGTATATTCTTCTGCCTTGAAGAAGACAAACGAAGGGTTGGTTTCCAGCAGTGTGCGGACTTCCTGTGGAGAGTGTTCCTGCGCCCATTGGCGGATCGCCTGCATCGACATATCTTCACGCTTCACTTCGCCGCGATCGATCAGTTCTTTACCAATGCTGTGATAGCCCCAGCCATTTTTGCCGGCATAGCCGAAGAAACGCATTGGGCGTCCGTCACCAAAATCAACGTAGCCGCTGCCCTGCACATCCATCATGAAATTGTCGATTAGCGAATTGCTGTAAGCGATGATGTAACGATCGTCGATGCCACCACTATATATAGAGGCGCGGCTAGGTAATTTCTCGCCACGCTTACGAGGAGGTAAGCGATAAATCGGGTACTGGAACTCACCCTGGCGGGTATAACGTGCTTCAACAACTGGCGTGTAGTAACCGGTGAATTGTACATTGCCGTAGTTATCGGTGCCTTCCATCTGGAATGCATTCAAACCGAACTGGCGCAGCTGGCGCGTATCGGCACCCGCCATTAGCCAGCTTTCAATGGCGCTGTAAGTGCCATTCTGGCGGCCAAACAGTCCAGAAGATGCATATTGAACCTGACGCACCTGCTCACCGAAATCTTTGCCGTTAACCGGGCGCCCTTTAGCGTTAGGCTGATTCACCAGCGCTAAAGGCTGTTCAAGCTTGCCATCTTTATATTGCTGTCCACGATCGGTGGGTTTGGAACTACAGCCAGCCAGTAGCGCTAAAAATGCGCCAGTAAGTGCATACTTCGCCCAACATCCTTTCATCATCATCTCTTTTTATAAACTGTTCGCACGGCGACGATAGCAAAGCGCCCGTAAGAATGAAATCCATCCTCTCTGTCACTGCCTGCATCAGTTCACTATTTCAACAAATGGTCTATTCTTTCAGCAATCGACTGTAAATTTAAACTTTCCTTCCGAAAAGGGGTTGCAACAATCAGCACTCAGCGTATAGTGCGCTTCCACGGACGCGGGGTGGAGCAGCCTGGTAGCTCGTCGGGCTCATAACCCGAAGGTCGTCGGTTCAAATCCGGCCCCCGCAACCAACTCTTCTTCGGAAGAGAAAAAGTAAAAAGTCGCAAAGCGCAGTACGGACGCGGGGTGGAGCAGCCTGGTAGCTCGTCGGGCTCATAACCCGAAGGTCGTCGGTTCAAATCCGGCCCCCGCAACCAACTCTTCTTTGGAAGAGACAATGTGAAAAGTCGCAAAGCGCAATACGGACGCGGGGTGGAGCAGCCTGGTAGCTCGTCGGGCTCATAACCCGAAGGTCGTCGGTTCAAATCCGGCCCCCGCAACCAACATTTAAACACCTGAAAGGGTGTTTTTTTGTATCTGGTCTTTGTTAACGCCTCGATTATCCCCGCTTAGCCTTATCTTTTGCACCACATCCTTTCTTATTAAGCGGTTAACAAAAAAGCTAAAAATTTAAGACGCAATTTCTATCATAGAAATAAAAGCTTTCTTGAATAACAAAACGGATAGCTTCAGCTACCCGTTTTTATTTCTAGCGATGTGCAAGCGCCGCACCCTTCTCAAAGTACGCCTTGATACCGTGAAAAATGGCATCAGCCACTTGTTGTTGGTAGCGCGTCGTTCGCAGTTTTCGCTCCTCTTCAACGTTACTGATGAAAGCGGTTTCGACCAAAATCGACGGAATATCCGGCGCTTTTAATACGGCAAAGCCAGCCTGATCAACAGTCCGTTTATGCAGATGATTGATGTGCCCCATCCGACTCAGCACTTCTTTGCCGAACTTCAAACTGTCATGGATAGTTTGCCGCTGCACCATGTCGAACATCGTATGGTCAAGATAACGGTCGCCGCTCATGCTGACGCCACCAATCAAATCCGCTTCATTCTGCGTTTGTGCTAAAAACCGTGCGGCTGCAGAGGTTGCTCCGCTGGTTGAAAGCGCAAACACAGAGGAACCGCGCGCGGCACGGCTGGTAAACGCATCGGCATGGATTGAGACAAACAGATCGGCCCGCTGCTTACGCGCCTTAGCGACCCGCACGCGCAGTGGAATAAAGACATCTTCATTGCGCGTCATGTAGGCTTTCATGTTCGGCTGTTTGTCGATCAGCGCTTTCAGGCGGCGCCCAATTTTCAGCACGATATCTTTTTCGCGCGTTTTATATTTACCGTGCGCACCCGGATCTTCACCGCCATGTCCGGGATCGATCATGATGATAATCGGTCGATCACGCCCAGCCTTGCCCGGCAGCGGTGCTTGCACCTGCTCATTTTTCTCAAGATCGCCTTGGTTATAATCTTTTAATAACGCCAGCAGCGGATCATCTTCGATGCGATCCTGGCTTGGATAGAGATCCACAACCAGCCGGTTTTTGATCGTGGCGACAGGCGGAAGGCTAAAGATTTTTGGCGACACATTGCGCTTTAACTCCAGCACGATACGTACCGTATGGGTATCAAACTGCCCTACTCGCGCATTTTTGATAAAGGGATCGTCGACGCGAACCAGTTTATTGACGCCCTTAAGAACCGTGTTGAGATGCAGGCCCTCAATATCGATAACGAGGCGCTCAGGATGACTCAGCGCAAACTGTTTGTATTTGAGCGGGACATTCGATTCCAGCGTCATGCGGGAATAGGTTGAGGAAGGCCAGATGCGTACCGCGACGATATGGCTGCTAGCAGCCATGCCAACACGGCTGACACTCAACAGCAGCAATGCGCCGGTACTCTGCAAGAATCGTCTACGTGAGAAAAGGGAATTAACTTCGGACATGCCGCTCCAACTACAGTGTAATGTCTAAAAAAACGCCAGTTAATAATTAGGTGGCGAAAACTTTATCCAATCCAGAATGCGATGTCACCCCGGAAACCCCAAATAATGCAGGCTGTTAGCGGCTTTGGCATGCGGAAAATCGTAAATTAACGTCAGGATTAGCGCTTGCAAAAACAGCCATAAAAGAATAAAAATACAAAAAATTCGAATAATCATTCACTGAGGGTTGGCCGTGAAGGAACGTAGTACTGAACTGGTTCAGGGTTTTCGCCATACCGTTCCCTATATCAATGCGCATCGGGATAAAACGTTTGTCATCATGCTGGGCGGTGAAGCCATTGAGCATGAGAACTTCTCCACCATCATTAATGACATTGGCCTGTTGCACAGCCTTGGCATACGTTTGGTGGTGGTTTACGGCGCACGTCCTCAGATCGATGCCAACCTGGCCGCGCACCAGCTAGAACCGGTTTATCATAAGTTTACCCGGGTTACCGACGCGCAATCGCTGGAATTAGTGAAACAAGCTGCCGGTCGTCTTCAGCTAGATATCACTGCTCGCCTCTCAATGAGCCTTAACAACACGCCGCTGCAAGGCGCGCATATCAATGTTGTTAGCGGCAACTTCATCATCGCTCAGCCACTAGGCGTGGATGATGGCGTAGATTATTGTCACTCCGGCCGTATTCGTCGTATTGATGAAGAAGCGATTCATCGCCAGCTCGACAACGATGCGATTGTGCTGCTGGGTCCGGTTGCGGTTTCAGTCACTGGCGAAAGCTTTAACCTGACTTCAGAAGAAGTTGCGACGCAGTTGGCCATTAAACTCAAAGCGGAAAAGATGATTGGTTTTTGCTCTGAGCAAGGCGTGATCAACAGCGAAGGCAATATTGTCTCCGAACTGTTCCCTAACGATGCGCAGGCGCGTATTGAAGAGTTCGAGCGCGAAGGTGATTACCTTTCTGGTACGGTTCGCTTCCTGCGTGGCGCAGTGAAAGCGTGCCGCAGCGGCGTGCGCCGTAGCCATTTGATCAGCTATCAGGAAAATGGTGCGCTGCTACAGGAACTGTTCTCGCGCGACGGTATTGGTACGCAGATTGTGATGGAGTCGGCTGAACAGATCCGGCGCGCCAATATCAACGATATCGGTGGCATTCTGGAATTGATTCGTCCACTGGAACAGCAAGGCATTTTGGTACGCCGCTCGCGTGAACAGCTGGAGATGGAAATCGACAAATTCACCATCATTCAACGCGACAGCCTGACCATCGCCTGCGCCGCACTCTATCCTTTCATGGATGAGAAAATCGGTGAAATGGCCTGTGTTGCAGTACATCCTGATTATCGCAGCTCATCACGCGGCGAAATGCTGCTGGAACGTGTCGCCTTGCAGGCTCGCCAGATGGGATTGCAGAAACTGTTCGTGCTCACCACGCGCAGCATTCACTGGTTCCAGGAACGTGGCTTTACGCCAGTAGACATCGAATCGCTGCCGGAAAGTAAAAAAGAGATGTACAACTATCAGCGCCGTTCCAAAGTGTTGATGGCCGATTTGACGTAACACTTTTCGGGCGGCAATCATGCCGCCTCTTTCTCTCCTGACCGGCTGTAACTAGCCTAATTCAGCCAGACGTTCAACTAATCCACTGCGTCGCTGAGTTTGCAGCGCAACCGCCCGCTGAAAAACGCCAAGATCGCTGTAAAGCGTCAGCTTATTACGCGCGCGTGTGATCGCGGTGTAAACCAGCTCGCGGGTTAATACCGGCAAGAATTGGGCTGGCATGACAAATGCCGTGTGATCAAATTCCGATCCCTGGGATTTATGCACTGTCATCACCCAAGCTGTTTCATGTGAAGGCAAGCGACTCGGCTGAACGGCTTTGATCGAGCCATCCGGCAGCGGGAAAAAGACTTTTAGCTGGCCCTCTGCATCTCGCAGCGTAATCCCAATATCCCCATTAAACAGCCCAAGCGCGCTGTCATTACGGGTAATCATCACCGGACGGCCCAAATACCAGCGGCTGCCCATGCCGGGACGACGAATGCGTTGCAGCTGCATTAATCGCTGCTCAACACGCTGATTCAACCCCTGCACGCCAAAAGGCCCTTCGCGTAATGCACACAGCAGTTGATAACGACCAAATGCAGTGATGATCTCCGCAGGCGGCGCGTTTTGCTTAATCAGTTTCAGGAAGGGGCGATAACCTTGCGCCACGTCGTCCAACATCAGCTGATAGGCTTCGCCGCTGTCGAGCGATTGATAGTGAATATCGTTAAATGCGGCAGCAAACACCTTTTCAACCTGGCGCGTGTCGCCCAGATTTATGGCACTTGCCAGCTGACCAATGCCTGACGTCGCATCAAAGCGATAGCTCTTTTTCAGCAGGCAAATGCTGTCGCGTACTACAGGCGCTTGATGATGATCTAACCCTTCCAGCGAGCAGCCGGTAAGCAACGCCAACTGTTCCGCACGCGCTAAGCTGTAACCGCTTTCGCTACAGCGACAAATATCGCCCAGCACAGCGCCCGCTTCGACTGAAGCCAACTGATCGCGATCGCCCAGGAAAATAACGCGAGCATGCGCAGGCAGCGCTGAAATCAATTTCGCCATCATCGAAAGGTCAACCATCGACGCTTCATCCACCACCAGCACGTCGAGATGCAGGCGATTACTGGCGTGATAACGCAAACGCTGCGTGTCGGGCTGCGCGCCTAACAGGCGATGTAACGTGGTGGCTTCGGCGGGGAAACGTGCCCGCTCCTCTTCGCTAACGGGCAAACCCTGCAACGCTTTACCCAGCGACTCCGTCAAGCGCGCCGCGGCTTTCCCGGTAGGTGCCGCAAGCTGGATGCGTAACGCGCCATCATTCAGGCGAATCATCGCCGCCAATAATTTTGCTACCGTGGTGGTTTTACCGGTGCCGGGCCCACCTGAAATCACCGCGGTTTTTCGCGTAAGCGCGACGGCCGCAGCAATTTTTTGCCAGTTATCCGGTTCGTTACCGAATAAGTGATTCAGCACTTCGCTGGCTTTATGCGCATCAAACTTAGCGCTGTGATCCTGAAGGGAAAAGAACGTCGCGATCTCTCCTTCGCTCTGCCACAAACGATGCAGATAAAGTCGCTGATTATTCAGCACCAAGGGTGTGACGAGGCTACCGTCGCTCAACGCTGACCAACCGGCTAAACGTTCTGTCCAGTTTTCAGGTGCGCCCGCTGCTTGCCATAATGCCTGCGCCAACGCGGGCTGGCGTCCGGCAAACAGTCGCGCCTCACTCAGGTTTTCCAGCGGCAAGCAGACATGCCCTTCTCCCGCCTCTGCACTCACGCAAGCTGCCGCCAGTAATAAAGCGGGTTGCGATTCATCGGCCAGCAGCCGGGCAAACTGGATATCTAAAGGACGCAACAGACGCTTTTCCATCGCCTGCATTAAAAGTGACATCATTTCACTCATGACATCTCCTCGGTCTTGCCAAATAACATGTCGATCTCTTCAACAAATGCTTCGCTGGGACGGGTGAAAAAAATACCATTGTCTGGTGAAGTGCCATCCATGCCGCGCAGAAACAGATAAAATATCCCACCAAAATCGCGCTGATAATCGTAATCGCGCAGCCGATGCTGAAGGTAGCGATGCAGCGCCAGCGTATAAAGCTGATACTGCAAATCGTAGCGGTGATCGATCATGGCCTGTTCCATTGCCTGCGGCGTATAATCGACATGACTGTTACCCAGCCAGTTAGATTTGTAATCCAACAGGTAATATTTACCCTGCCAGCGGAAAACCAGATCGATAAACCCCTTCAACATACCTTGTACCTGTCGAAAATCGAGCGCCGGCGCACGTTGCGATAAATCATCGTGACGACGCAGTAGCGCATCCAGATCCGTGGCGGTGAGCAGGTTGCTGATAGGCAGGTAAAACTCCATCTCAATCAGCCGTTGATTCATACTGATTTTACTCAGCATCACGCCATCAGCATTAAGTGGCGTATGCAGAACGCGCGTTATCCACGCTTTAACCACCGGCAGCCAGTCCAGCGAATAGCCGCTTTGCAGCAACTGATCTTCCAGCCAGATATCATCGGATGTTTCGGCAAAGTCGATGGATTCGAATAAGCCATGCAAAAAGGTACCCGGTGCTGCGCCGCGTGGGAAGTGATGTGGCGTCAGCGTCATCTCTTCATCACTGCCTTCTTCACCCGCCGCATCAATATCAAAACTTGGCATGACATCCAGTAACGGTGAACTGCTGTGCTGCTGTAATCCTGAATAGCTGGTCACGCGCCAGCCATCGGCGAGTCCTCGCGTCACATTGCGGCTGCTTAGCGCTTCATCGGCAGCCAGCCCCTCTTGCCAGGCTTCGCCAGCTTGTAACTCGCCTGCGACCACCTCAATACCTGCGCCATTTAATGCCTGCAGCTGCTGACTTAACTGCGTAGAATCCGCTGCTTCGCCGCGCTGCACCAGATAGCCCAATGCGCTTTTATGCAGATCGCTGTCGCCTTCTTTTTTACGCGTGCCTTTAATCAGCGGCGCAATGCCAATGCTGCAATGGTGAACCGATCGCGTTAGCGCCACATAAAGCAGGCGTAGATCTTCTGCCAACCGCTCTTCCTCTGCCAGCGCCATACTCTGCTCATCGCCCTGCACGTCCAGTAACGCGGCAAAGCTTTCGCGATCGTGATAAAGCGCGCTGGCTGCTTCACGGAATCCGGCGGCAAAGGGCAACCAGACCAACGGATATTGCAACCCTTTGGACTTATGGATGGTGACAATCTGTACCAGATGTCGATCACTTTCCAGACGCAGCTGCTGATTCGCCGCCTGGCTGTTAGGCCGCGCAATCTGCTGTGCGAGAAAACGCACCAGCGCATGCGGGCTGTCGAGTTGAATCGCCGCTTCCTGCAACAGTTCGCCAAGGTGCATTAAATCCGTTAGCCTGCGCTCACCATTGTCAGAAGCCAGCATATTTTCTGCCAGCTGACGCTTGATCATCACATCACGAAGCATTGGCAAAATGCCGCGCTGATGCCACAGCTGTTGCCATGCGGCAAACTGCTCAACCAGTGCATCCCAGTCACGCTCGTTCTGACTGAACGCGTCGAGCGTAGCGGCATCAATCGCAAAGATAGAGGTCGCCAGTGCGCTGCGTAACAGTCGTTCCTGTTCAGGCGCTTGTACAGCTTGCAGTAACCACAGCAGTTCACGCGCTTCAGGCGTGGTGTACACGCTGTCGCGACTGGAAAGGTAGACCGAAGGAATCGATAACGCATTCAGCGCATCGCGAATCAGATTTGCTTCGTTACGGCTGCGCACCAGCACGGTGATGTCAGAGGCTTGCACCTTGCGCAGCGTCTCTCCTTTACCTAGCAGCGCGCGACCTTGCTGCCCAGCAAGCAGCCAACGGCTGATATCAGAGGCGCACTGCTGCGCCATAAACTGTTGGTAATCGCTGACGCCAACACCTTCACCCGGCTGAAGCCAAAAGCGCAGCGCCGGTTGTAGCTGCTCGTCGAATAGCAGTTTCAATGCCTGATTCGACGGGGCGGGATTAACCGGTAAAAAAGGAATTGCTGAAAACAGAAACGGGGCTTCCAGTTGCGAAAACAACCGGTTAACGGCCTCGACCATTTCCGGCGATGAGCGCCAGTTGGTATCAAGCGTATAGTGAGCACTAACCTCGTTTCGTGCGCGTAGATAAGTAAAAATATCTGCGCCACGGAAAGCGTAAATGGCCTGCTTGGGATCGCCTATCAGCAGTAACGCCTGCTCAGGTTGATTAATATAAAGTGCGCGGAAAATGCGATATTGCTGCGGATCGGTGTCCTGAAATTCATCGATCAGCGCCACGGGAAAACGGGCGCGAATAGTTTCAGCCAATAAAACACCGCCGGGTTGCTGCAGTGCCTCATCCAGCTTGCTCAACAGGTCGTCAAAACCCAGCAACGCACGCAAACGCTTCTCGCGCTGCACAGCATCACGCACTTCAATCAATGCCCGAGAAATGATGACATCACGCAGCGACAGAGGCTCCGCGAGAAACGCATCTATCGCCTCGAAAAGCGGATGCTGCGGCGCTTCACCTTTCTTGGTTTTTTCAAAAAGCACCTGTTGCCCGAAACGCTCAAGCTCTTTGGGCAATTGATAATCCAGCGTTTCACTGCCCGCCCACTGCGTTACTTTGCTGATCCAATTAGGCAGATGTTTGCTGCTGTAGCTGCGTTTATCAACACCTGAGTTCGTGATGATGCTTTCGACTTCACTGCTCAGCGCCTGCCATCGCTGCTTGATTTCCGCTATGCGCGCCTGATTTCTGGCATGACGGGTTGCCAGCGTCTCTTCGGCTGTTGGCGGCCGCTTAAGCCTGGGCGATTCACCCTGCAACCACGGACGCAGCGTGAGCAACAAGTTGTCTGGACCGCTCCATTCAGCCGCGATAACGCGCGCAACATCAAGCGACAACGGATAACAGTGGCGACGCCAGAAATCGGCAGTCGACTGTTTCAGCAGTGCCTGTTCATCTTCAATCAACTCCTGCTCAAACAGCATGCCTGACTCAAAGGCATTTAAATTAAGCATGCGCTGGCAAAAGCCGTGAATAGTAAAAATGGCCGCTTCGTCCATTTGCCGTTCGGCCGCCAATAGCTGTGAGGCGGCCTGGGGCAAATCGGGGATCTGCCCCAGCAGCGTTTGCAGCATGGGATTACTGCTTTTGCCGCGCACACATGCCAGTCGCAGCTGATGGATGTTATCGCGGATACGCCCACGCAGCTCAGCCGTGGCGGCCTCGGTAAACGTCACCACCAATATTTCTTCTACTGAGAGCGGGCGGCTGTATGCATTTTCTTCACCCAAGCCCAGCAACAAGCGCAGATAGAGTAATCCAATGGTAAACGTTTTTCCGGTTCCCGCTGACGCCTCAATCAGCCGCTCGCCTCGTAGCGGCAGCGTCAGTGGATTCAATGATTCGGGGCGTGACTGCGTCATTGGGTCTCACTCTTCACCGGCAGCGATTGCTGCAATTTCGCGACTTCATTCCAGGTTTTCCACGCTGGCAGCTGAGCAAACTCCATTTTACCGACGCCGTTACCCGCAATTTGCGATGTCATCGCCATGCCATTTTTACGGACTACCGCTTGATGGAAAAAGTCCGCAAGGCTGGAAGCCGTAATCAGCTGAATCTGCTCTATGACTTTTTGACGTGTATCAAATGCGTAGTTCTGGCGATCGAAGTCACGGCTATAACGTGTGGCTTCCTCGTCCAGCGTTTGTGGTCGCTGCTTCAGTTCGTTAATCATTGCCTGTTGATACTGAGAAAAATCGGCCTTATTCATCTCGCGCAGCCGCCGCTCTGCCTGCGGGTAGAAAGCCTGATAACGCTGCAGCAAATAGGCGGGCTGTTTGCTGTTACTTTGCAGTAAGAATCCGATTCCCCACTGGCGTCCTACCGGCATTTGAAAGGCAAAAACGGCGTAACCGAGTTGTTCTTCGGTACGCAGTTGGTTATAGAACCACGGCTGAACAATTTGGCTCAACATTGAGCTGTTAGCCATACTCTGATATTCGCCGTAACCCAGCGGTATATAGAGCGCGGCCAAGGCTGAATCGGTGCTGCTGCCTGTTTGTTGCAGGTTAGCTTTGATCGGTTTTTCAAATGCCACATATTTGCTGTGCCAGTAATGCGTACCATCATTTTGCATCTGCTGTTTTAGATCGCGGCCTAGCTGCGTCACGCTGTCTGCACTCAAATTACCCACTACCAACATTTCGGGTCTGGCATTTCGGATCAACTTGTCGCGATAGGTCACTACATCTTTTAACGTAATCGCGCTGACCAATTTACGACGCGTTTCGCGTTGAGTATAAGGCAACTGCGACAGCATCTGCATCGGCTGAATCGCCTGCTCAAACGCTTTGCCTTTCTCTGCCGCTTCCAGGCGCTCCAGATACCAGGATTTTGCCTGCTCAAGTTCCTGCGCCGTTGGCTGGAAGGTTGAATAGCCTTCCACCAGCTTCTTCAGCAATGTGGGTAAGCGCTGAGTAAAGCCGCTGGCGCTAAACACCAAACCATCATCTTCGCCAGTAGAGAAGCTAATGCCGCCGACGGAAGCCTGCGAGCTCAACTCATCCAACGCCAGGCTGGAAAGATAGTCGTTCAAACCGAATAGCACTTGTTGCCGGGCATCGCTAATAGATTGCTTATTGCGCAGCGCCAGGGTGATGGTGGCTTTGGGTTCACTGGCGTAAAACTGGCTCGGCATCCAGTAAATCCGCATGCCGTAATCATTTTCCAGCTTCACCGGATGGCTGTAAGCCTTGTCAGTAGGCGTAATTAAGGCGAAATCATCGGGAATATAAGGATTAAGAGTCGGCAGTGAGGGCTGAATTTTGCTGGCGCGCTGCTGCCAGTTGTCAAATGTTTGCTTATCAATGTGATCCACCTGATAAGGCGCATTCACAAAATAGGCTTGCTTGTTATGCGGCTCCTGCGGGCTGATATACCAGATGCGTGCTTTCTCTGGCGTCATCTCATCAAGGCGTGCTTTGATCGCAGCTTGATCAAATTGATCGGCTAAATAAGGTGCATCTAATGTGTGCTCTATCGGCACACGCAACATGGTATCGGCCAGCCACTCAATGTAATCCATGTCACGCGTAATTGAGGGGTAACGGAAATCCAGCGCCAGCACATGTGACACTTCGTCGAAGTAGCGTTTATCAACGCCCTGCTCACGCAGCATATTAAGGTAGCTAAAAATAGCCGCCACCACTTCGTCACGCTGTGCCAAACCTTTGTCGGTTAACGACACAGTAATCGCAAACACGCCGCTATTACGGTCAGTCATTGGATCTGCACCTGCGTTAACGCCGTCAGCTAACCCTTGTTTTTGCAGCCAGTCTGTTAAGGTATTTTTGCTGCGATTGCTCAGTAAATAACTGATCAGCGTGTCCGTTTTGCTTCGGAAACGTTCGCTGTTATTCGGGATGCGAAATTCAATTTTAAGCTGTTTACGCGGCTGCGCAGGCACGTAGTGAATGATGATGCCTTGCTGCGCATCAGTGACCACCGGCATATTAATCGCTGGAACGGTGGCATTGTGATTGGTTACACGCCCAAACGTTTTGGCTGCAATCGCTGCCATTTCCGTCAGCGGTTTATTGCTGTAAATCACTGCCTTCATCAAATTGGCAGAATAGTGGGTATGATAGAAATCCGTCAGCGTCTGATGCAGTTTGCTGTCCGGCTTATCTTTCAGTGTCTCAAGGTTACCGCCGGAAAAGCGCGAACTCGGGTGCGCCGGATTCAGGGTTTCTGCCCCGACCTGTGCCATGCGCAATCCATCACGCGAACGCGCCATGGTCAGTTCCGCATTGACCGCGTGCCGCTCGCGATCGGCATTCACGGGATCGAGCAACGGCTCAGCCACCGCATCCGCCAGGCGATCCACCGCTGGCTCAAGCGAATCGTTTTCAACTTCCAGGTAAAAAGCGGTGCGATAGGACGCAGTACTGGCGTTGTGGCTGCCACCGTGTTTCTTAAGAAACTCAGCAAGGTTATCAGGCTGGGGATAGCGTTTTGACCCCATCAAGACCATATGCTCAAGGTAGTGGGCTAAACCCAATTGCTGATTGGGATCATCCAAAGAACCAATGGGTAAGGTCAATGCCGCCAGCGATTTTGGGGCTTCGTTATCTGAAACCAGTAAAACGGTCATGCCATTGTCGAGCGTTATCGCTTGATACTGACGCGGATCGTGCTCACTTTTATGAATGGTGTCATTGATTGGCTGCCAGCCCGATTCTGTCTGTGCTAATGCTTGCAAAGCCGCAAAGCTCAACAGAAGCGCTGCTATCCAGCGTGCGTGTGTACGCATGTAAACCCCTTACTTTACCCAAGAAGCTAGCGCGCCAAACACGCATAGCTGAAGTACAGCAAACTTACTGTTTTGCCATTAAGCGCATGCGCTCTCTGACCTGCTAATCATCATCCTGATGCGCCTGCAACACGGGCAGATACCACTGTGTTGCGGCCTCAGTTATTTGTTGTAACTGTGTCTCATCTAATACCCGACACAGGCGTTGCAAATAAGGATCACCACCTTCTCCCTCGACTTGATAACCGCCCACCCACGCTTGCAGTAACCGGTTACGGGCTTTGAGTTGCGTGGCTTCGTCCGTCATCAACTGCTGGCTTTTTTTGTCGTAGCTTGCCTCTAACCAGGCGCCTCCGCTTTTGTTAAGCAACATCAACGGCTGACTCATGCCGTGGCGGAAACCTTCAACGTAATGCGCCAGCGCTTCTAACGCGGCGTCTGCGGCAATGGCGGGGAAACGCCAGCGACTGTGATTACGTCCATACATCCGGCTAGTGCCTGTTCCGCCCAATGCGCAGTAGACCAAGTGCTCCAACCACAATAACAAACCATCGTTCATATTGAGCACGCCAGGGCGCCAGCGCAACAGACCATCGCTTTGCACCTGCGTTAGCCAACCGGTTAAGGGAACATTTCCAGGTTGCAGCGTTATCTCCCAGTTTTCTCCGTCGCTACGCTGGGAGGAAACTTCTGCCGCCACTTCCTGCATCTCCTCACGCTGCGCTTGCCAGAACAGTTCGCCAAACGCGCCGTAAGGCAGATTACCCGCAGCGCGATGATGCGCATAAAGTCGCTCAGTATCGTCACCTTCAACCAGCGCATTCAGTAATTCAGCGTTGATTTGATAGCGCTCCAGGTTGTCGAGCGCAAACGGCTCGGTATCCGGCAACTCGCTATCTTCCAACCAGAAATTTACGCCCAGTCGCTGATGAAACCATGCCCGAACCGGATGACGCCAGAAACGTAAAAAGGCATCCAGCGTCAGTGACTCCAGCGTTGGTACATCCAAAGGTTGAACAAAGTCTGGCTGGGGCTGACCCTCACCCAAAGCGGCGGGCAGCCACTCACGGGCAAAGCTCTGGCTGCGAGAATCGGGCTGAAAGTTTTCTGCCGCGAAAGGCATCCGGGTATGAAGATGTTCCAGATGTGCACGCACGCGTTCGGCGCTCTCATCTAACTCACACTCTTCATCGCCGTCGAGATAAAAACTTTGCCCGATATATTCCAACAGTTCTGTGACCAGCACGGAGGGATAGCGTTCCGTATTATCCTGGATTGCCCGACCAATGTAGCTGATGTAAAGCTGGTGCTGAGCCGAAATCATCGCCTCAAGAAACAGGTAACGGTCGTCGTCACGTCGGCTGCGGTCGCCTTTACGCGACTGCTGCTGCATCAGGTCAAAACCCAGCGGTGCTAATGTTCGTGGATAAACGCCATCATTCATTCCCAACAAACAAACCACTTTGAAGGGAATAGATCGCATTGGCATCAGCGTACAAAAATTAATTGGACCCGCCAAAAAGCGCTGGCTAATCCGTTGTTGATCAAGGCGTCCACGCAGATCATCGCGCAGCAGCGTCACGGGAATCGCCTCATCAAAACGTGCACTCATCCCATACTCGATCAATTGCTTCCACTGCTCTTCAACCAACAGCAATGCCGCTTCGGCTTCTGCATCGGCACTGAAAAAGGCATTAATCATTTCACGGCACAGCGGCAACCATTCATCTAACGGGCGGGATTGCGCCAGTATTTCGCGCCAGTGATTCAGTCGTGCCAGCAATTCGGCCAGATGCCCTGCCAGTTCACCCACCAGCCCGCTGGATTCGTCATAGGGCAGTATGCCTTCCCAGTCGCCATTATGGCTCTCCATGGCATAGCCCAATAACATGCGTTGCAAACCAAAGCGCCAGGTATGTTGACCGGTAATGGGCAGCGAAAGCGCTTCAACACTGGCATCATCCAGACCCCAGCGTACACCCGACTCGCTAACCCAACGGCGCAACAGCCGTAATCCGCTTTCATCAATGGAAAAATGATTAGCCAGCGCGGGGACATCCAGCAGCGCCAGAATATCTTCTGAAACAAAGCGGCTGTCGGGAAGTGCCAGTAAATGAAGGAAAGCGACAATCGACGGGTGCGCCTGACTGGCGCGGCGGTCAGAAATAGCAAACGGCAGATAACGTTCCGCCGGTGCATTCGCAAACACCGCCTGGATGAAAGGTGCATAGCTGTCGATGTCCGCCACCATCACAATGATGTCACGCGCTTTGAGATGCGGATCGGCCTCCATCAGCGACAGCAAATGATCCTGTAACACTTCAACTTCTCGCTGAGCGCTGTGACACACCTGTATCGAAATAGAACGGTCATCAGCCTCAAGGCAGCGTTTATTACCACTAAAGGCCAGTTCCTCAGCGTTCAAACCAATAATGGCATTGTCTTGCAGGTTAAGAAGATCGTGCTGTATGCAGTGCAGTACATTGTCTTGTTCAACATCGACAAAGGCATCAATGTCGTCGTTTGATTCCATCTGGCTAAGCAGAAAAAGATTATCGCGGCCAAGCTTGCCCCATGATGCCAAAAGCGGATTGGTTAGCTGCTGTTCGCCCGATGCGTTGAACAGCGCCGGTGCTTGTGCCGCATCGCGGAATAATCCACGCGCCTCATCGGCATCATATCGACGGCGCTGACGACTTTGCAGCTTTGCCAGAAAGGCATAATCCTGAATGTCGCCCCAATAATCGCGACATGGATTGGTGAACAGTAGATGAATATCGACATGGCGGCTTAGCGCCTGTAACGCTTGAAGATAAACCGGCGGCAACGCCGAGATGCCGCAAATAAATACGCGCTTTGGCAAATTTTCCGGCGTGCTGTGGGCCGTTTCCAGCGTCTGAATAAAACGTGCATAGAGATTAGCACGATGCCATTTCGGCTGGCCCAATGCGTCCGTATAGACGACCAAATCGCGCCACAATGCTGCCTGCCACTGCTGCGCCTCGCCTAATCCCTCAATCACTTCGCCACGTTCCCAGCGGTTAAGCCAGTCGGCGCGATACACCAGATACTGGTCAAACAGGTCCGCTACGCGTGAACTGAGCTGGAATAATTTACGCTTATCGGCGTCATCGGTGAGGTAGTGCCGCAGCGAGAGAAACTCATCCTGCTGCAATAACACCGGCAAACGGTGCATAAGCTTCCAGCTCATGCTGGCTTTGCTGAAAGCGCTTTCAACCGGAATGTCCGGCAGCACGCAAACAAACATTTCCCAGATGAAGCTGGCTGGCAGTGGGAATTCGATGTTAGCCGCAATACCAAAGGTTTGCGCCAGTTCCATTTGCAGCCACTGCGCCATACCCGGGCTTTGCACCAGCACCATCTCTGAAGCAAAAGGATCATCAAGAGGATCATGTTTAATCACCGCAGCCGCCAAAATCTTAAGAACATCAAGCTGATTAGAGTGATAAACGTGAAACATGAAAACTCCTGGTGATGGAACGAGGCATTACTGCTGTTGTGCTGTACGAATAGCGCATCAAATGCGGCGGGATAACTCTACCGCGTATCGGGATTGATGCCCATAAAAAGGGGCAATTTGCTTGCTGATACCCTAAATAATGCGAGCTGCAGAAAGAGGGTAAGCTCGCTTATCGTCGGAAGCTGGCTCAGATAGGTGGGCGGCGTCACGGCAAGCGCAGCCAACGCGCGGGTAGCTTGAAGTATCACCGCTATATTAACTGGATTAACAACGTAGCCGTGACAAGGTTGCAGAACGCTGATGCGGTCCGCTGACTTCAGCGCGCTCCAGCGTACAACCGTTTGGTCCACCGCTGCGCTGTAAGCTGCTTTGCCATCCTGTAGTTTCTCGCCCAATCAAACGTTGTCCGGCAACGCGCCAGGCTTCACGCTGCTGCCACTGCTGGCTAAAACCGAGGTTTAATGCCCGATGATACTGCAACAGTGCGCTGCTGCTTAATGCCATTAACAGCAGAGCAAATAATGCTTCTGGCAGGCTGAAGCCACCCGCATTACGGACAGAGTTCAGGTTTCGATAGCGGGCAATAATCAATCCAGCCATGCGGTAGCGCCTTGATGTGATTTTCCTGCGCCGATACCCAATGCCAGAGCGCCAGCTCGCTGCCGCTGCCTTCACCTTTGAGCAGGACATCTCCATTTTCACCTCGCATAATACAGCTACGCCAACCGTTGTTGGTTTCCTGTTGGCAATGCAACGCTTTCGTGGCGGGCCAGTTCAGCGTCATACCCCATTGCAGTGCAGACTGAGCACGCCAGAAATCCTGAATGAAATGCTGCTCATCTGCCACCAGCCCCATCCCCTGCCCTAACATTTCGCGGCTGGCATGCAGCGTGATACTTCCCATGAGTAGAATCATCAGCACCATGCCCAGAGCACTATTGCCGCGTTGATTCACAAGTTTTCGCCCTCAATCCAGCTTTCGCGTGTTTCAAGCCAGGGACCGGCGCGGCCCTGCAGCAATACTTTGATCAGCCTACCTTCCTGCGCCACGCTGAATGTTTCCACAGTAAGAAAAGCGGGATCGGAAAGTCGTTCCCAGCCGTTGCCATTGCAGGCATCAACACCACGTTGCATTTCAAGCTGATTCTGCCGCAGACGATAGCCGTAATAATCGCTTTCACTGTGGTTAATCGCCTCCCATTTACCGTTGCTGTTCTCATCCCAACGTACTAACAAGCAATTGCTGGAGATCTTGATTCCATTGCCGCTGCACTCGCCGTTGCAATAACCGGCACGCCGCACTGCTTTTTCCAGCGTTGAGATCATTTGCATTAGCTCCTGCCGAAGCTGGACTCGCTGCTGCAACTTTAGGTTTTCTCCCAGCAGCAGCGGCAGAAACCGCCCGGCACTGATCATCATTACCGCGCTAATTGCCATGGCGATGAGCATCTCAAGCAGGCTGAATCCGGCCATCTTCATTCACACCCCTCTTCACCAGCCTGACACACGCGAATACGGGCTCTGGCTGAAATGATGAGCCGCAACCGACCCGCTTCATTGCCGATTTCGATGCTGCCGGCTTTCGCCACATTACGTCGGCCATAAAAACCAGGCTCACCGCGAACCCCCATCAGTTTTACGCCGTTGTCAGGCACGATGAAGTGCAGTCGCTTGCCCATAACGCAGCCTTCGGGTTGCCTGGCTCCGCTGCCAATGCACCAAGGGATCGCCGTTTGCGACCACAGAATCAGGTCGCGGTTCTGCCAGTTGGCCTGCGCTCTCAAGCGCAGCAAAAATCCCTGCAACTGCTGTGCAGTGTCACGTAATTGCTGGCGCTGCTGCCAGCGTTGCCAGCCCTGCAATGCGCCGATGCTGAGAATGCCCGCGATCACCATAACAAACAGCAGTTCGGGCAGCGTAAAACCGTAGGGGATTTTTGTTTTCATGGCGGCAGCTTGCTCGCTGTTAACCCGTCAAACAAGGGTGTCTGTCGAGTTCTGGATGAGGTTTCTCAACCTCAGCGAGGGGATTACAACGCGGGACATCGCGCTGCGAGCGAGCTCGAAAAAATGCGCAGTAAAACCATAAAAAAAGCCCCGGCGTGGTCAACAACGCCGAGGCTTGAATCTTGAAGATTAACGTTTAGATAGCGACCGGCGCTTTAATTGCAGGATGCGGATCGTAGCCTTCAATCTCGAAATCATCGAACTGATAATCAAACAGCGAAGCAGGTTTACGCTTAATTACCAGCTTTGGCAGCGGACGCGGTTCGCGGGTTAACTGCAGACGCGCCTGCTCCAGATGATTGCTATACAGGTGCGTATCGCCACCGGTCCAAACGAAATCACCCACTTCCAGATCGCACTGCTGCGCCACCATGTGCACCAACAACGCATAGCTGGCGATGTTAAACGGCAGGCCGAGGAAGATATCGCAAGAGCGTTGATACAGCTGGCAGGAGAGCTTGCCGTCTGCCACATAAAACTGGAAAAACGCATGGCAGGGTGCCAGCGCCATTTGATCCAGCTCACCAACATTCCACGCTGAAACGATAATACGACGCGAATCGGGATCGCTTTTCAGTTGTTCAACAACCTTGGTGATTTGATCAATCTCTTCACCTTTAGCCGTTCCCCAACTGCGCCATTGTTTACCGTAAACAGGGCCTAAATCGCCATTCTCGTCAGCCCACTCATCCCAAATGGAGACCTTGTTTTCTTTAAGGTAGCCAATGTTGGTATCACCCTGCAGAAACCACAACAGTTCATGAATGATAGAGCGCAGATGACACTTTTTGGTGGTCACCAGCGGAAAACCTTCTTGCAGATTGAAACGCATCTGGTGACCAAAAATTGATAACGTGCCGGTGCCGGTACGGTCAGCTTTCGGCGTGCCTTCATTCAGCACATGTTGCATTAGGTCCAGATACTGTTTCATTTTTCCTCACGAAATTGTTGCTGTGGACGACGGCGATACGCCCAAATCATCATAATAATCCCGGCGACAATCATCGGTATGGAGAGAATTTGCCCCATGCTGATGCCGCCGTCGAACAGGCCAAGCTGTGAATCGGGCTGGCGGAAAAACTCCACAATAATGCGGAATGCACCATAGCCGATCAGGAACAAGCCAGACACGCTGCCCATCGGGCGCGGCTTGCGAATAAACAGGTTGAGGATGATGAACAACACCACGCCTTCAAGAATCAGTTCGTAAAGCTGCGAGGGATGACGCGGCAGCACGCCGTAAGTATTCAGCAGCGCCTGATATTGCGGGTTGGTTGCGGCCAGCGCGACATCTTCGCTGCGTGAACCCGGGAACAGCATCGCGAGTGGGAAACTGGGATCGACACGTCCCCACAACTCACCGTTGATAAAGTTACCCAGACGGCCTGCGCCCAATCCAAAAGGAATCAGCGGAGCAATAAAATCTGAAACCTGGAAGAAAGTGCGCTTAGTACGACGCGCAAACCACAGCATCACGACGATAACGCCAATCAAACCGCCATGGAACGACATGCCGCCGTCCCAGACCTTAAACAGATAAAGGGGATTTTCCAGAAACAGTGGCAGGTTATAAAACAAGACGTAACCGATACGGCCACCGAGGAACACACCCAGGAAACCCGCATAGAGCAGATTTTCCACTTCCTCTTTTTTCCAACCGCTGCCTGGCTTATTGGCGCGACGCACCGCCAGCCACATGGCGAAAATAAAACCGATCAGATACATCAAACCGTACCAGTGAAGCGAAACTGGTCCGATCGAGAAGATCACCGGATCAAATTGAGGAAATGCGATATAGCCGTTATTCATCATTCACCGTTCATTTTTCAGCCCTTAAAAAGCGGGCGACAGGCACATAAAGTAAAGGCTGCGCATAATAGCACAGCCGGTTTTGCGAATTGGCGCACAAATGTAAACGGGATTATCGGTCAGCGACCGCCACGGATCAGACCACCTAATCCACGCCGCTCCATAAATGCTGAGACCAAATGACGTACCTCAGTTGCGGTATGCGCTTTCAATCCTTGCTCACTCAGCTTCTGCACTTCTTCATAATCAAGATGGCGCAGCAGATACTTCACTCGCGGTACATTTTTACCGTTCATGCTGAGATGGTGATAACCCAACCCGACCAGCAGCGCAACGCACATCGGATCGCCAGCCATTTCACCACACAGGCAGAGCTCCAGCTTCGCTAAATGGGCTTCCTGCGCAATAGTCTGCAGCGCTCGCAGCATCGCGGGATGCAAGGAATCATAAAGGTTCGCGACGCGGGTATTATTGCGATCAACCGCTAGCAGGTATTGCGTGAGATCATTGGTACCAACAGAGACGAAATCGACACGCGACGCCAGATGCGGAATCATAAACAGCATCGACGGCACTTCAATCATGATACCAATGCGCGGTTTCGGAATGGTGTAACCCAACATCTCTTCGACTTCACGGCCGGCGCGCTCAATCAGGCGCTTTGCGTCGTCGATTTCGTCGATATGGCTAATCATCGGCAATAAAATACTTAAATTACCGGACGCCGCGTTGGCACGCAGCATCGCCCGCACCTGCACCAGGAATATTTCGGGCTGATCGAGCGTCAGGCGAATTCCGCGCCAGCCGAGGCAAGGGTTCTCTTCGCTGATGGGCATGTATGGCAGCTGTTTATCGGCGCCAACGTCCAACGTGCGCAGCGTCACGGGTTTATTGTGAAACAGCTGCAACATGCCTTGATATTGCGCGACCTGCTCTTCTTCAGAAGGGAAGCCGTTTTGCAACATAAACGGAATTTCGGTGCGATACAGACCAATACCATCAACCCAGCTGCCTAGTGCTTGTTCATGCTCGGCGCTTAAACCGGCGTTGAGCATGACCTGCACGCGTTCGCCGCTTTTCATTTCACCGGGCTGATCAACGCCACCTTCAGCCATCTTGCTCAGCGCGTTTTCTTCGCTGATTAGGCGTTGGTATTCCTGCACCAGCACCGGTTCAGGATCAATCAATATTTCGCCGCGATAGCCATCAACGATCAGCAAACGCTTATTGAGCTGATGCGGTTGGATATCCGCGCCCATGACCGTTGGAATGCCCATCGCGCGCGTCAATATGGCGGCGTGAGAATTGGCCGCGCCATCACGTACGACTACGCCAGCGATACGCTCCTGCGGCAGTTCAGCTAACGTCGTTGCAGTGAGTTCATCCGCGACCAATACAAAACGTTCCGGCCAGGCATTGGCGCCAATCAATGAATCATCAAGGTGAAACAGCAATCGTTGGCCTAACACGCGCAGATCGCCTGCCCGCTCGCGCAAATAGCTGTCGGTTAAACTGGCGAACTGCTCAGCGAACTTCTCGATTACCGTTTTAACGGCCCACTCAGCGACCGAACCGCGTTCAATCTCGTCAAAGAGATCCTTTTTCAGCCGCGCATCGGTCAACAGATGCGAATAGAGATCGAAAATCGCGGCGCTCTCTTTTTGCACGCTGGCGCTAAAGCGCTTACTGAAACGGCGGAATTCGTTAGCGGCTTCACTCATCGCCAGCGATAAGCGCTCGCGTTCCCGCTGCGTATCTAATGTCGAGGCAGCAGAAACTTGATCAAGTAGCGGCTGGGTTTCATCCACCCAACCAGGCGCTACGGCGACGCCGGGCGCAGCGGCAATTGCTTTGATCCGCGTTTGGCGAAATTGACCAAACAGCTGGCCCAGCTGTGACTGCGACAGCAGCGCTGCCATTTGCGTTGCTAGCGTGACAAGGAAAGATTCTTCGCTTTCGTCGAACTGACGATGTTCGCGCTGCTGTACGACCAACACGCCAAGCAGCTGACGACGACTGATAATCGGTACGCCGAGGAAAGAGCGATAGCGCTCTTCTTTTACCGAGGGGATAAATTTGAAGCTGGGATGGCTTTGCGCATCCGCGAGGTTGATCGGTTCGGCTAAGCGGCCAACCAGCCCAACGATGCCTTCGTCAAAAGCCAGTTTCACCGTGAGGCCACGCGGTTTTTTGAGTCCGCGCGTAGCCATCATGTAATAGCAGCGACGATCGTGATCGGCGAGGTAAACGGAACAGACTTCCGTTTGCATCGCCAAACAGATCTCATTGACCAGAATGTCGAGTGCTTCATTCAGACGCGGTGCACTCGCCACTTTTTCTACTATTTCGCGCAACTGAGTGAGCATAAAGGGCGTGGCCTATCCTCTCTTACGTCGATGGGCAGGATTATTTCGCTGCCCTGCACTCTCCTGCATAGACATCACCACGCCAGCGAATTCCTTCATTACGCGGCGATAAACATCGCGCTTAAAGGAGACAACCTGACGCACCGGATACCAAAAGCTCACCCAGCGCCAACCATCGAATTCCGGCGTGCTGCTGTGCTGCACATTAATATCCGCGTCATTACACATCAACTGCAGAAGAAACCACTTTTGTTTCTGGCCGATACATACCGGCTTTGTGTCCCAACGCACCAAACGTTTTGGCAACTTGTAGCGCAACCAGTTACGGGTAGATGCAAGTATTCGAACATCTTTACGGTGTAACCCCACTTCTTCGAACAGTTCGCGATACATCGCCTGTTCAGCGGTTTCACCAGGATTGATGCCTCCCTGAGGAAATTGCCAGGAGTGCTGTCCAAAGCGCCTGGCCCATAATACTTGTCCCTGCCTGTTACAAATTACGATACCAACATTCGGGCGGTAGCCATCATCATCGATCACCGGACTACCTCAAAGCTAAATTTGAATAGCCTGATTGTTTCACACTCCTTACAGACGGTAAACCACTGGATTAGCGGGGTGAAACGGAATAACACAGGGATAACTCACAGCGTGACCCCAAGTTATAAACAATTAAGGGTCGAAAAAAGGATCTTATTCACCTTTTCTGTGGATAGCTTTGTGCAGAACGCGGGAGTTAACTGAATAACATGTTGAGACGATTCTTATCTCACTCACTTAAATAAACACTCATTACTTTGATATATAAATAAAAAGTAAGTCAAAACCCCCTTTATCCACCTTAAATTTACAGGGTAAAAACAGTCAATTCTTACAATTGGTGAAAGATCCACCGCATACCTTTTTATCCACAGATAAGTGCTTAACCTTAGGCCAAACCGGTCAAAATCTGTTAACAAAACCAGAAGTCAAGGCTGTAAATGGAACCAGTGCTTGCTTTAAAGGGGTGTTATCCCATTTTTCTGTGGATAAGTAGGGTTGTGATCCTGTTCATTGTTGGTAGCAAGTTGGGATAACCTTTCGTGCAGCCTGAGACGGAGAAATAGAGGGCAGCAAAAAAGCACGATCTATCATGCTATTATGCGCACCCAATGCTGCTAATTTTTGTGGAAAAGAAACCGCCACGGAAAATTGCTCATTTTTTAACCAATTCGAGTTATTAACATGAATCATCTTCCCGGACCACCTGAAGACGAAGCGACCTTGTTGAAACGCGCCCAGGGATTGGCCGGTTTAACGCTGGAAACGCTTGCTGCAAAAGCAGACTTGCCAATGCCCGCTAACCTCAAGCGCGACAAAGGATGGGTTGGCATGCTATTGGAGAGGCATCTGGGGGCAAGCGCGGGAAGTAAAGCGGAGCAGGATTTTGCTCACCTTGGTATCGAATTAAAAACCATCCCCATTGATGCATCTGGCAAACCGCTGGAAACCACTTTTGTCTGTGTGGCACCGCTTACCGGTAACAGCGGCGTCACCTGGCTAACCAGCCATGTGCGTCATAAGCTGGCGCGGGTATTGTGGATTCCGGTTGAAGGCGAACGGACTATTCCCTTAAGTGAGCGACGTGTCGGTGCTCCGCTACTGTGGAGCCCAAGTCCTGACGAAGATGAAATGCTGCGTCAGGATTGGGAAGAATTGATGGATATGATTGTGCTGGGTCAGGTCGAACGCATCACGGCACGTCACGGTGCCTGGCTACAAATACGTCCTAAGGCAGCTAACAGCAAAGCGTTGACCGAAGGCATTGGCGATCACGGCCAGCCTATCCTGACATTACCGCGTGGATTTTATCTCAAGAAAAGTTTTACCGGCCCGCTGCTGGCCCGCCACTTTTTGCTTTAATGTGCTGTTCCAACCAGTGAAATGTTACATTTTGGCGAAGAGCCACCTGAAGTGATTGCGTATAATTACCGTTTACTTTTCGTTTAGGATTGAATGTACGCATGTTTGAGTGGATTGCCGATCCCAATGCCTGGCTGGCTCTGGGAACTTTGACCATTTTGGAAGTGGTGTTGGGAATTGATAACATCATTTTTCTCTCTTTAGTTGTTGCAAAACTGCCCCAACACCAGCAAGCCAGCGCACGTCGCCTCGGTTTAGTGGGTGCCATGGTGATGCGCCTGCTGTTGCTTGCGTGTATCGCCTGGGTCATAAAACTCACCCATCCCCTCTTCAGCATAATGAATCACGCCTTCTCGGCGCGTGATCTGATCTTATTGTTTGGTGGCCTGTTTCTGCTGTGGAAATCCAGCAAGGAGATTCACGAAACCATTGAAGGTGGTGAAGAAGAACAGCAAACAAATGTGCACTCCTTTTTTGGCGCGATCGTACAAATCATGATGCTTGACATCATTTTGAGCCTTGATTCTGTTATTACCGCGGTGGGCCTTTCCGATCATCTGTTCATTATGATGGCCGCCGTCGTGATTTCTGTGCTGCTGATGATGTTTGCTGCACGCACTATTGGCGAGTTTGTGGCGCGACATCCTTCGGTAAAAATATTGGCACTCTCCTTCCTACTCTTGGTGGGCTTTACTCTGATTTTGGAAGGATTTGCCATCGATGTACCAAAAGGTTACATCTATTTCGCCATGTTCTTTGCCATCGCGGTAGAGTGCCTGAACTTATTGCGCAGCAAGAAAAAAACGGCGTAACGTTGTCAAGGGCGAGCATGCTCGCCCAATGCTTTTCGGATTCATGCGATTAACCCAGCCAGCAAAACAATTTATTACTACACTGTTTGCTGTTGATTTAGCGTGAGGACGAAGAGTGATGAAAGGGTTGGTTGGCGTACTATTTTTGGTGGTAACCGCAGCGACATTAAGCGGATGCAGTTCAGATTATGTGATGGCGACGAAAGATGGTCGAATGATCATGACCGAAGGCAAACCGGCCATTGATAAAGAAACCGGGCTGGTGCAATACACCGATCAGTCAGGACATGATATGCAGATTAACGGTGATGAGGTCTCGACCATCATTGAGCGTTAAGTGCGAAATTACGTAGCCTGCCGCAAATTCCCCGCTGGCAGGCAATTTCCCCGAATTTCCCCCCTTCCTTCCCCGCTGTTGCTCGCGCTATAGTCCTTGAGGACACAACATTCCATTCCATAAAGAAAAAGGAAGCCGGCAATGCATTATCACCGTATCCCCCACAGCACGCTGGAAGTGAGTCAGTTGGGATTGGGAACTATGACGTTTGGTGAGCAAAACAGCGAAGCCGACGCCCATGCTCAGCTGGATTTGGCGGTTAGTTCCGGCATCAACTTAATTGATACCGCCGAGATGTACCCGGTGCCGCCGCGCCCGGAAACCCAGGGTTTAACCGAAAGCTACATTGGCAGCTGGCTGAAAAAGCGTGGCAGCCGTGACAAAATCATTCTGGCCAGTAAAGTTTCGGGTCCTTCGCGTGGCAATGATGCGTCGATTCGTCCGAACATGGCGCTGGATCGTAAAAACATCCGTGAAGCGCTGGAAGCCAGCCTGAAACGCCTGAATACCGATTACCTCGATCTTTATCAACTGCACTGGCCGCAGCGCCAAACCAACTATTTTGGCAAACTCGGCTATCACTACAGCGATAACACCGCATCGGTAACGCTGCTTGAGACGCTTGAAGCTTTAACGGAGCAGGTGCGCGCCGGTAAAATTCGTTATATCGGGGTATCAAACGAAACGGCATGGGGCGTGATGCGCTATCTGCAACTGGCTGAAAAGCATGAGCTGCCACGTATCGTTTCCATACAAAACCCGTACAGTTTGCTGAACCGCAGTTTTGAAGTGGGTTTGGCGGAAATCAGCCAGCATGAAGGCGTGGAGCTTTTGGCTTACTCCAGCCTGGCGTTCGGGACATTGAGCGGTAAATACCTCAACGGTGCTAAACCGGCAGGCGCACGTAATACGCTGTTTAGCCGCTTTACGCGCTACAGCAGCGAGCAGTCGGAAAAAGCGATTGCGGAATATGTGGAACTGGCGAAAAAGCACCAGCTGGATCCCTCCCAAATGGCGCTGGCTTACGTGCGTCAGCAGCCATTTGTGGCCAGTACCTTGTTGGGGGCCACTACGCTGGATCAGTTGAAAACCAACATCGACAGCTTCAACCTGACGCTGAGTACCGACGTGTTAGAAGAGTTAGAAATAATTCATCGCCGCTATACTTATCCGGCCCCGTAATGCTTATTTTGCCAGCTGCGGCTTCGTGGCTGGCAAATCATTCTCCAGTCAAAGCGCGAGTATAAAGCCGCACCGATTTATTCGGATATTCCAGCGCGTCGCCCGCGGGTATCCAGCCAAAGCGTTCGTAATAGTCACCAAAAGTGGACCACAACCATAAATGCGGATAGCCGCGTGCCTGCGCGAACTCAATGACATGTTGTTGTAACGCTGCACTTAATCCTTTACCGCGTGCGTGTTCATCCACATACAACGCTGCCAGCCAGGGAAACAGATCTTGCCGACTGATCAAATCGCAACGCCAGAATCCCGCCGTACCCAGCGCTTTTCCCGCCTCAACCGCCACGAAAGTGATGGGAAACTCTGCGCCTGTCATGCTGCTGGTGACAATGCTGGCAAAAAAATCCCGACTGTTCTCCTCACCGAATGCGCGCCATTGCCACTCAATAATCTGTTCAGCAAAATGCGGTACTGCGCTGAGTGGCAGGATTTCCATCACATTAGCTTCCCTTGAAAAATCGGCACTGATTCAAACAGAAAACCGTCGAAGTCTGGCGCATCGGCATCAGAGAGCTCCAGCAAGGTGTTTTTCACATTTTCCAGATGCTGCCAGGTTGCCTGCCAGGAACCCATCACGTCACGACGGCGCAGCGCAGCAAGAATGGTTTGGTGATCGCCGAGCCATTTTAGACGGTAAGCTCGGGTTTCGAATTGCGGGCGCAGCTGTTGCCACAGCGGGCTGCTATCGTGATGGCGCCATATGCTGGTTACGGTATCGAGCAGCATCTGATTTTGACTGGCTCCCGCCAGCAGCAGATGAAACAGCTTGTCATTATCCTGGCTGCTGTCGTTGGCGGCGATAGCGCGTTGCTCTTGTTCCAATGTGCGACGCAGGTTTTCAATATCCGCTTTGGTGGCCATTTTGGCGGCAAAGGCAGCAATGTTACTTTCCAGCAGTTGCCGTGCCTGCAACATTTCAAAGGGGCCGACATCACTGCGGAAAAAAGCCTCTTCTTCATCGTCGCTGGCGGAAGGAATGCGCATCACATACACGCCGGAACTTTGGCGAATATCAACGGTGCCCTCCAGCTCCAACATCAGCAAGGCTTCACGGACGATGGTGCGGCTAACGCCCCAGGTTTCGGCCAGCTGACGCTCGGGCGGCAAGCGCGATCCCACGGGATAATGACCTTCACTGATTTGCTGACGCAAATGCTGACCAATTTCCTGATACTGTTTTTTTTCTTGTGGCGCTACGGCTTTATCCACGCTGTCACCCTTAACAATCAATGCGCTGAGGATATTGCCGCCTCCCTTGTGCGGCAATATCAGCGAACCCTGCGAGAAGGCTCACAAACTGAGGCTCAGTGTATCAAAGCCAGCGCCTGATCGAGTACCTTTGCACCGTTTAGGGTGCCATAAGCGACGGTATCAATCACCGCAATCGGTAACTGGTAGCTGTCAGTAAGCTTTTTGTTCTCTTCCAACTTGAAGCGCACTTGCGGTCCCAGCAGCACCGCCACCACTTCATTACCGTAATTTTGTAGTTCTTCTCGTAGGTTCTGTTCAGGAATCGCATAGATTTCAAATTCCAGACCGCGCGCGGTGGCTTCTTTTTCCATGCGCGTCACCACCATTGAGGTCGACATGCCTGCTGCGCAGGCCAATACGATACGTTTCATCGTCTGTTCCTTCTGTTATTTGGGCTGATCATCAAGGGTCAAGGTAAGTTGCTGGCTGTCGCGTAACTGGCGAAACCAGTGCGCGGACTTTTTCATGCGGCGCTGGCGCTGATTATCCAAATCGATCTCAATCAAGCCGTAGCGGTTTTTAAAGGCATTCATCGGCGATACGTTGTCAGTAAATGCCCACAGCATGTAACCCTGACAGTTGATCCCTGCTTCATGAGCGCGGATCGCCTGATAAAGATGCTCGCTGATAAAGTCGATGCGGTAATCATCCTGCACTTCGCCTTCGGCATTTTTAAACTGCGCTTCGTTCTCAATTCCCATTCCGCTCTCGGCAACAAACCACGGCACGTTGCCATACTCATCACGCATCCGCAGCGCCATATCCCAGATGATGCGCGGCTGAATCTCCCACCCGCGTGAACTGTTCATACGTCGGCCAGGCAGCGCGAAATGTTCGTAGTAACAGGCAGGATGGAACGGCGTGTCAGGATGCCAGGCGTGCGATGGCGCTTTAACGCGATGCGGATAATAGAGATTCAGCCCAACCTCATCGACGGTGTTGGCGGCGATAATCGCCAGCTCTTCCTGCGTCACATCCCACTTCACTTGATGCTTGTCCAGCAGCGCTAACAGCTCCGCCGGGTATTCCCCTTTAAGCGCCGGATCGAGAAACACCCGGTTGTAGAAGAGATCGTAGATATTCGCTGCTTTTACGTCATGCGGTGCAGAAGAGCGTGGATAGGTGACTTCTGGATTCAAAATAGTGCCAATGCTGCCGCTGTAACTTTTTTCGCGAAACAGCTTTACCACCTTCGCCGTGGCGAGATTTTTGTGATGATTCCACTGCATCCATTTGTGGGTGTTCTGTTCATAAGGCCAACGCAGCGCATCAAGGTAGACGCGGGTTTGCACTACAATCGGCTCATTGAATACAAACCAGCGCGTCACCTTACCGGCATAGCGTTTAAACACCTGCTCGGCATAGCGAGTAAACAGCTCAACCACATGTTTTGACTGCCATCCACCATATTGCTCCAGCAAGATCGCTGGCAGTTCATAGTGTTCAAGGCACAACATGAGTTCAACGCCCTGCCGCTGCATCTCATCTATCAATTGATCGTAATAGGCAGCGTATTCTTCATCCACCGTGGCGTTTTCATAATCCGTCAGAAAGCGCGACCAGTTGATTGAGGTGCGATAATGCGTCAGTCCGGTAGCCTTCATCAACGCGACATCTTCACGAAAGCGATGGATAAAATCCGTGGCGACGGCTGGCCCATAACCGTTGTGCCAGACATCACGATCGTTCTGATACCAGGCATCCAGCCACGAATCCTGCCCAGGCTTTTTGCCGCTCCAGCCTTCGGTTTGCCAGGCCGAAGCCGCTGCGCCCAGAATAAAATCTTGCGGCACCTTAAGGGTCAACTTACTCATGACATCTCCTGTGAGTTTTGCGCCAGTTCAGGCTGCCTGTTTTTGGCTTCTGCAGCTTCTGCACGTCGCGACGCCACTTTGACAAACGGCAGATAAATCAGCACCGAAACCAAAATGCAGACGATTTGCGTCACTACCGCGCCCATTGAACCGGCAGTCGACAGCCACGCATTAATGATCGGCGGCGTAGTCCACGGCACCATCACCACGGCTTTTCCGGCAAAACCCATCACCGTAGCGAAATAGCCAATTGAGCCGGTGACCAGCGGTGTAATAATGAAAGGAATGGCCAGAATCGGATTGAGCATGATCGGCATACCAAAGATCACCGGCTCATTGATGTTGAAGATACCCGGCCCAAACGACAGCTTGGCGATTTCACGCATCTCTTTGCGCTTGGTGGCGATCATGACTGCGGTTAACAAGCCGATCGTTAGGCCCGATCCGCCAATACTCATATAGACATCCCAGAACGGCATAGTGATGATGTTCGGGGCTTCAATGCCTTGCTCAAAGGCGTTCATATTGACCAGAATCGCCCCTAACAGCAGCGGCTCGCGGATCGGTTTCACCATCTGATTTCCATGAATACCGATGACCCAAAACAGCTGTGCGACAAACATTAGAATCAAGATGCCCCACAGGCTCTGTACCACCGATTCCAGCGGTTGCTGTACCACTTTGTAGACCGCGTCATACAGATAGAGCCCGGTAATGCGGTGGAAAATAAAGCCGAAAGTTGCCACCAGCGTGACGGTGAATATTGACGGAATCAGCGCTGAAAATGAGGCAGCGACATTGGGCGGCACGGTGTCCGGCATCTTGATTTTCAGACGTTCAACGCTTTCCAGTCGGCAATAAATCTCCACCGACAGGATGGCAATAAACATGCCGAGAAACAGACTTTTCGTGTCCGAAAACTGTTTCGCCAGCACATCTGTGACCAGCTGCATTTCGCCATTGACCATCATCTGCAAGGTGGTTGGCGTAACCGAGATAAAACAGATAATCGCCAGCAGACCGGGAAACAGTGTTTTCACACCATTGATGCGACCCAGTTCTATCCCGATCAAGAACACCGCGCCAATGTTCAGGAAACTGAGCGTGGCGTAATTGATACTGCTGGTAATCGGTTTGAGATCCGCCAGAAACGACAGCGCGGCGAAGCTGGCTAAACCATTTTTGCTGTCGAGCACCATGTTGGAGATCAGCACTGAGAAAGCGCCAACGATGATCACTGGCATTAACGTTATGAAGGAAGCTTTGATCGCCATAATGTAGCGATAACTGTTAAAGCGTGTGGCAAAGCTTCCCAGAGAATCGATAAGACGGTCCTGTAAAGACATGGGTCATCCTCAGAGATAAAAGATCAGCATTCCTGTATTGGTCGATATCTTCCCTGGTATTGGCATACCAAAATGACGATTTATCTCATCCATTTCTGTGACCGAACTCGCGGAAACTCTTTTTGGCATTCCAGTATGATAAAAAACATTAATTTGGCATACCAAAAGCGAGGAACGTATGGATTTTGAACAAACCATGATGGAATTACTGATCAATGCGGGGGAAGCGCGATCTCAAGCCATGATGGCGATCCAGTTTGCGCGCAAGCGTGAATGGGCAGCCGCAGACGAAGCGCTGTTAGCCTCGTCAGAAGCCGCCAAGGGCGCTCATCATATTCAGACGCAGTTGATTGGTGCCGATGAAGGTTGTGGCAAAGTGCCGGTGACGTTGATCCTGGTACATGCCCAGGATCATTTAATGAACGCGATGTTGTGTCGGGATCTGGCGGAAGAGTTAGTGATGCTGCGCAAAGAGATGTTTAGCTGAGTCTCAATGCTGCCATGCAGAGTTAACCCAGCTCCAGCGCCAACAGTTCCTGGATAGTTTGCGCCCGGCGAATTTCGCGTGGTTTTCCCTGCTCAAACAGCACTTCCGGGATCAGCGGGCGGCTGTTGTAATTAGAGGACATCGACGCGCCGTAAGCGCCGGTATCGTGGAAGACCAGATAATCGCCGACCTGCGCCGCAGGCAGCGCACGGGTTTCCACTTTGCCGCCTTCTAGCTGAGTAAATACATCGCCGGATTCACACAGCGGACCAGCCACCACGCACTCAACACAATTCTGCTCATCGATCTGGCGATCGTCACCCGCCATCAATGAAATGTGGTGATAACTGCCGTACATCGAAGGACGCATTAAATCGCTGAAACCGGCATCCACCAGCACGAAATGACGGCTGCCCATCTCTTTCACTGCGCGTACCTGAGAAACCAATACACCGGATTCCGCCACCAAAAAACGGCCAGGCTCGATCTCCAGTTTCACCGGATGCCCTAAATGCGCAGCAATACGCTGGCGTGCGGCATCCCACAAGCCAAAGTAGTGCGCGGTATCAATCGCCTCTTCATCGTAGCGATAAGGAATAGATAAGCCACCGCCCGCTGAGATCGCTTCCAGATCCTGACCAAACTCAATGACCTGATTGACCATCGCATCGCACACTTGTTGCAGGTGTCCGTAATCTACACCAGAGCCGATATGCATATGAATACCGACTAAACGCAAGCCATATTGCTGGATGGCCGCCAACGCCAGCGACAAATCAGCATGCCAGATACCGTGTTTGCTGTTTTCACCGCCGGTATTGGTTTTTTGGCTGTGACCGTGACCAAAGCCAGGGTTAACCCGTAACCAAACCGCATGACCTGGCGACACGTTACCCAGCTGATGCAACATATCCACTGAACCCGCGTTAACGGGTACTTTCAGCTCCGCAATACGTGCCAGCGTTGGTGTATCAAAGACATCAGCAGTAAAAACAATTTCATCGCCGCCCGCTTGATAACCGGCTGCCAGTGCGCGCTCAATTTCGCCCAGCGACACCGAATCGACCTTCACACCCGCTGAATGCATCAAACGCAGAATGTGAATATTTGAACTCGCTTTCTGAGCAAAACGTACCACGTCAAACGCGTGCAGCTGTCCAATTCGCGCCAGGATAATCTGCGCATCGTAAGCCCAGAAAGGGCCGCTGTACTGACGCGCCAGAGGCAGCAGATTTGCGCGGGTTAAGGCGGTTTCGGTGTTATCTAACGGACGTGGCATGATAATTCTCCTGTGGCAATTCGCTGGCTATGCGCGGCTTATTCTTTTATTAAGCCAGAATCGCACCATGCCGAAAAATATCTGTTTAAATAGCATCTATGCAGAATGGATATAGGTAAACGTGTGGCAAAGATTAACTGGCGACATATAGAAATTTTTCACGCGGTGATGACCAGCGGCAACTTAACGCAAGCTGCCACGCTGCTGAATACGTCTCAACCCACCGTGAGCCGAGAACTGGCACGGCTTGAGCAGCAGTTAGGATTGCAACTTTTTGAACGCGTGCGCGGGCGTTTACAGCCCACGGTGCAAGGGCTGCGGCTGTTCGAAGAAGTGCAGCGCTCATGGTATGGGCTCGATCGCATTATGGATGCCGCCGAAGGTTTGCGGCAGTTTCGTCAAGGCGAGTTATCGATTGCCTGCTTGCCGGTGTTTTCACAATCGCTGCTGCCGCCGTTGTGCCAACCCTTTCTACAGCGTTATCCCGACGTCAGTATGAATATCATCCCGCAGGAATCGCCGCTGCTGGAAGAGTGGCTTTCAGCTCAGCGCTACGATCTTGGCTTGACCGAAACCCAACACGCGCCAGCGGGTACCGAGCGTCTGGCGCTGCTAACGTGCGATGAAGTCTGTGTATTGCCGAAAACCCATCCGCTGTGTCAGCGTGATTGCCTTACGCCGCAAGATTTTGCCGGAGAGAATTATGTCAGCCTGTCACGTACCGACAGCTATCGGCAATTGCTCGACACGCTGTTTCATGAGCAAGGCGTAGAACGTCGGTTGGTGCTGGAAACGCACAGTGCGGCATCGGTGTGTGCAATGGTAAAAGCGGGCGTGGGAATTTCAGTGGTGAATCCGCTGACGGCGCTGGATTACGCCGACAGCGGAGTGGTAATGCGCAAGTTCAGTATCGCGGTGCCGTTTACCGTTAGCTTGGTAAAACCGCGTCATCGACCGGCATCGGCGCTGCTGGATGCTTTTATCAGCCACCTGCAATTGCAAGTGGCCGACTTTCCAGCACGCATCGCTGCGCGGCTGACTTAAGCCTGTACGGTGGCAGCGGCGCCACCCGATTTGCGGAAGGTAATCAAACAGATCACCAGGCCAACCGCCGCCAGCGCTGCCGCTGCGACCGGCACTGCTGTTAAGCCGTAACCACGACCAATAACCGCGCCACCCACCCAAGCACCCAATGCGTTACCCACGTTAAAGGCTGAGATGTTCAGGGTTGAGACCAAGTTTGGCGCCTCTTTACCGTGGCGCACGACATTGATTTGCAACCCCGGCACCGTGGCAAACGTTGCCATCGCCCACAGGAACAAGGTAATTTCCGCCAGCCACAGCGCATGACTGGTCCAGCTAAACAACAACGAGAACAGCGCAATCAGTGAAAAACTGAGGATCAAGCTAAAAGAAACTTTCCAGTCCGCCAGTTTGCCGCCAAGAATATTCCCCACGGTTAAGCCTGCGCCAATCAAGAAGAGTGTCCAGCTGACGCCGCGATTAGTTATGCCCGTCACTTGCAGCAACAGCGGAGCGATATAGCTAAACAGCGCAAACATTGCTGCCGCGAAAAACACCGTCATCAGCAGTGATAGCCAGAGTTTGCCGTTCGCCAGCGCACCGATTTCACTCGCCAGATGAACCGGTTTTTCCTCTTTATTGGTGGGTAAGCTGATAATCAGTCCGATGAATGCCAGAATCCCGATGATGGCCACGCCCCAAAAGGTTGCACGCCAGCCGAACAGTTGACCGAACCAGGTTCCCAACGGCACACCTAATACGTTAGCCAGGGTTAAACCGGTAAACATCAGCGCCACCGCCGAAGCCTGCTTACTCGGTGCCACCAAACTGGCCGCCACTACCGAACCGATGCCAAAGAAAGCACCGTGACACAATGCGGTAAACACCCGCGCCATCATCAGCAGGTTGTAGCTGTAAGCCAGCGCACACAGCACGTTGCCAATGATAAAAATCACCATTAACAAAACCAAGGTGCGTTTACGCGGCAGTTTTGCGGTTAACAGCGCCATGATCGGCGCGCCGATCGCCACGCCCAAGGCATAGCCGCTGATCAGCCAACCCGCCGACGGAATTGACACCTGTAAATCGCCCGCCACTTCCGGTAGCAGGCCCATGATCACGAACTCAGTGGTGCCGATGGCGAACGCACTCAGCGCCAGCGCCAATAAAGCAACAGGCATAACACTCTCCCAATAAAATTGAAAACGCAGGCGATCCACGCAAGATTTTACGTGGTGCGATGGACGCTTATTAAAATTTGATCTTCGTCACGGTGTGTATTAAATCATAGCCTTCTCTTCTCATACACCCTGATGCCTGCAAAGCTCATTTGCCTGGTACGCAACAAACGCGATAAAAGCTGATTTATTAAGCCTTCATGTCTGTCGACTAAGACAGATTAGCGTTTCCACGCTACGCTAAATAACGAGTTGGCTGCGACCAATCACCACTTTTTCATGCGTTATCAATCAATAAAGTTATAGCGTTGCCGATACCCCTAATGGATTGCCAGGTGATGTAATGTGAATCTGACATGGGGAAAGAGAATGCAACGGCTTATTGCCTTAATGGTATTTGGCTTAACCGGCTGCTCGGTCGGTCATTATGAGTACAGTAAGGAAGCAGCGAAACGCGTCGATATGACCATAACCGGCATTCCAACCGTGTTGGGCTTAGGCACGCTCGGCACCACCATTCCGCTGACGGCAGATTACAGCCTGACCGCTGCGCATGTGGCTAAGTTTTCGCTTTACCGAGTGAAAGCCTGGCATCCCGAATGTGATCTGGCGGTGGTTTACCACAAAAACAGCGAAGCCAATCTTCCGCCCATTTTCCGTAACAGCCACATTGGCGATCGCGTCAATCTTTACGGCTACAGCTTTATCTCGGCGCTGCCGGTCAGCTCTAGCGGACAGAACCTGATTAATACCACCTTAGCTAACACCTGGAATAAAGCCGCTTGCGTTGTCGTGGCCGCGAATGCGGGCGTGGTAAAAGGCATGTCAGGCGGCGCGGTGTATAACGCCTCCGACGATACGCTCGCGGGGGTGATTGTCGGCTACAGCGACCGCATCAATGACAACCAGAGCGGCAAGACGTTATACAAAAATGTGGCGCTGTATGTGCCCTATGCACGTTTTGAAACCTGGCTGAAACAGGCGGTAAAATCCTGATTATTGCTTATCAGGCAAACCGTTATGATCGCCCATTTTCTGTTCCGGCGGATTTAGCCAGCGATCTTCACGCGTGGCTTCATAGACGGGATTAAGGGGATAGCTGATCTGGTTGTCCGGTTTGTTTACTTCACCCACCACTAAAAAGTGGGCTTCTGCTTCGCTGTTGTTGATAAAGGTATGGCAGATGCCGGTGCCTGCCGGAAAGGCCACCGCGTCGCCGGGCGTGAGTGGATAGAGTTCACCATTGATCCAGACATCCGGCGATCCCTGAATAACGTACACGAACTCTTCTTCGAGACGTTCGGCATGGGGATAGGACATTCTGCGGCCTGGCAGCAGCCGTTCATGATGGATACCAAGACGAGTCAGCCCCAACTGGCGCGCCAGCGGTGCGCCAATCGACATTAACTCTTCGCTATCGGGATAGTGCTCATTGTCTTCGCCTTCCAGCTCACGCCAGTGGCGAATAAAGTCGGGACGCTGCTTGCTCATGTTTATCGGCTCCAGAGTTGAAGTGTTCAGCCTGGCAGATGATGGGATGTTGCTCAAGACAGGGAGAGATTGTGCGGGATGAACGCATCAGCACGCACAATAGGTTAAATCAACGTGCAGCCGGCACCCACGATTCCTGTACTTTCACCTGCGGAAAACCGGCCGTTAAAATGCGCAGTTCTGCGTCACGCGGAGTGTTATCGCCCTGCCCCTGAATGCTGACGATATCCTGCGGACAAGCCGAAAACGCCACATAGCAATCCATCTCGGCGCGCAACACAATGTAATCGCCCGGACGCGTCACCACCGGCAAGGTTTTCAACGTGATGCCATCCGGCTGCACCTGAATATTCATAAAGATATTAAATGAGGCCAGATTACCCTGCGGTAATTTCACACCAAGCTCAGCCATGCCCTCGAACAAATTATCGTGGCAATTGCGATGCGGTTCTGTGCAGCCCAGCAATTCATAGCGACGTGCATCGCACGCTGCCATAAAGGTATCGTGTACGCCCGGCGAAGTATCGGCGACCAACGTTAAAATAGGATGGCGCTGGCTGGTAATAAAGCTGTCGCCCACCTTCGGATTCAGACGCTGATTCCATACACGCGTCGCCTCCATACACATATATTCGCTGACATCGCTGGCGTTATACGCCCAGCAGTCCACGACTTGTGTACCGTGTAGATTCACCACTTGCACCGCTTCGCCCTTGGCAAGACGTATCGCTTTGCCGTGGCGAGCGGGAATTAACTGTACGTCACGATGCTGATATTCAGCCGACATGTTGTTCTCCTGGTTAATGCTGCATGGCACGGCGATAGCGCGTCATGCGAAATTCAAGATGGCGTGCCAGCCAGTCAATCAGGCTGTTCAACACCCAATAACACAGCGCCACCGTAAGGTAGATTTCCAGCGGCGCATAGGTTGTAGAAATCGCCTGTTTTGCGGCGTACATAAACTCCTGCACCGAGACAATCGACAAAAGCGCTGAATCCTTAATTAATCCGATCATCAGCCCAACCAGCGGCGACAACATCTGCGGCAATGCTTGTGGCAGCACCACATCGCGCAACTGCTCGCTGCGGCTCAGCCCCAATACACGGCAGGCTTCCCATTGACCCAACGGCAGCGCCTCAATCGCAGAGCGGATCACTTGTGCAATATAAGGTGCGTAATAGAGCGTCAGCGCCAGTACGCCCACCTGCGGTGAGCTGAAGGTGATGTCATATTCCGGCAGCACAAAATAGAGCATATAGATCACCACCAGCAGCGGCAGTGCCAGTGTGAGGGCGGTATAAGCCTGCAACAACCTTTGCCAGAAACGCGACGCACGCATCATGACCGTGGCCATCAACGCGCCCCATAGCAGAGAACAGAGCGCCGCGATCAGGCACAGTTTCAATGTGGCGACCATACCGTTACCCAGCGATGGCAACGAATCGAGAATGGCTTGCCAATCCATTACGCCCGCCTCCTTTTCGCTTCCAACCGGCGCGCAGCGCTAATCAGCGGCAGCGCAATCAGCAGATAACCAGCCGATATCAACAGCAGAACCTGCGTTGCTTCGTAAGTGCGCGCAATGACAATTTGTCCTGCATAGGTCAACTCGGTCAGCGCCACCACCGACGCCAGCGGCGTGGTTTTTAACAGAATCGTAAACTCATTCACCAGCATGGGCAGACTGGCACGCATCACTTGCGGATTGATCACATACCACCACGTTAAAAATCGACTCAGCCCCAGCGTACGTGCGGCTTCCCGTTGCCCACGCGTCACCAGACTCTGGTTCACCCGCAAGATTTCCGCCACGTAAGCCCCGCTGTTCAAGCCAATCGCCAGTACCGCAGCCAGCATTGGTTGTCCCCCTAGTCCAAGTCGTGGCAAAGTAAAAAAAACCACAAACAGTTGAACGATGGCGGGTGTACCACGCATCAGGCTGACATATAACCGCCCAATGAAACGCCAAAACCAGGCGCGACGGAGTTGAAGAAAGCAGCCGAGCTGGCCGAGCACAATGCTGAGTAACGCCGCCAGCACGGTAAGAATCAGCGTCATCAACAGACCATGTCCTAACTCCGGCAGCGCAGCCAGCACCTGCTCATTCAGCCCCATCACCGCTTACTCCTCGCCAAAGTCCGACAAGTTTTCTGCCACCGACAAACGCAGCGGTGCCGGTTTATCATTGCCTTCAATGCCGGTACAGCAGGCTGAAACGATGAATTGCGTATCCATCACCACACGACAAGTTATGCTGTCGCCCGGTTGAGTGCGGTTGGTTTCTGGCAACAAATCTCCTTCGCGGGTGAGTTTCACGTGCATAAACAGGTTGATGGGATCAGGCAGCTTCGGCACTGACATATCCAAACGCGTTAATTCGCCTTTCACCGCTTCAATACAGCCTTCACCCTGATAACCGCGCTCTGCCAACCAGGCGCCCGTTGAGGCAGGCAACAGCAAATCGTGTCGTTTCACACTATCTTTGCCCAGTACCATCATCGGACGACGACGGTTGTTTACCAGACGCATGCCCGAACCAAGTAAGTAGCTGTTACTGAATACGCGCGTGTGATGAACCGACAACCACACGGCAGGATCGGCCAGGCTGAAGCCAAACAGCGAGGCGACCGCTCCTTCACCCATCGCGGTGATACGCAACAACTGACCGCGCAGTACACGAATCGAACCGGCTTCGCCTGCATTGATATTGACCGGCGCAGCAAGGCGACGGATTTCTGTTTCGGCATACGCCTCACGCATTAACAGCATGTTGAACCTCCACGCGGTCACTGATCTGAATATCGATTGGCGTGACCTGCAGGCCGTTGCCTGGAATGATGTCTTGTGGACAGGATGAGACGGCGCAAATCAGATCGCACAAAGCTTCAAATACAATACGGTCGCCAGGTTTGCTTTTGGGATCGGTAACTTCCATCCGTCCATCGGCGGTTACCGGCCCGTTCTGAAACAGGTTGAACGGCTCTGGCAGGCTGTAATAGCTGATGCCGTGCGCTTTCATGCCTTCAAGCAGGTTATCAACACAGTTGCGGTGGCCTTCAACGCCGAAATCCACGCTGAAGCGGGTTCTGTCACACGCCGGCACGTTGGCGTCGTGAATGCCGATGGTGTCAGAAACGATGCGCAACATTGGGCGGTTCTCACTCGACCAGAGTGCATCGCCTGGTTTGAAGAACAGCGAACGCAAATGCTGGCGAGTATGAACAGGCGATAATTTTTCGTTGAGATCGTCGGCGTTGACCGCCACAAAATCAGCGGCTTGCTGTCCTTCGCTATCAATAACGGTAATGAACTGCCCTTTGGCAACACGGAATGTTTTTCCGTGACCAGCAGGAACCGTCAGGGTTGATTGACACATGGCTTACTCCTGAGGGATAAAATCGCTGGCAGGCACGGTGAAGGTGGTGCCGAGATACTGTTTCTGCAACGCCGTTAGCTCACCGTCTTGCTGCATTGCCAGGATGTGATCGCCGATGGCTTTATTCAGACTGGTATCCTCTTTACGCGTCGCCCACGCCATCCACTGAGAAGGTCCAGCTTCGCCGACCTGTGCCACTTTGTTTGGGTACTTTTTCACTACTGGCGCTAATACAGAAATATCGTCAAACACGAAATCGGCACGTTTGGTCATCAAGGTGCTGACGGTTTGATCCAGCGTATCAACGCTGATAATCGTGATCGGTTTCTTACCCGCTTTGTTCAACACCTCGTTAAAGCCTTTCAACAGTTGCTCCGGTACGCTGGCGCTTTTCACCGCACCACGCAGGCCAGAAAGATCATCCGCCGTCAGTGTTTTTCCGCTGAATTTCTTCGCCTCACTTTCACGTACCAGCACACCATTAACCGTTTTGCTGTAAGGCACGGTGAACAGCACTTTTTTGGCGCGCTCGGCGGTGACGTTGAGTGATGATCCTTCGGCATTAAACGACCCCGAAATCAGGCCGGGTAAGATGCCGCTGAAAGCCGTTTTCTGAAACTCCAGTTTCACACCCAGATCTTTGGCGAAGGATTGCATGATCGCCACGCTGTAACCGGTGATCTCGCCTTTATCATTGGTGAATTCATAAGGAGGAAAAGTAGGATCGATGCCGACAGTAATTTTGCCGCTGCTCTTGATGTCAGCTAGCGTGTCAGCTTGTGCATAGGTTGCCGCACCTACAGTGAGTAACGCGGCCATCAGCATTGCTGTTTTTTTCATGATGGTGATTCCCTGGTGTTGGTGAAATGTCTGTGATCAACAGAGCAGTTTCCGTGCCAGTTTTAATCCAAGGCCGTAACACATCGCCATGCTGAAACGGATTTTTCTCAGGGAATCAATGAGAAACAAATGTTTCTCATTTTGTAATTTACATTTCTTTGGTTTCACAGCAAGCGTAGCGAGCGGCCTAAGAAGAAATACAGCTGCACTTATTTGGTGAGGGGGTGGTCAGAATACGCGCCATTGTGGCGCATCATTCGAGTTCGTCGAGGCTTTGGTGCAAAGTTTCAATGGTGGCGAGATGATTGCTGCTGGCTTTACCCATGCTGCGTGCAACCAGTGAACAGAGTAGATTGCACACGCCCGACAGTGCCACCGTGCTGTCAAAAATCAAGCTCCCATCGGTGTGGCAACGTAGCACCCAACGCGCGTGTCGGGCGGGTTTGCCTGCCAGCACATCGGAAAGGTAGAGCATCGGTACGTTAAGGTCGTTCAGTGCGCTCATTGCTGCTTCCAGCGCAGGCATGCGCCGGCGTAAACCGACGCAGATGACCACATCGTTTGGGCCAAGCGCCGCCAGGTGTTCCGCTAAAGAATCGCCCGCGCGCGGCAGCAAGCGTACATCGGGATGGACATGAACCAGATCGCGATAGATCAGCATGGCGATAGTTTGGCTGTGGCGCCAGCCCATCACCACCACGCGCCGCGCATTAGCGATGGCGCTCACACAGGACTGAAGTTCATCCCCTTCCAGTGAGCGGAAAGTATTGACCAGGTTAGCCACTTCTTTTTCCAAATGACTTTGCATCAGACTGTCGAGTGGTGATGCGCCAGGTGCCGCTTGCAGATAGAGTGGCGATCCGCTGTTTTGCATTTCGCGAGCTTGACGACGTGCGGCGTCGTAGCTTTCATATCCGAGATGACGAAAAAAACGGGTAGCAGTCGCTTTGGAAACGCCCGCACTTTGCGCCAGTTCAGTGGCGGTATTCATCGCTAACTGACCCGGCGCTGCCAGCAATATATCGGCCAGTCGCTGTTCATGCAGCGAAAGCTGATCCCAATGTTGTCGGATACGGCCTTCTAACGATGCCGGTTTTGCGCTCATTACAAATCCCTGAAAAACAAAAGTCTCATCCTGCACAGAGCGCGCCGGAATGTCATCAGGAATTTAGTTTGATGTGTCCCCCACCTCAATCCTCCGCCATAAAGGGGAGAGGATGCTGCCACAGGTGAGTAATGACACTGTATAGAGCAGCGTCTCCTGCCCCGGCAGATGGAGAACAGCGCTCAGAGCAGCAAAACGCACGCATAAAAAAGGCCGGGAAGCGTCCCGGCCTTCATCAACAGCGGTTCAGCAAAAATTACTTGCCGGTTGGGCGCAGCGCTGGGAACAGAATCACGTCGCGGATGGTGTGGCTGTTGGTAAACAGCATCACCATACGGTCGATACCAATGCCTAAACCGGCAGTTGGTGGTAAACCGTGTTCCAGCGCAGTAACGTAATCTTCGTCATAGAACATTGCTTCGTCGTCACCGGCATCTTTTGCATTAACCTGTTGCAGGAAACGTTCAGCCTGATCTTCCGCATCGTTCAACTCCGAGAAGCCGTTACCGATTTCACGACCACCGATGAAGAACTCAAAGCGGTCAGTGATTTCTGGGTTGTCGTCATTGCGACGCGCCAGTGGTGACACTTCAGCCGGATATTCAGTGATGAAAGTCGGCTGGATCAGATGCGCTTCTGCGGTCTCTTCAAAGATCTCAGTCACTACGCGGCCTAAGCCCCAGCTTTTCTCAACTTTAATGCCGATTGACTGCGCAATCGCGACCGCTTTGTCAAAATCTTCCAGGTCGGTCAGATCGGTTTCCGGGCGGTATTTTTTGATCGCTTCGCGCATGGTCAGCTTTTCAAACGGCTTACCAAAGTCGAACTCTTGTTCGCCGTAAGGCACCACAGTGGTGCCCAGCACATCTTGTGCCAGCGTGCGGAACAAACTTTCCGTCAGTTCGATCAAATCTTTATAATCCGCATACGCCATATAGAGTTCCATCATGGTGAACTCAGGGTTATGACGCGGCGAAATACCTTCGTTACGGAAGTTACGGTTGATCTCAAACACACGATCAAAACCGCCAACCACCAAACGCTTCAGATAAAGCTCCGGCGCAATACGCAGATACATATCGATATCCAGCGCATTGTGATGGGTGATAAAAGGACGCGCAGAAGCACCGCCTGGGATCACCTGCATCATTGGGGTTTCCACTTCCATAAAGTCGCGGCCAACCATGAACTGGCGAATACCTGCCATGATTTGCGAACGAATTTTGAACGTGTTACGTGATTCATCGTTAGCGATGAGATCAAGGTAGCGCTGGCGATAACGCGTTTCCTGATCGGCAAGGCCATGGAATTTGTCTGGCAGCGGACGCAGTGCTTTGGTCAGAAGGCGCAGTTCAGAACAGTGAATCGACAGCTCGCCGGTTTTGGTTTTGAACAGCTTGCCGCGGGCACCGAGGATATCGCCAAGGTCCCATTTTTTGAACTGCTCGTTGTAGATGCCTTCGGCCAAATCGTCACGCGATACATAGAGTTGGATACGGCCACCCACATCTTGCAGGGTAACGAACGAGGCTTTACCCATGATGCGGCGAGTCATCATACGACCCGCGACACTGATCTCGATGCCGAGATCTTCCAGCTCTTCGTTGCTCTTCTCATCGTAGCTGGCGTGCAGCAGATCAGAAGTGGTGTCACGACGGAAATCGTTAGGAAACGCCACGCCGGTTTCACGCAGCGCGCCAAGCTTCTCGCGACGTGCTTTCAGTTCATTATTTAACTCAAGTGCGACGTCAGCGCTCTGCGGTTGTTGTTCAGACATGTCGGTTCCTTATAACCCTGCTTTTAAACTTGCTTCAATGAATCGATCCAGATCGCCGTCCAGCACCGCTTGGGTGTTGCGGGTTTCAACGCCGGTACGCAAATCTTTGATACGTGAATCATCGAGAACGTAAGAACGGATCTGGCTACCCCAACCGATGTCGGATTTGTTGTCTTCCAACGCCTGCTTCTCGGCATTTTTCTTTTGCATCTCAAGCTCATACAGCTTCGCCTTCATCTGCTTCATCGCTTGATCTTTGTTTTTATGCTGAGAACGGTCGTTCTGACATTGCGTCACGGTATTGGTTGGAAGGTGGGTAATACGCACCGCGGATTCAGTACGGTTAACGTGCTGACCACCCGCACCCGATGCGCGGTAAACGTCGATACGCAGATCGGCTGGGTTGATTTCGATATCAATATCGTCATCCACTTCCGGGTAAATAAAGGCCGAGCTGAATGAGGTATGACGACGACCACCCGAATCGAACGGACTTTTACGCACCAGGCGATGCACGCCCGTTTCAGTACGCAACCAGCCAAACGCATAATCACCTGAAACACGAATCGTGACCGATTTAATTCCGGCTACGTCACCTTCAGATTCTTCAATAATTTCAGTTTTGAAGCCTTTGGCTTCAGCCCAACGCAGATACATACGCGCCAGCATGCTGGCCCAGTCCTGCGCTTCGGTGCCACCAGAACCGGCTTGCAAATCGATATAGCAGTCAGCGCTGTCATATTCGCCAGAGAACATGCGGCGGAATTCTAATTCGCCCAGCTTGCCTTCCAGCACATCCAGTTCGGTAACGGCTTCGTTAAACGTTTCTTCGTCGTCCGCTTCTACCGCCAATTCCAGCAAGCCCTGTACATCTTCCAGGCCTTGAGTCATTTGGTCGAGGGTTTCAACGATAGCTTCCAGTGAGGAGCGCTCTTTTCCCAGCGCCTGTGCACGCTCTGGCGTGTTCCAGACATCTGGCTGCTCCAGCTCGGCGTTTACTTCTTCGAGGCGTTCTTTCTTAGCATCGTAGTCAAAGATACCCCCGAAGAACGTCGCTGCGCTCGGTGAGGTCTTGAATACGGTTTTTAACCGGGTTGATTTCAAACATGGCTTTAGCGTCTTTTTAGCGTTCGATGGGTGAGAAATTAACGCATAAGTTTACCCGAAATCGACGCCAGTTTGTAGCGCTGAGACCGTCTGCGACGGGAAGGCATTTCGCAAACCGAAACAACAGGAAAAAATTCGCGCTTAATTACTGGAAACATCAGAGAGGTTGCTTTACAGATAATTAAGGAAAAACCTGTTTCACAGACTGCGTTATGCTAAAAGCCACAAGAAAAGCCTGCATTTTTTACGGTTAAAAGGACACCCACCTAAAAAAAGTGGCTGAAAAATAAATAAAAAATGAATATCGGGTTTTCAAATTACGTTTTATCGATGAAAAACCCATAACACCCAGCAAGATCCAATAAAACATCCACACGCGTCAAAAACGGTTTTCTTATCTTCTGTTTTCAATCGTCAATTCAACATGTAAGCAACGGATGCCGCTCTCAACACGGGACGACTTTTTAGCCAATACCACGTGGGCGAGTGAAACACCTCATTCCAGGTGATGAAGTGCGTATATCGTTGTTCTTTAGTACCCTGCCACTCGGAGCGCGTCGAATTTCATCTGTCTTGTTTCTTTTTGGCGTGCGGGCGCGCTCTTTTTTAGCCTAGCGGCCATAGGTGATCGATAATCAGCTGAACCGTGCGGTTGCCGCGATACTCATTGATATCGAGTTTGAACGCCAACTCGACATGACGCACGCTGCTGTCCGGCCACAAGGTGGTATCAACGTTAAACGCGATGCCATCAATCAGCGGCCCCCCATCCAGCGGCTCAACCATCACTTTCAAATGGCGCTCGCCAACCAAACGCTGTTGCAGTAGCTTGAATTTTCCGTCAAAGGCGGGTTCCGGGAAAGCTTGTCCCCAAGGCCCCGCTTCACGCAGCATTTCTGCGGTTTGCAGCGAAAAATCCGAGGGATACAGCGCACCATCTGACCAGATAATGCCCTGCAAAGCTTCCCCCTTCAGCCACTCACCTACCAGCTCGGCAAAGCGCTGCTGAAACTCGTCGTAACGCGCCTCTTCCAGCGACAATCCTGCTGCCATAGCGTGACCACCAAACTTCAACATCATGCCAGGATAAAGCGTGTCCAGCCGCTCCAGCGCATCACGCAGATGCAAACCGGCAATCGAGCGGCCCGAGCCTTTCAAGGTGCCGTCTCCGGCAGGGGCAAACGCAATGACCGGACGATGAAAGCGCTCTTTTAACCGCGAGGCCAAAATCCCCACCACGCCCTGATGCCATTCAGGATGATAAAAAGCCAACCCCAGCGGCAAATCGGTTTGTTCGCGCTCTAATTTCTGACACAGCGCCAACGCCTCGCTTTGCATCCCCTGCTCAATCTCTTTCCGCGTTTGATTAAGCGCATCGAGTTCGCTGGCCAGCATGCGTGCCTGGCTGAGATCGTCGGTGAGCAATAACGCCACGCCAACTGACATATCATCCAGCCTTCCTGCGGCATTCAGGCGCGGGCCGAGCGCGAAGCCCAAATCGCTGGCCACCAACTGGCGTGCCTCACGATTAGCAATTTCCAGCAGTGCGCGAATGCCAGGACGGCATTTCCCCGCGCGGATGCGGCTTAAACCTTGCCACACCAAAATACGGTTATTCACATCAAGCGGCACGACATCGGCCACCGTGCCGAGCGCGACTAAATCCAGCAAACCGGCCAGGTTTGGCTCCGCTCGCGCCTCGCCGAACCAGTTAAGTGACCGCAAATGCGCACGCAGCGCCATCATTAGATAAAATGCTACGCCAACGCCCGCCAGCGAACGCGACGGGAATGCACAATCATTCAGGTTGGGATTAACGATGGCATCAGCATCCGGCAGCGTTTCACCAGGCAAGTGGTGGTCGGTAACCAGCACAGGAATGCCATGCTGATGGGCATATTCCACACCCGCATGTGACGAGATGCCGTTATCAACCGTCAGGATCATTTCAGCGCCACGCGTACGCGCCTGTTCGACCACTTCAGGGCTGAGTCCATAACCATCTTCAAAACGGTTTGGCACCAGATACTGCACGTTGCCACCGCCCATGCTGCGTAATGCCAATACGGTTAGCGCGGTGCTGGTTGCGCCATCGGCGTCAAAGTCACCCACTACCATAATACGGCGACCATCCAGCAAAGCTTGATGCAGCAGCGCAACCGCTTTATCGATGCCGGTTAATGCCTGAAAGGGCAGCAAATTTTTTGCGCCGCGTTCCAGATCGACCGGATCGCACACGCCGCGCTGCAGATAAAGACGCTTTAAGAGCGGCGGAAGATCCGCCGGTAAATTGTCCGCGATCTGCACCTCGCGGCGACGCAATTCAACTTCTTTATTCAACACCGGTTAACCACCACGTTTTTGACTATCCAGTACTTGCTTCAGCTCTTTCGGGCCTTGATAACCAGGGATCATCATGCCGCTGTCGGTAAGAATTGCAGGGGTTCCCTGAATTCCGAACAGAATGCCCAGCTTGTAGTGCTGCTCGATATCGATATTACAGGAGTCGGGTGCAGACATTTTTGGTGAATCGCCCTTCATGGCTTCATCAAAGGCTTTATTGCGATCGGCGCTGCACCAAATCGCTTTCATGGCGGTTTCAACCTGCCCTTGCACACCTTCACGCGGGAACGCCAGATAACGTACGGTGATGCCCAGCGCGTTGTAATCCGCCATTTGCTCATGCAGCTTGCGGCAATATCCGCAGGTAATGTCGGTAAAAATCGTCACGACGTGCTGCTCTTTCGGCGCTTTATAAATGATCATTTGTGGAACCAGTGCTTCCACTTTTTTATCCAGCAGCTTGTTGGTTACGTTAACAGGCTGCGCTCCGCTCACGTCATACAGCGGACCCTGGACCATATGTTTGCCATCGTCGGTCACATACAATACGCCGCTTTCGGTGAGCACCGTTTTAAACCCTGCCACTGGCGCGGGTTGAATTTCAGCTTGCTGGATGCCTATCTTTTTTAAAGATTGCTGTATGGCGGCGTCGTCAGCCTGAGCCAGACCGGAAAAGGTGCCAGCCAACAGGGCCAGCATGGCAAAATGCTTGTTCATCGTCTTCCTTACTTCCGTCGGTTATGCACGCGGATGATGTTGTTGGTGTAACAGACGCAGGCGCTCAGTCGCGACATGCGTATAAATTTGAGTAGTCGAGAGATCGCTGTGACCCAGCAACATTTGTACGACACGCAAATCGGCCCCGTGGTTCAGCAAATGGGTCGCAAATGCATGGCGCAGCACGTGTGGCGACAGCTTTTCGCTGTCAATGCCCGCTAGCGTGGCATAGTGCTTAATGCGATGCCAGAAGGTTTGCCGCGTCATTTGCTGCGCACGATTGCTAGGAAACACCACATCCAGCGTCTGCCCATTCAGCAGCCAAGGCCGACCGTGATCCAGATAGTGCTCGATCCAGTAAACCGCTTCTTCACCTAAAGGCACAAGTCGCTCTTTATTCCCTTTACCGATCACGCGTACCACGCCCTGACGCAGGCTGATATCGCTCATGGTCAAGCCAACCAGTTCGGTAACGCGCAGGCCGGTGGCGTAAAGCAGTTCCAGCATCGCTTTGTCGCGTAGTTCCAGCGGCACATCAATGTTGGGTGCCTGTAACAGGCGTTCAATCTGCGCTTCACTGAGATCTTTTGGCAGCCGCTGCGGTAATTTGGGCGCAGAAAGCATGGCGCTGGGATCATCCGTCCGCAGCTTCTCACGGTAGAGATATTGAAACATGCGCCGCATGCAGCTCAGCAGACGTGCTGAACTGGTGGCTTTGTAGCCGCCTTCAACGCGCTCAGAGAGAAACTGCTGGAGATCGAGTGCGCTGACGTTGAGCAGCGTGAGCTCATGATGCCCAAGCCAGCCGGTCAGCGTTTGCAAATCCTGACGGTAAGATGACAAGGTATTTTGCGCCAGATTACGCTCTATCCAGAGCGCATCAAGAAACTGTTCTGTCAGTTCGCTGTCTTGCACGTTATCCCCGCCATTCGATGTGAAATCGTGCTCATTATGCCTGATTCAAATCCACTTCTGATACAATTGCGCCAAAGTCAGCCTAAACAGAGCATTAACTGCATGAAGATCGGTCTTTTTTACGGTTCCAGTACCTGTTACACCGAAATCGTAGCGGAGAAAATGCGTGATTTTATTGGTGAAGAGTTGGTCACGCTGCACAACGTAAGGGACGACGATCCCAGCCTAATGGAGCAGTATGATCTGCTTATTCTGGGCATTCCGACCTGGGATTTCGGCGAGTTGCAGGAAGACTGGGAAGCGATTTGGCCGCAATTACCCGGGCTTAACCTGCAAAACAAAATTGTCGCGCTATACGGCATGGGCGATCAGATTGGCTACAGCGAATGGTTTCTTGATGCGCTAGGCATGTTGCATGATTTATTGCAGCCAATGGGCGTGCGCTTCGTGGGTTACTGGCCGCTAGAGGGTTATGAATTTACCAGCCCGAAACCGCTTACGGCTGACGGTAAACAGTTCGTGGGTTTGGCGCTCGACGATGTGAATCAGTTTGAAGTGACCGACGAGCGAGTCGAACAGTGGTGCGAGCAGGTGTTAACCGAAACGGCCGAGCTATTTTAACGGAGCCGTTGCAGCCGGTTCGCTGAGACAGCAGGCGCGTAAGACGCGCCATTCAGCGGGCTGCATGTTGTCTTGCATCAGCCACATCCGCAGCTGTTTTCCCTGCTCACTCTTTCCCACCAGCAGCACCGCGTTGGGTAACCAGCGCAGCGGCTGTTGCATCTGCCAGCGGATGCCTTGCCAGCACCAGCAATGCGCGCTTTCCCGTTGCAGCCAGCCCTCTCTTTGACGTAAGCGACGATCATTGCGCCACCCTTCCCAAAGCATTAATGCTAACAACGCCATCTTGAAGAGCACCCCGTTTTCAGCCGCAGGCATAAGCGCAACAAATATCATCGCGCCGCTTAACAGCACCCACTGAATATGGCGTGCGCGGCGCGAAGGGTGCAGCTTACATTGCCACTGGGCCACGTTCACGATTACGCTGCTGGATAAGATTTACCATCCGCTTCAGTTCAGGATCGCTGGGTTCACCGTGATTCATCATCCAGTTAAACAGATCGGGATCGTCACTTTTTAATAACGCGATAAAGACCTGCTTGTCGATGTCCGACAGCGAGTCAAATTCGTACTTGAAGAACGGCATAATAGCGATATCCAACTCCAGCATGCCACGACGGCAAGCCCAGTGAATGCGCGATTTTTCATGAATATCCATGCGTCAATTTCCACAGTTCAAACAATGACGGCTAGTGTAACCTGGATTCCGTTGGGCTGCAGGCGCTCCACACAGTGCTGTGCAGCAGGCCGCAATTTATGACTATGATTTTCAGGGTTATCACGCGATTTGTGCGGCGTTTTCGGTAAACAGGTTGCAATGCCTCCCGGCTCTTTTAACATTGAAGACATTACAGTGAAAAACACCGTTTCGGATGAACCTTTCAACTCAGGATATCCCCATGCCTACTTATACCTTACCGCCGCGCCAACCTGCCGCGTCGTCACGTCTGCCTTTAACACTGATTTCGCTCGAGGCTTGGGCATTGGTTTCTGTTTATGGTGCTGACAGCACCAGTTATCTACAAGGTCAGCTAACGCTGGATGTCGCTGGACTGGACGCCGCGCATCACTCGTTGGCGGCGCACTGCGATGCCAAGGGCAAAATGTGGAGCAATCTGCGTCTGTTTCATCGCGGCGAAGGTTACGCTTATCTGGTTCGACGCGAGTTGCGCGACACCCAGTTGCCAGAGCTGAAAAAGTACGCGGTGTTCTCCAAAGTGACGCTAACCGCTGATGATGACGCCGTGCTGCTGGGCGTCGCGGGTTTTCAGGCGCGCGCCGCCTTAGCCAATCTGTTTGACACGCTGCCAGACAGTGAAACGCCAGTGGTACAGCAGGGCGAAACCACGCTGCTGTGGTTTGCGCATCCGGCGGAGCGTTTCTTAGTGGTGACTTCGCTGGAACAGGCCGAAGTGCTGAAACAGAAACTGGCAGATGATGCGCAGTTAAATGACAGCACCCAATGGCTGGCGCTGGATATTGAAGCCGGTATTCCGGTGATTGACGCTGTGACCAGCGCGCAATTAATTCCTCAGGCGACAAATCTGCAGGCGTTGGATGCCATCAGCTTTAAGAAAGGCTGTTACACCGGGCAGGAAATGGTGGCGCGCGCCAAATATCGCGGCGCTAACAAGCGTGCACTTTACTGGCTGGCAGGCCAGGCAAGCCATATCCCGGCGGCGGGTGATTCACTGGAACTGCAAATGGGCGAGCGCTGGCGCCGTACCGGCACCGTGCTTAGCGCTGTGCAGTTGGATAATGGCGAATGTTGGGTGCAGGTGGTGATGAACAACGATCTTGAGCCAGACAGCGTGTTGCGGATTGAAGGTGATGAAGGTGGCAAGCTGACTATTCAGCCGCTGCCTTATTCATTAGCCGAGGGTTAACGCTGCCTGGTTGCGATCAAGCTGCATGTGGCAGCGTCTCCTTCCCCTATTTATGCGGGAAGGTCGGGATGGAAAACAGCCAGCACAACCCAATAAAGTCAGGCGTCGTTTGTCCCCCACCTCTGTCCTCCCCCACATGTGGGGGAGGAAGATGCTGCCAGATGTAAGCATTGAAGCTGCATGTGGCAGCGTCTCCTTCCCCTATTTATGGGGGAAGGCCGGGATGGGGGATAACGCGCAGAGGACTACTGCGTCATATTCAAAATGGTGCGGATATTCTGCGCGGTAGTGGCAATAATATCGATCGCACCCGTACGCAATGCACCAAGAATCGCCAAGGCTTTGGTGTTCTCTGAAGCAATTGCAATCACGCAGGGGATCTTGCGTAACTCATCAATGCTCAAGCCAATAACCCGGTCATTCATCACCGTGTCAACGTGCTGACCCTGCGAATTGAAAAAGTCGTAGCCCGCGATATCACCGGTCACGCCCTGGTTCAGGCTGGCATCAATGATTTCGTGCGGACTAAACCAGCCCAATTTGACCATATAACTGTTTTCATTCATGTCACCGATACCGACCAGCGCGATATCCGCTTTACGCGCGCGATCCAGCGTCTCTTTAATGGTGCCGTTCTGCATAAAAGCTTCTTTCAACGCACGGTTTTCCACATACGCCGGGGCATACAGCGTTTCGCTAATACCACCAAATTTTTTCGCCAATCGACGGCTGATATGGTCGGCATTGATCGCATCGCCGGGCCGATGTGTACCGCCAATACCGCTGATAAAGTGGCAATTACGCGTTGGCACCTGGCCAGGATGATCGGCAATCGCCGCCACGTTGCGCCCTTGACCTACCGCAACCACTGAATTTTCTTTCAACGATTGCTCAAGATGGGTCGATACCAGCGCAGCCAGTTGGCGACGTTGCTCATCGCTGTCCTGTAAATCCAGCGCAATCAGCGCACGTTGTAACTGGGGAAAACGATCAAGAAGTTGTTGCTCGAGGCGGGTACTGAACACCGGATGGTAACGCACATTAATTTCAACAATGCCCTCTTCCCGGGCGCGTTTCAGCAATCTTCCGACTTTGATGCGTGAAATGCCAAACTTACGCGCTATCTCTTCCTGGGTAGTTTCGTCCTGATAATAGGCGACCGCGATTTCCGTCAGCAGTTCTGAATCCTGAGAAAGCGTGTGTTTTTCCATGCGTTATCTGTCTCGCAGTGAGTTACCTGACTAAGCACAGGCGTTTCAGGAGGGGATTTATATCACTGATGCGGCTCAAATCGCCAGGCATAGGCAATAATATGAGCCGCGACAACTTCACAGATTAACGACGAATAGCATCGATTTTCAGCATGCGGGCAATCACGATATCGAGTTCTTTCTGATCGAAGATCTGTTTCCAGTCTGGCTTAACGATTTTCTCGCGGCCATATTCCATGGCGATCATGCAGGCATCGGAGAACGGGTTGGTAGCGCGGAATGCAACAGCCAAGGCAATCTGAATATGGCCATACAGCATCGCTTTAGCTGCTTCTTCCGGCACGCCGCTGTGCTTAACGGTTTCATCCAGCGCTTCTTTCATGAAGGCACCCACCATGCAGGCCACGGTTTCAACCAGCGTAGGCTCAAGGTAAGCCAGCTGGGTAACGGTAACCCAATGTACCTGCTCAACCGGGCCATACATCACGCTGATGACGTTGCTCAGTTCCGCTTTCTGCTCGTCGCTGCCTGCTTCATAAGAGGCTGCAACGTGCTGAATAGCCGCAATGCCACCAAAGGCGTCGGCGTGCTCCTCTTTGGTATAACGCTCCAGGAACACGGAGGGATGACAGGGGTGCGCCACGGCGTAATCAATGTCATCGCGGTGTGCAATCAGGTTGGCATAGGCCGCTGCGGGATCAAGGGTTAACAGCACCGCATCTTTCTTCATCTGCGGTACAACGCCTTCCGACACTTTACCCAAGACAATATCCGGCACCGCCAGAATCACAACATCACTCAAGGGGACAACGGAAGCTGCATCGGAAAGCTCACGGCCCTGCGCGGTAACTTGCTCCTGCGCCTTGGGTGAGTTCTCGCAATAAAAGACCTGGTAATCACTTTTCTGGAAGTTGGCAGAAATGCGCATGCCCATTTTGCCGCCTGCGCCAATCACGGTGATGGTTTTTAATTGGTTCATTATTATGACTCCTGAGCTTGTTTACTACGTAAGAATTCCACGGTGCGAAGTGTCCACTCGGCTTCACGTTGACAGGTGATCGCTGCATCTTCCTGCCACGGTAGCCAGTGTTCGACGATTTGATTGATGCCTTTTTCTGCCGGGCGCACGCTGGCGATCATCCGGTCATAGTCGAGTAAGCCGTCCCCCATCAGACAACCGGCGTAGGTGAATCCCACCCAACCGTCACGACGGGAAAATGCAAAATCTTTGATGTGCAGATTACCGACGCGTGCAGCGGTATTGGCGATAACCTGTTCCGGTAGCTCCAACCCAGCGACGCAGTTGGCGGGATCAAGGCAAACGCCAAGCCAAGGTGACGGAAATTGATTGATCACCGACATCATGTCGGCGGTCTTGACCTGCTCGTAAGTTTCCAAACACAGCATCACCTGCTGGCGCTCATAGTCCGGCAGAATGGCGCCGATCAACTGCGCGGCCTCTTCCAATGACGGACGATGGCTGGCGGTATAGAACATGGAGCGAACAACGTGGGCATCCAGAATATTGGCCATGTGCAGATAACGTTGCAGATGGGCCGTACCCAGACCGCGAGTGCCCAGTTCCAGTGTGATGCCCAGCGCATCGGCCTGCTGACGCAACGCCTGTAGCTGCGCATCGGGCCAACTCTCGATCGCCGGATAATCACAAATTTGAAAGACAGAAACATCAAGCGCGGCCGTTTGCTCCAGCATCTGCGCCAACGTTAACGGCTCCGGCACGTGCGATGACATGCGCCAGAAAAAAGCATACGTGCTGAGTCCGATACGGCTCATTAACGGATCTCCTTAAGCAGCGCGCTGGCTTCATCAACGATTTGCGCCAGCGCTTTGGGATCGTGGGCGAAACGCCCGAGAAACAGTCCATCGACATCACCCGCCAGGCGCTGAATCAGGCCGGGGCCGGCGCTGCCGCCGTAAATCACCTGCAAATCGATGCCCTCGGGTGTTTGCAGGTCACGCAAACCGGCACACACCGCCCGAATGTAGCTGTCCGGTGCGGGTTGCGGTGCGCCAATCGCCCATTGCGGTTCGTAAGCGAAGAACACGCTGCCCTGCAAACCTTGTTGCCCGGCATTGGCCAAGGCCTCAGCAAGCTGCTGTTGGCACAGCGCAATCGCCTGCGCCGGTTCGCCTTCTTGCTCTTCACCGATGCACAACACCGGCGTTAAGCCGTGGCGTAAAGACATCGCCACTTTGGCCGCGATCTGTGTTTTGTCTTCATGGAAATGACGACGGCGCTCAGCATGACCAATCTCAGCCAGCGAACAGCCCAACTCCTGCAACATGCTGGCGCTGACTTCACCGGTCCAGGCGCCATTTTCTGCCTGGCAGACATCCTGGCCGCCAAAGCGAACAGGCGTATCGGCAAAAATCTCGGCAACCGCCGGAATAGCCGGATAAGCCGGTAACACAAACAGCCCAACCTCACCTTGCTGGATGGCTGGATGACGACGCGCCAGCTCGGCGACGTCACGGCACCATGTCAGCGTTTGCTGATAGCTGAAGTACATTTTCAGGCTGACGCCCAGCCAGATGGCAGGTTGAGACATGCTTAAACTCCTTGATCTGCGGTCGCGTTATCGTTGAGCAGGTTTCCCACGGTGTTGACGATCATCGCTAGCGAAATGGCGCCAGCATCGGGTGTTCCTAAACTTTTTTCTGCCAGCGGACGGGCACGGCCCATCTTTGGCAATAACTGGGCGGTCGCTTGTGCGGCGTTATCCGCCACCTGCGCCGCTGTTAACCAGGCATCAGTTAATGAAGCGCCTTGCGCCACAGCGTCGTTCAGGCTGTCGGCAAACGGCACCAGCACATCGACCATGGTTTTGTCGCCCACTTTGGCTTTACCAAAGTGCATAATGCCTTCTTGTGCGTGACGTACCCCGCTGGCAACACGCTGCGCATCAGGCTGATGTTGATCGCCCAATGCCGTGCCCAGCGCGGTCAGCGCAACACCCCATAATGCTCCCGAGGTGCCGCCCGCTTTATCTGCCCAGGCATCCGCCGCACGACACAGCAGCGTTCCCGCGCCTGCGCCACGCGCCGCCACTTCACGGGCTTTTTCTACCGCGCCTAATACGCCGCGCTCCATACCAATACCGTGATCGCCATCGCCAGCCACTGCATCAATATCACCCAGTTTCTCGGCGTTGGCTTGCAGCATTTGCGCTACGGCTTCCAGCAGTTGCAGCACGCGCTGTGCGCTCTCCTGCGATTCTGCGCTCGCCTGCGGTAACGTGTCCTCCGCCTGCTCTACACATTCCGCTGGACTTAGCGCTTCAGCAACGATCACGCTGCCTTTGCGATAGGCTGGAGCATTAGCGGGTGCGCACCAGAAGGTTTCCAGCTCCTGGTCAAGCCACATCAGAGTTAATGATGCGCCTGCCATATTGAAACTGGTAACGAACTCGCCGACATCAGGCTCAACGACGTGTAACTTTGCGGCATCCAGCAACTGCGCGACGCGACGGTAAACCACAAACAGCTCTTCGTATTTCACCGTACCTAACCCATTGAGGATCACCGCGACCCGCTGACCTTCTACCGTATTGATGCCTTGCGGCAGCTCGCTCAGCAAGCGATCAACGAAAATCTCAGCCAGCTCGTCGGCGGTCGGCACGTCGGTTTCTTTGATGCCCGGCTCGCCGTGAATGCCCAGTCCTAACGCCATGCGCCCTTTTTCCACTTCAAACAGTGGATGAGACGCGCCAGGTAAGGTACAGCCTGAAAACGCGACGCCAAAAGAACGCGTACGGTCATTGGCGTGGCGTGAAACGTTGAGCACGCGGGCTAAATCGTAGCCCGCTTCCGCGGCGGCGCAGGCCACTTTAAACACGGTGAGATCACCCGCTACGCCACGACGTTTTTCAATTTCATCAACGCTGGCGCTGGAAATATCATCAGTTACCGCCAGCACTTCGCAGGGAATGCCTTCGCTGCGTAGACGCTCGCAAGCCTGACCAAAATGCAGCACATCGCCCGCATAGTTACCAAACATCAGCAGCACGCCGCCACCGTTATCTGCGGCGCGCGCCACGTTGTAGATTTGCTGCGCGGAAGGCGAGGCAAACAGATTGCCCATCGCCGCACCGTGCGCCAGACCTTGTCCGACTAATCCGGCGAAGGCGGGATAATGACCTGAACCACCACCGACAATCACCGCGACGCTGCCCGCCTGGCTGCGTGTACTGCGTACGACGCCGCCAGGTACCTGCCGCACTTTGTCTGCGTTCGCGGCGACAAATCCTTCGATAAGTTCGGAGGCAAAGGCTGAAGGTTGGTTAAACAGGTAGGTCATTGTTCGTGCTCCTGGCTAAAGGGGTCGGCTGAATCTGGCGGCGGCGGTTCAACAACAGCATCAGCACGGCTGACAGCAGCATGAATCCACCCACCACAAACATCGGGATGGTGTAACTGTTGGTCGCATCGTGTAGCGCACCGGTGATGTAACCTGCCGAGAATCCCGCCACGTTGCCCAGCGTGTTGATCAAGGCAATCGCCGCGGCGGCAGAGGCGCCGGTCAGAAACTGCGTCGGCAAAGTCCAGAAGTTAGGTAAGGCAGCGAAAATCGAGCTGGCGGTAATCGCAATCACCAAAATGGTGGTGAACGGTGAATCCATGTAGAGCGCCAGCGGCACACTGATTGCGCCGGTTAACGCCGGGATAGCGATGTGCCAGGTTTTGCAACCACGACGCGAAGCATCTCGTGACCAGAAGAACATCACCACCGCAGCAACCAGATAAGGCACGCCAGTAATCATCCCTTTTTGCATCACGTTAAAAGTGGTGCCGAACTGCTGCTGGAAGCCGCCGATGATGGTTGGCAAGAAGAACGCCAGCGCATACAAACCGTAAATGAAGCCGAAGTAGATCAGGCACAGCATCCATACGCGACCGTTGCCCATCACCGTGCGAACACTCTGATGACTTTTCTGCTGTTTCGCGTTGTTTTCCGCTTCCAATTCTTTGGTCAGCCAGGTTTTCTCTTCACTGGTCAACCATTTCGCCTGACGCGGTGAATCCACTAGCCAGAACAGCGCCACGAAACCAATCAGAATGGCCGGGATGGAGACGCCCAGGAACATCACACGCCAGCCTTCCAGTCCAAACAAACCATGTTGCTCAATAAAGGCTGCCGCCAGCGGCGCACCGAACACCACGGTCAACGGTTGGGCGAGATAGAACAGCGACAGAATTTTGCTGCGATGGCGTGCCGGAACCCACATGCTCAGGTAGAGAATCGCACCCGGGAAGAAGCCCGCTTCAGCGATACCCAGCAGCAAACGCAGGCCGTACAACCCTTGCACACTGCTCACCCAGGTAAACAGCAGCGAGACGATACCCCAGCTGATCATAATGCGCGCCAGCCAGCGGCGTGCGCCGAAGCGATGTAGCGCCAAATTACTCGGCACTTCTAACAGGATGTAGCCAATAAAGAACACGCCTGAAGCCAAACCAAACTGCACCGCAGTCAGGCCGAGATCCTGGGTCATACCGTTCGGGCCGGCGAAGGAGATTGCGGTACGGTCCAGGAAGTTAATAAAGAACATCAAGGCGACAAACGGAACCAGTCGCCAGGAGATTTTACGAATGGCGGATTGTTCAACCGCCGTCATGGTTGTCTGGATCATGACGCACCTCCGATACGGGCGCGATAAGAGAAAGTTGGTGTTGGCAATACGCAGTACGCATTGTCGATGCAGGTGCATTGAGTAGGGTTTGGGTAACGCATGTTCGAGTCCTCGATGGGTCTTCTTGTACATTGGTAACACTGCGCGAACAAATGAACACTACACGTATAATTGCTCATCACTCAAGCGCACTTCCCAAAACTGTGAACCCGTTCAAATGATTTGAAATAGGTCAATTTTCAGATTCACGTCACCATTTCAGCCGCAGGGCAGGCGTAGCATGGCGTGGAGTAAAGGGGGTGATCAGAAAAATCGGCCAAAAACAAATGAACGCATATTGAACATATGAACAAGTTTGTGGCAGGCTAGTGATGAACATCTTTTAGCCTGCATCTGATGCAGGTTGAACCGCGTAACCTGCTGGAGAAAACGATGAAAACAATCGCTATTGGCGCTGATGATGCGGCCATTGAACTGAAGAATTTGATTAAACGTCATTTAGAAGAGAAGCAGTACGACGTGCTGGATTACAGCAACGATGCGCAAAACGATCGCCCAATGTACCCGGATGTCGCTTTTGCGTTGGCTAATGCCGTTAAAGAAGGCAAACACGATCGTGGGATCCTGCTGTGCGGAACCGGTATCGGCGTGGCTATCGTTGCGAACAAAGTGCCGGGCGTGCGTGCTGCGCAATGCCATGACACTTTCTCTGCTGAACGTGCACGTAAAAGTAACAATGCACAGATCATGACCATGGGTGCGCGCGTTATTGGTTCAGAGCTGGCGAAAAATATCGTCAACGCCTGGATGGCGTCAGAGTTTGAAGGTGGCGGTTCAACCGCTAAAGTCGAAAAAATCGAGTATTACGAACAGGCGTGCCAGAGCAAATAAGCACCCTTTTCTCACCCGGCGAAACCCGATATTTACCTGCGGTTTCGCCTGATTCAGGCGTCTTCAGCTCTCGCTCATTCCATTGCGACATCGCTTTCGCAGGGATAAGTGCGCGCGTCTTTCTGTGGCCGCCCTGTTCTCTCGTTACGGAGTAAAATGATGAACCAGCTAGAGGCGTTAAAACAGTACACCACCGTGGTCGCGGACAGCGGCGATATCGAGTCGATTCGGCATTATCATCCGCAGGATGCCACCACGAATCCGTCGTTGATCCTTAAAGCCGCCAGCCTTGAAGGCTATAAGCACCTAATTGACGACGCAATTGATTACGCCAAAACCCAAGGCGGCAGCAAGCAAACGCAAATTATCAATGCCAGCGATCGCGTAGCGGTGAATCTGGGACTGGAAATTTTGAAAAGCGTACCGGGCCGCGTCTCGACGGAAGTGGATGCTCGCCTCTCCTTTGATCGCGGCATGTGCGTGACCAAGGCTGAAAAGTTGGTGCGCATGTATGAAGATCAGGGTATTAGTCGCGCGCGAATTTTGATCAAACTGGCCGCAACCTGGGAAGGCATTCGCGCCGCCGAAGAGCTGGAACGCAACGGTATTCAGTGTAATTTAACGCTGCTGTTTTCCTTTGCTCAGGCACGCGCCTGCGCCGAAGCGGGCGTTTTTCTGATTTCGCCTTTTGTTGGCCGCATCTACGACTTCTATCAGAGCCGCGAGCCGCAAAGCATTTATGACGCTGAAAACGATCCTGGCGTGGTATCCGTGCGTAACATTTATCAGTATTACAAATCCCATCGCTACAACACGGTTATCATGGGCGCCAGCTTCCGTAAAATCGAACAGATTCTGGCGCTGGCGGGCTGCGATCGCCTGACGCTGTCGCCTAATTTACTGCAAGAACTTGAAGCCAATGATGCGCCACTTGAACGTAAACTTACGCCATCAACTGCGGTACTGAATCCACCTTCGCCGCTAACAGAGGCGGCTTTTCGCTGGGAACATAATCAGGATGCAATGGCGGTAGAAAAGCTGGCAGAAGGGATCCGTCAGTTCGCAGTGGATCAACAGAAGCTGGAAGATCTGCTGGCCGCGAAGCTCTGATCCGCATTTACGGGCTTTAGGTTTTAATCGCTCTGTTTGATGCTCAGATAAGAGGCGGGAATGGCTCCCGCCTTTCTTGTTGGCTAAAAAGTTACATTACGTAGAAGTAGATTGCGCAGAAATGACACACGCTGCCGCCCAACACAAAGCCGTGCCAGATGGCGTGGTTATAAGGAATGCGGCGCGACACGTAAAAAATCACGCCCAGCGAATAAATAATGCCACCTGCGGCCAGTAGCCAAATCCCGCCGGACGAGAGTTTCATCGCCAGTTGATAAATCACAACCAGCGACAGCCAACCCATACTCATGTAAGTCACTAGCGACAGCACCTTGAAGCGATGCGCGATGGTCAGTTTAAAAATAATGCCGGCCAGCGCCAGGCCCCAAATCACGACCATCAATCCATGCGCCAGCGGCGATTTCAAACCCACCAACAGGAATGGCGTGTAGGTTCCAGCGATCAGCAGGTAAATGGCGCAGTGATCGAGCTTTTTTAGCCAAGGCTTGGCACGTTTATGGGGAATTGCGTGATAAAGCGTTGAGGCGAGAAACAGCAAAATCATGCTGCCGCCATACAAGCTGTAGCTGGTGATTGCGGTGGCATCTGCGCCCATATCAATCGCCTGATTGAGCAGTAACACCAGCCCTACAATGCCGAACAAGCAGCCCAAACCATGACTGATGCTGTTGGCAATTTCCTCTGCCAATGAATAACCCGGTAGCAATACGCGGTTCTCGGTCATAAAAAAGGGAGCCCTCAAAGGTATATACCCTCATTAATTCGCGTTGCAGGCAGTCGGCAAGGGAGCCAGTCCCGAGAACTTATTGGGGTAAGTGACCGGGCCGAGCAAGCGTAGCCAACGCATCTGCAGCTGGAAGTATGACAGGTAGAGTGATTGCAAATATCTGCGCACCAGAGTAACCGGGAACGATTTCAGTGTACACTTGTACGCTAAAATTAATCTGTGAACCGTTGTAACCATCCACACGGTGACTGAATCTGATAAACTGCCTGCCGGTTCACTGCACAATGAGCACTTTCTGATGTTCTCGCACCGCGATCTAGCCAGTCTCAATGACCTCGAAATGCAGGTTTACCAATTCATCATCAAACACCGTGAAAGCGTCAGCTATATGACGATTCGCGAGCTGGCGGAACAGGCCGAGGTGTCTACCACCACTGTTTTACGTTTTTGCCGCAAGATGCATTGTGACGGCTGGTCAGAATTTCGCATTCGCCTGCGTCTGGCAGATGAAAAAACTCAGCCACTGATGAACACCTCCGGCGTGAATGAGATGCTGAGCTTTTTCAAAAGTATTAATAATGCGGAGTTTGAGCAGTTAATTAGCCAGGCCGCGCAGATGATTAATCAGGCTGAGCATATATTTTTTATTGGCGTAGGAACCTCCGGGAGCTTAGCTAAATATGCTGCGCGTTTTTTCTCTAACGTCGGTAAATTCAGCCACGCCATCGACGATCCTTATTATCCGGTTAGTCCAAGTCTGAATGAAAATGCGGTGGCGATTATTTTGTCGGTATCAGGCGAAACGGAAGAGATCCTGCGACTGGCCAGCCAGTTCAGCCAGCATCAGTGTAAAACGCTCTCTATTACCAATAATGAAAGCTGTTCGCTGGCAAAAATCAGCGACTTTAATCTCTCTTATCACGTGCCTCTTATTCGCATGGCAGATAATTTTGATATCACCACTCAAGTGCCGGTTATCTATATTCTGGAAGCGATCGGTCGGCAGCTTAATAAATAAAACATCCTGTTTTTTAGCTGTAACAGATTACCATTCTAACACGTTGTTATATCGTGACTTTAAAGAGTGCTTTGCTACACTCAGGCCAATTTATTTTATCTCTGTCTGATATTGAGGGCTAAACATGAGTGAAGCATTACAGTTACCAAAAGGATTCCTTTGGGGCGGCGCGGTCGCGGCACATCAGGTTGAAGGCGGTTGGGATCAGGATGGCAAAGGCGTCAGTATTTGTGACGTACTGACCGGCGGCTCACACGGCGTGAATCGCGTGATCACCGACGGTGTGCAGCCCGGCAATTTTTACCCCAATCATCAGGCAGTCGATTTTTATTCTCACTATAAACAGGACGTCGCGCTGTTTGCTGAAATGGGCTTCAAATGCTTCCGCACCTCCATTGCCTGGACCCGCATCTTCCCGAAGGGCGATGAACAGCAACCCAACGAAGCGGGCCTGCAATTTTATGACGACCTTTTCGACGAACTGCTGAAATATGGCATCGAACCGGTGATTACCCTTTCTCACTTCGAAATGCCCTATCATTTGGTGAAAGAGTATGGCGGCTGGCACAACCGCAAAGTGGTCGATTTTTTTGTACGCTTCAGCGAAGTGGTATTAGAGCGATACAAAAATAAAGTGAAGTACTGGATGACCTTTAACGAGATCAATAACCAGCGTAACTGGCAATATCCCCTGTTTGGTTACTGCTGCTCAGGCGTGATCTTTACTGACCATGAGAAGCCGGAACAGGCGATGTATCAAGTGATGCACCACCAGTTTGTTGCCAGCGCGAAAGTAGTGAAGTTAGGCCATGACATCAACCCAGACTTCCAGATTGGCTGCATGATTGCGATGGTGCCTGTTTATCCTTTCTCCTGTCATCCTGATGATGTGGTAATGGCGCAGGAAGCAATGCATCAACGTTATGTCTTCAGCGATGTGCAGATGCGCGGTTATTATCCCGCCTATGCGCTGAAAGAGTGGGCACGCAAAGGCTACGAGATTCAAATGGAAGCCGACGATGCTGAAACTCTGCGTAACGGCTGTGCTGACTACGTTGGCTTCAGCTATTACATGAGCAACGCGGTGAAAACGGACGCCCGCGGCGTTGATGACCCGATTACCGGTTTTGAAGGCGTGGTGAAAAACCCACACGTTAAAGCGTCCGATTGGGGCTGGCAGATTGATCCAGTGGGTTTGCGTTACGCGTTAAACGAACTCTACGAGCGCTATCAGAAGCCGCTGTTTATCGTGGAAAATGGCTTTGGCGCCATTGATAAACCAAACGCGCAAGGCGTGATCGAAGATGACTACCGCATCGACTATTTGCGCGCGCACATCGAAGAGATGAAAAAAGCGGTGACGCACGATGGTGTTGATTTAATGGGCTATACGCCGTGGGGCTGCCTGGATTGCGTCTCTTTCACCACCGGTCAGTATGATAAGCGTTACGGATTTATTCACGTGAATAAAAACGACGACGGCAGCGGTGATTTTTCACGCTCGAAGAAGAAAAGCTTTAACTGGTATCAACAAGTGATTACCAGCAACGGTGAAGTTCTTTAACGCAGAAAATTAGAACGATTGCTTAAAGCGAAAACGCCGCAGCTTATCTCTGCGGCGTTGTTGTCTTAGCGACCGCCTGCAGCATCAATAAAGCTTCCGGTGATGTAGGAAGCGGCATCGCTGGCTAACCAGACTATCGCTTCAGCAATCTCTTCCGCCTGACCGCCGCGCCCGATTGGAAGTGCACTGCTTAGCCGATCAACTCGGCCCGGTTCACCCCCATCAGCATGCATTTCAGTGTAAATCAGTCCTGGCCGAACCGCGTTTACCCGAATGCCCTGCTGCGCAACTTCCAGCGATAGCCCTTTTGTTAGCGTGTCCATTGCGCCTTTTGAGGCTGCGTAATCGACATATTCATTCGGCGCCCCCAACCGTGATGCCGCAGAAGAGACATTGACGATGGCTCCTCCTTTTCCGCCATGGTGGGTTCCCATACGTTTTACCGCTTCACGACAGCAGAGAAAGGTGCCTGTGACATTGGTAGCAAACACCTGTTGAATACGTGCCGCATCGAGTTGTTCCACGCGACACTGCTTGAACAGAATACCGGCATTGTTAACCAGTACGGTCAACGGTGCGTCTTGTTCATCCAGTCGTTCAAACATCGCCATCAACTGATCTTCATTGCCGATATCAGCTTGTACCGCAAAAGCGTCGCCGCCCTGCTGCTGAATTTCTTCCACCACACGTAACGCTTCCGCTTCACGCTGACGATAATTGACTGCCACCCGATAGCCTTTTGCCGCCAGCATTAACGCTGTCGCGCGACCAATACCTCGACTGGCACCTGTGACTAATGCAAGTTCCATTATTGCCTCCATAAAAAAAGGACCGAAGATTCGGTCCTTAAATTAAAGGAAATCACGCCTTTTACCCTAAATAATTCATAGCCAGTACATCTGCTGCACTAAGAATGGCGAGTAAATCTTGTTCATTAACACAATATTTACCCTAAATAATTCGCGTTGCAGGAAGGCGGCAAGTGAGTTCATCCCCGGGAGCTTACATAAGTAAGTGACCGGGGTGAGCTAATGCAGCCAACGCATCTGCAGTGTCATGTATGACGGGCTTACCCTAAATAATTCGCGTTGCAGGAAGGCGGCAAGTGAGTTCATCCCCGGGAGCTTACATAAGTAAGTGACCGGGGTGAGCTAACGCAGCCAACGCATCTGCAGCGTT
>Ga0160472_100082_pt1 | contig 155539 bp, 160 predicted proteins | sample HID1973M_E11MG_FD_108267 | JGI IMG/M metagenome (GOLD analysis project Ga0160472, IMG submission 108267) | Enriched mosquito-associated microbial communities from UW Madison campus, WI, USA - HID1973M_E11 MG | ecosystem: Host-associated > Arthropoda: Insects > Digestive system > Unclassified ... | reverse complement strand
ACCACTCGAAATCCGTCAAATCAAACCGGGCCATCTCAGCCTCCGCAAAATCACACTGCAAATGAATCAGAAACCAGGCCAAATGGGAATCCCATTTATGGGTATGCGGCCTAAGGTCACACTGTCGCGCATGTTCTTCCGGCCCCGCCGGCCGGCAGTTGCTCGGCGGAAAATAGGCAATCGGGAGGCATACGGCGTGGCATGCGACCGGCCTGCCATCGATGCGTGGCTGTAGGACAGCGGAAATTTGCTTCCGAGCGTGGTCCGACATTGCGCGGCGTCGGTTCAGAAGCTTTCTCCGCCGCTAGATTAGCCCTCTCCCGCAAGCGGGAGAGGGTTGGGTGAGGGCCTTTCTTCTTTGACGGGGCGTGCTCTGGCGAACGGTCGCTGAAGCCCCTCTCCCTCCCACGCCTGACGGCGCGGGTCCCTCCCTCTCCCGCGGGCGGGAGAGGGTTTCATGGGAACGTCCACGAATGTCGTCGTGTCCGGACGGCCCACTTCATCGTCCACGCCTCAAGCACCTGCCATCAGCCCCGCTCAGCCCCGTCGCCATAATGCGGGAGCGCCAGCCCGCGGGCGATCGCCACGGCGCGCAGGCCGAAGCCCGCCACCGCCGCCACCAGCCCGGCGAGTGTTGCCGGCACGCCGACGCTGAGAAGCAGCGCATAGAGCCCTGCGGCGAGCGCGGCGGCAGTCACGTAGATTTCCGGTCGCAACACGATGGAAGGCACGCCGGCCAGCAGATCGCGGATGATGCCGCCGACGCATGCCGTCGAGATGCCCATCATCGCAGCGATCAGCGGGTGCACGCCGTAGCTCATCGCCTTGGCCGTGCCGAACACGGCGAATGCGGCGAGGCCGACCGCATCCATCCAGTCCAGCGCCCGCTCGCTCCACCAGCGCGCCGGCGTCGCGAAGATGATCGCCGCGGCGGCGAGGCAGATGAGCGTCACGCGCACATCCTGCACCCAGAAGACCGGCGCGCCGATCAGCAGATCGCGCACGGTGCCACCGCCCACGCCCGTCGCGAGCGCGAAGAAGGCAAAGGTGACGAGCGTCTGGCGAAGCTGCGCGGCCGCCAGCGCGCCGGACGCCGCGAAGACGAAGGTGCCGACCAGATTGAGCGTCGTCAGGATCGGGCCGATGGGAACGTTGATGTCGGGGGGTGTCATCGCGCGGATTTACTGCGGGTGCCGGGAACTGTCGAGGTGGCTGCCTTGCTCCCGTCATGCAGGCGCCTCTATGATCGCGGCAACCGACCAACCCGTAACACCGCCCGGAGGTGCCTCCAATGTCCCTGTCGATCCTCGTCTTCTACGGCTCCTATCGCGAGGCCCGGGCGGGCATCCGTCTTGCCGACTATACGATCGCCCAGCTCGGCGCGCGCGGGCATGCGGTCGAGCTGATCGATGCCAGGGCCGTGGGCCTGCCGATGCTCGACAAGCGCTATGTCGACTATGGTCCGGGCGAGGCTCCGGCCAACATGGTCGCGCTGGCGGAGAAGCTGGTCGCGGCCGACGCCTTCGTGTTCGTCGCGGGCGAATATAATTGGGGCATCCAGCCCGGCCTCAAGAACCTCGTGGACCATTATGGCAACCGGGAATGGGCGCGTCGCCCGGCGGGAATCGTCAGCTATTCGGCCGGACGCATGGCCGGGGCACGATCGAACTCCGCCTGGCACCCGACGCTGACGAGCCTCGGCATCACTATCGTCCACAGCACGGTCGCGGTCGGCGGCATCACCGCCAGCCTCGACGAGACCGGCACGCCGATCGGCGATGGCGGCGCGGCGCTGGAGCGCTCGTTCCCCGCATTCATGGACGAGCTCACCTGGTGGGGCGAGACGGTGAAGGCGGCGCGGGGGTAAGGCAACCAACCCTTGTCATAACGCTACGTCACCCCAGATCAAATCCGGGGTCCAGCTGTCTTCTTGTAATCGCAATCGTCGCCAGAGAGCGGCGGGACCCCGGATCAAATCCGGGGTGACGTTGGGTGCTCTTCTGCAGCGGCAGTTTGCGGAGAGGCGGGCGGCTCGTAGCGCCACCCTAAATGTGGATGGGCTTGCCCAGCACGGCCATCGCCGCTTCCTTGACCGCCTCGTTGTGCGTCGGGTGGGCGTGGCAGGTGTAGGCGATGTCTTCCGACGTCGCGCCGAATTCCATTGCCTGCGCCGCCTGGGCGATCATCGTGCCGGCGGGCGCCGCGATGATCCAGACGCCGAGCACCTTGTCGCTGGCCGCGTCCGCAATGACCTTCACGAAGCCGTCTGTCTCGGCGATCGCCTTGGCGCGGCTGTTCGCGAGCATCGGGAACTTGCCGACCTTGACCGCGCCGCGTTCCCTGGCCTGCTCCTCGGTGAGGCCGACGCCGGCGATCTCGGGATGGGTGTAGACGACGCTCGGGATCACATCGTGGTTCACGATGCCGGTCAGCCCGGCGATGTTCTCGGCGACGGCAATGCCCTCGTCCTCGGCCTTGTGCGCAAGCATCGGGCCGGGGATGACGTCGCCGATCGCCCAGACGCCCGGCACCTTGGTGGCGAACTCATGATCGGTCTCGATCTGGCCGCGCTTGTTGAGCTCCAGGCCGATCTTGTCGAGGCCGAGCCCTTCGGTGTTCGGCCGGCGGCCGATGGAAACGAGCACGGCATCGGCCTCGATCCGGTCGACCGGGCCGCCATCGGCCGGCTCGACCGTGACGACGGCCTTCTTGCCCCTGACCTCGACGCCCGTAACCTTGGTCGAGGTGCGGATCTCGAAGCCCTGCTTGGCGAAGATCTTGGCCGCTTCCTTGCGCACTTCACCGTCCATGCCGGGCAGGATCTGGTCGAGAAACTCGACGACGGTGACCTTGGCGCCAAGGCGGCCCCAGACTGAGCCGAGCTCCAGCCCGATGACGCCGCCGCCGATGACGACAAGATGCTCCGGCACCTTCTGCAGCGACAGGGCGCCGGTCGAATCCACGACGATGCCCTTATCGTTGTCGACGGAGACGCCGGGCAGCGGGGTGACGGACGAGCCGGTCGCCACGATGATGTTCTTCGCGGTCACGCTCTGGCCGGCGACGTCGACCGTGTTGGCACCGGTGAAGGTGGCATGGCCCTTTAGCCAGTCGATCTTGTTCTTCTTGAAGAGATAGTCGATGCCGCCGGTGAGGCCCTTCACCGCCGTATCCTTGTCCGCGAGCATCGTCGGCAGGTCCAGCTCGACCGAGCCGAGCTTCACGCCATGCTTGGCGAGCGCGCCGCTCTTGGCCTCGTGGAACAGCTCGGAGGCGTTGAGCAGCGCCTTGGAGGGAATGCAGCCGACATTGAGGCACGTGCCGCCCAGAGTCTCGCGGCTCTCGGCGCAGGCCGTCTTGAGCCCGAGCTGCGCCGCGCGAATCGCCGCGACATAACCGCCCGGCCCGGAGCCGATCACGAGGACGTCATAGTCGAACTGGTCTGCCATTCGATGCTCCATCTTCGCGCTCCTGCGGAAGCAGGAGCCCAGGGCGGTTCAGAACAATGTGTCGAACAAGTCCCGCCACTGAGGATTGTCTCGTTCGATCAAGTCGATCTTCCAGGCCCGCTTCCATTTCTTGACCTGAAGTTCGCGCAGGCGCGCTTCCTCCAGATCGTCATGCTGTTCAAACCAGACAAGGAGCGTGCACCCATGCTCCTTCGTGAATCCATCCATCAGGCCATTGCGATGTTGATACGCCCGAGCGGCGAGATCGCTCGTGACGCCTACATAGATCGTCCCGTTGGCTCTGCTCGCCATGATGTAGACATATCCGGCCTTCGTCGTGCTTCTCCGCCCTGGGCTCCTGCTTTCGCAGGAGCACTGTCACTCACAGATCGATCAGCAGCCGCGTCGGATCCTCGATCGCGTTCTTGACCGCGACGAGGAAGGTGACTGCCTCGCGCCCGTCCACCAGCCGGTGATCGTAGCTCAGCGCCAGATACATCATCGGGCGCACGACCACCTGACCGTCGCGGACCACGGCGCGGTCCTCGATGCGGTGCAGGCCGAGCACGCCGGACTGGGGCGGGTTGATGATCGGCGTCGACATGAGCGAGCCGAACACGCCGCCATTGGAGATGGTGAAGGTACCGCCGGCCATGTCGGCCATCGTGAGCGTGCCTTCTTTCGCCTTCTTGCCGAAGTCGCCGATCGTCTTCTCGATCTCGGCGATGCTCAGGCTCTCGGCATTGCGGATGACCGGGACGACCAGGCCGTTGGGCGCCGAGACGGCGACGGAAATGTCGCAGAAGTCGTTGTAGACGATCTCGTCGCCCTCGATCTGCGCGTTGACGCCGGGAATGTCCTTGAGCGCCATGCAGGCGGCCTTCACGAAGAAGCCCATGAAGCCGAGGCGGACGCCGTGCTTCTTCTCGAACAGATCCTTGTACTTTGCGCGCGCCTCGATGACGGCGGTCATGTCGACGTCGTTGAAGGTGGTGAGCAGTGCGGCGTTGTTCTGCGCTTCCTTGAGGCGCTTGGCGACGGTCTGGCGCAGGCGCGTCATCTTGACGCGCTCCTGCGCGCGCGAGGGGCCGCCCGACACGGCGCTGGCTGCGGCGACCGGCGCGACGCTCGGCGTCGCGGCGGCAACGGCAGTGCCGGCCGTGATGGCGGCCATCACGTCATCCTTGGTCAGGCGGCCGTCCTTGCCGGTGCCGGGGATGCGGCTCGGATCGAGGCCATGTTCCAGTACCAGGCGGCGCACGGCAGGCGACAGCGTGATCGAACCGGGCGCGCTCTCGACCTCGGTGACGGGCGCGGGGCTGGCAGCAGGAGCCGGAGCGGCCGCAGGCGCGGGAGCCGGAGCCGGAGCGGCCTCCGTCTTGACCGGTGCAGGCGCGGCGCTGCTGGCGGCCGCGGCCACGGCGCCGGCTTCCACCGTCGCGATCACCGCGCCGACATTGACCGTATCGCCTTCCTTGACCAGCCACTCGCCCATCACGCCGGCCACCGGCGAGGGCACCTCGACGGCGACCTTGTCGGTCTCCAGGCTGGCGATCGGCTCATCGGCCTTCACCGCCTCGCCGGGCTTTTTCAGCCACTGGCCGACCGTCGCCTCGGTGACGGACTCGCCCAACGTTGGCACTTTGACTTCGGTGGCCATGTCTTTCCTCCTGAACCCGTCGTGCGGGCCTTAAGCTTTCTTCTGACGCCGGATCTCGGCGCGCACGCTGTGGCGGAGCGCGTCGGCAACGAGCGCGCCCTGCTCGGCGAGATGACGCTTGGCGAGGCCGGTCGCAGGCGATGCCGCCGCCTTGCGACCGGCATAGCGCGCGCGCATCGGCGCCTTGCCGGCATCCGCCAGTGCCTGTTCGATGAATGGCTCGACGAAGAACCACGCGCCGTTGTTGCGCGGCTCCTCCTGGCACCAGACCACTTCCTCGAGGTTCGTCATGCGCTTGACGCGGGTGGCGAGGGCCTCGGTCGGGAAGGGATAGAGCTGCTCGACGCGGACGATCTGCACATCCTTGTCGCCCGCCGCGTCGCGCGCTTCCATCAGGTCATAGGCGACCTTGCCGGTGCAGAGCACGAGCTTGCGGGTCTCCGTGTCCGGCGCCGCATTGGGGTCGGACAGGATCCGCATGAAATGCGTGTCGCCCAGAAAGTCCTCGGCCTTGGAGACCGCGAGCTTGTGGCGCAGCAGCGACTTGGGCGTGAAGATGACCAGCGGCTTGCGGAAGCTGCGCAGCATCTGCCGGCGCAGCAGGTGGAAATAATTGGCCGGCGTGGTGCAGTTGGCGACCTGGATATTGCCCTCGGCACAGAGCTGCAGGAAGCGCTCGACGCGCGCCGAGCTATGCTCCGGACCCTGACCCTCATAACCGTGCGGCAGCAGCAGCACGAGGCCGTTGGCGCGCAGCCACTTGGACTCCGACGAGGCGATATACTGGTCGATGACGATCTGCGCGCCGTTGGCGAAATCGCCGAACTGCGCTTCCCAGAGCACGAGGCTCTTGGGATCGGCCATCGCATAGCCATATTCGAAACCGAGCACGCCATATTCGCTCAACGGGCTGTCATAGACCTCGAAATGGCCATGCGGCACATTGAGCAGCGGGATGTACTTCTTCTCGGTGTCCTGATCGATCCAGACGGCGTGACGCTGGCTGAACGTGCCGCGGCCCGAATCCTGGCCCGAGAGACGCACGCCATAGCCTTCCGAAAGCAGCGAACCGAAGGCCAGCGCCTCGCCGGTCGCCCAGTCGAAATTCTCGCCGGACCTGAACATCTCGGCCTTGGCATCGAGGATGCGGCGCAGCGTGCGGTGGATGTTGAGATCGGCGGGAACCGTCGTCAGCGTGCGGCCCAGGCTTTCGAACAGCTTGGGCGCGACCGCCGTCTCGACATTCTTGCGCGCCGTCTCAACGTCGGCAGGCTGGTGCAGGCCCGACCAGCGGCCGGCGAACCAGTCGGCATGGTTGGACTTGTAGGTCTTGGCCGCCTCAAACTCCTCCTCGAGCAGGTCGACGAAGGCATCGGTGGTGACGGTCATGAACGCGTCGTCGATCACGCCTTCCTCGCGGAGGCGCGTGGCATAGACCTCGCTCACCGGCGGGTGGTTCTTGATCTGGGCATACATGAGCGGCTGGGTGAAGCTCGGCTCGTCGCCCTCATTGTGACCGAAGCGGCGATAGCACCACATGTCGATGACGATGTCGCGGTGGAAGGTCTGGCGATATTCGATCGCCAGCTTGCACGCGAAGGTCACCGCCTCGGGATCGTCGCCGTTGACGTGGATGATCGGTGCCTGGACGCCCTTGGCGACATCGCTCGGATAGGGCGAGCCGCGCGAGAATTGCGGGCTGGTCGTGAAGCCGATCTGGTTGTTGACGACGAAGTGGATGCAGCCGCCGGTGTTGTACCCGCGCACTCCGGAGAAGCCGAAGCATTCCCAGACGATGCCCTGGCCGGCAAAGGCCGCGTCGCCGTGAATGAGCACGGGCAGCACCTGGCGATGCTTGCCGGGACCGATATCGTCGCGGAACAGCTGCTGCGCGCGCACCTTGCCGAGCACGATCGGATCGACCGTCTCGAGATGCGAGGGATTGGGCACCAGCGACATGTGGACGCTGATCCCGTCGAACTCGCGGTCCGTGGAGGTGCCGAGATGGTATTTCACGTCGCCCGAGCCGCCGACATCCTCGGGATTGGCCGTGCCGCCCGAGAATTCGTGGAAGATGACGCGGAAGCCCTTGGCGAGCACGTTGGCGAGCACGTTGAGGCGGCCGCGATGGGCCATGCCGTAGACGATCTCACGCACGCCGTACTGGCCGCCATATTTGATGACCGCTTCGAGGGCGGGGATCATGGACTCGCCACCGTCGAGACCGAAGCGCTTGGTGCCGACATATTTGCGGCCCAGGAACTTCTCATACTGCTCGGCCTGGAGGACCTTGGAGAGAATCGCCTTCTTGCCCTCGGGCGTGAACTGGATCTCCTTGTCCTTGCCTTCCATGCGGTCCTGCAGGAAGCGGCGCTCCTCCACATCCGAGATGTGCATATATTCGAGGCCGACATTGCCGCAGTAGTTGGCGCGGAGCGTCTGGACGATCTCGCGGATCGTCGCCCATTCATAGCCGAGCGCGCCGCCGGTGTAGATGCGACGGTCGAGATCGGCACCCGAGAAGCCGTGATATTCCGGCGTCAGGTCGGCCGGCAGGTCACGGGAAGAAAGACCCAGCGGATCGAGATTGGCGGCCAGATGCCCGCGCACGCGATAGGTGCGGATCAGCATCATCGCGCGAATGGAATCGCCTGCGGCCCGTGCGATGTCAGCATCGGACAGCGGCGCGCCGCCGGATTTCGCCACGGCCGCCTTGACGGCGACCTGCATCTGCGTCGGGTCGAGCGCGGCGGTCAGATCGTCCGTCGCATCCATCGGCCAGCCCTTGCGGGCCCAGCTCGGGCCTTGCTCGACTTCCGTCTGGCCCGTGAAATCCTGGTTCTCAAATCCCATGGCTCGAATCCTCGCTCCGCCACGTTTTGCCGGGGTCATCCCGGCGGGTCTTCACCCGGCCTGCCGCTTTAGCGACAATGGGTGAAGCCGCCGTTAACCATGTCAGCCCTTCAAGACCTCGAGCAGCGTCGTGCCGAGTTCCGAGGGGCTGGAGGCGACCTTGATGCCCGCCGCTTCCATCGCCGCGATCTTGCTCTCCGCATCGCCCTTGCCGCCCGAGACGATCGCGCCGGCATGGCCCATGCGGCGGCCCGGAGGCGCCGTGCGGCCCGCGATGAAGCCGGCCATCGGCTTCTTGCGACCGCGCTTGGCCTCGTCGATCAGGAACTGCGCAGCCTGCTCCTCGGCATCGCCGCCGATCTCGCCAATCATGATGATCGACTTGGTCTCGTCGTCCGCCAGGAACAGCTCCAGCACGTCGATGAAGTTGGTGCCGTTGACCGGATCGCCGCCAATGCCGACCGCGGTGGTCTGGCCGAGGCCGGCGTTGGAGGTCTGGAACACCGCTTCATAGGTCAGCGTGCCCGAGCGCGAAACAACGCCCACGCTGCCCTTCTTGAAGATGGAGCCCGGCATGATGCCGATCTTGCACTCGTTGGGGGTCAGCACGCCGGGGCAGTTTGGGCCGATGAGGCGGGAGTTGCTGCCCGAGAGCGCGCGCTTGACGCGCACCATGTCCAGCACCGGAATGCCCTCGGTGATCGCCACGATCAGCGGAAGCTTGGCGTCGATCGCCTCGAGGATCGAGTCGGCCGCGAATGGCGGCGGAACATAGACGACACTGGCCGTGGCGCCGGTCCGGGCGACCGCTTCCTCGACCGTGTCGAAGACCGGCAGGCCAATATGGCTCGTGCCGCCCTTGCCGGGCGTCACGCCGCCGACCATCGCCGTGCCATAGGCCAGCGCCTGCTCGGTGTGGAAGGTGCCGGTCGCGCCGGTCATGCCCTGCGTGATCACTTTGGTGTTCTTGTCGACGAGGATGCTCATGCCGTCCTATTCCCTTTTGTGTCCCCGCGAAGACGGGGACCCAGACTGCGCGCCCGCCTTCGCGGGAGCACAAGTTCAGGTCAGTGTTTCAAACAGATCGAGCCAATCAGGATTCATTCTCTCGATCAGACTCAACTTCCAAATTCTGTTCCAATTTCTTGAGGCGAACTTCTCTCTGCCGCGTCTCCTGCAGATCGTCATAAGCCTCGAACCAGACGAGGGTCTTGCATCCGTGCCGCTTGGTGAAGCCATCCGCGACGCCTTCGCGATGCTGCCACACACGCTTCGTCAGGTCATTTGTTACACCGATGTAGAGCGTGCCGTTTCGGCTGCTCGCCATGATGTAAACAGAACCTGGATTCAGATGGGCCTCCTCAATGTGTCCCCGCGAAGGCGGGGACCCAGTCTGGGCTCCCGCCTTCGCGGGAGCACATCAAAATCTTATGCCAGGCTCGGGTCGATACCCTTGCAGGCCACCAGCAGTTCCTTGACCGCGTCGACGCTGACCTGGAGGAAGCCCTTGGCCTCGTCGTCCAGCGCGATCTCGACGATCTGCTCGACACCGCCGGCGCCGATGATCACGGGCACGCCGACATAGAGATTGTCGATGCCGTACTGGCCGGTGAGGTTCACCGCGCAAGGCAGCAGGCGCTTCTGGTCATAGAGATAGGCCTCGGCCATCGCGATGCCGCTGGTCGCGGGCGCATAGAAGGCCGAGCCGGTCTTGAGCAGGCCGACGATCTCGCCGCCGCCCGAACGGGTGCGCTGCACGATGGCGTCGATGCGCTCCTTTGTGGAGCGGCCCTGCTTGATGAGGTCGGGGATGGGGATGCCGGCGACGGTCGAATATTGCACGACCGGCACCATGGTGTCGCCATGGCCACCGAGCACGAAGCTGTTCACGTCCTTGACCGAGACCTTGAACTCGTCGGCGAGGAAGTGGCTGAAGCGGGCCGAATCGAGCACGCCGGCCATGCCGACCACCTTGTTGTGGGGCAGGCCGGAGAATTCGCGCAGCGCCCAGACCATCGCGTCGAGCGGGTTGGTGATGCAGATGACGAACGCGTCGGGGGCGTTGTTCTTGATGCCCTCGCCCACGGCCTTCATGACCTTGAGGTTGATGCCGAGCAGGTCGTCGCGGCTCATGCCCGGCTTGCGGGCGACGCCGGCGGTGACGATGATGACGTCCGCGCCCGCGATATCGGCATAGTCGTTGGTGCCGGTGATCTTGGCGTCGAAGCCTTCAACCGGCCCGCATTGCGAAAGATCGAGCGCCTTGCCCTGGGGGATGCCCTCGACGACGTCGAACAGGACGATGTCGCCAAGGCCTTTGAGTGCTGCGAGATGGGCGAGCGTGCCGCCGATATTGCCTGCACCGATGAGCGCGATCTTCTTGCGAGCCATGCGGGGTAAACTCCCTTGCGCCGGATGAAACGATGGCGAGCCCCTTAAGCCCATTTTCCTAACGGTTCAATGACGAACGCCGCGGAAATCCGCTTTTCTTTGCAATTCGTTCGCAATAGCAATAAGGGCAATTTGAGCCGTTCGAAAGGCCCTGCCGCTTCCACGACAGTCGGATCTCAGGAGGCTATTCGTCCGGGCCGGTTCCGCCGTCCCGCGACGCAATGAGAGCAACGGCAGCTCTTGCTCAGCGCTTCTTCCGCCAGGTGAAGAAGGCCGACATGACATAGTTCCATACCACGCTGACCATGATTCCGGCGAGGGCCGAGAGCGCCCAATAGGTCTTGTTGAGGAACAGCCAGTCGGCCACGCCGACATTGGCGGCAGCACCGAAGGCGCAGACGAGATTGAAGCTCACCCAGCCGCGCGCGAGCGCCCATCCGGTGAGGCGCTGGTCGCGATAGGTGAACATGTTGTTCAAGAAGAAGTTGCTGGTGATGGCGACCAGCGTCGCGACGCCCTGCGAGAAGCCGAACGACTGATCGAGCCCCTTGAGCACGAAGGTCAACACCGCGAAGTGCACGAACACGCCCAGCCCGCCGACCATGGCGAAGCTCAGGAACCGCACGGGGATGAGGTGGCCCACCATCTTGTCGAGCAGCAGCTGGACATATTCCCACAGCACCAGGCTATCGAGCTTGCTCTCACCGAACTGTCGCGTGCGGAAGGTATAGGGCACCTCGGCGACGCGCAGCGGCGTCGGCGCGCTGGCGGCGATGTCCAGTAGGATCTTGAAGCCGACGGTGGAGAGATGCGGCAGGGAGCGCATGAAGGCGTCGCGGCGCATCATCATGAAGCCGCTCATCGGATCGGAAATCGGCGTCTGGGTGAGGCGCAGCGCGAGCTTGGTCGCGAACTGGCTCATCTTGATGCGGTTCTCGCTCCACTCGCCCATGCCGCCGCCCTCGACATAGCGGCTGCCCACCACGAGATCGACGTCACCCTGCGAGATACGCTCGAACATCGCCTTGAGGATCGTCTCGTCATGCTGGAGATCGGCATCCATGATCGCCACATAGGGCGCGGAGGTCGCCAGGATGCCCTCGACGCAGGCGCTCGACAGGCCCCGCCGGCCGACGCGATGGACGACGCGCACGCGCGAATCGGCGAGCGCAAGGTTGCGCACGGCTTCGGCCGTCCCGTCCGGCGAGTTGTCGTCGACGAACACCAGTTCCCACGGCACGTCCGGCAGCGCCTTGTCGACGAGATCGACCAGCAGCCCGACATTCTGGCTCTCGTTGAAGGTCGGAACGATGATGGCGAGCTGGGCGGGAAGCATGGGGCCGTTCACTCTTTTCGATCGATGGGGCTGGGGGCAGGCCGCTTGTGATAGAGCTGGCCGGTGAAAGCATAGTTACCGGGCTGGTAGAGAGGCGCGTCGGAACGCCAGCCGGCCAAGGCGAGCGCCGGCAGGAGATCGCCGGTGACGGATGGCATCGGCTCAAGCGCGCGCAGATCCGTGTAGCTCAGCAAGTCGACCCGGCCCGCCACGACCGTGTCGTAGCCGTCCAGCGCGGCAAGCGGCTGGCGCGCCCCGGTGGCGTCGCCGCCCTGCGTGATGCGGACGAGCGATTGCCCGTCCGGCGCGAGCAGCCATTGCGGCACCGTGTCCCGGTGCAGCCGGTAGAGCGGAAAATAGCCCCAGGCCCAGCCGCTGCCCACATGGACGACGGCGACGGACGGGCCGGCCTTCGTCACCAGCGCGTCGAAGCTGCGCGAGGGACCATGGATGAACCAGTCGGCGCGCTTGAGGAAGCCGACATAACCGAGCGCCGCGCCAAGCGCGAAAACAGCGAGCGCGCCATAGCGCAATATACGCGGAAGCCTGCCCTCCGGCGCAATGACGCCATCGGCCGCGAGCGCGATCAGCAGCGCGATCGGCGGCAGCATCCAGATATTGTAGCGCGGCGAAAGCGTCGTGAAGCCCCGCACGACGAAGGCCGCGGCGATCACCACCACGATGCCCGCGAGCAGCGCGAGCGCGAGCCCCATGGCCGGATCATGCCGCGCCGGCAGTCCCGTCCGCACCAGCATCTTGGCGAGGCCGGCCGCGCCGAGCGCCGCCAGCACCACCGCCCCGCCGAAATAGCAGAGCGCCACCGCTGGATGGAGCAGCAGCGCGCTGTGGCCGAGCAGCAGCGCGAGGAAGCTCGCAAGGTTCCCGGCGTCCGTGGCCGCGACCAGGCTCGTATTGCTCAGCGACGTCGCGCCAAAGATGAACGGCGAGAGGCCCGCCCAGGCGAGGAGCAGCAGGCCATAGCCGAGCACCACCCGCACCGCCGCCCGCCCGTCCCGCGCGCCGATGAAGACGGCGACGAAATAGGCCGAGGTCGCGACGATGCCGAAGAAATGCGTGTAACCGCTCAGCAGGCCGAGCAGCAGGAACAGCGCCAGCCGCCCGATACTGCCAGCGACATCGCCGCGCACGATCATCGCCGCCTGCGCGCAGCTCAGCGCGAAGAAGATCGGATAGGCGCGGATCTCCACCGCCGTCTCGATCAGCTTGGGCGAGAGCGCGAGAATGAGCCCCGCGATCAGCGCCGCGCGCGTGCCGAAGCGGCAGGCGGTCGCCACCACGAGCACGGCGAGGCCCGCGCCGGCAATGGCGGCATGATAGAGGCGGAAGGCAAGCTCATTGCCGCCCCAGATCCGCCAGCCGATCATGTCGATGAAATAGCTCAGTGGCGGCATGCGGTCGCCCGGCACGCCGAAGGGCAGCTTGAGCGCGCCGGTCAGCCAAGCGATCAGCGGCCCCGGCGTCAGCGTCGCGCCGGAGAGCTGGGTCGTCTCGTCGATCCACACATTCTGCGCGGCGCCGAAGATCAGCACGGCAATCGCGAAGATCAGCAGGGCGGGCACCAGCGCAAGCCATGGCTTTCGTCCGTCCGTGTCGCCTCGCGTCACCAAATCCCCCAATTGTCGATGAACGGGCCGCATCGGTCGAGCGGCCGGTCGGGTCTCAACAGTTATGGCGCGGCCTTATCGGCCTCGCGTCAAGATTGCGTCAAGGCGAATGCGCGCCGTGGCCAAGTGCCAGATACTCCTCGGATTGCATTTCCATGAGGCGCGAGACGGTGCGCTCGAACTCGAAACTTCCGTCACCCGTCGGATAGAGCGCAGCCGGCTCGGCGTCCGCTCCGGCGATGAGCTTGACCTTATGCTCGTAGAGCGCGTCGATCAGCGTGACGAACCGTGCCGCCTCGTTGCGGTTCTCCGGCCCCAGCACCGGGATGCCGACGATGATGACGGTGTGGAAGCGGCGGGCGATGGCGAGATAATCGGCGGCGCCCCGCGCCGCGCGGCACAGGCGCGCGAAGGAGAAGACGGCGACGCCTTTCAGCGACTTGGGCACATGCAGCATCCGCCCGCCGCCGACCGACAAGTCCTCGCTCGGCACATTGGCGCTGTCCTCGGGCGGATAGTCGGTGAGCCGGAAGAAGATCTCGCGCAGCTTGGCGGTGGTCGCCTCGCCGTTCGGCACATGCCAGGTGTCCATGCCGCCGAGACGATCCAGCCGATAATCCGTCGGCCCGTTGAGCGACAGGACGTCCAGCCGCTCCTTGAGCAGCGCGATGAAGGGCAGGAACAGCTCGCGGTTGAGCCCGTCCTTGTAGAGATCGTCCGGCGGCCGGTTGGAGGTCGCGACCAGCGTCACGCCACTATCCAGCAGCGCGGTGAAAAGGCGGGAGAGAATGGCCGCATCCGCCATGTTGTTGACGACCATCTCGTCGAACAGCAGCACCTTCACTTCCGAGGCGATCGCAGCGGCGACGGGCGGGATGGGATCGCCGCTCTCGCTGTCCCGCGCGGCGCGCAGGCGAGCGTGCACGTCCAGCATGAACTCGTGGAAGTGGATGCGGCGCTTGGCGGGCCCTTCCAGGCAATCGCGCAGCAGGTCCATCAGCATCGACTTGCCGCGCCCGACGCCGCCCCACATGTAGACGCCGCGCGGCGGCTCGGGGGCCTTGCGGAGCATGCGCCACAGCACGGATCCGCGCTTGGGCGCGGCCTCCAGTTCCGTCTCCAGCGTTGCAAGCCGCGCGGCGGCGGCGCGTTGATCGGGATCGGGCTTCAGCTCTCCGGAGGCAATCAGCTCCTCGTAGCGGGAGAGAAGATCGGTCATTGCGCTTTCGGCTGCGCCTCGGCGACCGGTCTTGTGTGATGCGCGCGCGGGCGCATCGCCTCATGCTTCGGCAGGGCCGGGTCGAAATGGTCCCAGCGGGGCGCGTCCTTCGCGTAGATCACGCTGTCCGGATAGACCTGGTCGGGATCGTCGAGCGATCCCGCCTGCACCATGATGACGTCGCCCGGCAGATCGCCCGACGTATAGAGTCGCCCTGCGCAAGTGCCGCAGAAATGCCGCGTCACCTTGCCGCCCGTGTCGCCCTCATTGGTGTAGGTCGCGGGCGTACCAGTGAGCGCGAGCTGGCTCTTGTGGATGCCGATGATGGTCGTGTGACCGGTGCCGGTCGCCTTCTGGCAATCCTTGCAGGCGCATTGCGAGACGAACAGGGGCGCTCCGGTGATCGTATAGCGCATCGCGCCGCAGAGACAGCCGCCCTCCAATGTGCCGGCTTCCTCCCCCATCATCCCCTCCTCACTGCGCGAGCCCGGATCAGAGCGCCCGCTCGACCATCAGCTTCTTGGTTTCGGCGATCGCCTTGGCCGGGTTGAGGCCCTTGGGGCAGGCATTGGCGCAGTTCATGATCGTGTGGCAGCGATAAAGGCGGAAGGGATCCTCCAGCTCATCGAGACGCTCGCCGGTATATTCGTCGCGGCTGTCGGCCAGCCAGCGATAGGCCTGCAGCAGGATCGCCGGGCCGAGGAACTTGTCGCTGTTCCACCAGTAGCTCGGGCAGCTCGTCGAGCAACAGGCGCACAGGATGCACTCGTAGAGGCCATCCAGCTTCTCGCGGTCGGCCGGGCTCTGCAGCCGCTCCTTGCCCGATGGGGGCGGCGTCACCGTTTGCAGCCAGGGCTTGATCGAGCTGTATTGCGCATAGAAATGCGTGAAATCGGGAACGAGGTCCTTGATGACGTCCATGTGCGGCAGCGGGGTGATCTGCACCTCGCCCTTGCAATCCTCGATCGCGGTGGTGCAGGCGAGGCCGTTCTTGCCGTTGATGTTCATCGAGCAGGAGCCGCAAATGCCCTCGCGGCAGGAGCGGCGGAAAGTCAGCGACGAATCCTGCTCGCCCTTCATCTTGATGAGCGCGTCCAGCACCATCGGGCCGCAATCGTCCAGATCGATCTGGAACGTGTCGTAGCGCGGGTTCTCGCCCGAATCCGGATCGTAGCGGTAAACCTTGAAATTCTTGACGTTGGACGCGCCCTCGGGGGCCTTGTGCACCGTGCCCTTCTTGCGCACGACACTGTTGGCGGGGAGGGTGAATTCGGCCATCGCTTTGTTCCTGGACATGGCGCGCGGGCGTCCCCGCATCGCAACTGTGGGCGCGTCCTAGCGTGTCGATCCCCTCGGCTCAAGGGGCGAGGGATGCCGCAGATCACGGCGCTATCCCGAAATTGCATGACCACTGCATCCCTTGGCGGGTATCGCGCGTTCCTTGCGGGATGACCGACAGCCTGCTCATCTTCAACGAACGCAGCGGCAGCTGCGACCCGGCGGTGCTCGCCGAGGTGGAGCGCCTGTTTGCCGAAGCCGGCCGGCCGATCAGCCGCACGCTGGCACTGGGCGACGGGATGCTCCCCGCCGCTCACCGCGCGCGGGCAGCGGGCATCGGCCTCGTCATCGTGCTGAGCGGCGACGGATCGCTGAGCACGATCGCCGATGTGCTGGCCGGATGGGACGGCACATTGCTCGTCCTGCCCGGCGGCACGATGAACCTGCTCTCCCGCGCCCTCCATGGTGAGCGCGGCGTGGCGGAGATCATCGCGGCCTATCTGGGCGGCGAAGGCACGACGCTGCGCACGCCCGTCATTCGCTCGGGCGAACTCACCGCCTATACCGGTATGATCGTCGGCCCGACCGCGGCCTGGGCGGACGTGCGGGAGGACCTGCGCAATCTCGATGTCGCCTCGCTCGCCAGCAACGTGCCCCGCGCGATCTCGGCGACGCTGAACGAGCCGGGCGTGATGCTCGACGAGGGAGACACCGATTATCCGGCGATCTTCGTGGAACCGAGCCTCGCCGGCCTGCGCGCCCATGGCGTGCTTGCCGGAAGCGCCGCCGACCTCTTCCGCCATGGCTGGGCCTGGCTCTCAGGGGACTTCCGCGAAGGCCCATCCGAAGCACTGGGCGTGGCGCCGGCGCTGCGGTTCCGCACGAAGGGCGGCTCGCTCGATCTGCTGGTGGATGGGGAGAAGGAGCAGGCGCGAAGCCCGCTGGAGCTGACCGCCGACCGCTCCGCCGTTCGCTTCTATGCCGCCCAGGGCGACGCGGGATGGCGCTGATCTTCCATGTGAGCGACCTGCATTTCGGCGCGGAGGACGGCGGCGCCCTCGCCTGGTTCGCGCGGGAGGTGGAAGCGCAGCGGCCCGACGCTGTGGTCGTCACCGGCGACCTCACTATGCGCGCGCGCCGCCGGGAGTTCCGTGCGGCGCAGGCATGGCTGTCCGCGCTGCCCGCTCTGGTCTCGGTCGAGGTCGGCAATCACGACCTGCCTTATTTCAATCTGCTCGACCGCTTCACGGACCCCTATGGGCGCTTCGGCGCGCTGGAGAAGCAGATCGAGCGCCCGCTCGACCTGCCCGGCGTCGACATCATCCCGCTGCGCACCACTGCGCGCATGCAGTGGCGGCTCAACTGGTCCAAGGGCTATCTGACCGGGAAGCGCGTGGCGGAGGCGCGGGACGCGATCACCCGCGCGCGCGGTCCGCTCATCATCGTCGCCTGCCATCATCCGCTGGTCGACCCGGCGACGCGGGGATCGGCGCGCACGCGGGGCGGCGCCGGTGCGCTGGCAGCCCTGGCGCGCGCCGGGGCGGACGCCGTGATCTCCGGCCATGTCCACGATCCCTATGACGAGCATGTGCTAGCCGACGGACTGCCGGTGCGGCTGATCGGCGCGGGCACGCTGTCCGAGCGGGTGCGCGACAGCCTGCCGAGCTACAATGCCATCCGCGCGACGGCGGACGGGCTCAGCGTCGACATTCGCTTTGCGGGATAAGGCGGCCTAGCGTCCGCGCGGCGGTTCGGCTGCCGCCATCAGCAAGGAGAGGCCCTCTTCGCCCACGACTCGCAGCTTGACCACGGTCATGAGATCGGTCGTCTCGCCCGAGTAGCGGGCGCGCTCGGCGGCGATCCGGCCTTCATCCCACGCGGTGAGATAGCTGTGCCAGGTCTCGCTGAGTTCCTCGACCTCCGCCTTGAATGCGGCGATCTGCCCGGCGAGCGGCGCGCCTTCGGGCAGGGCCGACAGCCTTGACGGCAAGCCCGCTTCTGAACCGAACAGGCGCTCCAGCAGACCGCCGAGCTCGTCCATCAGCGCATGGCAGATCTGCGGCGTGGCCTGACCCGGCCGCGCGGACGCGATCAGCCGGTCCGCGAGCGAATCCACGGCATCATGATCGTCGATCAGCTTGGCAAAATCGCGCACCGGGCACCCTCACACACCGCCAGCAAACTAGGTCCCGCGATCCAAACAAAGTCTTGCGAAACATGCCTAGCGAAGTCTCAACAGCGTTGCGCCGCGCACAGTGTTTTCGGGCTTTTCTTGCGGCACATCTCCTGCTTAGATGTTGCTATGCACAAAAAATATGTCGGGCTGCTCGCCGTCCTCCTCGCCACCGCCTCCGCCGCCCTCGCGGCGCCGGCCGATCCCAACGACCCCGCCCTGCCGCGCCTTAAGAAGATCCTGCAGGCGACGCCGCTGATCGACGGCCATAACGATTGGCCCGGCGCACTCGCCAGCGAGGGGAAGGACCAGCGCTGGACGATGGACCTGCGCAAGCTCGACACGGTCAAGTTCGATACCGACATCGACCGCCTCCGCCAGGGCATGGTCGGCGGCCAGTTCTGGTCGGTCTATGTCTCGGCCAATCTGCCGCCGCTCGAGCAGATCAAGAAGACGCTGGAGCAGATCGACCTCGTGAAGTCGGTCGTCGCGCGCTATCCCAATGATTTCCAGCTCGTCCGCACCGCCGCGCAGGTCCGCGCCGCGCACAAGGCGGGCAGGATCGCCTCGCTGATGGGCGCCGAGGGCGGCGGCCAGATCGACGAGAGCTTCTCGGTGCTGCGCGCCTATCACGAGCTGGGCGTCGGCTATCTGACGCTCACCCACAGCAAGACGATCAGCTGGGCGGACAGCGCGACGGATGCGCCCCAGCATGACGGCCTCACCAAATTCGGCATCGAGGTGGTGCGCGAGATGAACCGGCTCGGCATGCTGGTGGACCTGAGCCATGTCAGCCCCGCGACGATGCGCGATGCGATCGCGGCCAGCAAGGCGCCGATCATCTTCTCGCATTCGAGCGCCCGCACGCCGAGCGACCATACGCGCAACGTGCCGGACGATGTGCTGAAGCTGGTCGCCCAGAATGGCGGCGTCGTGATGGTCAATTTCGCGCCCGGCTTCATCTCCGAGCCACTGCGCCAGTGGAACGCGCAGCAGGCCGCCCAGACGGCGCTCAACGCCTCGCTCTACAATGGCCAGCCCGACCGGGCGAAGGCCGCCAACGACGCCTGGCTCAAGGCCAATCCGGCGCCGAAGGTGACGCTCTCGGTCGTTGCCGACCATGTCGACCATATCGCGAAGGTCGCTGGCCACGATCATGTCGGTCTCGGCGGTGACTATGACGGCCTCGCCGCGCTGCCCGAGGGCATGGACGGCGTGGAAGCCTATCCGCCACTGCTCCTGGAGCTGATGCGGCGCGGCTGGAGCGACGCGGACATCGCCAAGCTGGCCGGCGGCAACATCCTGCGCGTGATGGAGGCGGCGGAGAAGGTCTCGGCGAGCATGGCCAAGGACCCGCCCGCGACGGCGACGATCCAGGCCCTCGACGGCAAAGCGAACTAGGCGGGGACTCCGATGGCGGACAGACAGCTCGCTGCCGATCTCGCCGCCATCGCGACTCTGCGCGGCACGTTTCGCCTCCGCTCGGGCGTGATCGCCGACACATATTTCGACAAATATCGCTTCGAGGGCGATCCCGTCCTGCTGCGTCGCCTTGCCGACGCGATGCTCGCACTGGTTCCATCGGGGACGCAGGTGCTGGCAGGGCTTGAGCTGGGCGGCGTGCCCATCGCGACGGCCATGTCGCTCGCGTCCGGCCTTCCGGCCGTGTTCGTGCGCAAGCAGGCCAAGGACTATGGCACTTGCCTTGCCGTCGAGGGTGGCGACCTGATCGGCAAACGCGTCCTGCTCGTCGAGGACGTCATTTCCACCGGCGGCGCCATTGCCGATGCGGTGCCGCTGGTCCGGGCCGCTGGCGCGGACATCATCGGCGTGGTCTGCGCGATCTGGCGCGGCGAAGGCGACCCACGCATAGCCAGAGTTCCGGATTTGCCGGTGTATCTCGCCCTTACCCGCGGCGATCTGGAGGCGGGAGTCTGACGAAACGAGCGGCTGATCTGGAACGGCAAGCGGGCGAGCCGCGCATCGTCCGTGCCGCTGGCGGGGACTTCGCGCCCGAAAGTCACACTAAAGTCACACTAAAGTCACACTGTCGCGCACGTTCTTCCGGCGTTGCAAGCCGGCCGTTGCGCGGCGGAATTGGGCGAGGAAGGGGATGTGGAACGGCATGCGACCGGCCTGCCATGAATGCTCGGCTGTAGGACAGAGGGACCATGTGTCGGGCTGCGCGGACTAGAACTTCTGCTCAGGCATCCCGGTGAACGGCGCCGGCTCACAACGGCCTTGCTCTTCCCAATAGGAGCCGTGACCGTCACTCGCGAAAAGGCGGTATGTTCCCGCTGTCCGGCTGATCTCATGGCTCGAATAGGGCGAGTCCCCGTCTCCCGGGGCAGTGCGATCAAGAACGAATTCGCCGGGATCGATGGAAATGATCTTACGAACCTCGGTGCACGTCCCGTTGCACCATGCGCCGGTCGCCAAGTCGATCCGGTAGCGGCTCTCGATCAGGGTCCACGAGGCATTTGTCCGCTCGCGATATTCACCCTTGCAGACGAAATCGAACTGATCGGAAGCGGTGGCCGGAGTAGCCAGAAGTCCCAAAAGGATGATGAATGAGCGCATACCGTTTCCCTTGCCGGGCGAGCGATATCACACGCGCTGCAACCTGACACAGCTTCGAGTGCATCCACTTCGAAAGTCCGTTGTGCCGCGACGGCACGCTATGGCGGCGGCCATTCAATGCGACGCCCGCTCCCTCTCCCCTGAAAGAGGAAGGGAGCGGCGCAGCTTCAGAAATTCCCGTAGGCGCCATTGCCCGGCAGGCCGAGCTTGGTGACGCCGGCGCGCTTGATGTCGGCGAACACGGCGTCGACCAGTTCATAGCGGGCCTCGGCGGCGGGCAGCAGGTCGAGCGCCGGCTCGACCGGCAGCGTCATGCTCCGGCGCAGCGCCGCGCGAAGCTGCTCCGCACTGACCGCGCTGCCATTCCAGCGGATCACATTGTCCGCGCCGATGGTCACGAGGTTGCGCACCGGATCAGGCACGGGCGAAGTGACGTCGCCGGTCGGCAGGTCGAGCGTGACCTTGTGGGTCTGCAACGGAATGGTGATGATCATCATGACGAGCAGCACCAGCATCACGTCGATCAGTGGCGTGGTGTTGAGATCGGACATCGGGCGGGGTTCGTCGAGAAACCGGTCGGTCATGTGCCTCTCCTCTCATGTAATCTTATGGTATAACATTACATATCAGTCGCGGGAGGCGGCGGCAAGAGGGTGTCACGGGCGATAAATTTCGCCGGCCGTGGCCCGGTTCGCCCCGAAACTGCGCTTGATGAGATGCGCGGCAACGCGCGGACGTGGATCTGGGGCAGGGCGCCCGCGCGCCGGCGGCCCGGGCATTGCCGGACCGGTTGATCGAATGCGGTAGTCCGGGGCCGCACCCCGCTTTTTGGTTGGCCCGGCCTGCAGCGGGCCGGGTCAGGCGGGATCGGTCAGCAGGAAGGGCAGTGCGACAGCGCCTCGATGACATCGTCGAGGCGCGCCGGGTCGCCGATCGCGATCACATTGCCGTCGCTGGCATCGGTCAGCGGGTCGCCCGACCAATCGCACATGCGCCCGCCCGCGCCCTCGACAATGGGCACCAGCGCGGCGAGATCGTGCAGCTTGAGCCCGGCCTCGACCACGATGTCGACATGGCCGCTCGCGACCAGCGCGTAATTATAGCAATCGCCGCCCCAGATCGTGTCACGGCACTGGCCGCCGAGGATCGAGAAATGCTCGCCCGTGTGGCCGGGGAAATATTGCGGGCCGGTCGTCGCCAGGATCGCCTGATCGAGATCGCGGCAGGGGCGCGTGCGGACGGGGGCGCCATTGAAGGTCGTCGGCAGCCCCATGGCGCCGACCCAGCGCTCGCCGCTGATCGGTTGGTCGATGATGCCGAGCAGCGGCCAGCCATCCTGCATCAGCGCGATCAGCGTGCCGAAGATCGGCCGCCCCGCGATGAAGCTGCGCGTGCCGTCGATCGGATCGAGCACCCACTGTCGCCTCGCGCCCTCGCGAGTCGCGCCATATTCCTCCCCGATGATCCCGTCGGCCGGCCGCTCCTGCTCGATGATCGCGCGGATGGCGAGTTCCGCCGCGCGATCCGCCTCGGTCACGGGCGAGGCGTCGGCCTTGTCCTCGATCTCGTAGCGGGCGCGGAAGAAGGGACGGATCGCCGCGCCGGCGGCATCGGCGAGGCGCTGGGCGAGCGCGATATCGTCGGCGAGGGACATGGCCCTCCTGCTAGCGCGTGATCTCGCCCGAAACCAGCCCAACTTTGCCCGAAAAGGCCGGGTCCGCCCTAAACAAACGGCGCACCGAGCCGTCCTCAGCACTGGTCGCCGGGGAAAGACGATATGCGCCTCTTGATGTGGATCCTCACCATTGCCTTCGCGCTGTCCGCTCTCACCTTGTGGGTAGAGGGCCACTTTCTCGGCGCTCTGGATCTCGGGCGCGGCCTTGCCTTCCTCGCCCTGCTCTCCTGTCCCTTCTTCTGGGCGCGCCCCGACGGACTGGTGCCGGACGCGCTCGCGGTCGGTGGCAAGCGCCGCCTGATGCTTGGCCTCGCCCTCGTCCTGGCGACGCCGCTCCTCCTCCCCTGGCAGCTCTGGCTCTGATCGCGGTTGGCGGAAGCGCCTGCGCGCCCTAGATAGGCGCGATGCCCGAGCTTCCCGAAGTCGAGACCACCGTCGCAGGACTCCGCACCGTGCTGGACGGGGCGCAGCTGACGCTCATCGAGACGCGCCGCCCCGACCTGCGCTTCCCCTTCCCGCCCGACCTGCGCCAGCGCCTCACCGGCGCGACCGTTACCGGGCTTGGCCGCCGCGCCAAATATGGCCTGATCGAGACCGACCGGGGCGACACGATGATCTTCCATCTCGGCATGTCCGGCCGCTGGCGGATCGACCCCGGCGAGATCGGCAAGCACGACCATCTGCTCGTGGAGACGGCGAAGCACCGCCTCGCCTTGCATGATCCGCGCCGTTTCGGTTTCGTCCACCTGATGGAAAGTGCGGCGCTCGGCGCCTATCCCGCCTTCGCCGCGCTCGGCCCCGAGCCGCTCGGCGACGGCCTCACCACCGCCTATCTCGCCGATGCGCTCGAGGGCCGCGTCGCCCCGATCAAGGCGATGCTGCTCGATCAGCGCATCGTCGCGGGGCTCGGCAACATCTATGTCTGCGAGGCGCTGAATATCGCCGGCATCGCCCCCACGCGCGAGGCAGGACGGATCAGCAAGGCGCGGCTCGCCAAACTGGTCGACGCGATCAAGGACGTGCTGCGCGCCGCCATTGCCGCGGGCGGCTCCACCCTGCGCGACTATGCCCGGCCCGATGGCGAGCTCGGCTATTTCGCCAACGAATGGCGCGTCTATGGCCGCGAAGGCGAGCCCTGCCAGTGCGGCAGCGTCGTGCGCCGCCGCGTCGATTCGGGGCGCTCGACCTTCTACTGCGCCAGCTGCCAGAAATAGCCGCGCAGATGATCCTCCGCCCGCCAGCGCGCATCGCGGCCCTGCTGGTGGCGCTGGTCGGCCTTTGGGGCCTCGCTTTGCATGTCATGGTCTCGCTGGAGAAGACGGGCTCCGTCCCGGCGACGCTCTGGGCGCTGCTGCGCTTCTTCACGATCATCGGCAACGCCCTGACGGCGCTCGTGCTGCTCGGCATCGCACTTGGCATTCCCCGCGCCGGTCGTCCCGGCATGCTCGGCGGCATCACGCTCATCATGGCGTTGATCGGCGTGGTCTATGCGGTCATGCTCCGCCAGACCGAGCACCTCTCCGGCGCCGCGCAGATGGCGAACATCCTCTCGCACTACAGCGTGCCGCCGCTGGTCGCGCTCTACTGGCTCGTCTTCGCGCCAAAGGGACGCCTGACGCGGATCGACCCGCTGCTCTGGACGATCCTGCCGCTTGCCTACTTCCCCTATGCGCTCGCCCGCGCGCAGATCGACGGGCGATATCCCTATCCGTTCATCGACGCGGCAAAACTCGGCTGGCCGCAGGTTCTCTACAACGCCACCGTCATCGCGCTCGGCTTCCTGATCGCCGGGCTGGCTCTGGTGTGGCTGGATCGCAGGCTTGCTGGTTTCAGGTAAATGACGTCCGGGCGAGGCGACCGCGCACCGATAGCGCTGCCTGTTCTTCCGAAACGGACCAAGTTACTCTGGTTCTGGCAACCAGGTCTGGTCACGGTTGGCTCGGAGGAAGACATGACGAATCGTCGCGCGATCCTGCTTGTTCATGGTTTCGGTGAATTCGAACCCGAGCACTACAGCAACATGCTTGCGCGCAAGTTGCGGACGCTCGATCACCATCGCTATCGCGAGATCGTCAGGCACAAGATGGACGGCCTGGACTGCCTTCGTCTCGTGCCCTACCCCGATGCCGACAAGACGCCGCAGGTCGACATATTCGAGGCCTACTGGCTGAAGAAGGCGGCCATGCCACAACCGGGCGGGCCAGTTCCGCGTCTGCTCATGGCAACCTCAGTCGTCTGGTACTGGATGGCGAGTGTCTGGTGGATCGTCGCATTGCGTTACAACCGGACCGTCATTGCCGCCCTGCTCCTCACCTTCGCGCTGGTGATGATCTGGTATGCGACCGTCGCGTTCGCCTTGTTCAAGCTCATCGTAGACAGCTGGCCAGCCGATTTCGGTGTCGAGTGGCTCCGGTCCTCCCATGCAAACATCAGGGCGTGGATGCTGCCCTGGAATGGGATCATCGCTCTGGCCGGAATCGGCGTGGCCTTCACCCAGATCGACAATGTCATTGCCATTTCGCGGTTCGTCAGGGGATATTTTGGTCGAAGTCCTATGCTCGAACCCGAAATCTCCCAAATCGTGCAGGACCGGTTGGAGGTCATTTACGCGGCGCGCGAGGGGGATGCACCGCTCTACGACCGAGTGGTTGTGGTCGGTCATTCCCTTGGCGCCGTCATCGCGCTGGAAGCTCTCGCCGATTTCAGCAATACGGCCGTGCAGTCTCGAACCCGCCTCGTGACCTGGGGCGGCGCCCTGCCTTTGCTGCGTTTCCGTTCGCCGCGCCTCGCCCGTCGCATCGAACGAGCGGTCGGCGGAACCGTCCGGGACTGGCATGATTATTATTCAAATCGTGACTGGTTGTCCTGCGAGCTGCCGGCGCTGAACGCGGGGGAGCGCAACATGTCACGCTCCCTGCGCTTCTCATCCTGGTGGGGCCTCAGCCGCTCCGCCCACGAACAATATTTCGAGTCCGACGAAGCAACGGAACCACTACTGAGCTAAACCGGATCGACCGCAGGCTCAGAGCCGCAACCCCATGAACACCGTGCCCTCCGGCGTGGGCGCGTAGTAAGGCGCGATCCGCGCGAACCCCATGCGCTCGTAGAGGGCGATCGCGCCCGCCATGCTCTCCAGCGTGTCGAGCCGCATTTCGGCATAACCCCTCTCGCGCGCCGCCGCGACGATCGCCTCAGCCAGCGCCTTGCCGAGTCCGGTGCCACGCGCCTCGGGCCGGACATAGAGCCGCTTCATTTCGCAGATGCCCGGCTCATCGAGCGGCCGCAGGGCGATACAGCCGAGCGCCGCGCCCGCGGCGCCCCGCGCGATCAACAGGGCGCCGCGCGGCGGCGCATATTTGCCGGGCAGACCGGCCAGTTCCGCCGCGAAGTCCTGATAGCTCAAGTCGATCGGCAACGAGGCGGCATAGTCGGCGACCAGCCCCGCGACCTCGCGCAGGTCAGCCGCCGATTGCGCCGTCCCGATCCGGAAGCCGGCGCGCGCCACCGCTCAGAGCGGCGCGCAGGCCGCTTCCAGCCAGGCCTTCGCCTCGCCCTCGAGCTGCGGCCCGACGATCTCCAGCGTCTTGCCATGATAGGCGTCGACCCAGCCGCGCTCGGCCGGAGAGAGCATCGCGACGTCGATCAGGTTGCGGTCGATGGGCGCGTGGCTCAGCGTCTCGAAGCCAAGGAACGCCTTGTCCTCGCCCTGACCGCGATCGACCACGAGCACCAGATTCTCGATGCGGATCCCATAGGCCCCGGTCTTGTAATAGCCGGGCTCGTTGGAGAGGATCATGCCCGCCTGCAGCGGCTCATCGCCGCCACCGAAGGTCGCGATGCGCTGCGGCCCTTCATGCACGGAGAGGAAGCTGCCGACGCCGTGGCCGGTGCCATGCGCATAATCGAGCCCTTCCGCCCAGAGGAACTGGCGCGCGAGAATGTCGAGCTGCCCGCCGCGCGTCCCCACCGGGAACTGCGCCAGGGCGAGCGCGATATGGCCCTTGAGCACCAGCGTGAAGCGCGCCTTCATCTCGGCAGTCGGGGTGCCGATCGCCATGGTCCGGGTGATATCGGTCGTGCCGTCACGATATTGCCCGCCCGAATCGACCAGCAGCAGCGTTCCGGTCTCGACCGGCCGGCAGGTCTCCTCGCTCGCCTTGTAATGGACGACAGCGCCATTCGGCCCCGATCCGGCGATGGTGTCGAAGCTCAGGTCCACCAGGGCGCCGCTCGCCTCGCGGAACTTCTGCAGCCGGTCGGCCACGCTGATCTCGGTCTGGCCGCCCTTGGGGCCCTCGACCGAGAGCCAGTGCAGGAAGCGGGCGAGCGCGGCGCCATCGCGCGCCTGCGCACTCTTGTGGCCGGCCACCTCGACCGCGTTCTTGATCGCCTTGGGCAGCACGGCCGGATCGCGCACGGAGCGGATCGTCGCGCCTGCCTTGTCCAGCGCCTCGAAGATCGCCGAGACGGCCCGCTCCGGATCGACCGCGACGGTCTTGCCGCCAAGGTCACCGAGCGCATCGGTAAACTCGGCCCGGTCACGAAGGGTGATCGCGTTGCCCAGATAGGCGCGTACATCGGCGTCCACCTTCTCCGGATCGACGAACAGCTCCGCCTTCCCATCGGCATGGAGCAGCGCATAAGCGAGCGCCACCGGTGTGCGCGAGACGTCGGCGCCACGGATGTTGAACGTCCAGGCAATCGAATCGAGCGCCGTCAACACGGTCGCGTCGACCCCCTCGGCCTTCATCCAGTCGCCGATGTCGGCACGCTTCTGCGCGCTCGACGTGCCCGCATAGGTCTCGTCATGCGGCACCAGCTTGGCCTTGCTCGGCTGCGGGCGGTCATCCCAGACGGCATCGACAGGATTGCTCTCGACCGCGACGAGGGTCGCGCCCTTCTTGGCCAGAGCCTTGGTCGCCTCTTCCACCCAGCGCCGCGTGTGCAGCCAGGAATCGTAGCCGATGCGCGCGCCGCCCGTGGCATGCTCCCCCAGCCAGGTGGCGACGCTGGTCTGCGGCACGCCGACATAGTCCCAGTGGGTCCCGTCCACCTGGTCGCGCACCTGCAGGGTGTAGCGCCCGTCGGTGAAGATCGCCGCCTCCTCCGGCAGCACGACCGCGCTCCCGGCTGAACCGAGGAAGCCGGTCAGCCAGGCAAGGCGCTGCGCATAGGCGCCGACATATTCGGAAAGATGCTCATCGGTGAGCGGCACGACAAAGCCGTCGAGCGACTGGCGCTTGAGTTGGGCGCGAAGCGCCCTGAGGCGGTCTTCATGAGTGGACATGGAGTATTCCTGACAGATCTGGTCTCGTTGCCGCCTACATAGGCTTTTTGTCGCTAGGCGCTAGGCGCGAGGACTAGGCAATGTCATGATCCATGCGCTAACGATCGAGTAACGGCTGCATCGTACAGCAGCATGAAAGGACCGAGGACGGCTTTGTGGTCTCGATTTCGCCCCTGCCGCTGACTCATAGCTGGCCGCTCTACGAGGCGGCCCTGCGTCTGCCGCTGGGCAATCTGATCGCGGCCGTGGACGATATCGAGCCGCCGCCGACCGTGCCGGACCCGTTCATCGAGATGGGCATCGGCATCTGGCAATGCGATCTCAAGGACAATGCGCTGCACTGGACGGCGCCGGTCTACGAGCTGTTCGGCCTGCCCGAGGACGAGCCGCTGGATCGCGCGCTCGCCGTCTCGCTCTATCTCGAGGATTCCCGCCGGGCGATGGAGGAGCTTCGCGCTTACGCCATCCGCCACCGCCGCGGCTTCACGCTGGATGCGCAGCTGCGCCGTCCCGATGGCGACGTGCGCTGGATGCGCCTCTCTGCCCTGCCGGTGATCGAAGGCCGGAAGGTCGTCCGCCTGTGCGGCACCAAGCAGGACGTGACCGGAGAGTATGACGGCGAACAGCGCCTGCTCACGGCGCTCCAAGCCACCGCGCGAAGAATTGCGCAAGCTGAGCGCGATATTCCTCGGAGTTGAGTCCGCTCACATGGGCGTGGTCGAGTCCTTCCGCCATCCAGATCTGTTTGACGCCCGGAGCCGCCGCATAGAGCGCGCGCGTCTCGGTCGGCGGCGTATAGCTGTCCGCCCCGCCGCCAATGACAAGCACGGGGCCGCGGTACTGCCGGATCGCCGCGATCGGTGAGAGCCGGCCAGGCCACACGCCGAAACGCGGCACGGCCTGATAGCTGAGCAGCGGCTCGGCCATGTCGGCGGCGAAAAGCGGGATGAGCGTTGTCATCCGGTTGCGCGTCGCTTCGCGAATGGTCGGATAGACGGCTTGCAGCACCATCGCATCGGCCTTGAGCGGGCCATGTTCGCCGATCAGGCTCGCCGCGCCGCCCAGAGACACACCCACGACGCCGATCTTCGCGCCGTTCTGCTGTCGGCGGAGCCAGCCGAGCGCCGCCACGGCATCGCGGCTCTCGAACAGACCGAAGCTATGCGGCGCCCCTGCCGACTGGCCATGGCCGCGAAAGTCGATCGCCAACACGCCATAGCCAAGCCCGCTCAGCCAGACCCCGAGGTGGTGCATCGCCCCGCGCGAGGCGCCATTGCCATGAAGGAGGAGGATGCCCGGCGCGCGCGGCGCCCTGCCGGGCCAGTAGGTGCCCCGAAGCGCAACGCCGTCCCCGGCCCTGAGCGCGACGTCGCGCGCGGGGGATATGGCCGGCGCCACGTCCGACGGCGTCGGCGCGACCATCATCGACCCGAATCCCCAGACCATGACGGCGCCGATGATCGCCATCAGGCCGAGTGTCAGAGCGCCGGCGGTCCACTTGGTTTTCCCCATCCGGCCGGGATCCTATTTCCCGCCGCGCACCTCGTCCAGCAGCTCCACGGAGAACTCGCAGCCCATGGTCGGCCCGACGAAGAGCATCATGCCGTGGCCGGGCGCGATCTTGCCGACCAGCCAGGCGCCTTCCATGTCGAGCGGATAGCGGGCGCGGCCGCTCACGTCCGGCCCGATGTGGCGCTCGTCGTCGAAGGCGACGATCATCGGCGTGCCGTAGCGCCGGCTGCGGATGACCAGCGGCGTCATCTCGTCGCCCTGGCTCTGCACGCCGGTGGTCGAAGGCACACGGATGCGGGTCGTCATCAGCTCGGCCAGCACGTCGCGCTCGGAGCCGATGCCGGCCATCGCGTCGCGGACCAGCCCTTCGAGCCGGGTGAGGGGGACATAATCGCTGTTCGTCGTCATTGACACTTTCTGGGAGCATCCGTCCCGATCCGCAAGGCTTGGCGGTCGCTTCCCGCATCGACGCCATTGAGCCGCCGCGCCCGCGCGCCTATCTCCGCTCGATGACCGACACGCCTCAGCCGCCGATCGCGGCGCAACGCCCGCACCAGACCACCCACCACGGCCGCACGCTGAGCGACCCCTGGGCTTGGCTGCGCGATCCCGGCTATCCCGAGGTCACGGACAACGACGTGCTCGACTATCTCAAGGCCGAGAACACCTATTTCGAGGCGCACATGGCCGCGCACAAGCCGCTGGTCGACGGGCTGTTCGAGGAGATGAAGGCGCGGATCAAGGAAGAAGACCGGTCCGTCCCCCAGAAGGACGGAGCCTATGTCTACTGGAGCACCTTCGAGAAGGGCGAGCAGTATCGCCGCCACTGGCGCCGCAAGGTCGGCGCGCCCGAGGATGGATCGGCCGACGAGCTGATCGTCGACGAGCCCGCGCTGGCGGAAGGGAAGGACTATTTCCGCCTCGGCGCCGTCGCCATCTCCAACGATGATCGCCTGCTCGCCTATGCGATCGATGACAATGGATCGGAGCGTTACACCGTCCGCATCAAGGAGATCGCCACCGGCGCAATGCTGAGCGACGTCATTCCGGACGTGCTCTCGGCGCTGGTCTGGACGAGCGACGACGCCGCACTTGTCTATGCGCCGGCCAATGCCCAGTGGCGCACCGACCGCGCGATGCTGCACCGGCTCGGCACCGACGCCGCCAGCGACGTGGAGCTCTATCACGAGGATGACGAGGGCTTCCGCGTCTCGGTCGGCCTGACCTCTGCGGAGAACTGGATCGTCATCGCCTCGGGCGACCATGTCACCAGCGAAGTGCGCCTCGTCTCCGCCAGCGACCCCACCGCGACGCCGCTGCTCGTCTCCGCCCGCGTCGCCGAGCGCGAATATGATGCGGACGAGCATGACGGCTGGCTCTACATCCGCACCAACGACACGCATCCCAATTTCCGGCTCGCGCGCGCCCGCGTCGACACGCCGGACCAGTGGGAGGAAGTGCTGCCCGCCTCGGACAGCTTCTATCTGACCGACGTCAGCCTGTTCAAAGGCTTCTACGTGACCGAAGGCCGCGAGAACGGCCTCGATCAGATCGAGCTGCGCGACTATGCGACCAACGCCGCCAGGCGCCTCGACTTCCCCGAGGCGAGCTATGTCGCCGGGCTCGACGACAATCCCGAATATGACGTCGCCAAGCTGCGGATCAGCTATGAATCGATGGTCTCGCCCGAGACGATCATCGACTACACGCTGGCCGACGGCCATCGCGAGGTGCTGAAGGTCCAGGAGATTCCCTCCGGCTTCGACCCCGCGCTGTATGCGTCGGCGCGGCTGCACATTCCCGCGCGCGACGGCACGCTCATCCCCGTTTCGGTGCTGCATCGCCGGGACTTCCCGCTGGATGGCTCGCGGCCGCTCTATCTCTACGGCTATGGCGCCTATGGCATCGCCATCGAACCCGGCTTCGGCACCTCGCGGCTCAGCCTCGTCGATCGCGGTTTCGCCTATGCGATCGCGCATATCCGTGGCGGCGACGATCTCGGCCAGCAATGGTACAAGGACGGCAAGCTCGAAAAGCGGACCAACACGTTCAACGATTTCGTGGACGTGGCGAAGGGCCTGATCGAGAAGGGCTATACCTCGGCGGGCCGCATCGCGACCTCCGGCGGCTCCGCAGGCGGCGAACTGATGGGCGCGATCGTCAACTCGGACCCGGACCTCTGGGGCGCGGTCGTGGCGCACGTGCCCTTCGTCGACGTGCTGAACACGATGCTGGACGAGACGCTGCCGCTGACGCCGGGCGAATGGCCGGAATGGGGCAACCCGATCGAGGATCCCGCCGCCTATGATCTGATCGCGAGCTACTCGCCCTACGACAATGTCCGCGCCCAGGCCTATCCGCCGATGCTGGTGACCGCCGGTCTCAACGATCCGCGCGTCACCTATTGGGAGCCGGCCAAATGGGTCGCGCGCCTGCGCGCCAGCAAGACCGATGCCCATCTGCTGCTGCTCAAGACCAACATGGAAGCCGGCCATGGCGGCAAGTCCGGCCGCTGGGAATCGCTGCGCGAGACCGCCGAGGAATTCGCCTTCATCCTCTGGCAGCTCGGGGTGGAGGGCTGAGCTGAGCGCCCTGTTCGAAACCGCTCGCCTGAGCGGCCGGCGTCGGTGCGGCGTGCGGCGGGCACGGCGGCGGCGTCCGTCCCTTCCTTTTGCTGGCGCGCCCGCGCCGCTATAAGGGCGCCATGGCGACCCCTTTCGAGATGCGCTTCGTGGCCGAGGCCGACGACATCGACATCATGGGCCATGTCAACAATGCCGTCTGGGTGCGCTGGATGGAAGCCGTCGCCACCGCCCACTGGCAGGCGCTCGCCCCGGCCGATGCGCAGGCGCTCTATGCCTGGGTCGTGATCCGCCACGAGATCGACTATCGCGGCAACATGAAGCTGGGCGAGGCCGTGATCGCCCGCACCCATGTGCCGGACCCGCCGCGCGGCGCGCGGTTCGATCGTCTGATCGAGTTCGTCGGCGAGGGGGACGGCAAACCCAAGGTTTCCGCCCGCACGACCTGGGCCATGATCGAAATCGAAAGCGGCCGTCTGATGCGCGTGCCCGCTGATCTGGCCGCCATCTTCCTGGCCGGAGGCTGAGCCCTAGGGCTGGGCGGGTGCCGGAACCGGCGCCGCCGCCTGGACCGGCGGCGCGATGCCGACCAGCGGCGCGGCGCGGGGTTCCAGGATCGCGGCGGCCTCGATCACGTCGAGCGCGCGACGGGCCTCGTTGTAGCGGCGCGCCTGCTCCAGCCACTGCGTCATTTCCGGTTGCTGCGGCAGGCCCGAAACTTCGGAAATCGCCGCCTCGATCTGCCCTGATTCGACATTCAGTCGCGCGCGGGCGAGGCGCTGCCGGGGCGCAGGCGAAGGCGCGCCGGCATGACGGATCACCGCCAGGCCGCGCACTTCCCGCATGGTCGCCGACCACCAGCTCTCATTGGGGCTGCCGCGCTCCACCGCACCGGCAATGGTTTCCAGCCCTTCGCGCAGCTTGGCGAGCGTCACCGGTTCCCCGGCCGCGTTGACGATGGTCGCGACGGCCTTGGGCTGGGCGTCGCCGAACAGCAAGCGCAACTGCCCCTCGACATAGCCGAGCGGGACGCCGGCATCGAGCGCGCGACGGGCGGCGAAGGCGATCATCATGGCTTCGGCGCGATTGGCATAGCCCGATGCCGCCTGCGCCGCGACCGAGACACGGGTGAGGCGCTGCTCCAGCTCCGCGACCTGCAGCTCGCGCGCGTCGGCGGTCAGCACCTGCGCGGCGCCACGGGTCGAGCCGTTGACGGCGGGCATATCCTGCGTGGGATCGGTGCCTTCGGCGCTATTGGCCGCGTTCGATCCGCTGGCAATCGCCGCCGGATCAGCCGTGCTGCCGAAGCGCAGGCCGCCCTGCCAATGCGTCATGACCCAGGCCATGGCGGCCAGGCCGCCGATGAAGGCGAGCAGGGTGAGCGCGATGGCGAGCCGTGTCCGGGAAGACCGCGGCGCGTCCGTCATGGCGCTGTCGCCACTGGCGTCCGGTACGTTGCTTGCCATGCCTCCTGCCGGGCTGGTTACGAGGCGCCCATACATAGCGAGCTTGCAAGGCGCAGCAAGGCCGTATCGTCGGGGCTGGACGCGACCTGGACCTTCCGCCAGCCTTTGCCGCATGCCTCCGCAGCCGCCGCGCTGATCGCCACGAGGAGGTGATTGCGGGCGGGAGGAGGCATCAGTGCATTGAACCGCCGTCCGGCGGCGGGCGAATGGATGGCGATGACGGAGGGCGGCAGCGTCGCGAGGAACTTCGAGAAGCGGCGCATGTCGCGCGCGTCGCTGCGATAGACAATGTGCGGCGTCACGCTGAGGCCCAGCGGATCGAAGGCTCGCGTTTCCTCGCCACAGACATGCAGCACCGAGCGGAGCCCGGCCTGGACGATGAGCGGGATGGTCGAAGCGGCATCCCCCCCGCCGACGATCACATCGCCGCCACGATGCGCGCGCACGGCCTGCGCCGAGACCTCGCCCACTGTGAAGACCGGCAGGTCCGCGAAGCGGGCCAGAACATTGGCGCCGTGCTCCGCGCCATTGGGGCTCGTCACCAGCAGCGCGTCGAACGCGCCTTCCGGGATCGGTTCGTCCTCGACCGGCACGATCTCGAACAGCGGGATCTGTACCACCTCCAGGCCGAGCGCGCGGGCGCGTTCGGCCGAGCGATCATTGCCCGGCTGTGGTCGCAACAGGACGAGCTGGCGGCTCATGCCGTGTAGAGGGCGCGCAGGGCGGGGCTTGCGCGCTCCAGCAGGCGCCTGCCGAGCCATGTGGCGCCCGCAAGGTCTCCCGCCACCAGCACGGTGGCCTCGCTCACCTGTTCGCTGCCGTCCTCGCTGAGGATCTGCGCGCGCACATGGATGTCGGCGCTGACCGGACGGGCGAGCGCGGCGATCGGGCTGTGGCAGGATCCGCCGAGCGCCAGCAGCACGGCGCGCTCGGCGAGCACGCAGCGCTGGGTATCCACGTCCCCGATTGCTGCAAGCAATGCCTGCGTCCGCGCATCATCGGCCCGGCACTCGATGCCGACCGCGCCCTGCGCGACGGCGGGAAGCAACGTGTCGATCGGGATGGTCGCACCCGTGTCGGCCTGGCCGAGCCGGTCCAGTCCTGCGGCGGCGAGCAATGTCGCATCGATCTCTCCGGCTTCGACCTTCGCCAGTCGCGTCGCGACATTGCCGCGCAGCAGCGTGGTCCGCAGGTCGGGGCGCAGCGCCTTGAGCTGGGCGGCGCGGCGCGGGGAGCTGGTGCCGATCAGCGCGCCTTCGCGCAGGGCAGCGATCGACGGGGCGCCGATCAGCCGATCCTCGACGGCGGCGCGCGGCAGCATGGCGGCGATGCGGATCGTCTCGGGGCGGATCGTCTCGACATCCTTCATCGAGTGGACGGCGCAATCGATCTCACCCTCCAGCAGCGCGCGGTCGAGTTCCTTCGTCCAGAGCGCCTTGCCGCCGATTTCGGCCAAGGCGCGATCCTGAATGCGATCGCCGCTGGTGGTGACGGTGACGAGGCGGATCGCCTCGCGCGGCCAGCCATGGGCGGCCATCAGTGCCGCGATGGTGAGCTCCGCCTGGGCAAGCGCCAGCGGAGAGCCGCGCGAACCGAGGCGAAAGGGCGATGAAGCTGTGGGCATGGGGTCGTTCATGAGTGGAATGCCGATAGACCCTAAGCGCACACCTCTCTAGAGGAAAGCGCCATGCCCATCATCCTCGGTCTGGAATCGAGCTGTGACGAGACAGCGGCCGCCCTTGTGGCCGACGATCGCACCATTCTCGCGCATCGGCTGGCCGGCCAGGAAGCCGCGCACCGGCCCTATGGCGGCGTGGTGCCGGAGATTGCCGCGCGCGCGCATGTCGAGGCGCTGATTCCGCTGGTTCAGGCGGCGCTGGAGGATGCGAAGCTCCGCCTTGCCGATGTCGATGCGATCGCCGCCACGGCCGGGCCGGGCCTGATCGGCGGCGTGATGGTCGGCCTCGTGACCGGCAAGGCGCTGGCGCATGCCGTCGGCAAGCCGCTGATCGCGGTGAATCACCTTGAAGGCCACGCGCTGTCGCCGCGCCTCGCCGATCCGGATCTCGCCTTCCCCTATCTGCTGCTGCTCGTCTCCGGCGGCCATTGCCAGCTGCTCGAGGTGCGCGGCGTGGGCGACTATCGGCGCCTCGCCACCACGATCGACGATGCGGCCGGCGAGGCCTTCGACAAGACGGCGAAGCTGCTCGGCCTCGGCATTCCGGGCGGGCCGAAGGTCGAAGTGCTGGCGCGCGAGGGCAATCCCCGCGCCGTGCCGCTGCCGCGCCCGCTCGTGGGAACGTCCGAGCCGCATTTCTCCTTCGCCGGCCTCAAGAGCGCGGTCATGCGCGCCGTCGAGAGCGGGCAATGGCAGGACGCGGACATCGCCGCCAGTTTTCAGCAGGCGGTGGTCGACTGCCTTGTCGACCGGACCACGCGTGCGCTCGCCGTGGCGGACCGCCCGACCGCGCTGGTCGTCGCCGGCGGCGTCGCCGCCAATGGCGCCGTGCGCGCGGGGCTCGAGGATCTGGCTCGCCGCCATGACCTCCCCTTCGTCGCGCCGCCGCTCTGGCTCTGCACGGATAATGCCGCGATGATCGGCTGGGCCGGCTGCGAGCGGTTCGGCGCGGGCCTCATCGATGATCTCGCCTTCCCGGCCCGGCCCCGCTGGCCGCTCGATCCGGAAGCCGAGGCCGTGCGCGGCGCGGGAGTGAAGGCATGAGCGCGGATCCGATCGGCGTGCTCGGCGGCGGCGCCTGGGGCACCGCGCTGGCGCAGGTGCTGGCGGGCGGCGGCCATGAAGTGCTGCTCTGGGCACGCAATGGCGATGTCGTGCGTTCGATCAACGAGAACCATGCCAACCCCGCCTATCTGCCAGGGCAGAAATTGTCCCCCCTCATCCGCGCGACGCAGGATTCGGGCGACATGACCCAGGCGCAGGCGCTGCTCGTGGTGACGCCCGCGCAGCATATGCGCACCGTGCTCTCCAGTTTCAGCGCCGAGGGCCAGCCGCTCATCCTCTGCGCCAAGGGCATCGAGGCGACCTCGCACAAGCTCATGCACCATGTCGCGCGGGAGGCCATGCCGGGATCGCCGATCGCGGTGCTCTCGGGACCGACCTTCGCGCATGAAGTGGCGGCCGGGTTGCCCACCGCCGTCACGCTCGCGGCCGAGCAGGAAGCGCTCGCGCGGCTGCTGGCCGATGTCATCGCCCGCCCAACCTTCCGGCCCTATGTGTCGGACGACATTGCGGGCGCGGAAGTCGGCGGCGCGGTCAAGAATGTTCTCGCCATAGCTTGCGGCGTTGTTGACGGCGCCGGCCTAGGCCACAACGCCCGCGCAGCGCTCATCGCGCGTGGCTTTGCCGAGATGACGCGCTTCGGCCTGGCGCTTGGCGCACGGATCGAGACGCTGGCGGGCCTGTCGGGCCTCGGCGACCTCGTGCTCACCTGTTCCTCAACCAGCTCGCGCAACTTCACGCTCGGCAAGGGGCTGGGCGCGGGCCAGCAGGCGCAGGAACTGCTGGGCGACCGCCGCACTGTCGCGGAAGGCGCATTCACCGCGCCGGTCCTGCTGGAAGCCGCCGCGGCGCTTGGCATCGACATGCCTGTCACGGCGGCGGTGTGCGCGCTGCTCGACGGAGAGCAGCGCGTGGGCGATGTCATCGGTGCGTTGCTCGCCCGTCCGCTGCGCGCCGAATAAGGAGCGAGAAACTTTGCAGCCGACAACAGTTGCGCCTATTGAAGCACTGCGCGCGCCAACGAGCGCCGCGGGGGAGCGCCTTGCATGATGAGTGCGTCGGGGCAGTCCGGGCAGACCGAGCGCGACGATGTCGCCGCTCTCGCTCGCGGCGGCCGCGCCAATGTGTTTGGCTTCGTGCTGCGGCTCGCCGCGCGCATCCCGTTCCTGTTCATTGCCGGCCGCCTCTACGGGGCCTCCGTGCTGGGCCGCTTCGCCTATGCGGTGCTGGTGGTCGAGTTCGCGGCGCAGCTCGCCACGATGGGCCTGAAACGCGGCCTGGCGGACCAGCTCGCGCGCGATCCGCGCGATCCCTCGCATGTCGTGGCGGACGCGCTCATGCTCTGCTTCGTCAGCAGCTGCGCCATGGCCAGCGTCCTGTTCCTCATGCCCGAGGCGATGTTCCCGAATAGCGGATTGAATGGCCTCGACCGGCTGTTGCCGCTCATCATCATCGCCATCGCGCTCACGGATATCGCGCTGGCAGCCTGCGCCTATCAGTTCAACATCGCCGCGACGGTCCATGCCCGCTCGATCATCGAGCCCTGGACGATCAGCATCGCGGCGCTCGCCTTCTATTTCTATTCCAAGCGCGACGGCCTCATCCTTGCCTATGTCTGCGCGATGCTGGCGGCCATGCTGGCGTCCTTCTGGCCCCTGCTGCGGCATTATGGCCTGCCCAGGGGCTGGTCGCCCCATCCCCGACGGATCTGGCAGCTCGCAATGCGCAACCTGCCGCTGGCGGCGGCCGACGCGATTGAATGGGGGACGCGGCGCCTCGATCTTGCCATTCTCGGCCTGTTCGCGACGCCGTCCGTCGTCGGCATCTATTATGTCGCGCAGCAGGTCGCCTCGCTGCCGCAGAAGCTCAAGACCAGCTTCGAGCCGATCCTCGGCCCGGTCATCACGCGCAACCTCAAGCTCGGCAATCGCGGCGCGATCGCCAGTCAGGTGAGTCAGGTCGGCTTCTGGATCGTGGCGGCGCAGTTGGGTGTCGCGCTGGCGCTGGGCATTCCCGGTGAGGCCGTGATGGGCCTTGTCGGCCCGACGTTCGTCGGCGGCACCGGCGCGTTGGCCTGCCTGCTCGCGGCCGAGGTGCTCGCAACGCCTGCGGTGGTGAGCGAGGCGGCGCTGGTCTATCTGGCGCGCCTGCGCAACCTCAGCCTCTCGATCCTGACGATTGCGCTACAGGCGGGACTGACGCTCGCGCTCATCATGGCCGCGCGCAAACTGGCCCTGCCCGACATGTATATCGCCGCGATGCCGGCCGTCGCGCTCGCCATCGCGCTTACCTGCAGTTCGCTCGCCAAGTCCTGGCTGCTCAGCAGCCTGCTCGGCAGCCGCATCACCATCTGGCGCGCAAGCCTCGTCATCTGCGGGCTGGTGGTGGCGCTCGGCGGCATGAGCGTCACGCTGCTGCCGCGGCGCTACGAATGGGTCGAGCTGGTGATCGGCATTCCGGCCATGCTGGCCGTCTATTGCACGCTCGTCTGGCGCCTGTCGTTCCAGCACGACGACCGCTGCCTGTTCCGCAAGCGCAATCTCGTCGCCTCCGCCGAGCCGCTGGTCGAGACGCGCAGCGGCGCATAAAACGTGACCCGCCTCGGGCGCGAGACGGGTCATTATTCATCATTCGATTTCCCGGTTGATCGGCGTCCCAGGCCCTAATTCTTGGTCTTGGGCTCGGGCGCGATTGTGACCCTGATCTCCTCGCCATTCTGGCCGGGGAAGCCGGTGAACAGCGCGTCGATGAGATTCGGGATGAGGTAGCTGAGCTTGCTGCTGACCGACTGCGCCTTGGCGGTGCCCTCGAACAGGCGCGCGCCGCCAGTGTAGTTGATGCTCATGCGCAGCTGGCTCTGATAGACGATGTAGGTGTCGACGTCGTTATAACCCCCGCCCCACATAAACGGATCATACCAGCCCATCGCGTAGCGGCCGCGCCAGCCGTACCAGCCGCGATAATAGCCGGGGTAGAAGAAGGGATCGGAGTAGTAAGGCGAGGCGAAGCCCGAGTAGCGGACGCGCTGCGTGCCGTTATCGATGCCGTAATCGAGATTGACGACGAGCTGCGCCGCGGCGGGATCGGTCGCGCGCGTATAGCCCTGCGCGACCAGCCGCTGCGCCAGAAGTTCGGCATAATGCGCGAACTCGAGGCTGCCCGCGAGCTGGGGATCGCCCGGCTGGATCGTGAAGCTCTGGCCCTGCGCGGGCGGAAGCTGCTGGAAGCGCGCGACATCGGCCTTGAAGGACGTCGCGCAGCCCGAAAGGCCGCCTAGCGCCAGTGCGGCCGCAGCGACAAGCAAGAGAGACCTGGTTTTCATCGTTCTGTCCGTTCCGGGGCGCTGATCACCCTCATAGACGTAGTGAACCGTGCAATACCTTAGGTCAAATGAACTTGGGTTGAATGTCGTTCCGCCGAATCTATGGATCGAACAGCATCGTGCCGATCAGGATAAACCCGCCGGTGCGCACACATCGTTCCTTGCCGGACGTCAGCGCATGAGTCCCATGGCCTCGTAGGCGCCCCTAAGCGTCGGCGCAGCGGCCTCGGCCGCCTTGGCCGCGCCCTTGATCAGGATCGCGTCGAGCGCCGTCACATCATCCTTGAGCGCCACATAGCGCTCGCGGATCGGCCCGAGATGATGGACCAGCAGCTCCGCCAGTGCCGGCTTGAACGCACCGAAACCCTGGCCGCCGAACTTCTGACAGATCGCCGCGCGATCCTGCCCGGCGAAGGCGCCGTAGATGTCGATCAGGTTGGTCGCCTCGGCGCGGCCTTCCAGCTCGGCCGGATCGGCCGGGATCGGCTCGGGGTCGGTCTTGGCCTTGCGGATCTTCTGGACCAGCGTGTCGTCATCGTCCGTCAGGTTGATGCGGCTCATGTCCGAGGGATCGGACTTGGACATCTTGGCCGTGCCGTCGCGCAGGCTCATGATCCGCGCGGTTTCCTTGGGGATATAGGGCTCGGGCACGGTGAACAGCTCGACACCGAAATCGGCGTTGAACTTGATCGCGATGTCGCGGGTCAGCTCGAGATGCTGTTTCTGGTCCTCGCCGACGGGCACATGCGTCGCCTGATAGAGCAGCACGTCCGCAGCCTGCAGCACCGGATAGGTGAACAGGGCGATCGAGGCGCCTTCCTTGTTCTTGCCGGCCTTGTCCTTGAACTGCGTCATGCGGTTCAGCCAGCCCATGCGGGCCGTGCCGTTCAGCAGCCACTGCATCTCGGCATGGGCCGGCACGCGCGCCTGGTTGAACAGCACCGAGCGATCGGGATCGAGGCCGCAGGCGACGAGCGCGGCGGTCATCTCACGCACGTTGCGCAGGCGGTCCGCAGGCGCGAGATGCTCGCTGATCGAGTGCAGGTCGGCGAGGAAGAAGAAGCAGCGCGATTCGGTTTGTCCGTTTGCCGCGTCCGCGGCGGGCGTCATTTCCTCCTGCATGCGCACCCAGTTGCGAATCGCACCCAGATAATTGCCGAGATGGAGATTGCCGGTCGGCTGGATGCCGGAAAGCACGCGCATGAGTCTTGATCCTAACGACGACGGCGCAGCTGCGCCTTGAGTTCCGAGAGCCGATAAGCGCCAAGTCCGATCGACGCCAGCCCGTAAACCGCGGCGCCCCCGCCGCAGAGCAGCGCGAGCGCGAAGATGCGCTCCCAGAACGCCGCCGCCATGTGCGCGTCGAGCAACAGATTGCCGAGCCCCAGCGCGACGCCCATCACGAAGCTGGCGAGCAGGATACGCAGCGCCTTGAGGCGGAAGCGATCATCCAGCGTCAGGTGCCCGCTGCGGCGCAGGGCCAGATACAGCAGCACGACATTGACCCAGGCGGAGATGGCCGTGGAAGCAGCGATGCCCGCCGGACCGAGCGGCCAGATGAGCAGAAGATTGCCGACCAGGTTGACCAGCATCGCGATGAAGGCGATGCGCACCGGCGTCCGCGTGTCCGAGCGGGCATAGAAGCCCGGCGTCAGCACCTTGATGAGTACATAGGCGGGCACGCCGGGCGCGAACGCGGCGAGCGTAGCCGCGCAGCCGAAGGTGTCCTCCGCCGTGAAGGCGCCGTGCTGGAAGACGCCGCGTATGATCGGCGTCGCCGAGACGAGCAGGGCGACGGCGGCGGGCAGGGCGAGGAACAGCGCCAGCTCCAGCGCGCGGTTCTGCGTATCATTGGCCGCCTTGTCGTCGCCCGAGCCGATCTGGCGCGAAAGCAGGGGCAGGATCGCCGTGCCGACGCCGATGCCGATGAGGCCGAGCGGCAGCTGGTTGAGACGATCGGCATAATAGATCCACGAAACCGAGCCTTGCGGCAGGAAACGCGCGGCGAGCGAGGTGGAGATCAGCAGATTGAACTGGATGGCGCCCTGACCGATCGCGGCCGGGCCGATGACCGCGAGCATCGCCTTCACCTGCGGCGAGAGGCGCGGCGCGGTGAGGCGCAGCACGACGCCGATCCGCCGGCACGACCAGATCAGCCAGAGCAACTGGAACAGGCCGGAGACGGTGACGGCGATGGCCTGCGTCGTCGCGGTCTCGATCTGCGTATCGCCGCGGAAGAAGAGGATCGCGACGATCATGCAGATGTTGAGCAGGGTCGGCGCGGCGGCGTTCACCCAGAAGCGATTGAAGCTGTTGAGTATCCCGCCGAGCAGCGAGGTCAGCGAGACCAGCCCGAGATAGGGGAAGGTGATGATGGTGAGATGCCGCGCCAGCGCGAACTTGGCGGGGCCGCCGTCCGGGAAGCCGCCGGTCATCGCCCAGACCACAGGGCCGGCTGCGAGCATCATGACGATGGTGAGCACGACCAGCACGGGGAACAGCACGGACAGCACCTGCCCGGCGAAGGCGATAGCGGCGGCGCGGCCGGCCTCCGCATCCTCGGCGCCTTCCCTCGCCATGATGCGGTTGAACATCGGCACGAAGGCGGCCGAAAAAGCGCCCTCGGCGAAGAGCGCGCGAAACAGGTTGGGCAGGCGCCAGGCGATCAGGAACGCGTCCGACGCGAAGCCGGCGCCGACATAGCGGGCCATCAGCATGTCGCGCACCATGCCGAGCACGCGGCTGACCAGCGTCAGCGAACCGATCGTGCCGGTCGAGCGAAGCAGGCTCATTCAGCCGACATCATGATGAGGATTTCCAACTCCCGTTCGTGCTGGGCCTGCCGAAAGGCTGCGCTGTCCTTCTGGAGAAAGAGCAGGCCTTCGACAAGCGCGGCTCGAACGGGCTTTGGTTCAGGAAACGGATGGCGATCGGGCGGCGTCCGGATGCGGACGCCGTGATCCTCAGGCGTTGCCGGCTGGCGCGGCCTGCGCGGCGGCGTCGATCTGCGCCTGCTGCTGCTGGTAAAGCGCGCCGAAGTCGATCGGATCGAGCAGCAGCGGCTGGAAACCGCCGTCCTGCACGGCATCAGCCAGGATGCGGCGGGCGAACGGGAAGAGCAAGCGGGGCGCTTCGGCATAGAGGAAACCGCGCATCTGGTCTTCCGGCACGTTGCGGATGCCGAACAGGCCGGCGAAGACCAGCTCGACCGCGAAGGCCGTGCCCTGATCGCTGGCGGCGGAGGCGGTGACCTTGAGGCCCACTTCGAACACGTCATCGGCAATCTGGTTGTTGCTGATGTTGAAATTGATGTCGATCTGCGGCTGCTCGGTCCACTGATAGACGGCCGGGCTGTTCGGATTCTCGAAGGACAGGTCCTTCACATATTGCGCGATGAGGCCGATCTGCGGCTGGTTGTCGGCGCCATTTGCGGTCGTATCGGTCATATTCTTCCTGTCCTTCAGGCTGTCACCACCAGGCCGTCGACCTTTCGTCGCGGCGCGGGGCTTGAAAAGCGCGGGACGGCGGTATGCCCGGGCTTTGCCCGTTCCTCGTCCCTGGGCGCGCCGCTTAGCAGGCGGGCGATGGCAGGGCAATGACTTGCGGGCGCGCACGGCGCCTTCGGCCGGTCCCGGGCCGGCACGGTCACGCAGCCTGCGCGGGCAGAATAATTCGTGCTTTTTTTGCTCTTGCTGCGTAGCGTGGAGCGCAGTTCAAGCGTTGCAGGTTTGAATATTCGGCCAAACGCGCTTATGTCTAGCGGGTTCGGCTTGTTTGAAGGATGTTGCACACGTGACCGTCATTGTCGTCCTGGCCATGATCTTCGCTCTGCTGGCGCTGCGGCTCTTTGCCGTGCTTGGCCGCCGCACGGGGCATGAGCAACAGCGGCAACTGCCGACCCCGGTCGACGATCGGCCCGTCACCCGCCAGCCGGCCGGCGTTCCCGCGGACAACCGCACGGCAGGACAGCGCGCCGCCGAGAGCGCCGTGCTGGTGCCGGCGCAGGCGGGCCTGCGCGCGCTGATCGCCGCGGACCGCACCTTCGACGTCGGCCAGTTTCTGGGAGGCGCACGGGCGGCCTACGGCCTCATCCTCGAGGCGTTCTGGAAGGGTGATCGCGAGACGCTGAAGCGCTATTGCGAGCAGGACGTCCATGAAGCCTTCGACAGCGCGATCGCGGAGCGCGAGGCTGCCGGCCACACGCTCGACAACAAGCTGGTCCGCATCGACAACGCCAATATCGTCGACGCCCGCGTCGAGAACGGCTTGGCCTATGTGGCGGTCAATTTTGAGGCGGATGTCTCTGCGGTGACGCGCGACCAGGACGGCAAGGTGGTTGCCGGATCGCTGGACGATGCGATCGCGACCGTCGAGACCTGGACCTTCAGCCGCGATCTGCGCAGCCGCGATCCCAACTGGCATCTGGCGGAGACGGACGAAGGCTGACCGGGTCGGGACGCGCCGCCGTGCCGATATCACGCCAAACTCCCGTGAAATGGCTGGTCACGCTCGCCGGGGCGCTCGCGCTCGCGGCGTGCAGCCATGTGGTTCCGCCGGCAACGCCCGGCACGTCCGCTCCTGATCGCGCGGCGCGGCCGCAGCCGGCGACGCCCCGACCGCCGCTGCCGGCCCCGACGCCCAGCCCCACCCCCTCGCCCACGCCGGGCGCGACACCCGCGCCGACCGGTCCCGGCCCGGCGGTCGCGGCAGGCCTGGCCCTCGGACCCGATCTCGACACGCTGCTGCCGACCAGCGGCGAGCGCACGGCGCTGGCCCTGCGCGCCTTCCGCCTCTCCTGCCCCTCGCTCTTGCGCCGGCGCGACCAGAGCGGCCTCACCAGCGGCACGGACTGGCAGACGGCGTGTAGTGCTGCGGCCAGCTGGAGCGAATCCAATGCCCGCGAGTTCTTCCGCCGCAATTTCGAGGCGGTGCAGGTGGGTGACGGCAAGGCCTTCGCCACAGGCTATTACGAGCCCGAGATCGCCGGTTGCCGCACGCGCGCGGCTGGATGCGAAACGCCACTCTACAAGCGGCCCGTCAATCTCATCGAGGTCGATCTGGGCCTGTTTAGCGACTCGCTGAAGGGCCGCCGGATTCGCGGCAAGGTGCAGGGCAGCAACCTCGTCCAGTATGACGATCGCGCCGCGATCACCGCCGGTTCGCTCGACGGGCAGGGGCTGGAGCTGGCCTATGCCAATGACCCGGTCGAGCTGTTCTTCCTAGAAGTTCAGGGCAGCGGGCGGCTGCGCCTGCCGGATGGCGGCGTGATGCGCGTCGGCTATGACGGGCAGAACGGACGCGACTATACCGGCATCGGCAAGCTGATGAAGGATCGCGGCCTGATCCAGGCCGGCTCGATGCAGGACATCATGGGCTATCTGCGCGCCAACCCGGCCGAGGGCGTGGCGATCATGAACGAGAACAAGAGCTACGTGTTCTTCCGCGAGCTGACCGGCGCCGGACCGATCGGCGCGCTCGGCATCGCCGTGACGCAGGAAGCGACCGTGGCGGCGGACCCGACCTTCGTGCCGCTGGGCGCGCCGGTGCTGCTCTCGCTGGACCGCGCCGAGCCGAATGGCGTGTGGGTCGCGCAGGATACGGGTGGCGCGATCAAGGGATCAAACCGCTTCGATACCTTCTGGGGCGCCGGCGATCGGGCGCGGGCGCTGGCTGGGGGCATGTCCGCCCGTGGCAGCGCGCTCATCCTGCTGCCGATCGGCACCTATGCCCGCCTGACGGCCCAGCAAAATGCCCCCGCGCCTCCTCTCCCCTGAGGAGCGCACGCTCTGGCAGGCGCTCGCACGCACCGTGAAGCCGCTGCGCCGCCCCCGGCCAAAGCCGGCGCCGGATGCCGAGGCCGTGCCGACGGCCGACGGAGCCCCGCCCAAGCCGAAGATCAAGGGACGCGTGCCGCCGGAGCGCGCGCCGGTGCCGACCGCGCCGGTGCGACCGGCGCCCGTGCCGGTGCTGGACGGGAGTTGGGAGAAGCGGATCCGCTCCGGGCAGCTCACGCCGGACATCAGCGTCGACCTGCATGGCCTCAATCTGGCGGCCGCGCACGTGAGACTGGAGCGACTGCTGGGCGACGCCGGCGCGCATGGCTGGCGCGTGCTGCTGGTGGTGACGGGCAAGCCGCGCGCGGCGCCGCTGCCGGGCGAGGACCGCAAGCGCGGGGCAATCCGCGCGGAGATCGGCGACTGGCTGGCGCGCAGCCCCCACGCCCACAAGATCGCCAGCGTGCGCCAGGCCCATCCCCGCCATGGCGGGGCTGGCGCGCTCTACATCATCCTGCGGCGGACCTGATCAGGCCGCCTTGATCGCCGGCGTGAACAGCCAGGCTTCCGCCTCGACCATGTCCGTGAAATAGCGCGCGTCCAGCTCGCCGCCGGCCCGCTCGGCCTGCAGCTTGTTAAGATGCGCGGGGACGACGGTCGCTGTCCGCTTCGCGAGGAGTGGCATACAGCGCGCGATGAGCGCACCGAACTGCTCCGAAATGTCCTTGGCCTGCACCGCGAACTCGCGCCCGTCCACGAGCGCGATCTCCAGACCACCCGTCTTCTTCATGTGGTGGAGAGCCGCCGTGTATTGGGCCGAGAATTGATCGAAGGTGCGCTGATCCCAGTAGCCGCGCATCACGATGTGCAGCAGGCGCCGGCGATCGTCCGTAGTGACGGAATAAGCTTCCATAACGCTGCCCTCATTCCAGAAATTATGTTCTATCGAATCGGCGCAGCCTAGGCCCAAAGGGTTAAGGATCGGTTTAGACGGCCGCGAGGATACGGCCATAGATACGGGTCAGCTGCTCGAGATCGGGGATCGCCACGGCCTCGTCCAGCTTGTGCATGGTGGCATTGACCAGACCGAACTCGACCACCGGGCAGAGCGCCGAGAGGAAGCGCGCGTCGGACGTGCCGCCGCTGGTCGAAAGTTCCGGTGTCAGCCCGGTTTCTGCCGCGATCGCATTGCTGATCAGCGTCGAGAAATCACCCGGCGGCGTGAGGAACGCCTCACCGCTGATCTTCGCCTCCAGCGTGCCGCCGTCCGCCTCGACAATGGCGCGGATGCGCTCCGACAGTGACGCGCCCGTATGCAGATCGTTGAAACGGATCGAGAGCCGCGCGGTCGCCTTGCCGGGGATGACGTTGGTCGCGGGATTGCCGACCATCAGGTCCGTGATCTCGATGTTGCTCGGCTGGAACCAGTCGGTGCCCTGATCGAGCTCGATTGCTTCGATGGCGGCGAGGATGCGGACCAGCGGCGAGATCGGGTTATTGGCCAGGTGCGGATAGGCGACATGACCCTGCACGCCGGGCACCGTAATCCACATGTTGACTGAGCCACGTCGGCCGATCTTCACCATGTCGCCAAGCCGGTTGACCGAGGTCGGTTCTCCCACGAGGCAAAGATCGGGCCTTACGCCGCGCTCTGCCATGTGGCGCATCAGCGCACGCGTGCCATGGACGGCATCGCCTTCCTCGTCCCCGGTGATCAGCAGGCTGACGGTACCCGGCTGCTCCCCGCCCCGCGCCAGCGCGCTCACGAAGGCGGCGATCGATCCCTTCATATCGACCGCGCCGCGCCCATAGAGCAGTTCACCACGCCGCTCCGGCGTGAAGGCGTCGCTTGCCCAGCCGTCGCCCGGCGGCACCACATCGAGATGGCCGGCAAAGGCGAAATGCCGCCCCTCACCGGTGCGGCGCACCGCCAACAGATTCTCGACCGGCCCCTCGGGCGCCGCGCCGTCCAGGAAGCGCTCGACCGTGAAGCCGAGCGGCACGAGCATCGCCTCCAGGCAATCGAACACTGCGCCGGTTGCGGGCGTGATCGACGGGCAGGCGATCAACGCCTCGGCGAGCGCGACGGGGTCGATCAGCGAGGCCATGTCGACGGTCTCAGCCATGGAAGCGGCCTTCAAGGGTCGCGAAAGCGACAAACTCTACCAGGCGATGCCAATTTTTCGGCAGTGTCGGAGCCGTCATGCGGAAGGGGTCGGGTCGGTGCATGGCGATCGCCTACCATGGGGCAAGGCCGGTAGAACAGCCCCAATAGCGCCCGGTTTGCGGCGCTTGCCCATTGACGATCGGTCACGCGGGGCGTGACAATGCCTGCGGGAGGACAACATGCCCAAGATCGACGTCGACGCCATCGAACAACTCAATTCGACCGGATATCCCTCGCCCTTCGACGAGCCGGTGGCCGGGCGCTGGCAGCGACGCCTCGGCGCGCGCCTCGGCCTCACAGCCCTCGGCGCCAGCCATGTCGTGCTGAAGCCCGGCGCCTGGTCAGCCCAGCGTCACTGGCATGCAGGGGAGGACGAGTTCCTCGTCATGCTGTCGGGCGAAGCGGTGCTGATCGAGGATGGCGGCGAGACGATCCTGCGGCCCGGCGATTTCGCCGTGTGGCCGATGGGCGTGCGCAACGGGCATCATCTGGTCAATCGTACCGAGGAGGACTGCGCCTTTCTCTGCGTCAGCGCGGGCGACCGGGAGGCCGGCGGCGCCTATTCGGACATCGACATGATCTTCACCGCCGAGGGCTACAAGCACAAGGACGGGACGCCCTATCCCACGCGCCGGCTGAAATAGGAGGCGAAGCGCGGATACGAAAACGCCCCGGCTGATCGGGCCGAGGCGTTCGTGATCCGGTTGGGCAAGCGATCAGCCGAAGCTGACGGCCGTCTTGCGGCGGCGCATCTGCGCGCCAACCAGAGCTAGGCCACCGATCATCATCGCCCAGGTGGCGGGCTCCGGAATCGAGCCCTGCGACTTGGGCGGAGTCGGCACGGGCTCGGTCGAATAGAGGACCGCGGTCGAGAAACCGCCCGGGTTGTTGGCCTTCACGATAATCGAGGCCACGGCCGAGGCGATATCCAGCTCATAGATCGCGCTGCGGTTGCCGCCCCAGTGGATGCCCAGATAGGTGGTACCAAAGAGCTCCGGCGAGATCGCAAAGCTGACCATGCCGTTCTCAAGGGTCGAATCCTTGTAGCCGCTGCCGGCGGCGAAAATCGTGGCATAGTCGAACGGATCAGCCACGAGGTCCGCGCCCAATGCAGAGAGACCCGCGTTCTGCGTGCCCTGATCGGCACCCGAGTTGCTGAGGATGTTGCCGTTGTAATAGCCGACGCACGCGATAGCGAACTGCACGTCCGCAATCTGGCAGGTCGACGGGCTGGGAACCGGCAGAGGTGCCGGCGGCTTGGCCATCGCAGGGACGCTAAGGCCCGCGAGCGCCAGAGCGCCCCACGCAATCAACTTGTTCATGAACGCAAACTCCCAAATACGGATCGCCCTCAGACTCCCCGAATCCGTGCGATTGATCGCGCAATACCCTTGACGAAGAGTGGAGTTAAAACTCGTTTACCATCAATTACAGTTACTTGTGGCCGAGCTGCCGCACTCGCAGGGTCATGACGCTACGGATTCCGCGAAAGACAGAAGCCTGCGATCCGAGGGTCAATCCGCCGGTTCGAAGTGCGGAATGATCCACGCCTCTGCCTCGGCCCCGGCAGTCCACTCCCGCATGAACGGATGGGCGAGCACGGCGTCCATATAGCCGCGAATCGAAGGGGGCACGGAAATCGAGTAAGTGACGAAGCGCGTCACCACCGGGGCGAACATGATGTCCGCCGCGCCGAACGCGCCGAACAGATAGTCGCCCCCGGCGCCGAAGCGGGCACGGGCTTGTTCCCAGAGGTGGACGATGCGCGCGACGTTCGCCGCCACGTCGTCGCTGAGTTCGCGAGGCGGCAGGACGTGGCGCATGTTCATGCCGCATTGCTGGCGAAGCGGCTGGTAGCCGGAATGCATCTCGGCCGACATGGAGCGGGCAAGCGCGAGGGCCGCCTTGTCGGTCGGCCAGAAGCGGTCGCCGCCCGAGAGCGCGTCGAGATAATCGATGATGGCGAGGCTGTCCCACACCGCGATGTCGCCGTCCCAGAGCGTCGGCACCTTGCCGAGCGACGGCGCCAGATCGGGCTGCGCCTTCCGCTGGGGCCAGGCATCGTCGTAGAGCGGCGCGACCACTTCCTCGAACGGCAGGCTGGACTGCTTCGCCGCCAGCCAGCCGCGCAGGGACCAGCTCGAATAGACCTTGTTGCCGATGATGAGCTTGAGCATGGCGCGCCTCCTGCGGGGATGGGTGAGGCGTCGGTAGCCTAACCATCCCCACCCGTCACCCCCCGCTTCCGTGCGAAGCCTGGGCGCCGAACCACGGACAAAATAGCGGGACCCCGGATCAAGTCCGGGGTGACGGCGGCTTTAGAAGTCGGCTTAGGTCCGTCAGGTCAGCGCATCGATCACCGCCGCGCGCAGTTCCGGCAGGCCCATGCCCTTCTCGCTCGATGTCGCGATGATATCCGGATGGGCGGCGGGACGCTTGCGGATCGCGGCGGCGGTGCGCTCGGTGACGGCGGCAAGCTCGGAGGCTTTCACCTTGTCCGTCTTGGTCAGAATGACGCGATAGCTGACCGCCGCCTGATCGAGCATGTCGAACAGGGTCTCGTCGACATCCTTGATGCCGTGGCGGCTGTCGATCAGCACATGGGTGCGCTTGAGCACGGGGCGGCCGCGCAGATAATCGTTGATGAGAAACCGCCACTGCTTGACCATGTCCTTGGGCGCCTTGGCATAGCCATAGCCGGGCATGTCGACGAGCCGGAAGAGCGGCGGCGTCATCACGCCGCCCTGCAGTTCGGTCACGCCGACGTCGAAGAAATTGAGCTCCTGCGTGCGGCCCGGCGTGTTGGACGTGCGGGCGAGGCCGTTGCGGTTGGTCAGGGCGTTGATGAGCGACGATTTGCCCACGTTGGAGCGGCCGGCGAAGGCGATCTCCGGCGCGATCGCATCCGGCAGAAAGCTGAGGTTCGGCGCTGATTTGAGGAACGCGATCGGTCCGGCGAAGATGCGGCGGGCCTCCTCGATGCGGGCTGCTTGGTTGACATCATCCATTTCAAATCTCCGTTCGCTTCGAGCGAAGTCGAGAAGCGACCGGCGCGGCCCTCGCGTGTCTCGACTTCGCGCGACACGAACGGAGGGAGCGCCCGCCCTACTTCGCCGCCGCCGGCTGGCTCAGCACCGGATGCTGCCGGTACAGCCACCATTGCTGGGCGATGGTGAGGATATTCGACGTGCACCAATAGATCAGCAGGCCGGCCGCGAACGGCGCCATCACGAACATCATCATCCAGGGCATGATCGCGAAGATCTGCTTCTGCATGTCGTCCATCGGCGCCGGGTTCAGCTTGAACTGCAGCCACATGGTGATGCCGAGGATGACCGCCAGCAGGCCGATGCCGAGGAAACTGGGCGGCGTGAACGGCAGCAGGCCGAACAGGTTGAGGATGTGCAGCGGATCGGGTGCGGACAGATCCTTGATCCACAAATAGAAGGGCTGGTGACGCATCTCGATCGTCAGCATCAGCACTTTGTAGAGCGCGAAGAAGATCGGGATCTGCAGGAAGATGGGCAGGCAGCCGGCGAGCGGATTGACCTTCTCGCTGCGGTAGAGCTCCATGATCTCCTGTTGCTGCTTGGGCTTGTCGTCCTTGTAGCGCTCCTGGATCGCCTTCATCTTCGGCTGGATCGCGCGCATCGCCGCCATGGAGGCGAACTGGCGCTGGGCGACCGGGAACATGAGGCCGCGCACGATGAAGGTGAGGCAGATGATCGCCACGCCGAAATTGCCGATCATGCGGAACAGCCAGTCGAGCAGATAGAAGATCGGCTTCTCGAACCAGCGGAACCAGCCCCAATCGATCGCGCGATCGAACAGGGCGACGCCCTCCTGGTCCGTATAGCGCTCCAGTACGGTGGTTTCCTTGGCGCCGACGAAGAGGCGGCTGGTGGTCGTGGCGGACTTGCCGGGGGCGAGGACCACCGGCGCATAGGTAATGTCGGCCTGGTAGCGCTGGTCGGCGCCGCGGAACTGGGCCTCGACGGGCAGGTTCTGCGCGGGAATCAGCGAGCTGTGCCAGTAGAGGTCGGTGAAGCCAATCCAGCCGCCGGTCGTCGAGAAGCGCTTGCTGCCTTCTTCGTCCAGCGTCTTGAAATTGATGCCGTAATCAGCCGAATTGTTGAACACGCCGATCGGGCCGGTGTGGATCGTCCAGGTCGACGGGGTCTTGGAGACGCCGAGATGGGACAGCAGGCCATAGGGCCGCACGACGATCTGGTTGCCGCCGACATTCTCGACCGTCTGCGCGACCGTCAGCATGTAATCCTGATCGATCGAAAGGCGGATGATGAAGCGCTGACCCGCGCCATTGTCCCAGCGGAGCGTGACAGGGCTGGCGGGCGTCAGGGCCGGCTTGTCGGCCGTCCACATGCTGTTCGCGTCGGGCAGCTTGATGCCCTCGCCGGACCAGGAGAAGCTCGCGAAATAGGCGTCCTTCGTGCCGCTCGGGCTGAACAGGCGGACGGGGGGCGAATCCTTGGCGATGGTTTCCTTGTGGGTCGGCAGCAAGATGTCGTCGATGCGCGCGCCCTTGAGGTTGATCGAGCCCTTGAGCTTGGGCGTGTCGATGGCAAGGCGCGGCGTCTCGCGCAGGACTTGCGTGCGGTCGCGATTGGCCTGCGGGCCATCGGCAGCCGGCGCGGCCGAGGGCTGGGGCAGCGGCGTCGCCTTGCCGGCCTCGACCTTGGTCACGGGTGGATTGGCCGTCGGGAAGAAACGATTGGCGATCATCGGCCAGCCGAACAGAATCGCGATGCTCAGCACGACGGCGAGGATGATGTTGCGCTTGTCGGTCACGTGTTTGTTGCTTCCCGTCTCGTCTTGTCTATCAGGCGCTTAAGGCACCGGATCATAGCCGGAGCCGCCCCAAGGGTGGCAGCGCAATAGCCGCTTCGCCGCGAGCCAGCCACCCTTTATCGCGCCATGTTTCGCGAGTGCCTGAATCGCATATTCCGAGCAGCTTGGGGCATAGCGGCAGGTCGGCGGCAGGATGCGGCTGGGGCCGATTTGCCAGAAACGGGCGACGAGGATGAGCAGCCGGGCGATCATCGGCCCGAGGGCCTACGCGGCGTGCTGGTCTCGCCGGCGGCATGCTTGGCAGCGAGGCGACGCAGCGCCTTGTCCAGCTCCTCCGCGAGCAGCGCGTAGTCCCGCTCGATGCCGCCCTCGCGGCCGATCAGCACATGATCCGCCCCGGCAATGCCGCGCTCGGGCAGAGCCGCCGCCGCAAGCGCACGAAAGCGCCGCTTCATCCGGTTGCGGATGACGGCGCCGCCGATCTTCTTGGTGACGGTAATGCCGAGGCGAGGCGACGGATCGCCGTCCCCCCGATCGCGCACCAGCAGCACGAAGCCGGGCATGGGCGCGCGAAGGCCGCGATTGGCGGCCAGGAAGTCGGCGCGGTGGGTCATGCGACCCACGGCGCGCCGAACAGCCGGGATCAGGCCGTCAGCTTCTTGCGGCCGCGAGCGCGACGGGCGTTCAGCAGCTTGCGGCCGCCCACCGTCGCCATGCGCGCGCGAAAGCCGTGCCGGCGCTTGCGAACCAGGTTGCTCGGCTGAAAGGTGCGCTTCATCGTTCATTCCTCAAAAATCGAATCGGTCTGCAGAATCGACAAAAAGGGCCGCCTAAGCAGGGCGGCCGTTCGTCCGAAGCGGCGCCGATAGGCAAAGCGGGCGGATTTGTCAATCTGCGAGACGGCGGAAAGGCTCAGCTTTCGTCCTCGAAATTGCGCACCGCACCTTGCCGCCGCAGCGAGCCGCCGTCCAGCACGACGTAACTCGGCAGGCCGAGCGACTTCCAGAGATCGAACCCCTCGGCCGAATCGCGCGCGCCGGCAAGCAGGCTGATGACGGTCCCGTGGGTGACGATCGCGACCGTGCCGGTGCGGCTTTCGGCGAGGATGGCGCGGATCGCAGCCTCGAAGCGGGTGTGGGCGGCGGTCGCCGTCTCTGCACCCACGACCAGCGCGTCCGGCGTCGCGAAGAAGCGCTGCATGCGCGCCTCCAGATCTTCCTGGCTGAGGAAGCCGATGCCGCTGCGGTCATTCTCGTGCAGGCCCGCGCGCGGCTGCACGGCAAGCCCCAGCGACAGGCCGACAAGAGCGGCGGTCTCCAACGCCTTGGGTTCGAGGCTGGCATAGAGATGCGCGACGCCCTCCCGCTTCAGCGCCCTCGCCAGCCAGCCGCAGCTCGCCTGGCCATCCTCGGACAGCACCCAGCGATGCGCGACGACCGCGGGGTCGATCTGCGGCGGGCAATGCTTGATGAGGATCAGCTTGCGCATCCGACCAGAATGACAGCCGCGCACGGCTTTCTCAATGTCGCGCGATTACCCAGACGGTCCCGTTTTCGGGCGCGATCGGCTATGGTGCGCGCGGAATCTTCGTCTTTCTCGAAGGAGTGTCCCATGCTGCCATTCAACCTTGATCGCCGCGATCTCCTGCTGGGCGGCGGCGCCCTTGCCGCACTGTCCTTCACCGGGGTTGTCGAAGCGCAAACACCCGCCCCCTTCGCTCCCCAGCCGCAGCCCTCGCCGTTCGACCCCAAGTCGGTCGGCTGGCTGTCCGAGAAGCTGATCGTCAGCCACCACGACAATAATTATGCGGGCGCCGTGAAGCGCATCGCGGCGATCCGGGGCGAGCTGACCAAGCTCGACGTGGCGAGCGCGCCGGGCTTCGTGCTCAGCGGCCTCAAGCGCGAAGAACTGATCGCCTGGAACTCGATGATCCTGCACGAGCTCTATTTTGCGGGCCTCAGCGGCAGCGGCGCGGTGGCGCCCGCGCTCGGCAAGGCGATCGAGCGCGACTTCGGCAGCATGGACAAATGGGCCGCAGAGTTCTCTGCCATGGGCAAGGCGCTCGGCGGCGGATCGGGCTGGGTGCTGCTCAGCTGGAGTGCGCATGACGGCAGGCTCGTCAATCAATGGGCGGCCGATCACACGATGACGCTGGCCAGCGCCACGCCAATCCTCGCGCTCGACATGTACGAGCATGCCTATCAGATGGACTTCGGCGCTGCGGCTGCGCGCTATGTCGATGGCTTCATGAAAGGCATGAGCTGGGCAAACGCCAACCGGCTGTTTGCAAAGGTGGGGTAGGAGCGCTCAATCCCAATCTCCGTTCGCCCTGAGTAGGGCTGAGCGAAGTCGAAGACCCGTATCGAAGGGGGCCGCACGATCCTCAGTCCTTCGATACGCCACTTCGACAGCTGCTTCTCAGGACGAACGGGTGGTGGAGATGAGTGAGACTTTACAGCCGCAGTCCGAACTTTGGCCCGACCCAGGTCATGGCGAGGTAGAGCGCGACGGTGAGAGCGCAGCCGAGCGCAAGCGCGATCCAGAACGACCAGCCGTGGCGCAACAGCTAGGGAATGAGTAGGAACATTGGCAGCGAGGGCAGCACATACCAGAAGGTCGCCTGCGCATGCAGCGCCATGTTCTCCGCGTCCGGCCGGCCATGCCACAGCCAGATCATGCCCAGCACCGAGACCAGCGGAAGCGAGGCGATGAGTGCGCCGAAGCCCGGATAGCGCTTCGCCGTTTCGGACGCGGCGACGATGAGCAGGGCCGAGATGACGGCCTTCAAGGCAAGCTGGAGCATGGGCCGGTTATGGCGTGGCGACCGCAATAGAAACAGTGGAAACGAAGCGGGAACATCGCTAGACCCGGCGGCATGATCGCACATCTCAAGGGCCTGCTCATATCCACCGGACTGGACAGCGCGGTCATCGACGTCGGTGGCGTCGGTTATCTGGTCGGCATGTCCAGCCGCAGCCTCTCCGCGCTGGGCGGGACGGGCGAGGCCGTGACGGTCCATACCGAGATGCTGGTCGGCGAGGAATTCATCCGCCTGGTCGGCTTTGCGAGCGAGACGGAGCGCGACTGGTTTCGCCTGTTGACCGGTGTGCAGGGCGTGGGCGCGCGCGTCGCGCTGGCGATCCTCTCGGCGCTCGATCCGGCCGAACTGCAGCGCTCCATCGCCGCGCAGGACAAGGCGATGGTCGCGCGCGCCAATGGCGTCGGCCCCAAGCTCGCCGAGCGCATCGTGCGCGAACTCAAGGATAAGGTCGGCGCGATCGCGACATCCGCCCTTACCATTGGCGGCGGTGTTCATCCCGTCGCGGGTGGCCCCCATGCCGATGCGATGGCGGCGCTCGCCTCGCTCGGCTTCAGACCGGGCGAAGCATCAGCCGCGGTCGGCGCGGCTGCGGAAGAACTGGGCGACGGCGCCAGCCTCGACGCGCTGGTGAGGCTGGCGTTACGGAAGGCCGCGAAGTGAGCGCCTTACTTCAGGCGACCCTGAATCTTGGCGATGGCGGGCTGGGCACAAGCCTCGTCCTTCTCGCCGCCCGGCGCGCCGGAAACGGCGATGGCGCCGATCTGCTCGCCGCTGGCCACAAGCGGCAACGCGCCCTGCCAAGGGTAAGGCATTTTGGGATCGGCCTTCACCTCGGCAGCGAGAGCGGCGTCGGTCTTCATGCGCTCGGCGATGGTACCGCTGGAGACCTTATACTTGATGACGATCGCCGTCTTGCTGGCGACGATGGCCTGCGTCCGCGCGCCGACGCCGTCGGCCGAGAGCAGCGCGACGGGAATACCCTCGCTGTCGCTCACCTGCACGGTGGTCTTGTAGCCATTGGCGAGGCAGGTCTTAATCGCGATCTGTGCAGCCTCGACCGCAAGATCGAGCGGGGGGCCCTTGGCGCGGGGCGGCGGCGCCGCCGGCTGGGCGAACGCCGGCACGGCCATGGCGGTCAGCAGCAGGGTCTTGGCGATGGTCGAAACGTGCATGGTCCGGCTCCTCTTCCCGTTGACGCTGCGTCACGCAGGGCTGTCGGCGCGAGGAGGTATCAAGCCGCATCGCCGCGCGCAATCATGAGACGGATGGAATGTTGGCCACATGCGGATATGAGGCAGGCATGAGTTCCTCGCCGCTCCTCACGCCCGATCGCCGGCCCGACGACGCCGACGCCGCGCTGCGCCCCAAGACGCTCGACGAGTTCGTCGGCCAGAAGGCGGCGCGCGAGAATTTGCGCGTGTTCATCAGCGCCGCCAAGGCGCGCGGCGAAGCTCTCGACCATGTGCTGTTCTTCGGCCCGCCAGGCCTCGGCAAGACGACGCTGGCGCAGATCGTCGCGCGCGAGATGGGCGTCGGCTTCCGCTCCACCTCCGGGCCGGTGATCGCGAAGGCGGGGGATCTTGCGGCCCTGCTCACCAATCTCGACGAGGGGGACGTACTCTTCGTCGACGAGATCCACCGTCTCAATCCGGCGGTGGAAGAGATTCTCTATCCGGCGATGGAGGACCGCGCGCTCGATATCATGATCGGCGAGGGCCCCTCGGCCCGCTCCGTGCGGATCGACCTGCCCCGCTTCACGCTGGTCGGCGCCACGACCCGCCAGGGCCTGTTGACGACGCCGCTGCGCGACCGCTTCGGCATTCCGGTGCGCTTGAACTTCTATACGGTCGACGAACTGGAACTGGTGATCGCCCGCGCCGCCCGGCTGCTCGCCCTGCCCATCGCCCCGGACGGCTGCGCCGAGATCGCGCGCCGCGCGCGCGGCACGCCGCGCATCGCCGGGCGGCTGCTGCGCCGCGTGCGCGACTTCGCTCATGCTGCCGGGCACGATATCGTCGATGCGCCGGCCGCCGATCATGCGCTGTCGCGGCTCGATGTCGATCATCTCGGCCTCGACACGATGGACCGGCGTTATCTGCGCATGATCGCCGACATCTACAAAGGCGGGCCGGTCGGTGTGGAGACGCTGGCCGCGGGCCTTTCCGAGGCGCGCGACACCATCGAGGACGTCATCGAGCCCTATCTGCTGCAGCTTGGCCTCATCGCGCGGACGGCGCGCGGGCGCATGCTCAATGCGCCGGGCTGGAAGCATCTCGGCCTCAATCCGCCGGAAGGCAGCCAGGATAGTTTGTTCGATTAAGCGGCCTTTTCGCCGGGCGGCGCAAATCACACGGATCGGCTCATCGCTCAAATCGCGCGACCCGGCTGCGGCGCCCGCCGAACCCATAGCGTAAGCCATTATTTACTCTCGCTAATTCGATGAAGCGAGAAGAGGGGTTCCCTCCGCGACTCGGCTGGACTAGGATTCCGGCCATGGCCAGCCAGAAGGAACTTCTGCCCGCCTCGGGTTTTTTCGAGGCCGGGGAACACCTGTTTCCGGTGCGGATCTATTATGAGGATACCGACCTGTCCGGCATCGTCTATCACGCCAATTATCTGCGCTACATGGAGCGGGCTCGCTCCGACATGCTGCGCGTGGCGGGCATCGACCAGCGCGACGCGCTCGAGACCGGGATCGGCCATTATGCCGTGGCCGAAATCGCCATCCGCTATCGCGCCCCGGCGAGGCTCGACGACGCGCTGACCGTGCACAGCCGCGTGCAGGAAGTGACCGCCGCGCGCTGCGTCCTCTCGCAATCCGTGCGACGGGGCGAGGCACATCTGGCGGACGCGGACGTGACCGTCGCGTTCGTCGACCCTTCCGGCCGTCCCCGCCGCCAGCCCGCCCATTGGGTGGATATCTTCCGCGCGCTCGCGCCCAGTCTGACCTGAACGGAGTCTTCCCTCGCTCATGACCCTGCCGCCTTTCCTCGCCGCCGCCATTCCGCCCGCGACGACATCCGGCCCGATCACGCTTTCACCCGTCACCCTCTTCCTGGAGGCGGACATCGTCGTGAAGATCGTCATGATCGGCCTGCTGCTCGCCAGCATCTGGACCTGGGGCATCATCGTCAGTTTCTCGGCGCGGCTCGGCCGGGCGCGCAAGCGCAGCGAGGAGTTCGAGCGCGCCTTCTGGCAAGCGCAGGACATGGACGCCTTCGTCAAGGAGCGCGGCAAGGAGGAAGCGCCGAGCGCCCAGGTGCTGCAGGCGGGCATCGCCGAATGGCGCCGCTCCACTGCCAAACGCGGCCTGAGCGCCGATGGTACGCGCGACCGGCTCGCCACCGCCATGGGATCGGCTGTCGCGGGCGCGATCGACAAGCTCTCCGACCGGCTGAACATCCTCGCCACGGTCGGATCGGTGGCGCCCTTCGTTGGCCTGTTCGGCACGGTCTGGGGTATCATGCGCAGCTTCACCGCCATTGCCGGCGAGCAGAACACCAGCCTCGCCGTCGTGGCGCCCGGCATTGCCGAGGCATTGTTCGCCACCGCCATCGGCCTGTTCGCGGCGATCCCCGCGGTCATCGCCTATAACCGCCTGAGTCATGGCGTGAACCGTCTCGAGGCGCGGATGCAGCGCTTCGCCGACGGGCTCTACACCACCTTCAGCCGCGAGCTCGAAGGCGCATGAGCATGGGCCTGCCCTCGAGCCGGCGCGGCAGCCGCCGTGCGCCGATGGCCGAGATCAACGTGACGCCGCTGGTCGACGTCATGCTGGTGCTCCTCATCATCTTCATGGTGACGGCGCCGCTGCTGGTGACCGGGGTGCCGATCGAGCTGCCCGAGACGCGCGCCAAGGCGCTCGACCAGGAGCAGAAGCCGACCGTGCTCTCGATCGACCCCGAGGGCGGCATCTTCATCAATGACGAAGCCGTGCCCGAGGAGCAGCTCGCCGACCGCATCGTGGCGCTGAAAGCCAAGCTCGGCCCAACCGAGCAGCTCTTCCTGCGCGCCGACACCAGCCTCAGCTATGGTCGGGTGATGCGCGTGATGGGTGAGCTGAACCGCGCCGGGCTGGATCGTGTGGCGCTGGTGACGACGGGCGCGAGCGAAGACGGATCGTCCAGCGAGCGTTCATCCGAGGCTCCATAGGCCAGCCATATGGATCGCACAGAACGCCTCGGATTGGGTATCTCGACGGCAGGCCACGTGCTGCTGTTCGGCGCGCTGTCGCTCGGCCTGCTGCGGACGAGCGTGGAGCTGCCGCCAAAGGCGCCGACCATCGAAGTGACCTTCGCAGATGCCGTCGCGCTGGAAAGCCGCGTGCCCAATCCGGTCGACAATCCCCCGGAAGCCGCCCAGGCGCCCGAGCTTGGCGAGATGCAGCCGGACGCCGCGCCGCCCGAGCCGGTGATGAGCAAGCCAATCGCCGAGCCCGAGCCGGCGCCTCCGGTCGCGACACCGCCCAAGCCGAAGCCCGCACCTGTGCCGCGCGCGAAGCCCGAGCCCAAGCCGACGCCGGCTCAGCCGCCCCGCGCCAAGCCGGAGCAGAAGCCAACGCCCAAGCCCGCGCAGCAGACGGCGGCGACGCCGCGCGCCAAACCGACGCCTAACGCCAAGCCGGCTCCGCAGCGTGCCTCGCGCCTCGGCAGCGACTTTCTGAAGGGGCTGGAATCCGACGCGCCGACGCCGCGCAAGCCGGCCGCCGTCGCCGGCTCCAACGCGCCGATGGGCGCGGTTGCGGCGCGCGCGCTCAACGCGGAGATCACCCGGCAGATCAAGCCCTACTGGCGCCCGCCCTCCGGCGCGGACGCCGAGCGGCTCGTGACCCTGCTGAGCGTCACGCTGGCGCGGGACGGCAGCGTCGGCCAGGTCGAGGTCATCGGGCAGGAAGGCATCACGCCGAGCAACCGCGCACAGGCCGAGCTCCATGCCGAGCGCGCCGTGCAGGCGGTGCGCCGCGCCTCGCCTTTCCAGAATCTCCCGCCAGAATATTATGAACAGTGGAAGTGGCTGCAGCCGCTCCGCATCTACGCGAGTCTCGGACAATGATGCACAGCCTTCACCACAAGCTGTTTCGCGGCGCCCTCGCCCTGCTTCCGCTGCTGGCGGCCATGCCCGCCTCGGCGCAGCTCAGCGTGGACGTGACCAACACGATCGACAGCAACCTGCGCATCGCGATCCCCGCCATGCCGACGCAGCAGGTGGTGGAGACGCCGGCCGGATCGACCGAACTGCTCGGCCAGAAGATCGCCGAGGTGATCGCCAACGACCTAAAGGGCAGCGGCCTGTTCGCGCCCGTCGGGCCGGATGGTTTGCCCCGCCCGAGCATGGCGGAAGTCACCGCGCCGGTGTTCGGCACCTGGAGCGAGCGCAATGCCGAAGCGCTGGTGCAGGGCTTCGTGCGCTCCTCGGGCGGCGACGCGCAGATCACCGTCGGCTGCTATCTCTACGACGTGGCGCTCAAGAGCGAGCTGACGCGGCAGGGCTATGTCGTCGCGCCGCGCGACTGGCGCCGGGCCGCGCACCGCTGCGCCGACCTCATCTATTCCCGCCTGACCGGCGAGAGCCCGTTCTTCGACAGCCGCATCGCCTATATCGCCGAGACCGGTCCCAAGGATGCGCGCGTGAAACGCCTCGCCATCATGGACTCGGACGGCGCCAACCATCGCTTCATCACCAACGGCCAGTCGCTGGCGCTGACGCCGCGCTGGTCGCCCGACTACAAGCAGATCGTCTATGTGAGCTATGTCGGGCGCACGGTCCGCATCTACACCTATGACGTGGACCAGGGCCGCCAGCGCGCGATCTTCGAGACGACCAACGCCACTTTCGCGCCGCGCTGGTCGCCGGACGGGCGGACCCTGCTCTTCTCCATGGCGAGCGGCGGCAACACCGACATCTACAAGATCCCGGCGACCGGCGGCCGCCCCATCCGGCTCACCAATACGCCCGGCATCAATGTCGGCGGCTCCTTCTCGCCGGACGGCACCAAGATCGTCTTCGAGAGCGACCGCTCGGGCGGCCAGCAGATCTACGTGATGAACGCCGACGGAGCCGACCAGCGCCGCATCAGCTTCGGCGGCGGCCGCTATGCCACGCCCGAATGGAGCCCGCGCGGCGACCTCATCGCCTTCACCAAGATTGCCGGCAACTTCCGCATCGGCGTGATGAACACCGGCGGCGGCGGCGAGCGGCTGCTCACCAACGGCTGGCAGGACGAGGCGCCGACCTGGTCGCCCAACGGCCGCGTGCTGCAGTTCTTCCGGACAAGCGAAGGCCGCGGTGGGCGCTCCTCGGTCTGGCAGGTGGACCTTACCGGCGTCAACGAGCGGCGCATCGGGACTCCTGTGGATGGTTCCGATCCCAGCTGGGGTCCATTGTTGCAGTGAGAGCAAAAGGGAACTCTCGTTAAGCTTGGGTGTTGACTCGTCGGTAAGCCGCCCCGAGCATGAGACGAACGGTTCGTCGCAAGACCCGTCACGAGATTTGAGCCAAAGACAAAAGGAGAAGCCCCCCATGCGAATGACTTCCGCCATATTGCTCATGTCCAGCGCCGCCCTCGCTCTGTCGGCCTGTTCGAAGAAGGCCCCACAGGACATTCCGCCGCCGCCGGTCGACACCGCACCGCCGACCCCGACGCCTCCGCCCCCGCCGAGCGGCCCGACACCGGGCAGCCAGGCCGACTTCATCGCCAGCGTGTCGTCCGACCGCATCTACTTCGACACCGACAAGAGCGATGTCGATGACGAGGATCGCGCGACGCTGCGCAGCCAGGCCGAGTGGCTGCTGCGCTACCCGCAGAAGCGCGTGACGGTGGAAGGCCATTGCGACGAGCGCGGCACCCGCGAATACAACATCGCGCTCGGCGAGCGCCGCGCCAATGCCGCCAAGAACTATCTGGCGGCGCTTGGCATCGATCCCGCGCGGATCAGCACGATCAGCTACGGCAAGGAACGCCCGGCCGCGACCGGATCGGACGAGGCGAGCTGGGCGCGCAACCGCCGGGCGGTGACCGTCACCATCGACTGATAATGCAAGAGGGGGCGGTCCACGGACCGCCCCCTTCTTCATTCCTGCCTCCACGGCACAAGGATTTGCGCGTCACGATCCCGGCCTGGCCGGAAGGACGCTCCCTCTCTCAACTCACGTCCGGCGCGTGCCCGCCATGGTCAGCGTGCCGAAGGCGCCGGCATCGATGGTGCCGGTGATCTTGCCTTCGGCAATGATCGCCTCGGCACTTAACGTCATCGGCATCGGCATGGTCATTTCCATAGTCCAGGTCAGCCGGTTGCCATCCACCTTGCCGTCCTTGACATCGAGCGAGCCGAGCGGCCCCGCATTGGTGCCGTTGAACCGGTCGCCCTCGCTGATGACCGTGAAGACGCTCGGCTGATCGCCCATCGGCGTCTTGGTGATGATGTCGTAGGCGCCATCGACAATGCTCATGGCAGTCTCCCTTGTCTGGTGATGGCCTCTATTTGGCGGGTGCGCCGGTCGAGTCAATCTCCGTCACCGGCAGGCCCAGCGCATCGAGTTGGCCTTTGATCTTGGCCTTGTCTCCCACGACGATCCAGCTGAGCTTGGCGGGATCGAGCAGCCCCCGCGCCGCCTTGTCCATCTCCTGCCGGGTGAGCGCGCCATAGCGCGGGCCGAGCGTCTCCACATAGGTGAACGGGCGGCCATAGAGAGCGTCGGCCTGCATCTGGCCGAGCACCGATCCCGTCGTTTCGAACAGGGCCGGAAGCTGGGCGATCTCGCCCTTCACCACGCGGGTGAACTCCTGCGACGTGACGCCCTTGGAGCCGAGGAACTGCGCGATGTCGTCGCGCATCGCGGCGATCGCCGGACCGGTCTGGTCGGCCTGCACGGGCGCCGTCACCACATAGGGGCTGCGCTCGGCGCGGCTGATCAGATAGGAGCGCACGCCATAGGACCAGCCCTTGATCTCGCGAATGTCCGTGTTGAGGCGCGAAAGGAAGTCATCGCCCAGCACCGTGTTCGCGGCATTGAAGGAAATGAGGTCGTCGCCGCCCTTCGCGGTCGTCACGAATCCGCCGACGATCATCGATTGCGGCGATTGCGGCCGGTCGATGAGGAAGATGCCGGGCCTCGCGGCGGGGATCGGCACCGAGAAGTCCTTCCGCGGCTTCATCCGGCGATTTTCCGCCCAGGCGCCGAAGCGTGCATCGAGCAGAGGCTTGAGCTCTGCCATGCTGATGTCGCCCGCGACGAAGATCTCCGCCTTGGACGGCACCATCCAGTCGCCATGGTAGCGGACGAGGTCGTCCCGCGTGATCGCCTTCACCGATGTCTCGTCGCCGCGCCCGCTGGCGGCAACGCCATAGGGATGCGCGGGCCCGTAAAGCAGCGGGTAGATGGCGCGATTGGCGAGGCCGCCGGGCTGCGTCTTTTCCGCCGCGATGGCGGTAAGCTGCGTAGCGCGCAGGCGCTCCACCTCGGTGGGCGCGAAGGCGGGATTGCGGATTACGTCCCCCAGCAAATCCAGCGACGGCTGGAGATTGGCCTTGAGCGCGAACAGCGAGACCGAGGTGCGGTCCATGCTCTGTCCGGTCGAGATGCTGGCGCCCAGACGCTCCTGCTCCTCGGCGATCTGGATGGTCGAGCGGGTGGTCGTGCCTTCGTCGAGGAGGCTCAGCGTCAGCGAGCCGACGCCCGCAAGGTCCTTGCGATCGCTCGCGATGCCGGCATCGAAGGTGACGGCGATCTGCACCGTGGGCACGGTCGAGCGGCGTGCCAAGTGCAGCTTGATGCCATTGCTGAGCGTGGTGGTCTCGACAGCAGGGAAAACGAGGGACGGATTGGCCTGGACCGCAGGCAGGGCCAGAGTGGGCGCGGGCGGCGTTTCCTCCTTCTGGTTGGCCGCGCCGGGGGCGGTCACGGAGGCATCTTCATAGGCGGCGCGTTCGCCCGGCTCGACCTTGAGAGCATAGACGGGCCGGCTGAGCCAGCGCTGCATCGCGTCGGTCACGGCGGCGGGCGTCGCGGAGGCGATGGCAGCGAGGTCCTTCTTGTACTGGGCAGGATCGCCCGAATAGAGCAGACCCTCTGCCAGCGTCGCCGCCTTGCCGCCGAAGCCGCCGACGACTTCCAGCCCGGCAATCTCGGCCGAAACCTGACGCGTGGCGACGCGCGTTACCTCGTCGGCCGTCGGCCCGGTCTTGATGAACTCGGCCATCATCTCGTCGAGGCGCTTGCCGACCAGCTCGGGGTCGACGCCCGGCTTCACATCGGCCGTCACTTCGACGAAGCCGATCTGCTCGAATTGCTGGAGGCTGGCGGTGACGCCGACCGCGATCTGCTCCTTGCGCACCAGCGCATTATCGAGCCGGGAGCTGGAAAGCCCACCGAACACCGCCGCGCCGACCGCGAGGAGCGGTGAATCCTTGTCGTTGCGGCCCGGCGTCACCCACAAGCGGAACAGGCGGGTGGTGGCGACCCGATCCTTCATCACCTGATCGATGCGCTTGGGCAGTGTCGGCACCGAGGAGATCACGGGCTTCACCACCGGGCCGGCCGGGATCGACCCGAAAAACCTCGCCGCTTTCTCCTTGGCGGTCGCGACGTCGATATCGCCGGCCAGTACGAGGATCGCATTGTTCGGCCCGTAATTGTCGCGGAACCAGGTCTTCACGTCTTCCAGGCTCGCAGCATCCAGATCGGCCATCGAGCCGATGGTGCTGTGGCCGTAGGGATGGTCGGACGGAAAGAGCGCCGCGAGCTGGGCATATTCGACAAGGCCGTAAGGCTGGTTGTCGCCCTGCCGCTTCTCGTTCTGGACGACAGCGCGCTGGGCATCGAGCTTGGTCTGGGTGACGGCACCGAGCAAATGGCCCATGCGGTCGGCTTCCATGAACAGGGCGAGGTCGACCGCGCCGGTCGGCACCGTCTCGACATAATTGGTGCGATCGAACCAGGTCGAGCCGTTGGTGCCGCTGGCGCCCGCCTCGCTCAGCGGATCCTGAAATTCCGGCACATTTTCAGAGCCGCCGAACATCAGATGCTCGAAGAGATGGGCGAAGCCGGTCTTGCCCTGAGGCTCGTTCTTCGAGCCGACGCGATAATAGACGGTGACGCCCACGACCGGCGCCTTGCGATCGGTATGGACGATGACGCGCAGGCCATTGGGCAAGGTGAACATCTCATAGGGAATGTTCACCTGCGCGACGAGCTGGGGCAGCGGCGCAGGTCTGGAGGACGGAGCGGCCGGGGGTCCCGATTGCGCTGCGGCCGGCAGGGCAGCGGCGAGCGCCATGCTGCCCGTGCCGGCGAGAATGAGGAAAGAGCGCGTCCGGACGGTGGAAGGCATGCGGGTCTCCGAGATTATTATCCGTTTGCGGACGCGTACCGCTGCATCCGTGAATATCCGCCGAACATAGACCGGTGGCGCGCCGGTGCAATCGCCTGCTGCGGGCGATGCGGGAAAGGCGTGCGCAGTCCGGAGGCCGCAAACGGATTCCCTCGGATCGCCGAAGCGATCATGCTGCGCCCGCTAAGGGACTCGGGACGCAAGCCGCCGTTCCCCCCGTTTCGGCTCGTCGCAAAGGGGCCCGATGGGGCACCTAAAATTCCCTACAACCAATGATTTAAGTCATAAGACATAGTTGCATTTGGGCGCTTCCGCCAAAATTGAAACTGTGCTAATATTCGAGAACGTTAGATCAAGATGTTCTCCACCGGGAAATGGAGGTTACGATGGTCTCTAAACGTTCCAGAAAAATTCTTTCTATGACGAAACCAGCGACATTTGTTCTGGCAACTTCGATGATTTTGTCCGGAACATCTTACGCCGCTATTTCATTCGACTTCTACAAGGATGCCTATTCTTACTACGGACCGAACGACGTCTTGCTTTGGGATGTCAGTTTATCGAACTGGGGTTCGGTCACCGTCAAATATGACAATATTTCGCAGCCGCAATATTTCAGTCTGTCGATCAATGGCTCGTGGAAAGTGCTGAACATGACACTCAGCCCTTATGCAGGCATTGGCCAGCAGTCGGCGGTCTCCTTCAATTTCGCGATTGACGAGCCGGTCGGTGCCTCCATCGACTTCGGCTATTCCATCAGCAACACGCCGGAGTTGGGGGGACCCGCGGACGCCTTCAATGCAACGGTCCAGGCGCAGGATGCGATCGGCAGCCAGAACCAGGGCGGGATCCCCTGGACCCTAGGCATCGCGCCAGCCCTGCTGATGGGCGGGCTGCGCGCGGACGGCGGCTTCCACGAGCGCTTTCCCAATCAGGACTGCGACACGATGTTCTGCTCGCCGACGTCAGTCTCGAACAGCCTGCAGTGGCTGAACGGCAAGTACAATCTCAAGATGCCGGCCGACAAGATCAGCATCGCAGCCCTCGCCGGCGTGTTCGGTACCACCAAGAACGGCACGCCGCTGCCCTGGTGGGACAAAAAGGAAAAATACATCAAGGACGAGAAGCTGCCGGTCTATCAGGTGGTGACGACCTCGATCGAGGAAGCGCTCAAGGCTATCAAGGCCGGCAAGGATATCGAGTTGAACACCCAGCCTCATGCCGCGGCGATCGTCGGCATCACCAAGCTCATCGACGGCCGCTACGAGATTTCTGTCGCGCATGACACCAAGCAGGGACCCTCCGGTGCGGGGCAGAAGGGCGAAGGCGGCACGATCATCGAGAAGGGCATCTACGATACCAAGACCGGGAAGATCACGGGCATCAAGTGGATGGACGGCTCGGCGCTGACCAACTTCGTGATCGAGGCGCCGGTGCCGGAGCCGGAAACCTGGCTGATGCTCGTGGCTGGCTTCGGCAAGCTCGGCTGGCGCCTGCGCTCGACGCGTCGCGTGAGCTTCGCCTAGACCGATCGCCCCGCCAGCCGCGGGGAGGAGGCACTGATACCTATCAGCCCGGACGGGGAAGCCCGCTCCGGGCTGATCCTATCCGGATCGGTTCAGGCATTGAGCCCCTGAAAATCGGGTGGAAGTCCCGATAAACAAATGCCTTTCGATTCGCGATTTTCGCGTCCGACGCGACGCTCCGCCCCGCAACGGGCAACCGCAAGCGATCGTGCCGGCGGACCGCAGATCCAGAATACGTGCGGCGATGCGATATCCCTCACCCGCCCCTTGTGTGGCGAATAAGCAACACTATCTGAACCGTCGGAGAAGGGAGCAGCCACCTTTATGAATCTCGAAAAGTTCACCGACCGCGCCAAGGGCTTCCTCCAAAGCGCGCAGACCGTCGCCATTCGCATGAACCACCAGCAGATCGCCCCGGAGCATCTGCTCAAGGCCTTGCTCGAGGACGAGCAGGGCATGGCGAGCGGCCTCATCCGCGCCGCAGGTGGCGACGCCCAGCGCGCGCAGAGCGACGTCGATCTCGCTCTCTCGAAAGTCCCGGCCGTTTCCGGCTCGGGTGCGCAGCAGACGCCCGGCCTCAACAACGACGCTGTGCGCGTGCTCGACCAGGCAGAGCAGATCGCGCAGAAGGCGGGCGATTCCTATGTCACCGTCGAGCGTCTGCTGGTCGCGCTGGCGCTCTCGCTGAACACGGCGGCGGGCAAGGCCCTGCAGGCCGCCAATGCGCGCGCCGAGGCGCTGAACGCCGCGATCAATGAGCTGCGCAAGGGCAAGACGGCTGACACCGCCTCGGCCGAGGACCGCTATGATGCGCTCAAGAAATTCGCCCGCGACCTGACCGAGGCGGCGCGCGACGGCAAGCTCGATCCGGTCATCGGCCGAGACGAGGAGATCCGCCGCACGATCCAGATCCTCGCCCGGCGCACCAAGAACAATCCGGTGCTGATCGGCGAGCCCGGTGTCGGCAAGACCGCCATCGCCGAGGGGCTGGCGCTGCGCATCACCAATGGCGACGTGCCCGATACGCTCAAGGACCGCACCTTGATGGCGCTCGACATGGGCAGCCTGATCGCGGGCGCGAAGTATCGCGGTGAGTTCGAGGAGCGCCTCAAGGGCGTGCTCGACGAGGTGAAGGCGGGCGAGGGTCAGGTCATCCTCTTCATCGACGAGATGCACACACTGATCGGCGCGGGCAAATCGGAAGGCGCGATGGACGCCTCGAACCTACTCAAGCCGGCTCTCGCACGCGGCGAGCTACACTGCATCGGCGCGACCACGCTCGATGAGTATCGCAAGCATGTCGAGAAGGACCCGGCGCTGCAGCGGCGCTTCCAGCCCGTGTTCGTGGGCGAGCCGACGGTGGAGGATACCATCTCCATCCTGCGCGGACTCAAGGAGAAGTACGAGCTGCACCACGGCGTGCGGATCACGGACGGGGCGCTGGTCTCCGCCGCGACGCTCTCCAACCGCTACATCACCGACCGCTTCCTGCCGGACAAGGCGATCGACCTCATGGACGAGGCCGCCTCGCGCCTGCGCATGGAAGTGGAATCCAAGCCCGAGGAGATCGAAAATCTCGACCGGCGCATCATCCAGCTCAAGATCGAGCGGGAGGCGCTGAAGAAGGAAACCGACCAGGCGAGCAAGGATCGGCTCGCCGCGCTGGAGGAGGATCTCGCCAATCTCGAGCAGCAGTCGGCTGAGCTGACCACGCGCTGGCAGGCCGAGAAGGACAAGATCGCCGGCGAGAGCAAGCTCAAGGAGCAGCTCGATGCCGCCCGCGTCGCGCTCGACCAGGCGCAGCGCACCGGCGATCTCGCCAAGGCGGGGGAGCTGCAATATGGCACGATCCCGCAGCTGGAAAAGCAGCTTGCCGATGCCTCGACGGCTTCGGCCGGCGCCATGCTGCGCGAGGAAGTCACTGCCGAAGACATTGCCAGTGTCGTCTCGCGCTGGACCGGCATCCCCGTCGACAAGATGATGGAAGGCGAGCGCGAGAAGCTGCTCGCCATGGAAGAGATGCTCGGCAAGCGGGTCATCGGTCAGGCGGATGCGGTGAAGGCCGTCTCGACCGCGGTGCGCCGCTCACGCGCCGGCCTGCAGGACCCGAACCGGCCGCTCGGCTCGTTCCTGTTCCTCGGCCCGACGGGTGTCGGCAAGACCGAGCTGACCAAGGCGCTCGCCGGTTTCCTGTTCGACGACGACAATGCGATGGTCCGCATCGACATGTCCGAGTTCATGGAGAAGCATTCGGTCGCCCGCCTGATCGGCGCGCCTCCGGGTTATGTCGGCTATGAGGAAGGCGGCGTGCTGACCGAGGCGGTGCGGCGGCGACCCTACCAGGTCGTGCTGTTCGACGAGGTCGAGAAGGCCCATGGCGACGTGTTCAACATCCTGCTCCAGGTGCTCGACGACGGGCGCCTGACCGACGGGCAAGGCCGCACGGTCGACTTCACCAACACGATCATCGTGCTGACCTCGAACATCGGCAGCCAGTTCCTCACCAGCCTCGGCGATGACGAGCCGGTCGAGAAGGTGGAGGATCAGGTGATGGAACTGGTCCGGGCGCATTTCCGGCCCGAGTTCCTCAATCGCCTGGACGAGATCATCCTGTTCCACCGCCTCGGCGCGAGCCACATGGCGCCGATCGTCGACATCCAAGTCGGCCGGGTGGGCAAGCTGCTCAAGGATCGCAAGATCACGCTGGACATGACCGACGCTGCCCGCGCGTGGCTGGGCCGGGTCGGTTACGATCCGGTCTATGGCGCGCGGCCGCTCAAGCGCGCGGTGCAGAAATATCTGCAGGATCCGCTGGCGGACAAGATCCTGCGCGGCGAGGTACCCGACGGCTCGACGCTGCGGATCGACGAGGGTGATGGCGGATTGAAGCTCGCCGTCGAATGACGTGAAAAGGGCGCCCGCAAGGGTGGGCGCCCTTCCCCGTTCGGCACTGCCGAAGCTTAGAACCGGAAGTTCATGCCGGCTTTATAGGAACGCCCGATCGCACCGGCCGAATGCCAGCTGGTGAGATAGTTGGGCGCCGAGGTGTATGCGGCCGCCGCGAGCGGTGCCTTCACGTCGAAGAGGTTCATCACGTTCACGTAGAAGCTGATGTCGTCGGTGATGTGGGCCGTGATATTGGCATCCACGTTGACGAAGCTCTTGATGTAGCAGAAGCGCGGATCGACGTCCTGAGGCGAGGACCGCGTGTAGAGATTGCCGTTGTCGCAATCCAGCGGCAGGCCCTGATCTTCGGACACTGCCTTGATCTTGCTGACATAATAGGCCGTCGCGCTGAAGTCGAACTTGCCGGCAGTCAGCGTGTTTTGCCAATTGCCGCGCCAATCCGGCGTGCCGTTACCCGACGAGAGATCATACGGCCCGAGCGTACCGGCATAATGCTGCGTGCCGCTCGGCGTCACGAGATCGTAGCGGATGACGTGGGTGACCTCGAGCCTGCTCGTCCAGCGGACGCTATCCGACAGCGGCACCTTCACCGTCGCCGAGAAGTCGATGCCTTCGGTCTGGGCGTAGTTGGCGTTCACATAGGGCACGTTGATGATCAGCACGCGCGGCAGGGCATTGGGGAACAACGGATCGACGGCGTCGACGACGTTGCAGCTGTAGCCCTGTCCCACGGCCGCAACCGCGGCGCAGCCCGCCGTGGCATTCGCCGAGGCGTAGTAAGCCGACGTCGCCTTGCCGACGTCCGGACCCGCAACGATCAGGTTGCTCTTCTTGATGTTGTAATAGTCGACGGTGAGGCTGAACCACTTCACCGGCTCGACGATCAGGCCCGCCGTGAAGCTGCGCGAGGTCTCCGGCTGCACGAGCGGGTTGCCCGCGACGCCACGGCCGAGCTGATAGTTGTTGTTGTAGGGATTGCCGTTCGCGCTGCACGAGCTCGTCGTGCCGGTGCCGCCATGCTGCAGGATGAACGAGCAGGGCGGAGTCGTCGCCACGAAGCCGGCATATTGGCTGCGCGGGCCGGACTCCGCAAAGGTCGGCGCGCGGAAGCCCTCGGAATAGGTACCGCGCAGGGCGATCTGCCGGATCGGCGAGAACTTGAAGCCGAATTTGGGCGAGAAGTGATCGAACCCTTCCGAATAGCTGTCGTAACGACCCGAGACGTCGACCTCGAGCATGTCGACGATCGGCGCGCTGAGCTCGAAATAGGCCGCCTTCACCGTGTGCTTGCCGAAGGCCGAGGCCGTGGTGAGCGTGTAGGTGTCGAGCGCCGCATTCTGGTTGTTGTTGGTCAGCTTCTCCCAGCGGATCTGGCCGCCGACCGCGAGGCCGAGCGGACCACCGGGCAGCTCGGTCAGCGTCTTGGTCACCGACGCATCGAGCGCGACGGTGGAGGAATAGGACGGCGTGGTCTTGTCCGGCGAGATGAAGTCGCGCACCTCCTGGCTGTTGTTCTGCGGGTTCACGAAGTCATAGGCGCCGGTGTTGATCACCTTCATCAGGTTGGCGATGTTCAGATAGCCCTGCTGGGTGAGGCTCAGATTGTCCCAGGCGCCGACGCCCTCGACGCGCCAATCCCAACCGTCACCGATGGTGCCGTTGAAGCCGCCGGTGAAGCGATAGACGTCGTTCTGGCGCTCGCTGATGAGCGGGATATCGCCGAACATGTAGTAGATGCGCGCCGCGCCCTGGCTCGGGTTGCTGGCATATTGCGACGCATAGGGATTGTTCGGGTTGAGCTTGCGGTCCGTGGCCGTGGAGCAGTTGACGCCGGCCGAGCAGATCCAGACCGGCAGGACGATGCCCGGATTGCTTGAGGCGAGCGCCGGTGCGCCGCCGAAGGGCTGCGTATTGCGGATGACCGACGGGAAGTTCGTGGTGATGCTCACGAAGCTCCGGCTGAAGCTGCCGGTCAGATAGGTCTCGACATTGTCGCTGATCCGCAGGCTGGCGCGGAAGGCGCCCGAATAACGCTCCTGCAGCGGCTGCAGCTGGCGATAGCTGCGGGTGAAATCATATTTGCAGCCCGTGCCCTGCGCGGCGCCGCTCGTCACCGTGTAGGTGCTGCTCGGGCAGTTGCCGAGGCCAAGCGCCTGATATTGCGAAGTCAGCGGCGAGCCGACCATGCCGCTCAGCGGGTTGTTGAGGTCGCTCTGCGTGACGCGCGTCACATAGGCGGTCGGCGTATCGACGGTGAGCGACTGGTCGGCGGTGTTGCCGTCAAGACCACCGATCGAGGTGAGGTCGCGGCTATCGAACGGGAAACCGCGGCTGGCGTTCGAGACGCGGCCGATATGCTGGTACTCGGCGTTGACGTAGAGGTTCCAGCCGTCGGAATCATAGTCGCCGAAGCCGACGGTGAGGTCCGCATAGGCCTTCGCGCCGTCGCCGCGCTCCGTTACGCCGCCTTCGGCCGTGCCCGCGACGCCGTTGAACTGCTTCTTCATGATGAGGTTGACCACGCCGCCGATCGCTTCGGCGCCGTAGGTCGAGGAGGCGCCGTCCTTCAGCACCTCGATCCGGTCGACCAGGCTGAACGGGATCGAGTTGAGATCCACATAAGCGTTGTGACCGTCGTCGTTGATCGGGAAGTTCGTCGAGCGAAGGCCATCGATCAGGACGAGGGTCGACGACACGCCGAGGCCGCGCAGCGACACGGCGGAACCGCCGGCGGAGAAACCGGTCTGGAAGCCGGTGCCGATCGAGCCGGCGCTGTCCGCGGAAATGGAGCGAATGGCGTCCGAAATGTTCGAGATGCCCGCCTTGTCGAGCGAATCGGCGGTGAGCACGGTCACCGGTGAAGGCGTCTCGGCATCGGTACGGCGCAGGAGCGAACCGGTGACGATGATGGTGCTATCATCGTCTGCGGCGGCCGCCGCTTCCTGCGCATGGAGCGGAGACATAAAAAAAGCCGACGCGAGAAGCGCCGGCGCAACCGAGCAACGCAAGGCTGCCGTAACGGAAATTTTTGCCATAGATGTTTCCCCATATTATGGGGGCAGCAGCCATCGGGCCGCTTATGCTGCGGCACAACGACGTTCTCTCTGCAACCCCCTTCAGTCCTTGCTCCATCGCGTGTTGCGATGCCGAAAGAACCACTGCCGAAGAGACTATCTGGCGCCCTGAAAGGTTCCAGTTTCTTGCGACGGATGTCTGACGATTTGCGGCTGTTGTAACAATTCTGCCACATGACAAAGTGTTGCGGGATTTCGGCACCGCGAGCTTCCCTTACGGAAAGGCTATTTGGCGTGCCGGCAATTGCCTTGGGCCGCGCCGCGGTTATATTGCGCCGCAACGATCAACTGGGAATTCATTATGTTGACAATGCTTCACGTGATTCTGCTGAGCGCCGCCGCCGCTTCCGGCACCCCCGCCGATGCCACCGACGAGGCGGCCGAAAAGCCCAAGAAGGTGACCTGCCGCTACGAGGGCGACATTTCGAGCCGTATCACGCGCAAGAAGATTTGCCTCACCGAGGACCAGCGGCGCGAGCGCGAGCGCGACAATCGCCGCACGATGTCGACCGTCGGCCAATACAACCAGCCGGGCAACTGATCGCCTGGGTCGACGCGCCGGTCCTGACGACGTTTCGATCCCTGTCATTCAGACAAAAAAAGGGGCGGCCATTGGCCGCCCCTTCTTATTTGGTCGATCGGTTCGATCAGAACTTCACGCGGACGCCCGCGTAGAAGCGACGGCCGAAGACGTCGTACACGTCGGCAGCCGTGTCGGCACCGGTCGTGTTGAAGATCGAGCCCGACAGGATGTTCGGCGCGTGGTTGTCCAGCAGGTTGTCGGCGCCGAGATAGAACTCGAACCGCTCCGTCGGACGATAGGTCGCCTGCACATCGAGGTAGAACTCGGCCGGAACCGAGACACCGTCGGTCGGAACCTCATAGTCGATCAACAGCTGGTCATCTTCATAGGACTTGCCGATGTAGGTGCCGGTGAAGTTGATGTCGAACTGGTCACTCGTGTAGCCGAGGTTCGCGGTGAAGCGATCCGAAGCCGTGCCGATCTCACCCGCGAACGGATCCTGCGGGGCGCCCGGAACCGGGATCACATAGCCGTTGATCATGTGCGAGTAGGAGATGCGGGCGTTCAGCATGCCGCCGATACCGATGCCGGTCAGGCTGGTGCGGTAGCTGGCCACAACGTCGAGACCCTCGGCAGCCAGCGCGCCGCCGTTGACGAGCGGAGCGTTGATGTACTCGAGCGAACCCGGGCTGTTCGAACCGGTGAGGATCGGACGGCGCTGGATCAGGTTGCAGAATTCCTGCACGCCCTCGTTGTAGCACTGGTTGAGGATGAACGAACGCGGCGGCGCCACGATCGCGTTGGCGATGTCGATGTTGTAGTAGTCGACCGACAGAACGAGGTTCTGGAAGCCGGCGATCGACTTCGGATTGATCACGACACCCAGCGTGTAGGAGTCGGACGTTTCCTCGGTCAGGTTCGGGTTGCCGCTGTTGAAGCCGCTGATGCCCTGAAGGTCGGCCTGCGTGATCGTGAACACGCCGCCATTGGCGTTGATGTTCGCGATCACGCCCGGAGCCGCACGACAACGGTCGCCCAGAGCGCCACCGCCGGTAAGACCGATATCCTCGCAAGGATCGTTGAGACCGGTCGGGAAGGTCTGCGACGGACCGGTGAACAGCTCACCCACGTTCGGGGCACGAACCGCGCGGGCATAGGTGCCACGGAAGCGGATGTCCTCGATCGGAGCCCAGTCGGCGCCGAAGCTGTAGCTATAGACCGAGCCGACCGTCGAATAGTCGGAGGCACGGCCCGCGGCACGCAGGTTCAGCTTGTTGAAGAACGGCACATCCGCGAGCACCGGGATATTGATTTCGCCGTAGACTTCCTTGACGTTGAACGTGCCCGACGTGTCCGGGATCGCGTTACCGGCGTTGAGGCCAGCGTTGGTCAGCGCGTCATTGTCTTCCGAGCTGGCTTCCTTGCGATATTCCGCGCCGACGGCGATGCCCACCGGGCCATGCGGCAGATCGAACAGCTCACCCGAAATGTTCGCCGTGGCGACCTGCTGGGTGATGTCGGTCTGGAAGGCCTGCTCGGCGTTCACATAGTTGAGCGCAGCCTGGCTGATGGTGTTCATGCCGAAGATATTGATCGGCACGCAGCCCTGCTGACGGGCAACGAGGCTGGAGCAGACCGCATCCGTGCGCGAGCCGTTGTTGTTGGCGTCATTGATGTCCGTCACCGCGGCGAGCGCGTTGGCGAAGTTCAGGACGTTGACCTGACCGTTGGAGCGCTGCGACTCGGTCGTCTGACCGTAGTTGTAGCTGATGTCCCAACGGAAACGATCGTCGAGAATGCCGCCCTCGAAGCCGACCACGAAGCGGAACATGTCGCGCACGGTCGAGCCGTTGCGGGTGCCGACTTCGGCAAGACGACGAGCGAAGCCGATGTCGCGCAGGCCGTCGCCATTGGTGTCGCGCGAGGCGGCAACGATGGCAGCGGGAACCAGCGGGTTGACCATGGTCACGCCGTTGACGACCGTCTCGATCGGCATGCGGCCGATGCCCGGATAGACGTTCGCGACGTCGAGCGCGAACGCTTCGATCTCGCGCGAGGCCCGGGTTTTCGAATAGGTGCCTTCCGCGATGAACCTGACGCCGTCGGTCAGGTCATAGTGACCGCGCGTGGCGAACAGGTAGCGCTCGACCGGAACCGCCAGCGTACGATAGTACTGACGGTTGAAGCCATCGGGGCCGATACGAGCCCCCGCCGGCTGACCGCACGACGCCGGAGCGGCGCCGCCATTGCCGCTGAAGCAGCGACGGAGCCCGCCCGAGACCGGATCAAAGGTCCAGTCATCGCCCGTACCGGCAGTGCCGGCCGTGTCGAAGCGGCCCTGCGGCACGAAGCTCGAGTAGAAGGGCTCGGCAGGGACGCCATAGTCCGCCGGATCGCCGGAGATGTTGATGAAGGTGTCGAGATCGTCCGTGTAGGTGTTCGAGCGCTGACGCGACAGGAGGCCCTTCTCGTCCGAATAGCCCATGTGGACCATGATGTTGCCGCGGTTCTCGGCGAAGTTGCCGCCCCACGTCACGCTCGCCTGCAGACGCTGCGAGTCACCGCGCGAGGTCAGGCCGTACTGTGCGTCAGCCACCAGACCTTCGAAGTCGGTCTTGTAGATGAAGTTCACCACGCCCGCCACGGCGTCCGAGCCGTAGAGCGACGAAGCGCCGCCCGTCAGGACGTCGATGCGCTCGATGAACTGGGTCGGGATGACGTTGAGGTCGACCGTGGCGGTGCCCGGCAGGCCGGCGACGACGCGACGGTTGTTGATCAGCACGAGGGTGCGGTCCGAGCCCAGGTCACGAAGGTCGACGGTGGCGACGCCGGTGCCCGAGGTGAGGAACGCCGAGTTGGTGCGGCTCAGAGCGGGCGTACCGAACGCCGGGTTCTCGAGCAGCAGTTCCTGGATGTTCACGACGCCCGACTGCTGAATGGCCTCGGCCGTCACCGACTGAACGGGCGGCAGCGAGGTAATGTTCGGCGAGACGATGCGCGAGCCGGTGACGATGATGGCTTCTTCGCCACCTTCGTCGGCAGTCTGCGGATCCTGCGCGAACGCAGTGGTCGACAGCAGGGCGATGCCCAGCACTGCCGGCGCGGACGCGACCTTCAGCAATGTTTGTAAGGAGATTTTTTTCACGATCCAGTCCCTTGCTCTGGAAATGACCATGAGCGTCCGGTCATCGGACGCTCCACGGCAAGGGCGCACGCAATCCCCCTTTTCGGGTTTGCGTACGTGAGTCCCCTGCTCGCACTGGCGACGAAACTGCGCGGCGTCAGTCGCAGTGTAAAGCGCGCGGCCCGTCGTAAGGCCCTGTTTTGGAAGGGGGTGTCACATTTGCGCAACAAGACAGGATGACAAAAGAGACACGCGCATTGCGCGTCGCAACATAATGTTGCGCGAGCGCGCCTGAATTCAAAAAGAACTTTTGCAACGAGCGGCTTATTCGTAGCAAATAAACAAGAAGTAGGAAGCGAACGACTCTTCGCATCGGCGGCAGACCACCCGCCGCGGACGCCCGCACTTGACGGCGGGCATGGCATTGCACAGGCTCCTGACTGGACGCATGGTCGCGCCGGTTGTGCAGCGAAGACACAGGAGATGGGCATGAAGGCATGGCGCGCGCGGACCCTCGCGACGGGAGCGCTGATTGGCCTGGCCTTGCCGCTTGCCGCTACGGCATCCGAACCGACCGCTCCGAACGGCGCACTGCGACCGTTGCTGGATTGCCGCAAGATCGGCGAGGCGGCGGAACGCCTTGCCTGCTTCGACAAGGAAAGCGCCACGCTCGACGAGGCCGACCGCAAGAACGAGCTGGCCGTGATGGGCAAGGAGGATGTTCGCAAGACGCGGCGGTCCCTGTTCGGCCTCAATCTCAGCGGGCTCCCGTTCATCGGCGGCGACGGCCAAACGGGCGGCGAGGAAAAAAAGAGCGAGCGGGAAGAAGAGGGATTCACCCAGATCACCGCCAAGATCGCCTCCGCACGGTCGCTCGGCTTTGACAAATGGGCCTTTGACCTCGACGACGGCGCCCATTGGGTGACGACGGAGGGCCTGACCTTCAAGGACCCCGCCCCCGGAATGACGGTCGTCATCAAGAAGGGCACACTCGGCGGCTTCGCAGCGAGTTTCGATGGCGGTATCCGGCAGGTGAAGGTCCGCCGGGTCAACTGACCCCGCTTCAGTCCGACCCATCGAGCAGCAGCAGCGGGTCGATCCGCGCGCTCTGCCATTTCATGCTCCAGTGGAGATGCGGGCCGGTCACGCGACCGGTCGCGCCGATCAGGCCAAGCGGCTGGCCCTGCTTCACGACATCGCCTTCCTTCACGAGCAGCTTCTGGCTGTGCAGGAAGGCGCTGTTGAGGCCCATGCCGTGATCGATGATCAGCAGATAGCCTTCCAGCGTGAAGGGTTCGGCGGCGGCGAGCACCACCACTCCGTCGGCCGGCGCGACATAGGTCGTGCCGGCTCCGCCGGCGATATCGAGCCCGCTATGGTAGCTGGCCGGTGTTCCCTGATAGATACGCTGCGAACCGAAAACGCCGGAGATACGCGCGCGCACCGGCCAGATGAAGCGCTGGTGCCATCCGCCGCTGCTTTCGTTGCGCGCGCGGGCGGCTTCGATCCGCGCCAGTTCGCCGGCCCGGCGCTCACGGAACTCCGCGGTGCTGGCGCTGCCGGTGATGGGAGCGTTGACGCGCTCGATCCGCCAGTTGCCGGGGGCAACATCGATCGTGCGACTTTGCGCGCCGCCCCGCCCGAGCGTGGCGACGAGCGTCGCGCTGGCCGGCGCATCGCGATCGAAGGCGATGATGAAATTGCCTTCCTCGTCAAACGGCACGGGCGTGCCGTCGAGGGCGAGCGCCTTCGTACCGCCCGGCACGAGCCCGCGCATCATGCCGCCTTGCCGGGCCATGCCCTCGATCTGCAAGGTCGTGGGACCGGACTCCACGGGCTCCTCGGCTGGCGCGGGCGTGTCGGCCACTGGCGCTGGCGGCGGAGCCGCGACGCAGCCAGCGAGTCCCAGCGCAACCACGATCGGAAGGAGCAGGCGAAGGCGCGATGCAGTCATGCGGCGAGGATGGCCAGCGTGGCGCGACGTTGCAAGTCGGCGTCAGCCCGGCGAAGGGACGCGCGCGGTCAACGGCCGGGCGAGCGCGCGATCGTCATCTCGACGCCGACTCGGTCCCCGGCGGCAAGATCGGCCGCATGACGCACCTTGTCCTTGAGCGGCAGATAATAGGTCCCGTCTTTTGCAAACAGCGCCGTGCGGAACCGGATGTCACCGATCACCACCTCGACCGGCACCATGCCCCAGCCATAACTGACCGACCGCGCCGCATCGCGCACGGTTTCGGCAAGCGGCATGGGCAGCACGAGGAAGAAGAAGGGCGAGGGGCCGCGCCAGTGGACGACTTCGGCCTCGAAGCCGAGCGCGCCCGGAAGCTCGGCGCCCGCAACCATGCTAGTCGAAGAGGTCACTCTGGCCTGCCACCGGAGAGGCCGGTCGGCGAGCCGGTTTCGGCACCGGTGCCGGGATCGGCGTCGGGCCGGGTTCGACCGGTGCGGCGCCTGTGGTCGCGCCGATCTCGCCGTCGGCAAATTTGAGCGTCACCCGGCCTGCCGCCTGCGCGTCCCGTGCCGAGCGGACAAGCGCACCGCTCGCCATCACCCGGGCAAAGCCGCGCGAGAGCGGGGCGTCTGGATTGAGCGACTGGGCGAGGCGCCACAGCCCGTCGAAATGCCGCCGCGCATCGGCAAGGCGTCGCTCCAGCAGGTGCGGCGAGAGGCGCACCCGCTCCAGCTGCTGCCGCCCGCGCATCACCTGCGCATCGAGCAGCGCCGGCCGAAGCGCGCCGGAGGCATCGGCCAGCTCATGCCGTGCCCTGCTCAGCCGGTGGGCGAGGCCGCGTCGCAGCCGGTCGCCGAGATCGTCTGCGCGCTGGCGGGCCTGGCCGAGCAGCATGTCGGGTCTGGGCAGCAGGCGCTTCTGGGCCTCCAGCCGCTCTCTCGATCGCTCGACGCCGCGCGCGAGGCAGCGGCGCATGCGGGCGTCTAGCTCGGCGACCTGCGCCATCAGGTCGGTGCGCACCGGCACGGCCATCTCGGCGGCGGCCGTGGGCGTCGGCGCGCGCAGGTCCGCGGCGAAATCGCACAAGGTCGTGTCGGTCTCATGGCCGACGGCGGAAATGATCGGGATCGGCGAGGCGGCCACCGCCCGCACCACGATCTCCTCGTTGAAGGTCCACAGATCTTCGATCGAGCCGCCGCCACGCGCCACGATGACGATGTCCGGCCGGGGGATCGGCCCGCCCTCCGGTAGCGCACCGAAGCCGCGCACGGCATTGGCGACCTGCGCCGCCGCGCCCTCGCCCTGCACCAGCACCGGCCAGAGCAGCACGCGGCTGGGGAAACGGTCGGCCAGACGGTGCAGGATGTCGCGGATCACCGCGCCGGTCGGCGATGTCACCACGCCGATCACCTGCGGCAACATCGGGATCGGCCGGCGCTTCGTATGGTCGAACAGGCCCTCGGCCGCCAGCTTGGCCTTCAGCTTCTCGAACAGCTGCATGAGCGCGCCTTCGCCGGCCAGCTCCATGCTCTCGATGACGATTTGATATTTGCTGCGGCCGGGATAGGTGGTCACCTTGCCGGTGACGATCACGTCCAGCCCATCCTCCGGCGCAAAGGCGAGGCGTCCGGCGGTGCCTTTCCACATCACGCCGTCGATCAGCGCGGCATCGTCCTTGAGGGCCAGATAGGCATGGCCGGAGGCAGCCCGCTTCCAGCCGGAAATCTCGCCGCGCAGGCGGACATGGCCGAAGCGGTCCTCGACCGTGCGCTTGAGCTGCGCCGACAATTCGCTGACGGTGACCGGGGCCTGATTGTCGCCCTGCCGCTCCTGCGCTAGGAGGCGGCCGGACGCATCGAACCGGACTGGACTCTCTTCCATGAATATCCTTCTGCTCGGCAGCGGCGGGCGCGAACATGCTCTCGCCTGGAAGCTGGCGCAATCGCCGCGCTGCTCGGCGCTGTTCGCGGCGCCTGGCAATCCGGGCATAGCTGAGCAGGCCCGGCTGGTCGACCTCGACATCGCCGATCATGCGGTGGTCGTCGCCTTCTGCGCGGCGCAGCAGATCGGCCTGGTCGTCGTCGGCCCTGAAGCGCCGCTGGTCGACGGCATCGCCGACAGCCTGCGCGCGGCCGGTTTCCCCGTGTTCGGGCCGGGCGCGGCCGCCGCGCAGCTGGAAGGCTCCAAGGGCTTCACCAAGGACCTATGCAGCGAAGCAGATATTCCAACCGCCGCTTACGTCCGTTGCGCCAGCGCGGACGAGGCGCTGACCGCGCTCGCCGGCTTTACCGTGCCGGTGGTCGTCAAGGCGGACGGTCTCGCCGCCGGCAAGGGCGTGATCATCGCGGAGACGCGCGCCGAGGCGGAAGCGGCGATCACGGACATGTTCGGCGGCAGCTTCGGCGCTTCGGGCGCGGAAGTCGTGCTCGAGGAATATATGCAGGGCGAGGAAGCCAGCTTCTTCGCCCTCACCGACGGCACCGCGATCGTCTCCTTCGGCACCGCGCAGGATCACAAGCGCGTGGGCGAGGGCGACACCGGCCTCAACACCGGCGGCATGGGCGCCTACAGCCCCGCATCCGTGCTGACGCCGGCGCTGGAGGCCGAGATCATGGAGCGGATCATCGCGCCGACCGTCACCACGCTGGCGGCGCGCGGCACGCCCTTCTCCGGCGTGCTGTTCCTCGGCGTCATGCTGACCGCGCAGGGGCCCAAGCTGATCGAATATAATTGCCGCTTCGGCGATCCCGAATGCGAGGCGCTGATGATGCGGCTGGAGAGCGACCTGGTCGAGCTGCTGCTTGCCGTCGCGCAGGGCACGCTGGCCGATGCACCGCCGCCGGTCATGGCGGATCGGGCCGCGCTCACCGTCGTGCTCGCCGCCGCGGGCTATCCCGGCACGCCCGAGAAAGGCGCCCCGATCACGCTGCCGGAGGCGCCGGTGGGCAGCTTCATCTTCCACGCCGGCACAGCCAGCAGCGACGGACAGCTTGTCGCCAATGGCGGCCGCGTGCTGGCGGTGACTGCCCTGGGCGACACCGTGACCCAGGCGCGCGACGCGGCTTATGCGCTGGTCGACCGGATCGTCTTCCCCGGCGGCTTCTGCCGGCGCGACATCGGCTGGCGGGAGATTGCGCGCGAGGCGCGCTGAACCGCATGTCTCGCGCGTCTCATATCGGAACGAGCCGATGCGCGCGGGGGGATTGATGGCCGTCCCCGAACCTGCCAGCGTCCGTGCGGGGCAGAACTGGGGGAAGAATCGTCATCGTGCATGACGGTCTCAAGATCGCGATCGGAGCGGGCGCCACGGCGCTGATGGCCTGGGGGCTTCACGGTCCGCTGGGACAAGGCGACGCATTTCTCGCCAGGCAGAGCGCGGCGGCGACACCCGCTCCGCCCGACGCCATCCGCGCGATCGCCGCCGCCGAGATGGCGCCGCCCGCCAATGTCGTCGCGCTGGCGGCCGTCGCCGAGGCGCCCGCTCCTGCCGCGAAAGCCGCAAAGGCTGCACCCGAGCCCGCCCCTCCGCCCGCGGTCGCCATCAAGATCGCGACCGGCCCCGTCCCGGCGGGCCAGTGTCAGAAGGCCGTCGACGGCGCGGTCGCCGGACGCGCTATGGTCTTCCAGCCGGGCAGCGCCTGGCTCAACGCGACCTCGCTTGCCATCATCAAGGACCTCGCCGCCACGCTGAAGCATTGCAGCGGCTATGCGCTGGAAATTGCCGGACATACCGACAATGTCGGCGACGAGGGGGTCAACCGCATCATGTCCGAGGAGCGCGCCAGGCGCGTCCGCGATGCGCTGGTCGCCAGAGGAATTTCGGCTGCCGCCCTGAGCGCGCGCGGCTTTGGTTCCAGCCGCCCGATCGCCGGCAAGCCCGCCGATCCCGCCAATCGCCGCATCACCTTCACCGTATCGGCGGGAGGCGCCTGATGCCGCTGCTGGCACAGACGCTGCTGCTGTTCGGCATGGCCTTCGCCATCGGCCTCGCCTCCGCCGCGGCGATCTGGAGACGGTCATGACCGCGCTCATCGCATTCTACTGGCACGGCCTGCTGCTCGCCTTCGGCATCGGCCTGCTGACGGGCCGGTGGATCTGGGCCGGCCGTCCAGCGGCGGCACTGGTCGAGCTCGGCCCCGATCATGAGCTGATCGACTGGCCCAACAATGGCTGGGCGCCCGCGCGGGACGCGCCGCTCGCCTTCGCGTCGGCCGACGAGCAGGATGCGGACGCGCCAGAGTGGAGCGAAGCCCCCCCGGTCGACGAGGAACCCGTCGCGGCCGCCCCGGTGGCGAACGATGTTCCCTCCATCGCAGCGCCGGATGAGCGGGAGGAGGAAACGCCGGTCGATATCCTCGGCCCGATCATCGCCGCGGCCCAGCCGGACGGGGCCTTGGACCCCGGACCGCTTCCCTCCGAACCCGTTCCCGAGACGCTCGCCGAGGAGGCTGCTGCGCCGGAGGACGCGCCGGACGATCTCATGATGATCAAGGGCATCGACACGCAGATTGAAGCCCTGCTGCGCACGCTCGGCGTCACCGGCTTTGCCGACATCGCCGGCTGGATGCCCGAGGATATCGAACGGATCGACGCCAATCTGGGCACCTTCAAGGGCCGCATCATCCGCGACGAATGGATCGGCCAGGCGCGGCTGCTCGCGCGCGGCGAGATGGAAATCTTCAACCAGCGCTACGGGCATCTTTCCTGAGCGCCCCATTCGATGCCATGACACCGGCATGAGGATCGAGAACGTCACCACGGAACTGGAGCCGGTGCGCGCGCTGATCGCGTTGCATTTGGCCGGCATGCACGACAATTCACCGCCGGAAAATGTCTTCGCGCTCGACCTGTCAGGCTATGCCAGGCCCAATCTCACGCTCTGGGGCGCGTGGCGGGGTGATGCGCTGGCGGGCATGATCGCTCTGCAACGCCTCCCGGATGGGCTGGGTGAGATCAAGTCGATGCGCACGCATCCCGATCATCTGCGCCAAGGCGTGGCAAAGGCGCTGCTCGTGCATCTGATGGTGCAGGCCGAGGCCGAGGGTGTCACGCGCCTTTCGCTGGAGACCGGCAGCGCGCCCGCCTTCGAGCCGGCGCTGAAACTCTATCGCGCGCACGGCTTCGAGGAAGGCGGCGCGTTCGGCGATTACGAGGCCAATTCGTTCAGCCGCTTCTTCCATCGGGCGCTGGCCTAGTCCCTTGGCCGAGACCACGGGGAAAAGCGCTCAGTCCGTCTTCGCGCTGATCAGCAGCTTGTCGATCTTGCGGCCGTCCATGTCGACGATCTCGAAACGCCAGCCCTGTTCGCTGAAATGGTCGCCTTCCTCGGGCAGGCGGCGCAGCACCGCGAGGGCGAAGCCCGCCACCGTCGCATAGTCGCGGTCCTCGGAGAGGGTGAGGTCCAGCTTCTCGGCGAGCGCGTCGACCGCCATCTGGCCGGAGACGAGGAACGAGCCGTCGTCGCGCTCCGTCACCATGGGGTGATCGTAGAGATCGAGGTCCGAGGCGAACTCGCCCGCAATGGCCGACATGAGGTCGGCGGGCGTCACGATCCCCTCGAAATGCCCATATTCGTCATGCACCATGACCATCGGCACTTCGGCCTCTCGCAGGCGATTGAGCGCGTCCATCGCGTCGACCTGATCGGGCACGATCGAGACCGGGCGCATCAGCTTGCGCAGATCGAGCGGCTCGCCACGAAACAGCGCCGCCATCACGTCACGCGCCTGCACCACGCCGATAATGTCCTCGACGCTGCCCTGCGCCACCGGCAGGCGCGTGTGCGGCGTGCCCAGCAGCGCTTCGCGCAGCGCCGCCGGGCCGGCATCCGCATCGAGCCAGTCGACATCGCGGCGCGGCGTCATCACCTCGCGCACCGGACGGTCGGCAAGGCGGACCACGCCGGAGATGATCGCGCGCTCGCTCTCCTCGATCACGCCGTGCCGGCTGGCTTCGGCGACGATCAATTGCAGTTCCTCGGCCGTGACATGATCGGCCGTCTCGCCTTTCATGCGGAACAGCCGGAAAATCAGCGCGCTCGACTGGTCGAGCAGCCAGACCAGCGGCGCGGTCAGCCGCGCCAGCCAGATCATCGGCGGCGCCATGAGCGCCGCGAGGGGCTCGGGATTGCGCAGCGCATATTGCTTGGGCACCAGTTCGCCAATGATGAGCGACACGTAGGTGGTGAGGATGATGGCGACGGCGAAGCCCGCGTCCTCGGCCGTTTCCGGCCTAAGCCCCAGCAGCTGGAGATAGAGCCCCAGGGGTCTCCCCAGCTTCTCGCCGGAAAAGGCGCCGGCCAGCACGCCGATGGCGGTGATGCCGATCTGCACGGTCGAGAGGAAGCGTCCCGGATCGGCGGAAAGATCCAGCGCCGCGCGCGCGCCGCGCTTGCCGACCTTGGTCATAGCCTGCAGCCGCGGCCGCCGCGAAGAGACGATCGCCATTTCCGACATGGCGAACACGCCGTTCAGCGCGATCAACGCAAGCACGATGGCGGCGTCGAACCAGGGGAAGGCGGGCAGGGTGTGGGAAACGGGCATCGAACCGCGCCTATCTTAGCCGCCTTTTGCCCTCCGCCACAACCCGGTGCCGCATCTCGCCACGAAAACGCCCACGGCCAGGCTGAACGTCCCGCGACCGGCCGTTCAGGGAACGATCAGCCAGTGTCGGTCATTTGGGGAGCAGGTCCGCCAACTACACAACAATACTGAAGGGACAAATACCGATGACCTACATCCGGAAAAGCAGGGCCGCGCTGGCGGCCAGCCTGATCGGAGCGCTCGCACTCGCGGGCTGCGTGACCGACCCGCAGACGGGCAATCGCACCATTTCCAAGGCCGCCATCGGCGGCGGCGTCGGCGCGCTCGGCGGGTATCTCGCCGGCGATCTGATCGGCGGCCGCAACGACCGCACCGAGAAGATCGTGGGCGCCGGCATCGGCGCGATCGCCGGCGCTGGCGTCGGCGCTTACATGGATGCGCAGGAGAAAAAGCTGCGTCAGCAGACCGCCGGCACCGGCGTCGATGTCGTCCGCGAGGGCGATGACCTGCTGCTGCGCATGCCCTCCGGCATCACGTTCGCGACGGATCAGTCTGCGATCCAGCCGCAGTTCCGCCCGACGCTCGATCAGGTGGCGCAGACGCTGAGCGAATATCCCAAGACGATGATCGACGTGCTTGGCCACACCGATTCTGACGGCAGCGAGGGCTACAACCAGAACCTCTCCGAGCGGCGCGCGCAGAGCGTCGCGACCTATCTCTCCGGCCACGGCGTGACGCCGGTGCGCGTCGCCACTCACGGCTATGGCGAGATGCAGCCGATCGCCAGCAATGAGACGCCGGACGGCAAGGCGCAGAACCGCCGCGTCGAGATCAAGATCGTGCCTGCGGTCGAAGGCGCCGGCTAGGAGCAGCTTGGACGACGGTTGGTCCCGGAACGGCAACGCGCGGGACCAACGGCTCTTGAGGGACGCTAGAGGATGCTTCCCTCGAGCCCGTCCAGCACGAACTGGACCGCGAGCGCCGCCAGGATGACGCCGAGCAGCCGGGTTATGACGGCTTCGACCTGCGTGCCGACCAGCCGCATGAGCGGGCCGATGGTCAGCAGGGCGACAGCCAGGATCAGCAGCACGCTGGCAAGCGCCGCTAGCACGACAAGGCTCTGTTCCATGCCGTGCGCGCGCGCCATGAGCAGCATGACCGTCGCGATCGAGCCCGGCCCGGCGATCATCGGCATCGCCATCGGGAAGACCGAGACATCCTCGATTTCCGGCGTTTCCTTTATCTTCTGGACGCGGTCCTCGCGGCGCTGGGTGCGCTTCTCGAACACCATGTCCATCGCGATGAAGAACAGCATGATCCCGCCCGCGATGCGGAACGCCTCCAGGCTGATGCCGAGCAGGCGCAGGAAGTCCTCGCCCACGGCGGCGAAGGCGAGGAGGATGAGCGTCGCGACGAGCACCGCCCGCATCCCCATGCGGCGGCGCTGCTCGGCGCTAGCGCCGCTGGTGAGGCCGTAGAAGATCGGCGCGCAGCCCGGCGGATCGATGACGACGAACAGCGTGATGAAGGCCGAGATGAACAGCTCGATCATGGCGCTCCCACCGGCGCGCTTTCGGCGAGCACCGTCTGTTCGCCGCTCTCGGTCCGCATGGTCACGGTGAAGCGGTTGTCGCGCTCGCCCTTTTCCCAGCGCCAGCGCAGCGAGCCGTCATCCGACTGGCCCTCCCCGCTCACGGGCGGCGGAATGGCGATCAGCACCGGCTCCGGTCGCGGTTCGCGACGGCCATCGCCCCGCTCCCCGCGCGGCGGGCGGCCGTCAATGCCCTCGTCCGGCCCTTCGCGCGGCCGGCCACGATCGCCGCAATGGGCGATCTTGCCTTCGATCATCACATCCTCTTGCCGCGGGATCTGCGTCGCGCTGCCGAAATCGACCACCCATTTGTAGCCGCCGTTCTTCTGGCGCCGCCAGATGGTGCTGAAGGTGCCGGTGGTGCCGTCGGGCCGGGTCCAGGGGCCAGTCGAGAGCGCATAGCTCGCGTCGCATGCCACGAAGATGCGATAGGGCTGCCAGGCAATCGCCTTGGGCGGATCGGCCCGCTTCTTGAGCCAGGCCTGCGCGTTGACCGCATCGGGCACGAACATGACCGCATCCTTGTCCGCGGTCTCGCGGAAGGCGGTCCATTGCCCCTTTTCCTGCGCGAGCCGGGCAAAGCCCAGCTCGGCGGCGACGATCGCGCTCGGATTGGCGTTTACGAGGAACCCGCGCATGCCCGGGCCCATGCGCCGCGGCTGGGCGTCGGCGAGCGCGGCGCTCAGGATGAGCGCGACGCCCGCCGCCAGAGCCGCGCGGCGGCTCAAAGGCCTTCGGGAGCCGGCAGGCCTGCGCGCAGATGCGCCGCGGCCAGCGTGTTGCGCATGAGGACCGCGATGGTCATCGGGCCGACGCCGCCGGGCACCGGCGTGATCGCCGCGACATGGCTGATCGCGCTCGCGGTGTCGACGTCGCCGACCAGCTTGGTCTTGCCTTCCTCGTCGCCCGGCACGCGGTTGATGCCGACGTCGATCACGGTCGCGCCCGGCTTGATCCAGCTGCCCTTGATCATCTCCGGGCGGCCGACGGCGGCCACGACGATGTCGGCCTGGTGGACGACGCTGGCGAGATCATGGGTGCGGCTGTGCGCGATTGTCACGGTGGCGTTGGCGTTGAGCAGCAGCTGCGCCATCGGCTTGCCGACCAGGATCGAGCGGCCGACGACGACCGCGCTCTTGCCCGAGAGATCGCCCAGCTCGTCCTGCAGAAGCATAAGACTACCCAGCGGCGTGCAAGGCACCAGGCCGGGCAGGCCGAGCGCGAGGCGGCCGGTGCTGATCGGCGTCAGGCCGTCCACGTCCTTGTCCGGATTGATGAGCTCGACCACGGCCTGCTCGTCGAGATGCTTGGGCAGCGGCAGCTGGACCAGAATGCCGTCGACGCGCGGATCGCCGTTCAGTTCCTCGACCAGTTCCATCAGCTCTTCCTGGCTGATGCTGGCCGGGCGCTTGAACTCGAAGCTCTCCATGCCGAGCTGCAGCGTCATCTTGTGCTTGGAGCGGACATAGACGGCGCTCGCCGGATCTTCACCGACGAGGACGACGGCGAGGCCCGGCTTGCGACCCTGGGATTCGGTGAACTTGGCGACGCCGGCCGCGACCTTGTCCTGCACTTTCGCCGCGAAAGCCTTGCCGTCGATTGTCTTGCCCAGGGTCATCTCTCGTTCCGTTCCTCTTGTGCGATGGTCTTCAATAGCGCTTCGGCATCGGCCGTGGCGCGCAAAATCCGCAGGCGCTTTAGCCGGTTGATGTCGCCTGTCTCCAGCAAAATCGACGATTGCGGGACACCCAGCCGCGCGGCGAGCAGGCCGATCAGCGCGGCATTGGCCTTGCCCTTGTCCGGCGGCGCGGTGACGCTCGCCTGCAGCCAGCGCTGGCCCGCCGAATCGGCGAAGACGCCACCGATCCGCTCACGCGATGCGCGGGGCGTGAGACGAACCGCTAGGAGGAGATCGGCGCCGTCGCGACGGACCGGCATCGGGCGCCCGACGGGAGCCTAGAGGAGAAGCGAGGCGAGCGCGGTGAGGCCCGGACCCTGCAGGATGATGATGATGATGAGCACGACCATCGGCGAGAGATCCAGCGCGCCCAGGTCCGGCATGATCCGGCGGATCGGGCGATAGAGCGGCTCGGTCAGCCGGTCGAGCGCGATCCAGATACTGCGCACGATGTCATTGCTGGTGTTGATGACGTTGAACGCGATGAGCCAGCTGAGGATCGCCTGAACGATGATGATCCACCAGGCCACGTTGAGCAGGATCGCGAGCGTCTGGATGAGGGCAACGGCCATGAAAGGTCCTGTGGATGGAGGGCTGGCCAGCGTTTAGCGCAGCTAATACACCTGCCGCAAGCGGGTTGGATCGTTCAATGGGCAGTCACCAGCACGTGGGCTGCGGCCACGATCAAAGATGCACCAATGTCCCGGCGCCCTGCTTGGTGAAGATCTCCAGCAGCATGACATGCGGCACCCGCCCGTCGAGGATGACCGCAGCGTCGACACCGCCCTCGACCGCGCGCACGCAGGTCTCGACCTTGGGGATCATGCCGCCGGAAATGGTGCCGTCGTCGACCAGCCCGCCGATCCGCTCGGGGTCGAGGTCGGAAAGCAGTTCCTTGTCCTTGCTGAGCACGCCGGGCACGTCGGTCAGCAGGAAGAAGCGCTTGGCCTTGAGTTCGGCCGCGATGGCGCCCGCCATGGTGTCCGCGTTGACATTATAGGTATGGCCGTCCGCGCCGATGCCCACCGGCGCCACGACCGGGATGATGCCGTCGCTCGAGAGGCTGTCGAGAATGCGCCGGTCGACCTTCACCGGATCGCCGACGAAGCCCAGGTCCACATTGCGCTCTATGCCGCTGTTGGGATCGGGCTCGCGCTTGCCGCCGACCTTCTCGCAAAGCACGAGGCCCGCATCCTTGCCGGAGATGCCGACCGCGCGGCCGCCCGCGCCGGCGATCCAGCCGACGATTTCCTTGTTGATCGATCCGGCCAGGACCATCTCGGCGATCTGCGCCGTCTCCTTGTCGGTGACGCGCAGGCCGTTCACGAACTTGCTCTCGACGCCGAGCTTCTTGAGCATCGCGCCGATCTGCGGGCCGCCGCCGTGGACGACCACGACATTGATGCCCACCATCTTCATGAGGACGACATCCTCGGCGAAATCGCGCGCCGCTTCCGGGTCGCCCATGGCATGGCCGCCATATTTGACGACGAAGGTCTCGCCGGCATAGCGCTGCATGTAGGGCAGCGCTTCGGTGAGGGTCTCGGCCTTGGCGAGCAGGGCGGCGTCGGGAGCGTAGCGATCGGTCATGCGCGCGCGCATAAGGCCTAACTGTGTGCGCTGCAAGAAAAGGGGGTGCGGCCCGTCATGTCGGCCGCGTGATTTCCTTGCCGCGCCTTAGGCACGAGGCTGGCCCGCCGGTGGCGATCAGAAGCGGCGCTGCTGGTTTTCGGCGGTGTCGCAGGTGCCGCTGAACGCATAATCGCCGCTGCCGCGGATCGAGATGCGGCCGCTGCGCCGGTCGATGGTGAGGCCGGGCTTGTTGAGGCCGTTCAGCCGGTAGGTCGCCCGGATCGTGTCCGGCCCCATCGCGACGTCCGTCAGTTCCCACCTGCCATCGTTGCCCCGCGAATGAATGGGCGGGATCAGCTTGGCCGGCAATCTTATGCGCCCGCCGCCGTCCCAGAACTGCACGGTAACGGATGCGTCGAAATCCTGCGTGGAGAGCTCGGTCCGGTCGCCATAGACATAGCGTCCCTTCTCATAGTCCCAGGTGTATCCATATTTGGTGGCCACCGTGGGACGCGTTCCTTCGCCGAAGCAGATCAGCCCCAGGTCGAACCAGCGCGCGCCCGATGGGGCGCCCGTCGAGGGTGTCGCCGAGGGTGGCGGTCCCGCCTTGTGCTCGCAGTCGGGCGCCGGCGAGACCGTGATCGAGGCATAGCGTCCGTCGGCCGTGGCGACCGTCACGCAAGTGCGGGTCATCGGGTTCCACCAGTAGGTCCAGACCCGGTCGTCGCCCGTCCGGCCGCCGACATTGACGTAGGCGCGCGCGGTCATCTGGGTCTCGGCTCCCGCGGCACGGGCGCCCACCAGATCGCCGATGTCGCTTGGCGTCTGGGCGGACGCGCCCATCCCGCAAGAACCAAACAAGAACAGCACAGCCGATCGCAACACGCATGCCGACACCTCCGGATTCGCTCAACGAATCAAGAGACTATCATCCCACGCGCTTCAAACGAACAGCCAGCCGACCCCAGGCTCGTCATGATCCCGCTGAAGATGGCGGCGGCCGCGTAGCCCGTCCCGACCGGCAGGCCGCAGCGCAGGTCGCGCCGATACCAGGCGACCTGCGCGGCGAAATTGCAGGCCAGCGTCGCCAGCATGAGGAGGCCGCCGGTCGGCCCCGGTACGAGGTGCAGCATCAGCCCGGAATCAGCCCCGCCGCGCGGTAGCTCTCGACGATGACATCGAACACGGCGATGTCGCCCCGGCTCCGCGCAACCAGCTGGGCCCCGCTGATCGCCGCGAAAATGGCAAGCGCCCGACGGTCGATTGCCGCCGGGTTCGCTGCAGTCTCGCCCCGCGCCAGCACCTTCGCCAGCCAGCCGACATTGACGTCGGCAAAGGCCTTCACCTCCGCCCGCACCGCCTCGGGCAGGTCGTCATATTCCGCGGCCATGATGCCGCACAGGCACATGCGGTTGCCGTTGGCGAGGGCCACGCGGAACACGTCGGCATAGCGGCGCAGCGCCGCCGCCGGATCGGGATTGTCGGCGAGGATCGCGTCGAGGCCCGCCTGCGCGTCCTCGCTGTAGCGGCGCGCCAGCGCGGCGCCGAGATCGCCCTTGGTCGGGAAATGATAATGGATGCTCGCGCTCTTGATGCCGATCGCGCTCGCCAGCTCGCGGAAGCTGAGGCCGCCATAGCCATGGGCCTGCGCCATGCCGCGGGCCACCGTCATGATCGTTTCGCGCGTGTCGGACATTCCGCTGCCGGCTCCATTCTGTCTATCGGTAGATAGGCATTGACAGCGGGCACGGAAAGTCTTCTTTCTCCCTATCTACCTACTGATAGATAGGGGATGAGTCGTGAAGCTGTATGATCGCCAGGGAACACCCAACGCCGCCCGCATCCGCATCGTCCTCGCAGCCAAGGGTCTTGAGGATCAGATCGAGATCGTGCCGGTCGACCTCGTCAATGCCGAGCAGAAGCAGGACTGGTTCCTGAAGATGAACCCCGTCGGCAAGACGCCGGTATTGCTGCTGGACGACGGGCTCGCCCTCTCCGAATCGGCCGCGATCACCGAATATCTCGACACGCTAGACGGCAACCCAGTGCTCACCGGCCACACCCCGCGCGAGAAGGCGCTGATCCAGATGATGCATCGTCGCGTCGAGATCCTGCTGCTCGATCCGGTCGACGACTATTTCCATTACGGCACCAACGGGCTCGGCGAGAAGCTGCGGCCATGGCGCATGCCGGATTGGGATGCGCGGGAGAAACAGGCCTGGGGCGAACGGCGCGGCGCGCAGGCTGTCGCCAATCTTCCCTATTTCGAGGAAGTGCTGGGCCAACGCCCGTTCCTCGCGGGCGACGGCTTTTCCCTCGCCGACATCTCGCTGTTCGCCGGCATCGCCTTCGCCAGCGCCGTGGGCCTGCCGATCGCGCCCGAATTGACCGCACTCGCCGCGTGGCGCGCGCGCGTCGATCTGCTGCCGGCCGTCAGGAACCGCACCGGCCAGACCTTCTGACCGCATATTCGGGGGCTGTCCTACAAACGGCGATTCATGCCAGACAGAACGCAGAGGCTCCTGCCTCCTCGCTCTTTGACGGCGTCAAACCCCCTCAAAATCCGTCACCTTCGCTCGCTTCGAGCCGGACTTTTGCCGCGTTCACCATGCGTCACACGTGTGAAGTTCCAGAAGTTCCGCGCAGAAAATGGCGGAAAACCGCGGCTTCGGCGCGGCGAAAATTCGCGCCGAGACACGAAATCTCGTCGTCCCGGGTGAAGTTTCAGCCGCATTCGCACGCGAAAACGGCTGAACCGGGTCAGAACGCGGCCGGTTTGGCGTCCAGCTTCCGTCCCAGCGCCACGAATGCGGTGATGAGCGGCGGCACGAGGATGATGGAAAGCACCACCTTGGCGATCATCTGACCCGCCATCAGCTCGAGAATCGGCCGCTCGCCATAGAAGCTGATGGTGATGAACAGCAGCGTGTCAATGATCTGCGAGATGATGCTCGCGATCATGCCCCACAGCCACACCAGCTTGCCGGTGCCGCCCGAGAGCCTGGAGAAGATCAGCACGTTGAGCGTCTGCGAAATGCCGTAGGAGATGAGCCCCGCGAGCATCATCCGCGCGCCCTGGCCGACGATGATCGGGAAGGCCTCAATGGCCGGCGGATACATGCCCGCATCGTGCGGCAGCGCGATCACGATCTGGATGAGCAGCGCCGAGACGATCAGCGGCACGAAGCCGAGCCGTACCAGCAGCGTCGCGGTGCGCTGGCCGTGCAGCGCGGCGATCGCGCTGGAGAGGATCACCAGCAGCAGGAACGCGAAGATGCCGGCCTCGACCGCGAGCGGACCCAGCGCGACCTGCTTCGCGCCGAGCACGCCGGCAATGCAGGTCATGCCGCCGTACAGCACCGAGAAAACGAAAAGCGACCAGGAGAGCGGCGGTTGCGCGGTAGCGCCAGTGTTGGGTTCAGTCATCGCGCAGGCTTATCGGCTTTGCCTGCCGCTGCAAAGTCCCGCCGCTCGGGCGCGGTTCCTGATTTCGGTTGTGCTTCGCGGGCGCGTCTGACGATATGCGGGCAAAGACAAACAGGGAGCTCAAATCCATGCGCATCGCCATTCCGGCCGCCGTCGCCATCCTGCTCGCCGGCTCGGCGGCCCGAGCGGAGCCCGATTATGCCGCGGCAATTCGCGCGGACTATGCGAAGGACCTCGGCAGGATGTGGGAGGACTTCCATCGCAATCCCGAACTCTCCTTCAAGGAGGAGAAGACCGCGGCGAAGATGGCGGCGGCGCTGCGCATGGTGCCGGGCGTGATCGTGACCGAGAAGGTGGGCGGCACCGGCGTGGTCGGCGTGCTGCGCAACGGCGCTGGTCCCACGGTCATGCTCCGCGCGGACATGGACGGCCTGCCGCTCGAGGAGAAGTCCGGCCTGCCGATGGCCAGCAAGGCGCGCCAGGTTGGCGTCGACGGCGTGGAGTCCTTCGTCATGCATGCCTGCGGGCACGACACGCACATCACCGGCCTCATCGCCACCGCCCGGCGGCTGGCCGCGCTCAAGGATCGCTGGTCGGGCACGGTCGTCTTCGTCGTGCAGCCGGCCGAGGAGCGGCTCGGCGGCGCCCTCGCCATGATCAAGGACGGCCTCTACACCCGCTTCCCCAAGCCCAATTACGCGATCGGCTGGCATGTCGATGCCTCGCGGCTCGCCGGCACCGTCTCGGCGGCGGAAGGCACGCAATATTCCTCGGGCGACGCGATCGACATCACGATCCACGGCATCGGCGCCCATGGCGCGGCGCCGCACCAGGGCAAGGACCCGGTCTATATGGGCTCCCAGCTCGTCATCGCGCTGCAGGGCCTCATCAGCCGCGAACGTCCGCCGCTCGATCCCGGCCTCATCACCGTCGGCAGCTTCCATTCCGGCTCCAAGCACAACATCATCTCGGACGAAGCCAGGCTGCAGGTCACGCTGCGCGCCAACAACGAGCCGCGCCGTGCCGAGCTGATCGCCGGCGTACGGCGCGTGGCGCACGGCATCGGCGAACTCAACGGGCTTCCCGAGGACAAGATGCCCGTCGTCGCCGTCACGGAAAGCACGCCCGTCACCGCCAACGACCCCGCGCTCGCCCGCCGCCTCAACGCGGCGCTGACCGCCGCCCTCGGCCCCACCCACGTGACCCCGTTCGAGCAGACCAACATGGGCTCGGAGGACTTCGCTTATTATGTGGCGGCCCAGACCGGCGTGAAGGGCTATTTCTTCGCCGTCGGCGGCGCCGAGAAGGCCGCCATCGACGCCGAGAAGGCCGGTGGCCCCGCCATCCCCTCGCACCACTCGCCCTATTTCAAGATCTCGCCCGAACCCGCCATCGTGACCGGCGCGACGGCGATGACGGCGGTGGTTCTGGACCTGCTGAAGCCCGCCGGGAGCTGATCCGACCCGCCCGATCCATCGGGTTCCGGTACGGCCTCCTAAGTTCCCGCCGGCCGCATGCGGCGGGCCTTCCCTTCGCATTGCCGCGCGCTTTCGCGGCTGTATAAGGGGCAGCCGTGCCCCGGCTGCTTTGGCCGGCGCAAAGGGGACCCACTTACATTCCATGCCCATATTGATCGGCCTCGGCGGCATCGTCGCCATTCTCGGCATTGCGCTTCTGCTGTCCAACAATCGCCGGGCGATCCGGCTGCGTGTCGTCGGCGCGGCCTTCGCGCTGCAGGCGGGCATTGCGGTGCTCGTGCTCTACGTGCCGGCCGGCAAGGCCATCATCGCCGCCATGTCGCGCGGCGTCGCCAATCTGCTCGGCTATGCGCAGGCGGGCACGGACTTCATCTTCGGTCCGCTCGCCAGGCCCGAGGTTGGCGGCACGAGCTTCGCCATCGCCGCGCTGCCGGTCATCATCTTCTTCGCAAGCCTCGTCTCGATCCTCTATTATCTCGGCATCATGCAGCAGATCGTGCGCTGGGTCGGCGGCGGCATCGAGAAGGTGACCGGCGTCTCCAAGGTCGAGAGCCTGTGCGCGGCGGCGAACATCTTCGTCGGCCAGAGCGAGAGCCCGCTGGTGATCCGTCCCTATCTGGCGGGCCTGACCCCGCCCCAACTCTTCACCGTGATGACCAGCGGCATGGCCGGCGTCGCGGGCACGATCCTCGCGGCCTATGCCTCCATGGGAATCAAGATCGACTACCTGCTGGCAGCGAGCTTCATGGCCGCGCCGGGCGGCATCCTGATGGCCAAGATCATCATGCCGGACGGCCGCGCGCCGGCGCAGGGCGAACTGCCGCTGGAAACGCCCGGCGACGCCGAGGTTCACCTTGCCGAGACGCGGATCAGCGGCCGCGGTCCCGCCGCGCTGCTGCCGGAGGGCACGCCGGGCGAGCCGATGCCGGAAGCGAGCCACGACGAGGAGAAACCGGCCAACATCATCATGGCGGCGGCGCAGGGCGCGCAGACCGGCGTGAAGCTCGCTGTCGCGGTGGGCGCGATGGTCCTCGCCTTCGTCGCGCTGGTCGCGCTCGCCAACGGGCTGCTCGCGGGCGTGGGCGGCTGGTTCGGCTATCCGGACCTCAGCTTCCAGATGCTGCTCGGCAAGCTCTTCTCGCCGGTGATGGTGCTGCTCAACATTCCGTGGAGCGAGGCGCAGATCGCCGGCGGCCTGTTCGGCACCAAGGTCGTGCTAAACGAATTCGTCGCCTATATCGAGCTGGGCGCGGTGCAGGGCACGCTCTCCCCCGCCACCATCGCGATCGTCACCTTCGCGCTTTGCGGCTTCGCGAACTTCTCGTCCATCGCCATCCAGATGGCAGTGACCGGCAATCTGGCGCCCAACCAGCGCCCGATGATCGCCAAGCTCGGCATCAAGGCGCTGATCGCGGGCAGCCTCGCCAACCTCATGAGCGCGGCGTTGGCGGGACTGCTGCTGAACCTGTGACCGGACTTGCGCCTCCCTTCGCAGGGAGGCGCCGACCATCGTCACCACGTGGGCACCGGCTCCTCGCCGCTATAATCGTAGAAGCCCTTGCCGGTCTTGCGGCCGAGCCAGCCGGCCTCGACATATTTGACCAGCAGCGGCGCCGGGCGAAACTTGGGATCGCCGGTGGTCGAATAGAGCACCTTGCAGATTTCGAGGCACGTATCGAGCCCGACGAAATCGGCCAGCGTCAGCGGCCCCATTGGATGATTGAGGCCGAGGCGAATCGCCGTGTCGATGTCTGTGACGTTGGCCACGCCCTCGCCGAGCGCGAAGATCGCCTCGTTGAGCATCGGCATCAGGATGCGGTTGACGATGAAACCCGGCGCATCGAAGGCATGGACCACTTCCTTGCCGAGCGACTGGGCAAAGCGCTCGACGGACGCGACCGTCTCCGGCGCGGTGGCGAGGCCACGGATCACCTCGATCAGGCCCATGACGGGCACCGGATTGAAGAAATGCACGCCGATGAATCGCGCCGGATCGCCGCTCGCCTGGGCAAGACGGGTGATCGGGATGGACGAGGTGTTGGAGGCAAGGATCGCCCCCTCGGCGATGATCGCGCTGACTTCGCCGAAGATGGCGCGCTTGATCTCCTCGCGTTCGGTGGCGGCCTCGATGACGAGGTCGCAGACCGAGAAGGAGGCGAGATCGGCAGTCGGCGTGATGCGCGCGAGGGCGGCCTGCGCGTCCCCGGCTTCCAGCTTCCCGCCGTCGACCGCGCGCTTCAGGCGCTTCTCGATGCCCACCTTGCCGGCCTCGGCGCGGGCGATGTCGATATCGCGCAGCAGCACTTCATGGCCGGCCTGAGCCGAGACCTGGGCAATGCCCGCACCCATTTGCCCGGCTCCGATCACGCCGATCTTGCGCATGCGATTCTCCGTTCATCGTGGAATTGCGAGCTTGGCTCTACACCAAAGCCGTCAACTGCATTATGACGGAAGCGATGACAAGATTAGTCGCCGCGCCCGAGCGACTCGGCGCGCTCCTTCTTCTCTCCGCTCTGGCGCTGCCTCTCGCTGCGCAATCGCTGCATGGCGACAGCGATGCTCCGCTGCCGGAGCCGCCTGCAAACCGTGTGACAGAACCGACGCTGGGGCGCATCCAGATATTCGACGACTGGGCCGTCGCCTGCGACAATCGCCTCTCCTGCACCGCCGTCTCGCTGGTGCCGGAAGGGGCGGGAACGGCCTATAGCGTTCTCGTCTCAATTCAACGCCATGGTGGCCCCGCAGGCGAGGGCGCGCTGCGCCTGATCGGCGCGGACCAGTTGCGTGGCAAGATCGACATGATGGCGGACAACAAATTGCTCGCCCGCGTGACGCCGGCGCGCGACATGATCGAGCTCACCGGTCCGCAGGCGCTGACCATCATCCGGTCGCTCGGATCGAGCTATGCCTTCGAGCTGCGCGAGAAGAAGAACGTGATCGATGCGCCCTCGCTGCGCGGCCTGCCGCGCGCGCTGCGCTACATGGACGAGCAGCAGGGGCGAGTCGGCAGTCAGGGCGCGCTTGCCGCGCTGGGCGACGCGCCCGCCGACCTCGCCAAGCCGGTGCCGCCCGATCCGGTGGTGACGGCCGGGGCCGCGCCGGTCCCCGACACGTCGCCGCCCGCGCTCAACGACGCGGAAAAGACGGCGGCCCGGCGTCTCGCGGTCTGCGAAGGTCAGCTCGACAACGACCATCCGCTCGAGACGCATGCCCTCGACGCCGAGCATGCGCTGGTGCTGCTACCCTGCAATGCGGGTGCCTATAATGTGAGCGCGGTGCCGCTGGTGGCGACGGGCGGCGTCGGCCGCTGGCAGTTCAACGTTGCGCGCTTCGACCATGCGCCCGGCTTCACCGGCGACCCCGGCACTCCGCCGCTGATCGTCAATGCCCGCTGGAATCCGACGCGCGGCGAGCTTTCCAGTTTTGCCAAGGGCCGGGGCCTGGGCGATTGCGGCACGGCCGAGACCTATAAGTGGGACGGCGCCGCCTTCCGCCTGACCGAAGCGCGTTCCATGCCGGTGTGTCGCGGCGCCTGGGAATGGCCGGTGCTCTATTCGGCCACGGCACAGGGCTGATCTCCCGAACTAGGCCGGTTGCAGGACGGGGCTTTCGCCTCCGCGCCGAACTGTCTCGCGCAGCGCCAGAGCGAGGCCGCCGCAGGCCACGGCCAGCGCGATATCGAGATAGAAAGGCGCGCGCAGGCCCCAGGCATCGGCGGCGAGACCGGCGAGCGGGGGGCTGAGTACGCCGCCGACCAGCTCGGCGGTGCACATGGAAAGCGCGACGGCTGTGGTGACGCGGCCCGGCGCGACGCTTTCGGACGGGATGATCGCGCAGACCAAAGGCGCGCAGCCGACCACCAGCCCGCCGACGACGAAGGCGACGCCCAGCATGGCGGGCGCGCTCGCCACGGTGAGCAGCGCGAGCGGGACCAGCACGGAAGCGAAGCCGGTGATGACCGTCATCGGCTTGCGCCCGAACCGGTCAGACAGGGCCGGGATCAGCACGCCGCCGACCAGGCCGCCGAGGCCCGAGAGGCTGAGCAGCCAGCTCATCGTCTGCGGGGTGTAACCCATCAGCTCGGTCAGGTAACGCGGCAGGAAGACGTTCTGGATCGTGATCCAGGCCGTGAACAGCGCCGCGATCGCCATCGAGAGCAGCAGGTTGCGCGAGCGCAGCAGGTCGCGAATCGAGGGCAGTTCCGCCGGCACGGTCGCGTCGCCGGGCGCCTGCGCCGCGCGGGCGGGCTGGCGCACGAACAGCGCGACGAGGATCGCCGAGATGAGGCCGGGCACGGCGCTGAGGAAGAAGGTTGCCTGCCAGCCGATTCGCTCGGCGAATTGCACCGCCAGGATCGGCCCCAGCATCGCGCCGACGAGGAACGCGCCGCCGATCTGCATCGTGCCCATGTTGAAGCCACGCCGGCTCGGCGCGGAGGCCACGCCCATGATCGTCTGCGTGAGCGGCACCAGCGGCCCCTCGGTGACGCCGAGCGCAAGGCGCGCGAGGAACAGGGTCGCGAAGCTGATCGCGATGCCCGCCCCGCCCGACATCAGCGAGAAGGCGACGAGCATCCAGACGAGGATGGTCTTCTGCGTGCCGGTGCGATCGGCCAGCGCCGCGAAGAGGAGGCCCGAGATGGAGATGGCGCCGGAAAGCGCCGAGGAAAGCAGGCCGAGCTGGGTGTTGTTGAGGCCGAGGTCGGCAATGATGTAGGGCGAGAGGAAATTGACCGCGAGCCGGTCCAGCGCGACGACGCCATTGACCAGCGACAGGATCAGCAGGACCGCTATCTCATAGCCGCGGGACGTCTTGTCTCTCTCCATATGATGAGGGTGATAAGGCGTGTGGGGCCACCTGTCATCCTGCGTCCGTGCTGCTTTTCACCGGTGCGAGGCGGCGACCCGGCCGCCTGAAAGGCCGGAATGCGACCGGCCGCCTTTCGCTTACTTCGAAAGATTGTTATAAGCTGGCAAAACAAAAGAAGGGCGGAAGAGAGCCCTTGCCCTCTTCCGCCCGATTGCCGTTACGGCTTTTGCGCGGCTTAGCCGGATGGGCGTGACCGGTCGGTCAGCGCCGCGTCGCGACCTTCCGCGGTGCCGCCGCCCGCGTCGCCGCCAGCCAGAATTGCTGCATGTTCTTGCCGACAAAGGCCTGCGGCTGCGAGAACGGCAGCTTCTGCTGCTGCTCCCATTGCGTCACCGTCTTCTTTGCCCCCTCGAACGAATCCGCCAGCGATGCCCCGCGATTGAACGGGCCGTTGAGGAAGGCCTCGCCGAAATAGGTCAATGGCCGGTCCTCCGCGCAGCCGAAGGACGTGCGGTCGGCCCGCGCGGCCGTGATGATGATCGTGTCGTCATTGGCCAGCGCCGGAATCCAGCTCCCCGCGAAACAGGCCGAGATGATGATGACCCGGCGGCGGATGCGCGCCTCATGCAGCGCCGCCGCCAGCGAATCGGCAGAGATGGCGAGGATGGGGAGATTGCCGGGCAGCGCGCTTTCGAGCGCAGCATTCGGCCCGCCATGCGACGTCAGATAGACGATCAGCACGTCGTCCGGACCCGCCTGCGTGCGGTTGCCGATCTCCCACAGCACCTGCGCGATGTTCTGTTGGGTAGCGAGGGGCACCTGCAGCAGGTCGCCGGCATTGTTGGAGAGGAGAATGCCGCCCTCTGCCGTGCCGCCATAGTTAGCGGCGAACCGCTGCAGCGCCGTCTTGGCCTCGCGCGAGAACAGCATCTGCTTGCCATGCGGGTTGATCGCGACGGCATAGACGTTGGGGCGATCGGCCGCGCGCGCCGGGATCAGCGCCATGCACTCGCCGATCAGCCCATCCTGCGCACCCCAGAGATCCGCGCCCGAATCCGGCTTGGGCGGCTTGGCGCACAGCCTGATGTCGGGATTGACGAGGGGCATCGATGCGCCGGGCGTGTCCGCCGCGCGGACCATGATACCGAAGGACAGGGCAAGCGCACAGGCTCCCATCGCGGCGACGCCCACCGCGCGCTTCGTCAGGACCGACAAGGATCTCCGCACGAACGTCAACGAGAATCCCCCTTCCTCATTGAGGGAGGAAATCTGCGCGAAGTGGCGATATCCGGCAAGCGAGAAATTGAGGGTCTGGAGAGCCCCCAAACGACAGCGGGGCGGAACGAGCCCCTTGCCCGTTCCGCCCCGTCGGATGTCGATCAGCCGCGGCTTATTTCTTGCCGGCCACCGAATAGGTGATCGCCGCGTTACGGGTCTTCTGAAAGTCCGGAACCGACAAACCCTTGAAAGCCGCATAGACATCGATGTTACCAATGCCGAGAACCGCCGCCATCTTCTCCAGCATGAAGAAGATCACGCCATAGTGGATCATGCCGATCCAGTTGCGGCTGCGGATCAGGTCCTTCTCCTCGTCGGTCAGGTCGGACTCCGCGAACAGGCCCTCCTGATCGTCGACGAAGCGGGCGCGGAACGCCGGTTCGATGAGATTGTGAAGGAAGTGGTTGATCCGGAACGCCTTCACCGCCCGATCGATGGTGAAGGGATAGGTGCCGGCCAGCTCCTCGGCGCCCTTCAATTCGCGCACCGAGCGCTCGCGCAAAGCCTCGTCGCTCTCGGCAGGCGGCGTCGCATCGCCCTGATCCTCGAACAGCATCGTGGCGATGGCGGTCATCGAGGGGAGGAAATAGCTCTGGTGCAGCTTGTTCACCCTGGGGCTGAGCGCACCGCGCATCAGCAGCCACATCACGACTTCCGCGCCTTCCCAGCCACCCAGCTTCGCAAGCTCGACGACGGTCTTGTCGGTCAGCGCCTCGGGATTGTTGGTCAGGAGCTCCATGAACTCCGCATCCCACTCGGGATTATTGAAGCCGCAGCCCTCGCCATGCACCTGGTGCGAGAGGCCGCCGGTGCCGGCGATCACCACCTTGATGTCCTTGGGATAGGACTGGATCGCACGGCGCAACGACTTGCCGAACTCCCAGAAGCGCTTGGCCTTCGGGATGGGCTGCTGCAGCACGCCGCACTGGAGCGGCACGATCCTGCACGGCCAGCCATGCTCATGCTCGAGCAGCACTGAGAGCGGCGAGAAGGCGCCATGATCGAGGCCCATGCCCTGCCAATAGGCAAGGTCGAACTCGTCGGCGACGAGGCAGTTGGCGATGTGCTGGGCAAGCTCCGGATCGCCCTTGATGGCGGGCAGGTCGCGCTGGCCGCCGCCCTCGTCCGCCGGCTCATATTCCTCGCCGACGCCGAGCGCGAAGTGGGAATAATGCGTGAAGAATGAAGTCATGTGATCGTTGTAGACGTAGAAGATCACGTCCGGCTTCTGCTCGGCCAGCCATTCCTTGACCGGACGGAAGCCCTCGAAGATCGGCGCCCAGACCGGGTCGTCAAACTTCTTCGCGTCCTGCGCGAAGGCGATTGTAGGCGTATGCGAGACGGCGAAACCGCCGATGATCTTTGCCATTTTGGCCTCTCCTCGAAAACGTACGCGCGGGGTCTCTCCCGCAATTCCGTCCGACTCCAAATATCCGCAAAGTTGTAAGCAACACAAACGGAAACTTTGGCGTGAGCCCAGCACCCGGCTCGATCAGTCGTCGGCTTCCGCGGGAGACGCGTCGCGCACCTGCATGAGTTGCGAAGGGAAGGACGCGACCAGATTGCGGGCGTCCTTCCAGTCGGCGCGGAGCCAGCGGTCATGATCCTCGGCGTGGAGGACGACCGGCATGGTGCGCGGATTGGTGGCCGCAATCAGGCGATTGGGCTCGCAGGTGAGGAGCGCGAAGCTCGGCACCTCGCTGTCGCGCCAGATGCCGGCCATGGCGAAGACCGGCGCAGCGGTCAGCGAGAAACGGCGGGCGATCTTCCGGCCCGAGCGCGGATCGGCATGCTGAGACCAGAGCTGGAAGCTGGTCGCCGGCACGAGGCAGCGGAACTGCGTGTGGCGCAGAGTGCCGATCCAGAAGGGACTCTCGACATTGCGGACGTGGGCGACCGGTGCGCCGCCCACAAGCGCAGCGCCCGGTGGCGGCGGCACGCCCCAGAAGCGCGGCACTACGCGTCGCCCGCCGACCCGACCGGTTACGATCACGGGCCCGAAGCGGCCGGGCGTCATATAGCCCTGCTCCCAGGGATCCTCGCCGGGATCGGCGCGCAGGGCATGGGCGATCATGTCGGCCGAAGCGTCGAGGCGATAGAGCTGGGTCATCGGGGCGCCCACCATGCCGCCCCGTGCTGTGGGACGGAAGCCTCGACCTTCACAATCCCTCGTCCCGGACATTTTCCTTGCCCGGCAGAAGGACCGACCGCCAATATGCCCGCATGACCGACCCGCACGCCCAGGCCCTGATCGACCGCCTCCTGCTCCAGCCGCATCCGGAAGGCGGGTGGTACCGCGAGACCTGGCGCGCCGGGGCGGCCTCCGGCGAACGCGCCGGCGCGACGGCGATCCACTTTCTGCTCGAACAGGGCCAGAAATCCCACTGGCACACGGTGGACGCGGCCGAGATCTGGCTGTGGCATGCCGGGAGTTCGCTGCTGCTCTCGACCGCTCCGGGCGACGAAGGACCGGTGCAGGCGCTGCGACTGGGCGGAGACGTGCTGGCCGGCGAGGCGCCGCAGCATGTCATCGCGCCGCATCACTGGCAGGCGGCGGAGGCCGACCGGGGCTGGGCGCTGGTCTCCTGCATTGTCGCGCCGGGCTTCGAGTTCGCCGGCTTCGTGCTCGCGGAGCCGGGCTGGGCGCCGGGCGGGGGCTGAGCACGCCGGCGGCGCCTCAGAAATTATAGACGATCGAGACGCGCGTCGCCGTGTCGGTGGGCTCGCGGCCGGGCAGCGGGTCGCTCTCGGACTTGAGGTAGAAAGAGACCCGCCCGGAGATGACCTCCGAAAACTTGGCGGAGACGGCCGCGTTGGACAGCCAGGTCGTGTTGCCACCGCTACTGACGACCGACCCGTCCTCGGACAGGGTGATGCCGTCGCGGATCGTCCAGCGGAAGGTGAGCGAGCCGCGCGCACCCAGTTCGCTTTCGCTGCTGCCGTCGAGGAACTGGGTCTGCCGGAGCGCCGGGCCGCCGTCGATGTCGAGCGTCATGCCCTTGCGGCTGATCGCCCGGTAGCCGATGCCGACCGATTCGGTGAACCGGCGGCCGAAGCCGGCAAAGGTGTCGCGCTCCCAGCCCAGTGAGCCCGAAGCGTAGAGACCCTCATCAAGAAGGTAATTGAGGCCGTAATTGGCGACGTAGCGATCGCGGCTCAGCTTTCCGTCGGTCCGCTGATAGTCGATCACCGCCGCAAGATTGTGGCGCGCCCGCAGCCCCTGCTTGGCCAGCTTGAGGCCGATAAGGGCGCTGATCTGATCGGTGTTGCCGGTGGTGAGGCCGACGCCGGCCTCACCCTGCCCGCTCCATCCATCAAAGGCGCCGAGCGCCGCGAGACGCGCGCGCTCGGCCTCGCGCGCCCGCGCAGCCGCCGCGCGCTGCTCGGCCTGGATAGTGCCCATCAGCGTTGCGCCGAGTTCGTCGATCGCCCGCTTCTGGTCCGGATGCTTCGCCTTGGCGACGCCGACGACCGAGGTCAGCGTGGTGGAGTCACCGCTGCGGCCCGCTTCGCGGATCATCGCCTCTGCTTCCGGCGCGATGGCGGGCGGCGGGGCCGTGCCGGCGAGCAAGGTGACGCCCAGCGCATCGATCGCGGCCGCATCATCGGGATTGGTCTTCCGGGCGAGGGCAAGGGTCGCCTTCAGCGCCTCGGCATTGCCACCGCGCGCGGCCTCACGGATCATCGCCTCGACTGCAGGATCGATGGCCGGTGGCGGCGGCGACGGGAGCGCCTGATGCTCAACCTCGGCCATCAATGTTTCGCCGAGCTTGGCGATTTCTTCGGCCTCGGCCGGGTGCAGCGACTTGGCAACCTCCACCACGGCCGCGATGGTCTTGCCATTGCCGATGCGCGCGGCCTCACGGATCATCGTCTCGACATCCGGCGGAATTTCGGCCTGCGCCGCCGCTGCGGACAGCGACGCCGCCGCAGTGATGGAGAGCCGCACCACGGCTCGACCGGATCGGATCATCAATTTCTCCGCTCAGACGCTGACTAAGGAGTGGTCAGGGTTTTTGGGGGGAGCGGCGAGCAGTGTCCAGCCCGGATCGCCATGACGCGCGATCTCCGGAACTCGGGCTGCGACGGCGGTGGCCGGGGTCTTCACCGGCAAAGGGGTGGCAGCAACGGGTCAGGATCGGCGCCTCAGAGCAGCGTTCCCTGACGCTCCTCGGCGGCCTGCAAAGGCCAGCGCCCGATGATCTCATGCCGGTGCAACCCGACATAGCTGTGGACAAGCACAAACTCGGTCGCGTTCCACTGGAAGCCTGGGATCGCACGCTCGGTCGGTTGTTCCGCCTTGCGGTAACTGACCGTCTGGTGCGGCTGAAAGCTCCATCCTGGCCGCATCCCCACACCCTCGTCGCTCATCGCGTGCGCGATGCCGGCCTGCAGGTCGCGCAACGCCCGGACGATGCGCGCCGGCCGCAGCACCACCACGCCGTAGCCGACCGACAGCCGATCGAGCGTAAACGCGAACGGCGCAGCGCGCACCGCCGCACCCGCGCGCAGCAGGCGGTCGACCAACACGCCGGGTATGGTCTCAAGATCCTCGGTCAGGGCCAGCGTCACATGATGCCGCTCGGGCTGGAGCAACCCCTTGCTGCCCAGTTCGGCCTCCGCAAAGGCATGGGTGCGCCGCGCCGTGATATCGTCCGGCCTGAGCGCGAAGAAGAAGCGGTGGATGACAGGTTGGCTCATGGCAGCAGCGGGCATGGAACGTCTCCGACTCGGGAATGTTCACATTATGTTCTCATTCCCGAGGGGAGTCGAGTCAGGCCCTCCGCCCCGATGGTCTCGCTCTGTCTCAGCGCAGGGAGGGCCGCGCCAGCCGGACCGGGATGGTGCGCCAAGCGAAGAACAGGATGATGAGGAGCACCGCCGTCTGGCCGACCAGCACCGGTGGTTCGCTGCCCGTGGGCGCGAGCGCGTTCAGCGTCGGGATCTTCTGGAAGCTCTGCACAACCAGCACGATCATGTTCAGCCATTGGACCAGCAGCGCCGTCACCAGATAGGCGATGCGCCAGCCACCAGAGAGCCGGGCGCCGAGCAGCGCATAGAGCGACACGGCGAGCAGCGCGAGCGATACCACGCCGAAGATGAAGGGCGGGCCGATCGGCTTGGGCGGGAAGAGAAAGCCGGTGACGCTCGTCAATATCGTGAAGACGAGGAACAAGCTGTTCCACAGCGACAACCAGCGGCCGGCACTAAGCGCGGCGAAAAAGATCAGCCCGGCGGCGATGCCGACAAGACTGATCACGACGTGAAGCAGCGTGAAATCCGACAACGAAAGCCCGAGCATCATGGCGCGACTCCTGTGGTGGAGCGGCGACCTTATCCCGGCGGCATTTCTTGTGCGAGTCTACATTTGCACACAAATATTCAGGCGAAACTGTACCCCGAAATCGCGCTGCCCATTACCAGTTCGCTATAATCGTGCCGCCCCGCCGAGCCGGATGCGCCGGCCGCGACCATCAGCGGAATCAGGTGATCCTCGCGCGGATGACAGATGCGCGCCGCGGGTGCCTCATCCCAGCGCGCGAGCAGCGTGGCGCGCTCCGCCGGAGCGGCCTGCGCGGCCTGCGTGAGCCACTGGTCGAACATCCGCGAGGGCGCCTCGGCACGCGGATCGCGGAAGGCGCGCAGATTGTGGAAGCTCATGCCCGAGCCGATGATGAGCACGCCTTCCTCGCGCAGCGGCGCGATCGCCTCGCCGGCGCGGACATGGAGCGCGGGATCATAGCCCGTCTCGATCGACATCTGCACGATGGGGATATCGGCGTCCGGAAAGGCCACCTTCATCGGCACGAACACGCCATGATCGAAGCCGCGCTCGGGATCGACCGCCGAGGGCAGGCCCGCCGCGCGCAACAGCGCCCCCGCCTGCTCCGCCAGCCACGGCGCGCCCGGCGCCGGGTAGGTCAGCTCATAGGTGTGCGGCGGGAAGTTGTAATAATCGTAGATGAGGCCCGGATGCTCGGCGCCGGTCAGCGCGAAGCCGCCGCGCGTCTCCCAATGGCCCGAGATGATGAGGATCGCCTTCGGCCGTTCCGGCAGCCGGTCGACGAGCGTGCGCAGATACGCCTCCATGCCGCGCCACACGCCGTCCGGATCGGGCATGAAGAAACAGGGGCCGCCGCCATGCGGGATGAAGAGGCTGGGCTGGGTCGCGATATCGGTCATGGTCATGGCTCGCTAGATGGGGAGGCGCCGCGTGCGGCAAAAGGGCGGCGGCGCGTCATTCCGCCTTTTTCCCGCCGCTCGCACCGCCCTTGCCGGACTGGCCGCCATCGCCCGCCGGCTCCTGGTCGCCCTCGGACGAAAGCCCGGCAAAGAGATTGGCCGGATCGACATCATCCAGCTTGTCATGGGCCTTCAGCCGATCGAGCAGCTTGCGCGCCATCTCCGATCCCTGGCCGCCATGGGGATTATAGGCCAGCGGCGCGAGGTTGATCATCGCCTTGTCATAGGCCTTGTCGTAAATCTGCTGCGAGACGAGCGAGAAGCGCAGTTCGGGATCGAACGGAGCGAGCTCGACTGCGCGCTCCAGCGCCTGCACCGCGAGAGGCGTCGGCTTGATGCCTTGGGCCCGGAAACCCATGTAGAAATAGAGCAGCGGCAGCGGGTGGTCATTCTCGATCTTGTTGAGGGCGACGAAGGGCGCGCGCGCGGCGCGATAGGCCAGCGCCTTGTCCGGTGCCTCCTGGGCCTTGCGGAACATCGAGAGCCCCTTCTGAACATAGGCGTTGACCTGGGATGGATCGATGGCGAGCGCGGCATCGGCCGCGGCGATTGCCGTGTCGTCATGGCCCGCGTCATGCTCGGCCTCGGCGAGCGCCGTCAGCACGGCCGCATCCCCGGGAAAGCGTGCGGCAATGGCTCGCGCCTCCGGGAGCAAGGCGGTCGCCTGCTCCGGCGTGACGCCGCGGCGTGAGCGGATGCGTACCGGCATCATCGCGGCCTCGCCGACGCTCAGGGTGCGCAAGGTGACCGGGCCGGGCGTCACGCCCGCGGGCGCAATGCGCAGGGATGTGATCGTTCGCTGGCCCTGATAGCGCTGCAGGTCCTTCTCCAGCTGGTCGAGATCACCGAACACCGCCCTGGCGGCCTCGGCCGAGGACTGGCCGCCCACCATCGCCTGGAGATAGCGGACAAGCTGCCCCGGCCGCTCCTTGGCGAAGGTGAGATAGTGATAGAGCAGCCACGACTTGCCGTAGAAGGCGTCATAGCTCTTGCGGTTCTTCTTCTCGTAGCTGTCCGGGTCGAGCAGGTCCCTTGCCGTCACGTCGAGGGCATAGGTGAGTTCTGCGGTGCGATGCCGCGCCCACAGGCCGAGCGTCACGGAGTTATCGCGATCGAACTTCGCAGAGGCGAGGAATTCCGCCGATCCTTCCACGAACCAGCGCGGCCAGGAGTGGCGGCTCGCCGATAGCTGAAAATGATGGGCGTATTCGTGCAACAGGGCGATCATCGAAAAGTCCGGCAAGCCCGATCGCGCGTCGACGGCAGGGACGATCGCGAACGACCCACCAGCGCGCGGCGAATAGAAAGCGTAGAGGAACTTCTCGCCGTCGCCGGCCAGTTTGCGCACTTCCCGGTCGCTGCGCACCACATAGACAGTGACGCGGCTCGACGGACTGGGCGGCGGCTCCTTGACGCTGAGCACCAGTCCCATCGCCTCGTGGAACCGCTCGAGCTGCTCGGAAAACTTCTGCAGCTCAGCGGGCGTGTCGTCCGCATAGATGACGAAATGGCTGCTCGATGCCTCCATCCACTTGGCGTGCAGCGGCGACAAAGGCGCCGCCAGAAGCAGCAACGACAACAGGCGTTTCATGTTTTTCCCCCAAGACACAAGGTCTTCCCCGCGCAGAGGATTATGCGGGCGCCTCGCCGGGCGCAAGCCGGTGCGCGCACCGAAACGGCCGAGATCGGGACGGAGGGGGGCGGGCTTCAGCTGCCCAGCAGGTGCAGCGCGACCTGCCGCTCGTGCGGGGCGCGGCGATGCTCGACCAGATAGACGCCTTGCCATGTGCCGAGCGCGAGGCGGCCGCCGATCAGAGGCACGGTCAGCGAAACGCCGGTGAGCATCGCCTTGATGTGGTCGGGCATGTCATCCGGGCCCTCGTCGTCATGCTCGTAACCGTCATGCTCCGGCGCGATGCAGTCGAGCCAGTCGACGAGATCGCGCTTCACCGCCGGGGCGGCATTTTCCTGAATGGTGAGCGAGGCGGAGGTGTGGCGGCAGAAGAGCGTGAGCAGCCCGTCGTCCATGCCCTGCTCCGCGACCCAGCGGGCGACGTCATCGGTCACCTCGACCAAAGCGCGGCCGGGTGTCCGCACGCGCAGGATACCGGTGGCCTGATGCAGACCGGACATGGCCTCAGGCGCAGCCTTCGATCAGCTGAACATCATCCCATTGCCCGATGCGCCAGCTCTCGACCGTGTTACCGTCGGTCTCGACGATCAGGCCGAGCGGGGCGTCGTCCGCGTGCACGACGAGATAATGGCCTTCCGGGCCGGTATAGGGATGCGGCTCGACCTTGGCCTTGCCGCCCAGCCGCCTGAGCGCCTCATCTTCGCTCTGGCCGACACGGACTCCGCCCAGGGTCTCATTCTGCGAGCCGCCGACGTCGATGCGCACGACACGCTCTCCGTCGAGCATGACGGCGACGTCGGGCCGGTCCTTGAAGGTGGCGTAAGTGCAGGTGGATTCCTCGTCGAGCGGCTCGTCCCGTCCGGCAACCACCAGGCCGGTGCGCTCCAGTTCCTGCAGCGTCGCGCCGACGCGGATGCGGCCGAGGCGATCGAGCGGGGTCGTCTCGACAATCGGCGTCGGGGCAATGTCGTTGGTCGCATTGCCCGCGATGTTCACCGGCACGGCCTCGTTAAGCACTGCCGTCTCATTGCCCGCATTTGAGGCGCCGCGCTCCGGCGTGCCGCAAGCCGAGAGGCTCGCCAGCACCGCCAGGGCACAGGGCAGCTTCAGCCGCATTGGGCCCTGTGCAGCAGCGCCTGATCGGCCAGAACCAATGCCACCATCGCCTCGACGACCGGCACGCCGCGAATGCCGACGCAGGGATCGTGGCGGCCCTTGGTGAACATCTCGGTCGCGTCGCCTTCGCGCGTGATCGTTTCCTGCGGGATCAGGATCGAGCTGGTCGGCTTGAACGCCACGCGCAGCCTGATCGGCTGGCCGGTGGCGATGCCGCCCGCGATGCCGCCGGCATGATTGGCGAGGAAGACGGGGTTGCCGTCATTGCCCGGCCGCATCGGATCGGCATTTTCCTCACCGCGCAGGCGCGCCGCGGCGAACCCGTCGCCGATCTCGACGCCCTTGACCGCATTGATGCTCATCGCGGCCGCCGCCAGTTCGCTGTCGAGCTTGGCATAGAGGGGGGCGCCCCAGCCGGCCGGCACGCCGGTCGCAACGCACTCGACCACGGCACCGAGCGAAGAACCGTCCTTGCGGGCGGAATCCACGAGGCCTTCCCAGCGGGTGGCCGCGGCCGGATCCGGGCAGAAGAAGGGATTGTTGCCGATCTCGTTCGCATCGAACGCGGCAAAGTCGATCGCGTCACCGCCGATCTCGCTCACATAGGCGAGGATCTGGACCTGCGGGATGACCAGCCGCGCGACCGCGCCCGCAGCGACACGCGACGCGGTCTCACGCGCCGAGCTTCGCCCGCCGCCGCGATAGTCGCGAAAACCGTATTTCGCGTCATAGGCATAATCGGCATGGCCGGGCCGATAGGCCAGGGCGACATCCGAATAATCCTTGGAGCGCTGGTCGACATTCTCGATCATCAGGCTGATCGGCGTGCCGGTGGTCCGGCCCTCGAACACGCCCGAGAGGATGCGGACCTGATCCGGCTCCTGCCGCTGCGTCGTGAAGCGCGAGGTGCCCGGCCGGCGCTTGTCGAGCCAGGGCTGGATATCCGTTTCGGACAAGGCGAGCCCCGGCGGGCAGCCGTCCACCACCGCGCCGATGGCCGGGCCATGGCTCTCGCCCCAGGTGGTGAAGCGGAAGACGCGTCCGAAGGTGTTGAATGACATTAGCCCCTCTCCCCGCGGGAGAGGGAGGGACCCAAGCCGGAGGCTTGGGAGGGGGAGGGCAGGCGCGCAATGTCGACGATATGCGCCAGCACACCCTCGATGTTCGCCGTCACCTCGGCATTGGAAAAGCGGATCACCCTGAACCCTTCGCTCGCAAGATACTCGGTACGCCGTGCGTCCTGCGCCTGAGTAGAGCCATGCGTCTCGCCGTCAACCTCGACGATGAGACTCATCTCCAGGCACAGAAAATCTGCGACATAAGGCCCAATCGGCGTTTGCCGGCGGAACTTGAGGTTCGCCAGCTGGCGATTCCGAAACCTTCGCCAAAGCCTACGTTCCGGCTCGGAAGGTTGCGGGCGCAAGGACCGGACGCGATCCGGAGATGGACCTCCTATGCGACGGTCCAATCCCTCACCCTCCCATCGCTGGGCGATGGGCCCCTCCCTCTCCCGATGGGAGAGGGAGGATTTTCACGACAGCGCGATGTCCGGGGCGTCCTCGGCCTTCATGCCGATGACGTTGTAGCCCGCGTCGACATGGTGGATCTCGCCGGTCACGCCGGAGGAGAGGTCCGAAAGCAGATAGAGCCCGGCGCCGCCGACATCCTCGATGGTGACGGTGCGGCGCATCGGCGCGTTCAGCTCGTTCCACTTGAGGATGTAGTTGAAGTCGCCGATGCCGCGTGCGGCCAGCGTCTGGATCGGGCCGGCGGAGATGCCGTTGATGCGGATATTCTCCGGGCCGAGGTCCACTGCCAGATATTTAACGCTGGTCTCCAGCGCGGCCTTGGCGACGCCCATCACGTTGTAATGCGGGATAACCTTCTCGGCGCCATAATAGGTCAGCGTCAGGATCGAGCCGCCATCCGGCATCATTTCCCGTGCGCGCTTGGCGACCGCGACCAGACTGTAGGCCGAGATGTTCATGGTCATCAGGAAATTGTCGAGCGTGGTGTCGTAATATTTGCCGCGCAGCTGGCTCTTGTCCGAGAAGCCGATGGCGTGGACCACGAAGTCGATGGTCGGCCAGCGCGCCTTCAGTTGGTCGAACGCCACGTCCAGCGCGTCCATGTCGCCGACATCGCAATCGATCAGCACGTCCGAGCCGAGTTGCTCGGCGAGCGGCTGCACGCGCTTCAGCAGCGCCTCTCCCTGATAGGAGAAGGCCAGTTCCGCGCCCTGCGCGCGGAGCGCCTTGGCGATGCCCCAGGCAAGGGACTTGTCGTTGGCGAGCCCCATGATGAGACCCCTTTTGCCCGCCATCAGGCCAGTCATTTCGATGTTTCCTCCGTCTCGTCCGCCGCGTCTTCTTCCGGAAAATCCGCCAGCGCCGCATTGAGTTCGGCGCCAATTACCACGCCAAGCCCGATGATGAAGAAAAAAATGAGGGCGATCATGGCGCCGGCCAGACCGCCATAGGTGAGGTTGTAGTCGGAGAGGTTGGTGAGGAAGATCGGCAGCAGCAGGCTGGTCCCGTACCACCACAGCGCCGTCAGCAGCGCGCCGGGCCATTTGGGACACGGCCCTTCGCGATAGGCCTTGGGGGTCAGCGCGTAGAAGAGGAAATACAGCGCCACGAACAGCATGAGCGTCGGCACCAGCCGCACGGCGATGGCGAGGTTGATGGCGAAATCGGCGAGCGGGAACAGCTTTTCGATCAGCGCCTCGATGGCGGCAAGCAGCACCTGCAGCGAGAGCGCGACGAGCGCGCCCAGCACGCTCAGGATGATGAGTCCCATCGAGCGCAGCCGGTGGTGCCAGAAGGGCGCGGTCGAGTGGGTGCCATAGGCGCGGCGCAGGATATCACGGATCGTCTCGATGAGACTGCCCACCGTCCACAGCCCGACAAGCGCGCCGATCCACAGGAGATTGCCCGTCCGCGCCGTCAGCACATCCATGATGGCCGGGCGCAGCACACTGGCAACGCCCGGAGGCACGGTGAGCAGGAAACCATTGACCGTCTCCAGCCCCGCCTGCGTGCGGCCCAGTATCTGCGCGACGGCGGCGGCGAGAATGAAGAAGGGGAACAGCGCGACCAGTGTCAGATAGGCGAGGTTGCCGGCGTGGATGAAGCCATCGGAATAGACGCCGATCGCGACGCGCTTGATGACGATGAGGCTGCGCGAGCCGAGCCGGCTCTTCTCAATCTCCTCCTTCAGCCGGACGCGGCGCTTGCGCCGTTCCTCCGGCGACTGGGGAGAGAGGCCCAGCATCTATCTCAGCCCCTGTGGTGCGCGCACATCATATCGCAACCAACCCACGGACATGTCAGCCGTTCCCCAAACGCCGTCCGCGCCGAACTTGTCGGAGGGCCGCCGTCCTTGCAAGGAAGAACAGGCCGTCGACAAGCCCGGATCGGAAGAGAACGTCGCGTGGGCGCTCAGGGCTTGCGCGCGACCACCAGCGAATAATAGCCGCAGGTCGCGGTCGCCTCGCAATCGACGAAGCCGGCCTTGCCCAGCAGGTCTTTGAACTCGGGCAGGGTGAACTGGCGCCCCTGCGTGCCGTAGAGCATCAGCACGGAGAAGGAGGCGGGCGTCGTCGGACCGTCCAGATTGTCGTTGATCAGCGCTTCGTGCAGCATGATGCGGCCGCCCGAGGGCAGCGCATCGAACGACTTCTTGGCCAGCTCGAGGCAGGTCTCGTCGCTCCAGTCATGGAACACGTTGGAGAAGAAGTGCGCGTCATAGCCTTCCGGCCAGGCCTGGCGGAAGAAATCGAGCGGTACGGTGTTCACCCGGTCGGCAACCCCGCCCTCGTCGATATATTTCTGCGCCGCCGTGCACATCGTGCCGAGATCGAGCACCGAGCCGCGCAGTTCCTTCCAGCGCTGGGCGACGGCGATGGTGAACACGCCCGAGCCCGCGCCGATATCGAGGAAGCGTTTCACGTCCGCGAACACGGGGTGCTGCGCCACGCCGATCGCCGGCGCGCAGCTGTGCGCGTGCATGAACGCCGCGATGCCGATGGCGCGATCGAGCGGGATGTCGCCGGCTTCCCAGCCCTGCGCGTTGTCGCCGCCCTTGTGCGCGGCGTCCGGCGCCAGCGCGGCGACGAGCAGCTCGGTATTGGGCGCGCTGGCGCGGAAGCCGCTCAGCAACACGCCCCAGTAGAAATTGCTGGTCTTCACCAGATAGTTGCGGCTGGTCGGCGTCAGGCCATAGCGCCCGTCGCGCCGCACCAGGAAGCCGAGGCCGCACAGCAGGCTGTTCATGATGCCGAGCGCGCGCGGGTTCACGTTGCACTTCGCGGCGAGATCGCCGAGCGCCAGCGGACCGTCCACCAGCGCGTCGAACAGGCCGATATCGTCCGCCGCGAGCATCGCCGGCAGATTGTGCATGGCCAGCCAGGCGTCCCAGATCAGCCGATCGTCGACCGGCGGTGAAAGATATTGTCCCTTCATGAAATAAGCCCCTCCCGGATCGCCGCGTCGTCGCGGCTTAGTTGTCGAATCAGACAAATATCCCATGCGGCGATGATCCGCGCGGCACAAGCCCGTCGCGACGCGCGTGCCTCAACAAAGGGATGGCTTCTGTCCCGATTGGGCAGAAGGGAGAGTCGCCAGCGGAAGAGCCCGCTCGTCAGACGCCGAGACTGGCGCGGATGTCGCGGCTGTCCGTCCAGCTCTCGACGAAGCTCTTGAGCGCCTCGTCATCGGCCGGCAGGTCGATCAGCAGGGTGACGAGCTGGTCGCCCCGCCCACCTTCCTTGCGCGTGAAGCCCTTGCCCTTGAGCCGCAGCGTCTGGCCCGAGCGCGCGCCGGCGGGGACAGCGAGCATCACCGGCCCGTCGACGGTCGGCACTTTCACGCGGGCGCCGGCCACCGCCTCATTGAGGCTCACCGGCAGGTCGAGCCGCACATTGTCGCCATCGCGCGTGTAGAACGGGTGTGCGCCGACCTCGATCGTCACGATCGCGTCGCCGGCGCCGGCCGGCCCCGGCTGGCCCTTGCCGCCGAGCTTCATCTGCGTGCCGGTCTCGACGCCGGCGGGGAGCTTGAGGTCGATGGTCTTGCCATCGGCAAGCGTGATGCGCTGGGGGGCGAGCGTCGCCGCGTCGACCAGCGTCACCGCCAGTCGATAGGCGACATTGGCGCCGCGCTGGGGTGGCGCCTGCCGTCCGCCGAACGGTCCACCCGCGCCGCGTCGCCCGCCGCCGAACAGATTCTCGAAAATGTCACCGAAATCCCCGCCGCCACCGCCGCCGAACTCGAAGTCCGCGCCCGGCCCGCCGCTGCGCGTATAGGTGCCGCCGCCGCCATTGCCGAAGCCGAAGGGATGAGTCGGATTGCCCTGCGCGTCGATCTCGCCGCGGTCGTAGCGCGCCCGCTTGTCCTTGTCGGACAGGAGGTCATAGGCGCCCGTCACCTCGGAAAAGCGCTCGGCGGCCTTGGGATTGTCTTTGTTCCGGTCCGGGTGCAGCTCCTTGGCCAGCTTGCGATAAGCGGACTTGATCGCCGCCTCATCCGCACCACGCGAGACACCGAGCAGGGAATAGGGATCAGCCATGCGCGATCATCTGGCGATTATCGCGGCTTATCGCAAGTAGGCAGGCGCAGTTCAGCGACTGGCGACCTTGCGGCTCCCGCTTTCGCGCAACTGCGCGAACAGGGCCTCGGCGAGACGGGTGGCGATGGCCTGCTCGCCCCAGCGATCGTCGCCCTCGCGCGTTGCGATGACGGCACGGCCTTCCCATAGCGCGGCGCCGGTCTCGCGATCCTTGACGCGCGCCTCGAGCCGGGTGGAGATCAGCGCCTTCTTCGGCTTGGTGAGATCGACGCCGATCGCCATGCCGGTGAACGTGCCGTAGCTCGACGCACCGACCGTCACTTCGCCGCTCACCGGCTTGCGCTTGGGCTCCTGCGGCACCAGCACGTCGCGCACGATGCGGATCTCGGCGACCTGACCGCCCTGAGCATCGGGTGCCATCGTATCGTAGCCCATCTTGACCAACTGATCGATCACCGCCGCTTCATAAGGCGCCGTGTCGCTTGCATCGCCAGGCGCTGCAGCTTGCGCCGTCACGCTGATCGCCCCCTGGCCGAGCCGGTCAGCGGCATCGTCGGCCGAGAATTGCTCGACCTGCACCCTGCCCTCGCGATTTTCCTCATCGCGGCTGCCATTCTGGAGGCGGGAGGAGCCGGCATCGAGGCGCGAATGGCCCCAGCCACCGCCCCAACGGCCGCCCCAGCCGGGCTGGGCCAGCGCAGGCACCGCGCTCGCCATAGCGGCGAGCAGCAGGACAGTGCGGGAAAGCGGGCGAGTGGACATGAAACGGGACTCCTCGGCACGTGACGATACAGTTCTTGCTCGTGCCCGCCCACAGCCGGCTTAGGCCGCCCCGGCTTGATGGCAGATGAATGGCCGTTTCCATGGCCTCGGCTCGACAGCCCCGGCGCGCGCGCGTAGGGAGGCGGGCATGAACAGCCCGACGACGCCCGCTCCGGAAACGACCACCGTCACCGACGATCCGTTCGCGCTGTTCGAGATCTGGTACGCCGAGGCGCGGGCGAGCGAGCCCAATGATTCCAACGCCATGGCAGTCGCCACCGTCGACGCGCAGGGCCGTCCCTCGCTGCGGATGGTGCTGCTCAAGGACCACGGGCCGGAAGGCTTCACCTTCTACACCAATTTCGAGAGCCGCAAGGCTGCGGAGCTGCTTGCCAGCCCCCATGCCGCGCTGCTCTTCCACTGGAAATCGCTGCGCCGCCAGATACGCCTGGAAGGGCCGGTGTCGCGGGTCGACGACGCGACGGCCGACGCCTATTTCGCCAGCCGCGGGCGCGATTCCCAGCTGGGTGCCTGGGCCTCCGACCAGTCCCGCCCGCTCGACCGGCGCGAGACCTTCGAGCAGCGTTTCGCGGCAACGGAGGCGCGCTTTGCCGGCGGCCCGGTGCCGCGCCCGCCGCACTGGTCCGGCTTCCGCCTGACGCCCGTGGCCATCGAATTCTGGCTCGACCGCCCGCATCGCCTGCACGAGCGCAGCCGCTACGAGACGGACGGTAACGGAGGCTGGCGCTCCGGCCTGCTCTACCCGTGACGGAAGCGAGCCCTCTCGCCGCGAGCGGGGCGCTCAATCGCAAGGCCGCCATCGCCAGCGTCTCGGTCGCGCTCATCCTGGCCGGCCTCAAGATCTACGCCGTCCTGCAGACCAACTCGATCGCCATGCTCGGCTCGCTGGCCGACACGGGGCTGGATCTGGTCGCCAGTCTGGTCACGCTTGTCGCCGTGCAGGTGGCCGCACAGCCGGCGGACCATTCGCACCGCTTCGGCCATGGCAAGGCGGAGGCGCTGGCCGCCCTGTTCCAGGTCTCGCTCATCAGCATCGCCGCGCTCGGCATCATCGTCCGCTCGGTGCAGCGCTTCGGCGGCGGGGACGCGCCATCGGACATCGAATATGGCGTTGCCGTCTCGGTGATCGCGATGGTGCTCACCTTCGGGCTGATCTGGTATCAGGCGCGGATCATTCGCCAGACCGGATCGGTCGCGATCCGGGCGGACAATCTCCATTATCGCAGCGACCTGCTGCTCAACCTGTCGGTGATCGCCGCCTTGGTGCTGGAAGTGCTGCTGAACCTGCACGGCGCCGACGCGATGTTCGGCCTCGCCATCGGCCTGTGGCTGGGCTGGAGCGCATGGAGCACCGCCAGCCACGCCATAGACCAGCTGATGGACAAGGAATGGCCGGTCGACAAGCGCGAGCGATTCCTGGCAGTCGCCGGACGCCATCCCGAGCTCAAGGGCATTCACGACCTGCGCACGCGCTCCAGCGGCGCGCAGGATTTCGTCCAGTTCCACGTCTGGGTCGATCCGCATCTGACGATCGAGCAGGCGCACCGGATCATGGACGAGGTCGAGGCCAAGCTGGAGCAGGAGTTTCCGGGCGTCGAGATCCTCATCCATCCCGATCCCGAAGGACATGTCGACACGCATGATCCGATCGCCGAACGGGACGCCGTGGCGCTGATCGCCGATCTCAAGGCCGCCGAGGAGAAACCCGAATGACGAGCATCCCCTTCACCCAGGTTGACGCCTTCGCGCAGGCCCCGTTCACCGGCAATCCGGCGGCGGTGATGCCGCTCGAAAGCTGGCTGGATGACGAGGTGCTTCAGGGAATCGCGGCCGAGAACAATCTCGCCGAGACGGCCTTCACGGTGAAGCTGACCGAGGGCGCGGGCGCCGACTATGAGCTGCGCTGGTTCACCCCGGCCGTCGAGGTCGCGCTCTGCGGCCATGCCACGCTGGCCAGCGGCCATGTGCTGATGGGCCATGCGCCGAGCGTCCGCTTCCGCACGCGCAAGGCGGGCGATCTCGTCGTGTCGCGGCAGGGCAGCGGCTATGCGCTCGACCTGCCGGCCTGGGCGATGGCGCCGACCAGCGACCATGGCGCAGCGGCAGCCCTGATGGGCGGCCCGGCTCCGGTGGAAATGCTCTGGCGCGAGGGCGGCTATCTGCTGCTCGTCTATGCCGACGAAGCGGCGATCCGCGGGCTGGAGCCGGACTTCCGCGCCCTCGCCAAGCTCGGCGACGTGCTGACCATCGTGACGGCGCCCGGCATGGAGATCGATATCGTGAGCCGCGTGTTCGCGCCCGGCGCGGGCATCGACGAGGATCCCGTGACCGGCTCGGCGCACTGCCTGCTGACGCCCTATTGGGCCGCACGCCTCGGGCGCGACAGCTTCGCCGCCTATCAGGCGAGCGCGCGCGGCGGCCATGTCGGCTGCCGCCTCGCGGGCGATCGGGCGATCCTCTCCGGCCAGTGCCGCACGGTGATCGAGGGGCGGTTCCTGATCTAGGCCGGGCCTCCCCGCCCGCTATTCCGGGAAGCGCCGCACCAGCCGCGCCAGCGCGTCGCGCAGCGCCCCCATTTCCTCGTCGCGCGTGACGCCGAGGCGTACGATGGTCAGCCCCTGCTGCGGCGAGACCAGCACATATTGACCGCGATGGCCGAGGGCGGCCACTACGCTCGGCAGCGCGCGGCCGGGGAAGAGCATGCTCTGCTCGCTCGCCCGGTTCGTCCAGATCTGGCCGCCATAGGCCGCATTTGCGGGCGAGGGCGCGAGCATGAAGTCGAACCATTTGTCCGAGAGGATGGGGCGCCCGTCCAGCTCGCCCCGCTGGCGGATGAGCTCGCCGATGCGGGCATAATCGCGCGCGGTCATGTGCATCATCGCGCCGCCGTGGAAGGTACCACTCTCGTCATATTCGGTGACGAAGCCGGTGAGGCCGAGCGGCCCGGTGAAGCGCGCGGCAAGGAAGCGCGCCATCGCCTCGCGCCGCCCGCGCGGATCGCGCACGCCGCCGGCAAGCTGATCGGCGACGATGCCGGCGAGGATCATGCTGCTGCCGGTGCTGTAGGCGAAGGTCTCGCCCGGCCGGTGGACGAGCGGCTTCGAGCGGGCGAACGCGGCCTGATCGCGCGCCCCTTCGCCCACCAGCATGTCGAGCACATCGCTGCGCTCGGGCGAGACCCAGGCCTCGCTGTGGCGCAGGCCCGAGCGCATCTGCATGAGCTCGCGCAGGGTGATCGCCGCGCGGGGATCGCCCGGTTGGTGCCAGGCCGGGACCGGCGCCGGATCGTCGAGCGCCAACCGCCCGTCCGACACGAGAATGCCGACGAGCAGGCCCGTCACCGTCTTGGCGATCGACCAGCTGTGCAGCCGGCTTTGCGGCCCGTAGCCCTCGCCATAGCGCTCGGCGATGATCCGTCCGTTGCGCATCACGACCAGCGCGCGCGTCTCGCCCGAACCCGAATCGTCGAACAGCGGGTCGATCGCCTCGCGCAGCGCCAGCGCGGAGACGCCCGCGCTGTCCTCAAGCACGGCGTAACGGCTCGCGGGAACGTCCTGCGACGCGCTCGCGCCTGCCAGCACCGCGCTGGACACCACGACCCCGAGCCAGCGGCAAAGCATTTTGATCTTCATGAGCGCTCGCCCTATCACGCCCCGCAATGAAAGGGGACGCCAAGATTGCGATTCGGCTCGGCCGCCCGCTCCTCTGGGGGCTGGGCGCGATTGCCGCATTCTATGTCGCCGTGAGCTGGACCGGCTGGCACCGCCAGGCCGCGCAGGCGGCGGGCCTCGGCGCGCGCATCGCCTGCTCCTGTCGCTATGTGGAGGGCCGCGCGATCGGCAGCTGCCACGACGATCTCGCCGGCATGCCGTGGATGGCGCTGGTGCGCTATGCCGACGACCCGCAGGCGCGCCGCGTCACCGCCTCCGTGCCGCTGATCGTGACGCGCTCGGCGCGGATGAAGGACGGCTTCGGCTGCCTGCCGGAGCGCGACTGATCCCATCGTCAGGCCTTGCCGCGCGCCTTTGCGACGGCATGCACCACGCCGACCACGACCAGCCCGACCAGAAAACCGAAAATCGCGGAAAGCAGCGCGCCGATCGCCCAGACGACGAGCGCGGCATGGCCGAGCGCCTCGCTGGCGGAATGTACCAGATGCGGCAGCGCTTCGAACGGCGTGCCCTCCAGACCGTGCAGGATGATGCCGCCGCCGACCCAGAGCATCGCCGCCATGCCGACCGTCTCGAGGAAACCGAGAATCATCGGCATCGCCCGCACCAGCGAGCGCCCGAACGCCTGCAGCGCCGGGCTCTCCCGTCGTGCGAAGTGCAGGCCGATATCATCGAGCTTCACGATCAGCGCGACCGCGCCATAGACGCCCGCCGTCACCAGCAGGCCGACGATCGCCAGCACGACCGCCTGGCTGAGCAGCGGGCTGGCGCTCACGTCCGCGAGCGCGATCGCCATGATCTCGGCCGAGAGGATGAGATCCGTGCGGATGGCGCCGGAGACCTTCTCCTTCTCGAGATGCGCGGGATCGCCATCCTCGCCGCTGTCATCGTCACGATGGTCGCCGTGGAACAGCTCCAGGATCTTCTCCGCGCCCTCGAAGCAGAGGAAGGCGCCGCCGATCATCAGCAGCGGCGTGATCGCGGCGGGCAGGAAAGCGCTCAGCAGCAGCGCCGCCGGCAGCAGGATCAGCAGCTTGTTGCGCAGCGAGCCGAGCGCGATCCGCCAGATCATCGGCAGCTCGCGCTCGGGCGAGAAGCCGGTCACATAGGTCGGCGTGACCGCGGTGTCGTCCACCACCACGCCCGCCGCCTTGACGCTCGCCTTGCCCGCCGCGGCGGAAACGTCGTCCAGCGAGGCGGCGGCGAGCCGCGCGATCGCGGCGACATCGTCGAGAAGGGCGGCAAGGCCGGAAGCCATGAACGGTGCGTCCTGTTCAGAAAGGTCCGCCGCTTCCCTGCCGCAACTGCGCGGCTGTGGAAAGCGGCAAGCGCTCAGGCCGGGCCGGGATCGGCCGGGAGCGTCCAGTCGATCGTGCCGCGCCCCTGGGCCGCGAGGAAATCATTGGCGCGCGAGAAATGCCGGCAACCGAAGAAGCCGTTATAGGCCGAAAGCGGCGAGGGATGCGGCGCGCGCAGCACCAGATGCCGCCCGCCTTGCGCGACATCCTGCACGAAGCCCGCCTTCTTCTGGGCGTGCGAGCCCCAGAGCAGGAAGGCAACCGGCTCGGCCTGCGCCGCGACGCGAGCGATCACCGCATCGGTGAAGCGCTCCCAGCCCTTGCCGGCATGGGCGCCGGCCTGGCCCATCTCCACCGTCAGCACGCTGTTGAGCAGCAGCACGCCCTGCCGCGCCCAATGCGCAAGATAGCCATGGCCGGGCGGCGCAAAGCCGATGTCCTCGCGCAGCTCCTTGAACATGTTGACGAGGCTCGGCGGCGGGCGGACGCCGGGGAGGACGGAAAAGCAGAGGCCATGCGCCTGCCCCGGCCCGTGATAGGGATCCTGCCCGAGAATGACCGCGCGAACGGCGGGCAGAGGCGTCAGTGCCAGTGCGTTGAACCAGTCGTTGCCGCGCGGGAAGATGCGGGCGCCCGCATCCTTGCGCGCGACCAGAAAACGCTTGAGATCGGCCATGTAGGGCGCGGCGAACTCGTCGGCCAGCGCCTCGCGCCAGCTGGCGTCGAGCGTGGCGGGAACGGTCGGGGAGTGCGCGGTTGCGTCCATGTCCGCTGCCTATCGCGGCGGGCGAAGCGTGCCAAGACGGTTCCGTGGACGGGGAATGGGGAGGAAACCCCGGCATGTGCCGGGGCGAACAATATTCAGGGGCGGTCAGATGGCCGGCTCAGCCGATCTGGTTCCAGGCGCCGGCGATCTCGGCGATGATGCCGCGCGCACTCTCCAGCAACTCGGGATCGTTGCTGGCGGTGGCAGCGACCGTGCGGCGGCGCACTTCGCGATAGACGATGGCGAGGCTCGGCGCGACATCGCCGCCACGCTCGAAGTCGAGGCTCGTCTCCAGCGCGTGGAGGATGGCGAGCGCGCGGCTTTGCCGGTCGATGCACTTGTGGCGGTCGCCGTTCTTCAGCGCCAGCGCCGAGGTGCCCAGCGCGAGCAGCAGCTCGTCGTACAGGATGCGCACGAGCTGATGCGGGGTGGCGCCCTCGACGCGGCTGCCGGTATCGATTGCCGCATAGCGCCGTGCCGCGTTGATCGTGTGCTGAGCCATGAACATCTGTGCGTTTCCCGTTTTCCTGAATGGATAGTCTGTGATGCGAGGAGGGCGCAGCGCCCGCGTCAGTTGCTGCTGCTGTTCCAGGCCTTGATCTGCTGATCGAGATAGGACTGGGTGCCCTTCAGGCGGAGCAGTTGGGCCTGCATCGCCGAGTAGGTCTTGGTGAGGCGCTCGGAATAGTCGGTGCGGTCCTCGCCGACCTTGTCGAGCTGCTTCTGCAGGCTGGCCTGAAGCTTGTCGTAGATCGCCTTGGAGCTCGCGAGCGGGCCGTCGGTGGCGTTGAGGAAGTCCGTCACCGTCTTGAGCGCGCCGGCGAGGCCGGGGCTGGCGGCGGTCGGCACGGCCGGGTTCAGCATCTGCGTGACCGCTTCCGGATTGGCGGCGAGCGCGGCATTGAGCGTGCTGACGTTGACGCTCAGCGTGCCGTCCCGCTCGGTGCGCACGCCGAGGTCGCTCAGCGTCTTGTAGGGACCGCTGTCGGTCAGGTTGCCGGTCGCCAGCGCGGCGAGGCGACGCGACATCTCGCGCACGCCGGAGTCCGAGGAAAGCAGACCGATCTCGCTGGTGCTGCCGTTGGCGCCCATCGAGCTGTTCAGCGCCCGCTTCAGATTGTTGTAGGCCGTCACATACTCCTGGACGAGATCGCTCATGCTGCTCGTCGGCTGGTCCGTGCCCAGCGTGACGGTGGTGCCCGGCGCGGCCTTGTTGAGGTCGATGCGGACATAGGGGATCGCCGTCGTCACTTCGTTCGAGGCGAACTCCATGTCGATATTGTCGATGCGGATCTGGGCGTTGGCGGCCGTCTGGCTGCGCGCCATGGTGCCGGCCGTGCCGTTCCACACGAAGCGCTGCAGGTCCGCGTCGGCCGTCGGCTCGGCGGTCAGGGTGAAGGCGTTGGCCGCACCGGTCTCGCCCTTGAGGACGAGGCGCGAGCCGGACTGGTCGGTCACGACCGTTGCGGTCACGCCGGCCTTGGCGTCGTTGATCTTGCCGGCGAGGTCAGCGAGCGCCGCGCCGGCGCCGAGCGTGATCGTCTTGACCGTCGAACCGACAGTGAGCTTGAGGTCGCCGGTGCCGGCGAGCGCGGTGGCGCTGGCGAGCGAGCTCGACTGGAGCACCTGCGCGGCGGCGAGCTGACGGACCTCGAGCTGGGCCGGCAGGCCCTTGGGCACGCCGCCATCGATCAGGCTGACAGCCGCGATCGCCGGATCGTTGGAAACGGGCTGGCCCTTGTAGCTGCTGCTCTTGAGCAGCTCGCTGAGCGCGTTGGAAAAGGTGTCGAGCGCGCTCTTGGCCGATGCCAGCGCGGAAATGCGCGCATTGGCCGTCGTCAGGCGCGTGCCGATCGCGGTTTCCTTCGGCTGGAAGGAGGCATTGGTCAGATCGGCCACGAGCTGGGTCGTGTTGATCCCCGATCCAATGCCGAGCGAGCTTGCAATATCAACTGCCATGCGATGTCGTCCCTTTCATCGATCAGAACGGCAGCGCGCGCGGAACCTTTAGGAAGGCCGCGTCGGGAATACGATTTTTTTTGGGAAGGGGCGGGTCCGCTCGGACTCACCGGGCGCCACGCCGGCTGAGCCGTGCTTCGCCTAGTTGGTGGCCGCCTCGACCATGAGCGGTGTCGAGACGGCCTGGGCGGCCCGCGCCTGCGCGGCCTGCGCGGCAACGGACTGCGCGACCTGCGCGACGAAGGCGATGATCTGGGGATCGGTCGGCGGCATCGGCAGCACGATGACGGGGTTGGGCATCAGCGCGACGATCGCCCGTTCGGCATTCGCGCCGGCCGCTTTCGCCACCTCGCCCGATGTCGGCTGGATGCGCGCCAGCACGTCGGCGATGCTCGCCTTGATCTTGGCATAGTCGGCCGCCCCGCTGGACCGGTCGGTCACATGCGGCTGATAGGCTGCACCGGCTTCGCTGCTGCTGCGTGCGGCTCCCACGATGGGAGCGACACGAACGACAGGGCTGCGCTCACTCGCGCTGGCCACCGAAGCCACTGACCCAGTCCGTGGCAGAAATTCGTTCATGACACACCATTTCTAATGTGTCCCCATCACCAAAAGACGGACGAACGCCCTGAAGCTTTAATTCACGATATTTTTGCCGTCGGCGTCGAAGCGCATCTCGCCCGGCAAGTCGATGTGCGGGCGCTCCATCTCGCTCGCCATGCGGTTCTCGACGCGGAAGACGAACGCGAGGACCGTGGCAACGGCCATGAAGAGGCGCTCGTCGATTTCCTGGCCCGCGCGCGAGGTGAAGTAGATCGCGCGGGTGAGCTCGGGATATTGCAGCACGGGCACGCCCTTGTCGTTCGCCAGCTCGCGGATCGCCGCGGCAACCTCGTCGACGCCGCGCGCCAGCACGACCGGCGCGGCATCCTTGCCGGGATGATAGCGCAGCGCGACCGAGAAGTGGGTCGGGTTGGTGAGGATGACCGAAGCTTCCTCGACCGCCTTGCGCACCGAGCCGTTGAGCGTCTCATATTGCCGGCGACGGATCGCGCCCTTGGCCTCGGGCGAGCCTTCGCTTTCCTTGTGCTCTTCCTTGATTTCCTGCTTGCTCATGTTGAGCCGCTTGGAGCGCTGGAATATCTGGGCAGGCACGTCGATGCCGGCGACAAGGAACAAGGATCCGGCCAGCGCAAGCGCGACCAGCATGAACATGGAGCCAAGCTCGCTGATCGCCGGCTCGATGCCCGCCTTGCCCATGCCGGCGATCGCGCCCATCCGCTCCCAGAGCAGATAGAGGCCGAGCGAGCCGATCAGCAGGATCTTGGCGAGCGACTTGACCAGCTCGACCAGCCCCTGAACGCCGAAAATGCGCTTGAGGCCGTTGAGCGGGTTCATCTTCTCCGGCTTGGGCGCGAAAGCATTGGGCCGGAAGCCGAGGGAACCGAGCATCGCCGGCGCGGCGATGGCGGCGGCGAGGGTCGCCAGCAGCACGCCGCCCAGCGGCAGCGCCACGGTGGAAATGAGATGGGCGGCGCGCTGCTCCGGCGCGAAGGAGGCGATGTCGCCATTGTCGAAGCGTAGGCCCTCGGCCAGCATCTGGCGGATGGCGCCGACCAATTCCGGGCCGGTGATCGCCAGCCAGGCGACGCCCGCCATCACGACCATGGCCGTGGAGAGCTCGCGCGACTGGAGGATGTCACCTTTCTTGGCGGCGTCTGACAGCCGCTTGGCTGTCGGTTTTTCTGTCTTTTCGCCGCCGCCGGCCGCCTCCGCCATGGCTCAGCCTCCGGCCAAAGTCTGGACGAGGTCGAGGCTCTGCTGGAGCGTCTCGGTGATTGCCTCGCCCATGACCGGCGCGCCGACCGCGAGCAGGACGAGCCCGGCCAGCAGCGTCGCCGGCATGCCGACGGCGAAGAGATTGAGGGAGGGCGCGGTGCGCGCCAGCATGCCCATGACGAGTTGCACGAGAATGAGCGTGAACGTCACCGGCAGCGCGATGATGGCGCCGGAGGCGAACATGGTGCCGCCGAAACGGGCGATCGCCTCGAACGCGCCGGCCGGCATCAGGCCGCCGGGCGGCAGCGCCTGATAGCTCATCACGATGAAGCGGATGAGCAACAGGTGCCCATCCATGGCCAGGAGCAGGAAGGTGGAAATGATCGAGAGGAACTGGCCGACGACCGGCGTCGGGTTGCCGGAGAGCGGATCGACCATCGAGGAGAAGCCGAGGCCCATGGCGTTGGCGATGGTCTCTCCCGCGATGAAGGCGGCCGCATAGCCGATCTGCAGGGCGAAACCGAGGCTGAGGCCGGCGATCACCTCGGCGGCGACCAATGCGATGCCGGCGACGCTGGCAAGGCCGTCTTCCGGCAGCACGAAGGGCACGCTGTTCATCGCGGCGATGCCGATGGCGAGGCTGAGGATGATGCGGAGCTGCACCGGGACGGCCGCCGCACCGAAAATCGGCGCGGCGATGAAGGCTGCGCCCGGACGGATCATGGCGAGCAGCCAGATCCAGAGCTGCGCCTCGACCCCGGCGAAGCCCGGCGCGATCATGCCAGGATGTCCGGGATCCGCTCGAAGATCTCGCGCGTGAAATCGGCGACGAGCATCAGGATCGAGCTGCCGAACAGCACCAGCGTGGCACCCACGATGATGAGCTTGGGCACGAACGACAGAGTCTGCTCGTTGATCGATGTCGCCGCCTGGATCATGCCGATGACGATGCCGCACACCAGGGCAGGCAACAGGATCGGCGCCGTGGCGAGGGCCGAGACCCAGAGCGCCTGCTGCGCGATGGCGATGAAGAAATCCGAGTTTTCCATGGGCCTCTCTCCGTCAGGTCGCGAAGGAGCCGGCGAGGCTGCCCATGGTGAGCGCCCAGCCATCGACGAGCACGAACAGCAGCAGCTTGAACGGCATGGAGATGATCGTCGGCGAGAGCATCATCATGCCGAGCGCCATCAGCGTGGAGGCGACGACAAGATCGATGATGAGGAACGGCAGGAAGATCATGAAGCCGATCTGGAACGCGGTCTTGAGCTCGCTGGTCACGAACGCCGGCAGCAGGATCGAGAAGGGAATGTCGTCCGGCGAGTTGAACGCGGGCGCCTTGGCGAGATTCTGGAACAGGGCGAGATCGCTCTGGCGGGTCTGCTTGGTCATGAAGCCGTGAAAGACCTTGCCGGAGCGGCTGATCGCTTCCTCGATCGTGATCTGGCCCTGGCCATAAGGCGTGTAGGCACTGGCGGAGATCTGGTCGATCGCCGGGCGCATGACGAACATGGAAAGGAAGAGGGCGAGGCCGACGAGGACCTGGTTCGGCGGCGTCTGCGCGAGGCCGAGCGCCTGACGCAGCAGCGACAGCACGATGATGATGCGGGTGAAGCTCGTCATCATGAGCACCAGCGACGGCAGCACCGTCAGCAGGCTCATGAGGATCAGGATCTGCAGGCTCAGCGAGAGCGGGCGGCCTTCGCCCGAGACGTCATCGAGCGCGCGGCTGAGACCGCCGGACGCCAGTTCCGCATTTTGCGGCAGAGCACCGGTCGCGGGTGCCTGGGCCTGCGGTGCGGGCGCGGTCTGGGCGGGAGCCGCCGGCACGGCCTGCGCGAACACCGGCGCGGCCAGCGTCAGCGCGCCGAGCAGCAGCGCAAGCAACAGGATGAACGACCGACCCGACTTAACCATGGCGCTGATCGCTCTCCGCGACTTTCTCGATCTTGCCGCGCGAGACCGACAGGAGCAGTTGCTTGCCGCCGAACTCGACGACCGCAAGCTTGCCCAGCGTGCCCATCGGCAGCACGTCGACCAGCTTGATCGCGCGGTCGCGCTGACCGGCGCCGAGCATGCCGGGTTGATATTTGCGCCACAGCCACAGCGCGCCATAGGCCATGCCGCCGACCATCGGCAGCAGGACCAGGAGTTTCAGGAAGTACCAGCCAAGCGCGCTCATGAGCGGCGCTCGATGCCGGCGAGACGCGCTTCTGCCGAGGCGATCTCGACCACGCGGATGCCATAGCGGCCATTGACCGTGACGACCTCGCCGCGGGCAACGAGCGTGCCGTTGACCATGATGTCGAGCAGCTCGTCGGCCTGACGATCGAGCTGCACGACGCTGCCCTCGGCCAGGTTCATGATCTCGGCGAGGCGAAGCTGGGTCGAGCCCACCTCGACCGACATGCGGACCGGGATGTCCGCGAGCAGCCGCATGTTGCGGCCCAACCCGGCATCGGCCAGCGTGTCTGCGTCCAGCTTGGGCATGTCGCTCATGTCACTCATCGTTCGTCCTCAGGCCAATTTTTCGATCATGAAAGCCGCGCAGCCATCCTGCTCGCCGATCGAGCCATGCGCGAAGATGCGGTCGCCGATCAGCAGCGGCAGGTGCCGCGCGATATGAATGGGGATGACGTCGCCGGGCTTCAGCGAGACCAGCTCCGCAATCTTGAGATTGGGGCGCGCCAGCACGGTGCGCGCCGGGAAGCGGACATTCTCGAGCCGGCTGCCGAGCCGCGCCTGCCAGACGGGGTCGGCGATGGCGCGCACATCCTCGCCGCCCTTGTCGGCGCCGGCAATCTCGAGACCGGCAAAGCCGTCCTTGGGATAGACGATCTCGATGAGGCGCGAGTCCCGCTCGCCCAAATTCACTTCGAACGCCTGGACCACGATCTCGGCATCGGCGGGCATGATCTCGGCTTGCGACACATTGGTCTCGCGCGCGGTCATCATCGCCTCCACGGGCGCGATATCGGCCCAGCACTCGACCAGCGCGGCCATCGCGGCCTCGGCGAGGCGCATCGCGAGGCGGTTCTCGGTCGGGGTGAACTCGCGACGGTCGTGGGGCGCCTTGTGGCTGCTTCCGCCGTAGAAACGGTCGACCAGCTGCGAGACCAGCTCGGCGTCGATGCGCAGCGTCACCGGACCCTTGATCGGCGGCAGGCGATACAGCGACAGGCTGACGAAATGGGGGACGCAGGCATCCCACATCATGAACATGGTGTTGTCGATCGGCTTCGCGATCACCGCCGGCCGGCCGCCGCTATACGGCTCGATGATCGCGCGCAGACGCTTGGCGAGCCGGTCGCCCAGCTTCTCCATGCCGCCAATGGCAGCGGTGGGCGTATTGCCCTGGCGCCCGAAGGCATAAGGTTGCACGTCATTCATCAGCATCAGTCCCCGCCGGACCCCCGTCCGGCTTGACCCTATTGAATAACGAAATTGGTAAAATAAACGTTATCGACCCCGCCGTAGCCGGTCTTGGCTTTCAGCGTTTCGTTAATGATCGTCAGCAATTTGGCCTGAAAAGCCTCCTTGCCTTGCGGCGTTGCGAGCACCGCTTCCTGCTCTTGCGCAAGCTCCAGCAGGACCGACGAGCGAATCGCCAGCTCATGCGCGGTGACCGCCTGGATCACGCGATTGTCGTAGTAAGTGGACACCGCGATCGAGATTTGCGCGAAGGCATCGCTGTCCGCCAGATTCGACGTAAATGGCGCGGGAAGCTGGAAATATGTCGCCTGATAGGCAGCCGTGTTCCGCGGCCGGGGCATATCGACGCCCTTGCCGTGATTCGGTGCCTCGCCTTCCGCGCCGGCCTCCTTGGCCTTGGCGGTCCAGGTGGTCGCAATTTCCTCGGCATTCTCGCCCTTCAGCACGAGCTGGGGCTTGTTCGGATCCTCGTGCGAGCCGCCCTCCTTGTGCATCGACCCGGCCGCGTAGAATCCGCCTGCCGCGCCGCCGCCACCAAGCAGCGCAACGCCGCCCAGAAGCATGATCAGCTTCTTCTTGCCGCCGCCCTTCTTCTTGCCGGCATCCTTGTCCGCCGCATCGCTCATCGCATTGCTCCTTTAAGCAAACCGGACACGCCCGTTCGCTGCCCCACTGGGCGTGCGCGCGGTCTCGTCCTGCTGATTCGGTTCGTCACGAGCGATTCGGCTGACCCAATCGCTCCCGTTGGCCCGTGTGTTGCCGGCGCGGGATTGCGCCTGTCCTTCGGCCTGCTGCTGCTGGTGCTGCATCTGGCCGGAAAGATCGCCGCCCTGACGCTGGCTACCCTGATCGCGGGAGCCCGAGTCGAGCGAGGTGTTGGTCTTCTCGACGGTGATCGTGCCGAGGCTGAGCGCCGCGATGCGGGCATCGGCCTGGAGCGCCGTACGGCCGTCACTGAGCCGCTGCGCGGCCTCGTCGGTCTCGGCCAGCAGACGCACGCTGGTCGCTCCCTCGTCGCGCCACAAATCGATCTGCAGGCGGCCGAGATGCGGCGGATTGAGCGTGAAGCGACTGTGGCCGGTGCCATCGGCAAGGCCGGCAATCTCCTGGGCCATACGGTCGATCCACTGGCCAGAAACGCCCATGTCGATCACCTGATCGCCCAGCGCCTCGCCGGTCGACGGGCCAGTGACGGCGCGCACGGACGGCGTACCGAGTTCGGCCTGAAGCACTGGCGGAAGACCCTCGACAATCGAGCGCAGGGGCGGCGCGATCGAGGCCGACGCGTCGCCAGTCAATGGCACTGCGGCACGCGATGGCTCGCCTCCGGTTGCGATGGCGGGCGTGGCCTCGTCGGCATCGGCCTGACGCGTCGCCATGGTGGGAAGTTGAACGACAACCTCAGCCTTGTCAGCGGGTGTCTCGCCCTTCGTTCGCGGCGCGAGCATGCGCCAGGCCGCCATCAGCACGCCGGGCTTTGCCTGTTGGGGGCCTTCCCCTGCGGCGACGATGGCTGTGGCTCTGGCCGGATCGGCCGCCTGCTGTTGAGCGGCCACGGCTTCGGACGCGCCGGAAGCGGGCGAGGTGGCAGACACAGTGGGGGTAATGACGGCAGCGAGCCCTGCCTGCGCCGCGTCGGTGGAGGCGGCCGGGCTGGAAACATGGCCGGGCGTCCCCGGAAGCTGACCAGAAGCCGCAGCTGTCGGCTGCTCCGCCGACAGCGGCACCGCCGTTTCTGCGCCGCAAGCGACTGCGATATTGGTCGTCACGGGCGCCAGTGCCTGCGGCGAGGACGGCACAGAGACCGGTGTGAAGACCTGTCCCGGCATCGGAGCAGGCGCATTGAAACTGATCGGTGCCGTCGGAAGCGGCACAGGCGGCAAGGTAAACGGCGCGGGAGCCGGCACGGCCGCCGTTTCCAACGAGTCGCTCTCGGTCTCGCCGTCGCCATCGCCATCGCCCGTCACCGGCGCATCGCCTGCGATCGTCACATCGGCCGATCCGACCGGAACCGTACCAGCGACGAGGGCCGCGACATCGGGGGCCACGCCATTGTCGACAACGAGGCGCAGATTGCCTTGCCCCCGGCCGGTTTCGACCTGCGAGGCGAGGCGCACCAGCGCAGCGAAATTGCCGCCGCCGGCAGCACCCGTTTCCGGGGTTGCCGTGACAGTGCCATCCGCCAGTGCCGGACCCTTGCCTGTGATGCGGCCTACCAGGCCCGCCAAGTCGATCATTCGTCCGTTCCCTTGTTCTGCATCCGGCGGTAGCGCGGGAGCGCCGCCAGACGGGCCTCTCGCTGCGCCTCGCGGGCAGCATGGGCCTTGTCCCTCAATCGTTCGGCAATCTCGCGATCGCGATCGGCAACGACGCGTTCGGCGTCGCGCTGGTCGATCCGCCGGTTCGCATCATAGAGCGCCCCGTCGAGTTGCCGGCCGGCACGCTCGAGACGCCCGGCCAATTCCCGCCTCGAAGCAAGAAGCGCGCCATTTGTGAAACCGTTGCCGCCGAACAGCTCTTCGCGCACTTCCGCGACCCGCCGTGCATTGTCCTCGATCTGGCTGGCCTCGTCGCGCGCCTGCATCAGCGCGCCCACGGCCTGGGTGTGCTGCACGTCGCGCACGCGTAGCAGGCGCTTGCGGGAAGCGATGAGCCGGCTCATGCGCCAAACTCCGTGACCAGCGCGACGATGCTGTCATCGGCGTCGATGGTCGACTTGCTGCTCTGCTTGAGGAAGCCGAGCACCTGGCCGCGCCGCTGCACGGCCTCGTCGATCACCGGATCATTGCCGGGACGATAAGCGCCCATCAGGATGAGATCGCGATTTTCCTCATAGGCCGCCCACAGCCGCCGATAGGAGGCCGCCGCTGCGAGATGATGGTCGTCGACGATGTCGGCCATGACGCGCGAGAGCGACTTGCCGATGTCGATCGCCGGGAAGATGCTCTGTTCGGAGAGCTGGCGCGAAAGCACGATATGCCCGTCGACAATGGCGCGCGCCGTGTCGACAATCGGATCGTCGTTGTCGTCACCGTCGGCCAGCACCGTGTAGATCGCCGTGATCGAACCGCCCGAGCGCGTATCGACGCCCGCGCGCTCGCAGAGCTTCGGGATGAAGGCGAGGGCCGAAGGCGGATAGCCCTTCATCGCCGGCGGCTCGCCGAGCGACAGGCCGATCTCGCGCTGGGCATGAGCGCAGCGGGTGAGCGAATCGATGAGCAGCAGCACGTTCTTGCCGCGCGCCCGGAAATATTCGGCGATCGCCGTCGCGCGGGCGGCGGCGCGCAGGCGCAGCACCGGCGGATGATCGGCCGGCACGGCGACCACGACGCTCTTGTGCATCTGGCCCTTGAGCTTGGTCTCGAGAAAGTCGCTGACCTCGCGGCCGCGCTCGCCGATCAGACCGACGACGACGATGTCCGCCTCGGCGCCCATGATCATCTGGCCCATCAGCACCGACTTGCCGACACCCGAGCCCGCCATGATGGCGATGCGCTGGCCTCGACCGGCGGTCAGCAGCGAATTGATCGCCCGCACGCCGACGTCGAAACGTTCCAGCACGCGGCCCTTGTCGAGCACATTGCCGCGCACGCCATTGAGCGGCCACTGGCCGTTGGCGAGGATCGGCCCCTTGCGGTCGAGCGGCTGGCCCATGGCATCGACCACGCGGCCGATCAGACCCTCGCCGACCTGCACCATGTTGGCAGCGCTGTCCGGCTCGACGCGCGCGCCATTTTCCAACGGCGCATCCTGATCGAGCGGCACCAGAACGGCACGGCTGCCACGAAACCCGACAACCTCGGCGCGGATATAATGGCCGTCAGCCGCCCGAATCCGCGCTCCTGCGCCGATCGGCCGGGAGAAGCCGGTAACTTCCAGCATGCCGGCATCGTGGCCGACGAGGCGCCCGACATGGCGCGGCGCCTGGTTGGTCACCTGCATGTGATCGAGCAGTTTCGTCACCTGGGCGACGTGGCCGCGCATCATATCCGCCCCTCCATGTCGTCCATGAGGGCCTTCAGGCGATCGAGCCGCACGTCCGGGCCGTCCTCGACCCAGCCGTCGGTCGTCGCGAGGCGCACGCTGCCGCGCGGCAGATCGGGATTGGCGGCCAGCGCGACGCCGATCTGCTCCATCTCGAGCAACGGAAGATCGGCCGGGCTCACCTGCAGCACCGTGCGCGCATCATCGTCGTCGATGCAGGCCGCGACGGCCTCGCACCGTTCGGTGAGCACATGCGCGTCGATCGGCACCTCGCCGATGATCTGCGTGACGAGGCGCACGACCGCGTGCGACAGCATGGTCGCGAGCGTGCCCTCGCCGGACTGCGCCAGAAGCTGGATCGCCGCCGCCAGCTCGGTCCGCGCGGCATTGTCCTGCTCCATCGCCTCGCGGGCGAGACGGTCGCCTTCCTGGAAGCCCTGGACGAACGCTTCCTGCGCGGCCTGCTCGACCGGATCGATCTCCTCGATCACGCCGGGCGCATGAGTCGGCTCGCCGGGATGCGTCACGTTCCAGGCGCGGCTGCCCTGCTCCTCCGCATAGAGGCTGCGAAAGCCGCGGCCGGACTGGCCGACGCTGCCGAAGGCCCCCCATCCGGAGATCGGCTCGGCCGCGTTCATCGTGTCGCCCGACCAGATCTTAGACATAGTCGTCGCCCTTGCCGCCGAGCATGATGGTGCCTTCGTCGCCCATGCGGCGAGCCTCGGCGATTACCTGCTTTTGCGCCTCGAGCACTTCGGCAAGGCGCATCGGGCCGCGCTCCTCCATCTCGTCCGAGATGGACTGGGCGGCGCGCTGCGACATGCAACCGAGGATCTTGGTGCGCAGCATGTCGCTGGCGCCCTTGAGCGCCACGACCAGGATCGAGCTGTCGATCGAGCGCATGACGGTGCCGAGGTCCTTGTCCGCCAGTTCGAGCAGATTCTCGAAGATGAACATCTCCTCCTCGATGGACTGGGAGACGACCTTGTCGCGCTTGTTGAGCGCCTTCATGATCCGCTGCTCATGATCCTTACGGATGTTGTTCATGATCGCCGCGGCCTCGGTCGTGCCGCCGCGCTTGGTGGTCTGGCCGCTGCTGCGCGGGCCGCCGGTGCGGTTGTTGATGAGCTGCTCGAGGTCGTCGAGCGCCTCGGAACTGACCGGTCCGAGCGTGGCGACGCGATAGACGACGTCGTCCTGAACCTCGGGCGGAAGGAGCTGCAGCACGGAAGCCGCCGCCGCCGCGTCGAGATGCGCCAGCACGATCGCCATGATCTGCGGATGCTCCATCTCGATGACCCCGGCAATCTCGGCCGGCTCCATCCACTTGAGCATGGCAAGCTTGGTGGTGCGCGAGGGCGGTGTGATCTTGGCGAGCATGTTGTCCGCCCGGTCCGGCCCCAGCGCCTTGTGCATCGCGCCACGGATATGCTTGCTAGCGCCGTAGCCGATGGTGGTGCGGCCCTTGGCCTTGCCCACGAACTGGTCGAGCGCGGCGTTCACTTCCGCCACTTCGACATCGGCCACATCGTACATGGCATAGCCGAGCTGGCGGACTTCCTCCGGCTCCAGGCGCGAGAGGATCTGGGCCGCCTCATCCTCGTCGAAGAGCATGAGGAGCACGGCTGCCGCGGCGCTGCCCGACAGCTGCTTGGGCTCGGCGTCAGCCATCGGCCTTCACTCCATCCTTGAGGAGATCGCGCACGACCAGCGCGGCGCGGTCCGGATCCTGCTTCACGAAGTTGCGGATGAGCGCGGCCCGGTCCGTATAGTCGTGGGTCGAGTTGATCATATCGAGCGTCACCCGCTTGTCGGGGTCGGCCATCGCCGCCCGGCCGAGCTCGGCCTGGATCTCGGTGCCCAGCTGCTTGGCCACTTCCGGGCTCGGCGGTGCCTCCGCCTCGGCCTTGGCGGCGGTCCAGCGCTTGAGGAGCGGGCGGCCGATGCCGAGCAGCAGGATCAAGGTCACCAGCAGGGCCGAGACGTTGCGGGCAAGCAGCGAGACCCAGCTCGCTTCGTACCAGGGCGTCTCGGCAGCCGGATCAGTCGCCTCGACGAACTTGCGACCCGACAGGGCAACGACGTCGCCGCGCGCCTGATCGAAACCAATCGCGCCCTTGACCAGCGATTCCAGCGCCGCGATTTCCTGCGGCGTGCGCGCCTTGCCGTCCGGGCCGTTGTCCAGCGCGACGGCGATCGACAGGCGCTTGACGGTGCCGACGGCATCGCGCGTTACCGATACCTCACGGCCCAGCTCGAAGCTGCGGTTGAAGGTCTCGGCCGTCTTGAAGGGCGGCATGCCGGGCGTTGCCGACTGAGCCGTCTGCGCACCCTGCGCCGCGTTGAGCGGCGGCGGCGGTGCGCCGGGATTGGCTGGATTGACCGGCGCATTGGGCTGCAGCGCGCCAGGGACGCCCGAGGGGCCGTTCCCGCCGGCGCCACCCTGCGCCTCCGTGTTCCAACTGCCGGTTTCGTTGCGCAAGCGCGCTTCTTCCTGCGGATAGGTCTCGCGCGTGGCCTGGCGTTCGGCGAAATTCACTTCGGCGTGAACTTCGGTGGAAAATTTGCCGACACCCACGATGGGCGTGAGCAACGCCGTCACCGCCTGGCGATAGCGCTCCTCGATGCGTGTCTGGAGCTGGATCTGGCGATCCGTCTCCGCGCCCGCACCGGTCGCGTTGCTCAGCAACCGGCCATTTTGGTCGACGACGGACACGCCTTCCGGCGTCATATCGGGAACCGAGGAGGCCACGAGATGCACGATCGCCTCGACCTGCGTCTCGGAGAGCGCGCGGCCGTTGGCGAGCTGGAGCATGACCGAGGCGGTCGGCTTGCTGCGCTCGCGCAGGAAGATGCTCGGCGGCTCGACGGCGAGGTGGACACGCGCCTTGGTGACGGAGTCGATCGCCTCGATGGTGCGGGCAAGATCCATCTCGCGCGCGGTGCGCAGCTTCTCGCCCTCGACCGCGCGGCTGGCACCCATCGGCATCGAGTCGATCAGCGTGTCGCCATCGGGCGCGCTCTTGGGCAGCCCTTCGCCGGCCAACTTCATCTTGGCGTTGAAATAATCGTCTTCCGAGACGGTGATCGCGCCACTCGACTTGTCGAAATCATAGGCGATGCCGCTCTTGGTCAGCACGTCGGCAACCGCTGCCTGATCGGCGTCGGGCAGGCCGCGGAAGAGGTCGCGCTGCGGCGGCTCGCGCAGCGCAAGCCAGGCAAGGCCGGCCAGCGCGGTCACGCCGACGAGACCGGCCATCGGCAGGCTGCGCTGCACGGCGGGCTGCGCCATGAAGCCGGTCAGCCGCAGCTTGAGGCCTTCCGCGCCGCCGCCGAGACCGCGTCCGGCAAGGCTCGGGAGACCCGATTGAACAGCGGTCTGACCGCCCGTGGTGGTGAGGTTTGCGTCGCTCATGGTCGATTACACCGGCATGCTCATGATGTCCTTGTAAGCGGACAGCAGTTTGTTGCGGACCTGAAGGGTCGTCTCGAAGCCGACCGACGCCTGCTGCTTGGCCAGCATGACGGCGGCGATGTCCGTGGTTTCGCCGCGCTCGAAAGCGCCGGCGAGTTCGCTGGACTTGGCCTGCATCCCGTTCACCTCGTTGAGCGCGCTGCGCAGCGCGTCGGTGAAGTCGGTGGCGCTGCCTTGTCCGGCGGCGCCACTGGGGCCGGCGGGCGCGCCGTTGGCGGCCCCCTGGAGCGCGCTGTTGCGCTGGAGAATCGACTGGCGCAGCGCCAGGACGTTGTCGACGGAAAGTGCCATTGGTCCTGCTCCCCCGCTCAGCCGGCCATCGCCAGGTCACGCATCTCGGCGAGACGGTAACGCAGCGTGCGTTCGGAAATGCCCAGCAGGCGCGCGGCGCGGGCGCGATGCCCGCCCGTGTCGCGCAGGGCGGCGCGGATCGCGTCCATGGTCGAGGCGCGGGCGACGTCCTGCAGCTTGGCCGGAGCCTGCGGCTCGGGGACGCTGACCGGAACGGCAGCGCCGGCAATGCTGAGGTCGCTGGCTTCGATGCGGTCGCCCTCGCGCAGCACGATGGCGCGCTGAAGCACATTGCCCAGTTCGCGGGCGTTGCCCGGCCAGGCATGGGCCGCGAGGCGCGCAACGGCGGTGGGGGTCGGCCAGGCAAAGCCGGTCATCGCGGCGAGGCCGGTCTGATTGCCCTGGTGGCGCAACAGGAAAGCGGCGGTGATGGCGGTGACGTCACCGGCGCGCTCGGCCAGCGGGCGCAGGCAGAGCGGCATCACGTTGAGGCGCCAGTAAAGGTCCGCGCGGAACCGGCCGGCCTCAGCCTCGACGGCTAGGTCGCGGTTGCAGGCGGCAATGACGCGGACGTTCACCGGGACCGGATGCGTCGCGCCGACGGGGAGGACTTCGCCCTCCTGCAGCGCGCGCAGCAGCTTGGCCTGGAGCGCCAGCGGCAGCTCGGCAATCTCGTCGAGGAACAGCGTGCCGCCATTGGCCGCGAGGAAGAGGCCGTCGGACGAGGCGCCAGCGCCGGTGAAGCTGCCCTTCTTGTGACCGAAGAGCATGGCCTCCATCATCGTCTCGGGCAGCGCCGCGCAATTGACGGCGATGAAATCCCGGTCGGCGCGCGGGCTGTTATCGTGCAGGAAGCGGGCAATGCCTTCCTTGCCGGTGCCGGTCTCGCCCTGGACGAGGACGGTGGCGTCGCTCGCGGCGATGCGGGCGGCAAGGCGCATCAGGATGGCGCTGGCATCGTCGCCGACCGCCGGCATGCGCGCCGGGCGCAGCAGTTCGGCGATGAGCGCGAAGGCCATGCTGCTGTCACGGGGACCGAAGGCGATGCGGGCGGGGAAGCCGTCCGCGGCCGGCATCAGGCGGGGAGCAGCGTCGCACCACTCGATGAGGATGTCGCGGCAGGTTGCATGGGCGATTTCCTCGGCGAGGAGGATGCGCTGCGTCGACTTGCCGCGAGGCGCCTCGGCGGCAACGATACGGACGGTGTAGCAGGCAGTGTCCAGCCACGCGCCAAGGTCCGGCAACAGCCGGTGCACGCGCTGGCTCATGTCGACAGGCAACATGCGTCAGTCCCCAGTTTTTTGGGCCTCACTCCCCCGAGCGGGGCCCGCTTTCGATGAATTCAATCTGGCGGAAAATGCTTAGCAACAGGTTAAACACGGCCAGCCGTTGCCGGAGACCGGCAAGTTTCTGCCGCCCCGCGACGCGGCGGACGCGCATCCGTGAAAACCCGCAGAAAACTGCGCTCCACGGGGACCTCTCGCGCGCGGGATCCTTGTATAGAGGGGGGCGCCCGGCGGCCGATGACGCAGCGGCAATCGGAAAATAATTTCCCCCTCGCGCTTAAAGTCGTCGGCGCGTGGTCGTTCTGGTGGTCGAGGCCGCAACCGCCCGAGGGCAGCGACCCCAAACGAAGCGGGAAAGGAAAATTCCAATGACTGTTATCGCGTCCAACGTCTCTGCCATTCGCGCCCAGAACGCCAACAGCAAGGCGGCCCAGGGCCTCTCCCAGGCCATGGAGCGTCTCTCCACCGGCAAGCGCATCAACTCCGCGAAGGACGACGCCGCCGGCCTCGCCATCGCCACCAAGATGACCTCCGAAATCCGTGGCCTCACCGCCGCCGTTCGCAACGCCAACGACGGTCTGTCGGTGACGCAGGTTGCGGAAGGCGCGATGGGCGAGGTCTCGAACATCCTGCAGCGTATGCGCGAGCTGGCCGTCCAGGCTTCCTCGGGCACCGTCAGCACGTCCGACCGTACCTCGATCAACGCGGAAGTCACCGAGCTCAAGACCCAGATCGGCAACATCGCCTCGCGCACCAGCTTCAACGGCATCTCGCTGCTGAACGGTTCGGCCGCGACGACGACGAAGGTGCAGGTCGGCAACAACTCGGGTGAGACGGTCGACGTCTCGACGGCTTCGATGACGCTCGCCGGCCTTGGACTGGGCAGCATGGCGACCTTCGCCGACGCGACCGGCGCTGGCGCCGTCGCCGGCCTGGCGCTGATCAGCACCGCGCTCGACAAGGTTTCGTCGGCCCGCGCCACCATCGGTGGTCAGCAGAGCCGCCTCGAAGCGACGGTCAACAACCTGAACACCACCATCACGAACCTGTCGGACGCCCGTTCGCGGATCGAGGATGCCGACTTCTCGACCGAGTCGACGGCGCTCGCCAAGAACCAGGTCCTCTCGCAGGCTTCGACGGCGATGCTCGCCCAGGCGAACCAGAGCCAGCAGAACGTGATGAGCCTGCTCCGCTAAGAGCAAGCTGACGAAAGTTCGGTCGGCGAGGGTACTGGTCCACCATCGCCATCCGTTGACCCCCGGCACCCAACAGTCCCCATCGTGCCGGGGGTCAAACCTTTCGACAGGGCCGACTTTCGAAAACCCTCGCTCCCCCGAGCGGGGGTTTTCTCTTGTCGGCAGTGTCGCCCTCCGGTGGCCGCACGTTGTCCGGCGGCCGGGCCAATCGCCAGGGATCGAGGCGCAGCAAAAAGGCCGCCGCAAAAACTGCGGCGGCCCTTCTGTCGTTCGATCCTCCGGGTCGTCCCCGGAAAGCCGTCAGCCTTCGAGCTGCTTCTGCAGCGCCCGGATGTCGGCGTCCATTTCCGGATTGTCGAGCCGCATCGCCTCGATCGTGCGCACGGCGTGGATCACGGTCGAATGGTCCCGCCCACCGAACACGCGGCCAATCTCGGGCAGCGAGCGCGGCGTCAGCTTCTTGGCGAGATACATCGCAACCTGGCGGGGCCGGGCGACAGCGCGCGCCCGGCGATGCGACCGCATCTCCGAGGCATCGATGCGATAATGCGCGGCGCAGACCTTCTGGATCTCGTCGATGGTGATGCGACGGCTGCTGGCGCGCAGCGCCTCGGCCAGCATCGACTGGGCGAGATCGACGGTGATCGCCTTGTCGACGAGCTGGGCATAGGCGACCAGCTTGTTGAAGGCCCCCTCCAGCTCGCGGATGCTCGTGCGGATCGACCGGGCGAGCAGGGCGATGACGTCGTCCGGCACGTTGATCGGCGCGACGGCCGCGCGGCGGGCGGCGAGGATCTGCAGGCGCAGTTCCAGGCTCGCCGGCTGGATATCGGCCACGAGGCCGCCCGCGAGGCGCGAGAGGATGCGCGGATCGACAGCGCCGAGTTGCTGCGGCGGCCGATCGGCCGTGATCGCGATGCGGGCACCCGAATCGATGAGATCGTTGAGCGTGTGCAGGAACTCTTCCTGCGTCGGCCCCTTGCCCGCGATGAACTGGATGTCGTCGATCAGCAGCATCCGCGCCGCCCGCAGCCGCGCCTTGAAGGCAAAGGTGTCGTTCGCGCGGATCGCCGCTACGAACTCGTTCATGAAGCGCTCGGCCGACATGTAGAGGATGGTGCCGTCCCGTGCGTCACGGCCCTGCGTCTCACTATAGGCGCGGGCAATGGCGTGCAGCAGGTGCGTCTTGCCGAAGCCGGTCGGCCCATGAAGGAAGAGCGGGTTGAAGCGCGGCGTCGCGGCCGCCGCCATCGCCTTGGCCGCTGAACAGGCAAGCGCATTGCTCTCGTCGGTCATGAAACCGGCGAAGTCGTGGCGCGGCTCGAAGCGGTTCGCCCGCCCCCCCGCATCCCGGCCGGCGGAGACCATCGGCTCGTCCGCCGCCGGCTCGCCCGAGACGGGCGCGACGACGAGGCTCTCGGCCGCATTGCTGGCGCGCACGACGCGAACGTCGCGCACCTCGGCACTGGCGCCCCGCCAGGCAAGGCCCAGGCGCGAGGCGAAATTGCTCGTCACATAGCTCGCCGAAAATTCCGACGGCGCCTCGAGATCGAGCGTGCCCGACAGCGTGCAGAATGCACCCAGCCGCAGCGGCCTGATCCATTGATCGAACAGACGCACGCCGACTGCCCGGCGAAGCCCTGCGCGAATCTCCGCCCAGTGCTGTTCCAGAAGCGCCTGTCCCGGCTGCTCTTCCGTTTGCCCCTGGCCTATCCGCTCCATCGAATTGTCATATCGTTGCTGGCCCACTTGCTGCCCCATGTCCTGCTACGACCCCTCTGTTTTTGTTTAGGCTCGAACCGTTTTTGCCTCCCTTTGCGACGGGCACAGCTATCCCCTCATGGGAAGCCCCTTCCCATGCTGGATGCCAGGTCTCGGTCGCTGTGACACGGCCACGATTCGGGCCCTGCCGGATGGCGAGTTCTGACAGTGCCAGCCCCCCCGATCAAGGGCGCGGCCTGTCAAAAATTTGAAATAATTTGCTTGACCAAGGATTCCCGTGACATAGGTTTCAACGGGAATTAACTGTCTGTTTTTATGTATGTTTTTGCGCCTGCGAAGAACTTCTCGGAGCAGCCGCTTACCCGCGAATCGCCGTGAATCCTGCCTTCGTCATTTTGCCCGGCGCAGGTGCAAAATGACTCTGTCCAACGGTGCTCCCTGGATGCCGCTCTCAGCGATGCGTCGACCCGGCCTGGGCGATCTGCGACTCGGGTTGCCAGCCCCCGCCGAGCGCCTTATGAAGGGCGACCGCGCTCTCCACGGCGGCGGCGAGCGCTCGCACTTCCTGTTGGGCCGCGGCCAGCGAGGCGAGGCGTGCCCGGGCAAGCGCAAGCTGGTCGTCCTCGCCCTGCCGGGCGCGCCGTTCGGCAAGGGCAAAAGCGGCGCCCTCGCGCGCCACCGCGGCGCGCGCGGCGCCCAGCGCGACAAGGCTGCGGTCGAAGCGGTTGATCGCCGTCTCGCTGTCGGCCAGCGCCCCGACGACGGCCGCATCATAGCGGGCCGCGGCACCCTGCGCGCGGGCATCGGCGGCGCGGACCATCGCCCGGGCACGGCCGCCATTGAACAGGGGCCAGAAGAGGCCGCCGCCGGCCTGGAGCCGGGTGCTGTCGAAGTCGAACAGATTTTCGACCACGCGCGCCTGCTGCCCCATCGCGAGCCCCAGCGTCAGGCGCGGGAAGAGATCAGCCCTGGCGCCGCCGATGTCGGCGGTCGCGGCCGCCAGCTCGCGCTCGGCGCGCAGGATGTCCGGGCGGCGACGCAGCAGATCCGAGGGCAAGCCGGCGGCGATCGCAGCCGGCGGCTCGGGAATCGCGCCGGGCGCCTCGAGGCGCGGCAGCAGGTCCGCCGGGGCCTGGCCCACCAGCACCGCCACCTGCAGCGCGGCGGCGCGACCCGCCGCCTGCGCGCCGGCCAGCGCCACCCGCGCCGTCTCCACCTCGCCGAGCGCGCGATTGGCTTCCATGCCGTCCGCCTCGCCCGCACGGGCACGCAGCGCGGTGAGATCAGCGAGCCGCTGGCGCGCGGCGAGCGTGTCGTTCGCGACAGCGATGTCCGCCTGCGCGCGGCGCAGCTCGACATAGGCGCGGGTCAGCTCCGCGATCAGCTGGAGTCGCGTGCCCTCGGCCGACAGGGCGGCCGCCGCCGTGCGGGCATCCGCCGCCTCGTCCTGGCGCGCCTGACGGCCCCACAGGTCGATTTCCCAGCTCGCGTCGAAGCCGACATCGAGAATCGGAAACGCCCGGTCGAAATCGGGCAGGTTCCCGAACGGCAGTTCGCCGTTCTCGCTCAGCATCACGCGATTGGCGGTCGCGCTGGTCGAGACCTGCGGCAGCCGCCCGCCGCGCACCGCATCGCGATTCGCCCGCGCCTCGGCCAGCCGCGCCTGCGCCTCGCGCAACGAGGGATTGCCGGCCAGCATCTCGTCGACGAGGTGATCGAGCAGCGGATCGTTGAGATCCTTCCACCAAGGCGCATCGGTGACAGAACCGGCGCCGCCCTGACCGACCCAGGCATCAGCGATGCGCGGCTCGGGCGCCTTGTAGTCCGGCCCCTGCACGCAGGCCGAGACCAGCAGGGCAGCGACGAGGACCGAAAAGCGGCGGGCGGGGAGAAAGCGGGAGACCATGGATATCACTCCATTCGGGCACGGAACAGCCAGGCGGCGGCGGCGAGCGAGATCGCCGCGATGATCGCCATCGGCCAGAGCTGGTGGAAAACGACGGACGCGGGCATGGCCTTGAGGAACAGGCCCTGCACGATGATCAGGAAGTAGCGGATCGGATCGGCATAGGTCACGACCTGCAACCAGTCGGGCATGTTGTCGATCGGCGCGGCATAGCCCGAGAGCAGGATGAGCGGCGTGGTCGCGAGGAAGGAGCCGAGGAACGCCTGCTGCTGCGTCATCGACGAGGCCGAGACCAGCAGCCCCATGCCGATCAGCGAGAGCTGGTAGAGGAACATGGCGAGCAGGAAGAGCAGGAAGGAGCCGGTGAACGGCACCCCGAAGGCGAACTTCGCCACGACGAGGAACAAGATGCCGTTGAACATACCGACGAGCATCGGCGGCACCATCATGCCGATCAGGATCTCGTGCACCCGCATCGGCGAGACCATGAGCTGATCGAAGGTGCCGAGTTCACGCTCCCGCGCCACCGATTGCGACGTGATGGCAAGCCCGGCGACCGAGACGATGATCGCCACCAGCGACGGCAGGGTGAACCATTTGAAGTCGAGGCTGGGATTGTACCAGTGCGTGACCTCGCTCGCGCCGGCGCGCTTCACCATTTCCGGCCGCAGCTCGGCGCCATAACCCATGGCGATGCCGTTCACATAACCGGCGAGGATCTGCGCCGCATTGGAGCGCCGCCCGTCCAGCACCAGCCCGACCCGCGCCACGTCGCCGCGCGCGATCCTGCTGTCGAAATCGCTCTCGATGATGAGCGCGGCGATCACCTTCTGCTCGTCGATCGCTTCCTCCATCGCGCGGAGCGAGGGGAGCACGATCACATCGCGGAACTGCGGGCTGCCCTGGATGCGTTGCACCAGCTCCTGCGCATGCGCGCCGCCGGAGCGATCGATGAGGCCGATATCGACATTCTTGACGTCCAGCGTCGTCGCGAAGGTGAAGATAAGCAGCTGCACCAGCGGCGGCAGGATCAGCACCATGCGCGACTTGCGGTCGCGCAGCAGGGCCAGGATCTCCTTCATGATCATGGCCTTCAGCCGGGTGAGATTCGGCAGGGTCATGAATCGAGGCTCCGTCTGGTCGCCCGGAAGCAAAGGAAGAAGAAGCCGAAGCCGAACAGCAGCATGATGCCGATATTGGGCAGGATGATCGCCCAGACATCGCCCGCCATGAACACCGTCTGCAGCGCCGGGATGAGATAGCGCGCCGGCACTGCATAGGTCATCGCCTGGATGGGCCAGGGCATCGAGGAAATCTCGAAGATGAAGCCCGAGAGCAGGAAGGTCGGCAGGAAGGAGGCGAACAGCGCCATCTGGCTGGCGACGAACTGGTTCTTGGTGGTCGCCGAGATGAACAGCCCGAGACCCAGCGCGGGTAGCAGGAAGGCCGAGGCGATCAGCAGCAGGGCGAAGATCGACCCACGGAACGGCAGGCCGAACACGGTTACCGCAATGGCCGTGCAGAGCGCCATGGAGGCGAGGCCGAGCAGGAAATAGGGCAGCACCTTGGATGCAATGAACTCGGTCATCCGCACCGGCGTCGCCAGCAGCGCTTCCATCGTGCCGCGTTCCCATTCGCGCGCGACCACCAGAGCTGTCAGCAGCGTGCCGATCATGGTCATCACGATGGCGATCGAGCCGGGCACGAGGAAGAAGCGGCTCTGCAGGCCGGGATTGAACCAGACGCGCTGCGAGACGTCGATCGGCGGGGCGGCCCCGCGCAGACCCCGTGCCTCCAGCTCACCCAGCACCCAGTTGGCGCGCACGCCCTCGGCATAGGAGGCGATGAAGGTCGCCTGATTGGGCTGGGTGCCGTCGGTGACGATCTGGATCGGCCTGGGCGCCCCCTTGGCCATGCTCGCCCCGAAGTCCGGCGGCAGCACGACGAAGCCGCGAATCTCGTCCTTCGTCATGAGATCGCGCGCGGGAGCCACCCCGCGCAACACGCGCACGCTGAAATAGGGCGAGTTCACATAGGCCTGGGTCAGCCGGGCAGCAGCGGCGCTCTCATCCTGCACGACCAGCGCGATTTTCGTCGCGCGCGGATCGAGCGAGACGGCATAGCCGAACAGGAACAGAAGCAGCATCGGCATCACGAAGGCGATGAGGAAGGTCGAGGGATCGCGCCGGATCTGCGCATATTCCTTGACCATCAGCGCCTGCAGTCGGCGGCGCGAAGAGCCCTGCGGCTGCGCGGCCTGTGGGGGAAGAGCCTCCTCGCTCATGCGACGATCGTCCCTTCTGTCACCCCGGGCGTGATCCGGCCCTGCTTACCCACGGCATCTATGCTGAACGGACCCGTGTTCCTGCGAAGGCAGGAACCCAGGGCGCAAGCGACTGTCCTGGCCGCCCTGGGCTCCTGCCTGCGCAGGAGCACTGGCTCAAATCGATCGCCCACGCCGCTCATGCCACGTCCCGATCCTCGTCATGGGCATGCGAGGCCTCGATGAGCGCGATGAACGCGTCCTCCATCGTCGGGTCCGCGGCGCCGGTGAGTTCCGCCGCCTGCGCCTTGAGCGCATCCGGCGGCCCGCTGGCGATCTGCCGGGCACGGTAGATGAGCGTCACCTGGTCGCAATATTCCGCTTCGTCCATGAAGTGCGTCGTGACCAGCACGGTGACGCCGCGGCGCACGAGCCCGTTGATGTGCGTCCAGAACTCGCGGCGCATGACCGGATCGACACCCGAGGTCGGCTCGTCGAGGAACAGCACGCGCGGCTGGTGCATGACGGCGCAGGCGAGCGCGAGGCGCTGCTTGAAACCGAGCGGTAAGGTGCCGGCGTTGCGCCTGAAATGTGCGCCGAGCTCGAAAATCTCGGTGACCCGTTCGATCGCCTCGCGCGCATCGCCGCCGGAAAGATCATAGGCGCCGGCGAAGAAATCGAGATTCTGGCCGACCGAGAGATCGCCGTAGAGTGAGAATTTCTGCGCCATATAGCCCAGCGCGCCGCGCGCCTGCGCAGCGGAATGGCGCAGATCGAACCCGGCGACCGATCCGCTGCCGCTCGTCGGGGTCAGCAGGCCGCAGAGCATCTTGAAGGTGGTCGACTTGCCCGCGCCATTGGGGCCGAGCAGCCCGAACGCCTGCCCGCGCGGGACGGTGAAGCTGACGTCGCGGGCCGCGGTGAACTCGCCGAAGCGCTTGGTCAGCCCCTTGGCCTCGATCGCCGGCGCGTCGCTTGGCAGAATCTCGTGATAGCTGGCGGCGAGCACGCTGGTGCCGTCGGGTCCGCCGCCCAGTTTCTCGATGAAGCCGTCCTCGAAGCGCGCGGCGGCCGCCGCTACCTTGGTGTCCGGCCCGAGGTCGAGCGCGGCGGCATCCGGCACCGGATGCCCCTCGCCGATCAGCAGGCGGATGGCGCGGCCCTGCAGCGTGCCGTCGATGACGTCCTCGCGATCGAGCGCCTTGGTGAGCGCGAGGCGGCGCCGGTCGGCAAAGCCGGTGACGCTGATGACGCGATCGGCAATCGCGCCCGTCAGCTCCGCCGGCGGACCGGAGAACAGCAGTTCGCCCTCACTCAGCAGATAGACGCTGTCGCACAGCTCCGCCTCGTCCAGATAGGCGGTCGACCAGAGCACGCCGATGCCCTCATGCGTGAGCTCGGCGACCATCGCCCATAGTTCGCGCCGGCTAATCGGATCGACCCCCACGCCTGGCTCGTCGAGCAGCAGCAGGGGCGGCGTCGAGACGAGGGCGCAGGCGAGGCCGAGCTTCTGCTTCATGCCGCCGGAGAGCTTGCCCGCGGGGCGCTGCTGGAAACGGGCCAGATCGGTGAAGTCGAGCAGCCGCTTGAACACCGGCTCCTGCGCATCCTTCGCCAGTCCCCTCAGTTCGGCATAGAGGACCAGATTCTCGCGCACGGTGAGATCCTCATAAAGGCCGAAGCGCTGCGGCATGTAGCCGATCGAATCGAGCCGCTGCGCCGGCGGCGCGCCGAGAATCTCGACCGCACCCTGATTGGGCGCCATCAGCCCGGCGAGGATGCGGATGAGCGTGGTCTTGCCCGCACCATCCGGCCCGACCAGACCGGTGACCTTTCCGGGCGCGACCGCGATATCGACGCCGCCCAGCGCCGGCTTCTCGCCGCCGAAATCCTTCACGATGCCGCTGGCGCGGGCGACGACCGGAGCGGCGGGCGCCGTCATCGACCCAGCCCCTCAACCGTGCTCCTGCGCAGGCAGGAGCCCATGGCCCAACCGCACGCCCTGGGCTCCTGCCTCCGCAGGAGCACGGCGTTCAGCTGTGGACCCAAGCGCATGAGCGCTTACTCCGCCCTGGGCTTGGGATTGGCGACCTCCACGGTCACCGGCTGGCCCTGGCGCAGCGCCCCGTCCGGATCGTCCACGATGATGCGCAGGCGATAGACAAGATCGGTGCGCAGATCGCTCGTTTCCACCGACTTGGGCGTGAACTCGGCGCGCGGCGAGATGTAGCCGATCGTGCCGGCATAGCGCCTGGGATTGCCGTCGGCCGTCACGGTCACTTTCATGCCCGGCGCCACGCGGCTGAGATCGCCCTCCGCGACATAGGCGCGCACCCGCAGCGGCCGGTCGATGGCGAGCGTGAACACCGTCTCGCCCGGCGCCACGATCGCGCCGGGTTCGCGCGAGCGGGTCACGACCGTGCCGTCGACGCTGGCGACGAGGCGCGTGTCGCCAAGATCGGTGCCGATGCGCCCACGGGCGGCCTGCGCGGCCTGCAGCGCGGCGCGGCCGGCCTCGATATCCTCCGTGCGCGGCCCGGTGCGGACCAGCGAATAGGCCGCCTGCGCTTCGGCAAGCTGCGCCCGCGCCCGATCGCGCGTGGCGACGGTCGCGTCCCAGAGGTCGCGGCTGATCGCGCCCGGCTCGACCAGCGGCTGGCGGCGGGCGAAGTCGCGATCAGCATCGGCGGCGGCGGCCTGGGCGGCAGTGAGGCGTGCCTGCGCCTGGGCGATGTCCTGCGCGCGGCTCCCGCGCTCGAGCTTGGTGAGTTCCGCCCGCGCCTGCGCCACCTGTGCCTCGGCCTGCGCCACCGAGCTGTCGATCGACGTCTTGTCGAGCTCGGCCAGCAACGCGCCCTTCCTGACGCGCGCGCCTTCCTCGACCGGGATCTCGGCGATGCGCCCGCCGACCCGGAAGCCGAGATCCACCTCGCGAATGTCGACATTGCCATAGAGGCTGAGCGGCCCCTCCGGCTTGGGCAGCAGCCCGAAGCCGCGCGTCAGGAACGCGGCGACGATGAGGCCAAGGACGAAGAGGATCGGGATCAGGCGCTTGGGAGTCATGGGATCAGTCTTCCGTGAGCAGGGTCAGGGCCGAGCGGCGCAGGGAGGCAAGGAGGAAATCGGCAGTCTGGGCGTCGATGTCGTCGACACGCAGAACGCGCGCGACGCACGCCCTGCCGACGCGCAGCACGATCGCCATCCCCACGAGGCTGATGACGAGCGCACGCCGCTCGCGTTCGTCGCGATGAGGGAGGGCAATGGCCAGCAGCGCCGTCGCCGTCTCCAGAACGGGCGACATCATATGCTCGTAGATGCGCTCGAAGGCCTCGGTCGGGTGCTGCTGCTCGCGCACGATGAACTGGCAGTGGATCTCCGACTCGGGCGCCAGCATGAAGCGCGCGAAATTTTCCAGCAGGGCAAGCGCACCCGCACGCGCATCCTGCGGGGTCCGCGGCGGATCGGCCTCGATCGCATCCATCAGCGGCCGGTGCACCGCACCGATGACCACCGCGATCTGATCCGCGCAGGCCAGATACAGGCCCTGCTTGCCGCCGAAATGATAGGTGATCGAGGACATGGCCACGCCGCTGGCCCTGGCGATGTCGCGCGTGCTCGCGGCGTCGAAGCCGAGCCGCCCGAACTGATCGAGGGCCGCCGCAATGATGCGCTGGGACAGCTCGGGCGTTGTCATGCCCGCTTACTGTTCGATCGAACGAACACAGTCAAGAGGCAAAGGCCGCGGGAGGCATGTCTTTGGAGCTGCCGGGATTTGAGGTTTGCAGCTTACCGCGATGGCTTACGAACGATGGGAGGAGACGGCAGAGAACAGCACCCGTCCGAAACGCCCGATCGAAATATCTCAAAAAATCCTACACATTTTTGCCCGCCAATTGTCTGAATAGGCGACAAGATGACACAAGCGAGAGGAGACCGGGCCGGATCGATGCTGGATGACGTGGAAATCAGGGACTGGTTTCGCCAAGAGGTGCTCCCGCTTGAGCGGCAGCTGACGAGCTTCATCCGTCGCAACTGGCGGGTAGAGGACGATGTGATGGACCTGAGGCACGACGTGTACGAACTCGCCATAGCCGGAGCCCGCAAAGGGCTGCCGTTGGCAACGCGTCCCTATCTGTTCGTGATCGCACGCAATCACCTCATCAACCGGGCCAAGAGAGCTCGTATCGTATCGTTCGAACTGGTCGCGGAACTCGAGCTTGTCGAGCACGATCTCGATATGTTCGATCAGGATCGGCATCTGAACGCTCGCGAGGCGCTGCGCAGGGTGCAGGAAGGCCTCGCCAAGCTCACGCCGCGTGTCCGTCAGATCGTGCAGCTTCGCAAGATCGAAGGACTCAACATCAAGGAGACCGCCGAACGGCTCGGCATTGGTAGCGATGCGGTCCGGCAGCAGACGAGCATCGGCATGCGCGCGCTGACGGATCATATGCTCGGCGGCAAAGGCAGGATCGCGCCGCGACCGAGACCGGTCGAGAGCCGCGAGCAGGGAGGCGAGGCATGAGCCGCGCCGAGCAAGCGAATATCGAGGCGGCCAACTGGCTGATGGCCCGCGAGAATGGGCCGCTGACGTCCGAGGAACAGGCGGCCATGGATGCCTGGCTCTCGGCCAGCGAAGGCAACAAGGCCGCTTACTGGCGCCTGGAGTTTGGCTGGGAACAAGCGGATCGAGCCGTCGCGCTCGGCCAGGGCAGCGTCGAGCAGATCGAGGAAACCGCTCCCCGCCATACGCCACGCTGGCGACTCCCGACGGCAATTGCTGCATCGCTTGCGCTGGTCTTCATGGCCCAGCATTTCGCGAGGAATCTGTCGATTTTCGCGCCGGCGACGGACGGCGGCGCCACGGAAACGGCTGAAAAATCTTACGCCACGCCGTTGGGAGGCAAGCGCTTGGTCGGCCTGGAGGATGGCAGCCGGATTCAGCTGAACACGCAATCGAAGGTGCGCACCGAGATGAGCGTCAATCGGCGGCAGGTCTGGCTGGACCGGGGCGAAGCGTTCTTCGAAGTGGCGCATCGCAAGGATCAGCCCTTCGTCGTCTACGCCGGCGATCGCCGGATCATGGTCCTGGGGACGAAATTTTCGGTGCGCCGAGACGGGGACAAGGTCGTCGTGAGCGTGCTGGAAGGTAGAGTTCGTGTCGACGAAGTGAAGGAAAATCGGCTGATCCGATCGTCGGTCATCGTCGGCGGTGACATTGCGATGGCGGAAGGCGCGGCGACGCTCGTGACCACGCGATCAGAAGAAAAGGTCGAAAGCGCGCTCTCCTGGCGCACGGGCATGCTCTCGTTCGATGAGAAGCCGCTGCCGGCGATCGCCGCGGAGTTCAATCGCTACAATGCGAAGAAACTGGTGCTCGAAGGAGAAGTGGTCAGCACCATCCGGATCACGGGCACTTTCCCGTCAGACAAGCCGGACGCGTTCGCGCGGCTGCTTCGCGACGCCTATGGCCTCGATGTCGACGACACGGCGAACGAGATCCGCGTTTCGCGTTGAGAGCGCGCTCTAAGCAAAGTCAGGCGCCCACCGGGGAAAAGCAATGAAGCTTGAGCATGGAAGAGGCTTGTCCCGGCGCCGTGCTATCTTCTGGTGAACGACGAAGCCGAGAGCCTCCTCGGATCCGCAGTCTTCGTCTGTAAGACCGGCCACACGCGGCCGCGTAATCACCTCACGGGAGTGCTGGGCGCAGATCACGGTCCCATCCGCAGCGGCCATGCCGCAATGTTCATTGCCGATCCAGAGCAGCCGCTGCCGACGGACCGCCCTATGACGGCTATTTCCGCTAGTCGCCAATCCAAGCCCAACCGGGGGAAGGACAGGCAAGCGCCGGCCCAATCGCGAGCCCAGGAATAAATTTTACTACACAAATGTTGGACCCGCTTGTCTCAACGGGCACCAACAAAAAATTAGGATGGGGGACAGGAATGGCGTTGAGGGGCCTTGCGGCGGCACTGGCCGCGAGCGTTTGCGTCGTGGCGATCGCCACGCCGGCATATGCTCAAGAGCGGCAATTCAATATTCCGGCAGGCAATCTCAAGACTGCTCTCGACAGCTTTGCCAGTCAGGCCGGTACGCCGTTCATCTATCAGAGCGACGAGATGCGCGGCGTCCGGACAAGGGGCTTTCGCGGAAAGACATCGCCCCAGTCGGCACTGGAACAGGTGCTGCGTGGTACCGGTTTTGTGATGCGGGTGGATTCCTCCGGTGCCATTGCGGTGACGCGCGCGGGAAACGGACAGGCGAGCGAGGATCGACCACCGGACGGCCTCGCTGAGGCAACTGACGATCTGTCGGGGACTGGAGCAGACCCCAGGGACGGCGAGATCATCGTCACTGGCTCGCGCCTCGGTAGAACCAGCTTCAACTCCCCCACGCCCGTAAACGTCGTCGGCCAGGAGCGGGTGCAGGACCTTAACATCACCAGTGTCGGCGATGCGCTCAACCAGCTTCCCGCCTTCCGCCCTCTCACCTCGCCATCGACCAACGCCTTCCGGGCCGGCACCAACATCGGCGGTCGCAGCCTCGATCTGCGCGGCCTCGGCACGGCGCGGACACTGACGCTGATCGACGGGCGTCGCAACGTGCCGAGCGGCGACGAGAACACGTTCGACCTGAACTCCATTCCCTCGAACCTGGTCCTGCGCTCCGAAGTCGTGACAGGCGGCGCTTCCGCCGCTTACGGCGCGGACGCTGTCGCCGGCGTGGTGAACCTCATCCTCGATACGAAGCTTGAAGGGATCAAAACCGAGCTGAGCTACGGCATCAGCGATTGGGGCGACGCCGAGCAGGTCTATGGCGCCTTTGCGGGCGGCACGGGCTTTGCGGACGGGCGCGGCCATATCGTCGTGGGCGGCGAATATAGCTACGAGGGCGGCACCGGGGACTATAGCGCGCGCGACTGGAGCAAGCGCTATCACAGCTTCATCCCCAACCCCTTCTTCAGCACCAACCCGACGCTGAGCAACGGACTGCCGGCCAACGTCGCGACCGACAACGTGCTTTATGTGCTGAACCCGGCGGGCCTCATCTCCGTCAACACGCCGGCGGCTATCGCCCCCTTTCAGGGCACCCAATTCGACGGCAACGGCAATCTCATCCCGTTCCAGTTCGGTGACCTGTTCAACAAGGCGCGCCCGAGTACCCTGATGGTCGGCGGCGATCCGAGCGTGAAGGACATCTACGGCTTCAACCACACGCCGCTGGTCGTGCCGACGCGTCACATGTCGGTGCTCGGCCATGTCGAATATGATCTGACCGACGCGATCACGGCGTCGGCCGAACTCTCATATGCCTATGTCATCGGCGGACCGACGGCGGGTGCCACGCATTCCGACCAGAGCGGCGCCCTGCGAATTCAGCGCGACAACGCCTATCTCACCCCCGCCACGGCGGCAAAGATGGATGCAGCGAAAGTCACCTTCCTGCCGGTCAGCCGCGCCAATGAGGAGCTGGGCAACGCCTCCTATGTGACGCGCAATCACACCTGGCGCGCCTTCTTCGCGCTCAGGGGCGATGCGTTCGGTGACTGGCGCTGGGACGCCTATTACCAGTTCGGCCAGACCAAGGGCACCCAGTCGGGCGAAAATCTGCGCATCGACCAGCGCTGGCGCGACGCCGTCGATGCGGTCTTCGCCCCCGCCGGCATTCCCGGCATCGCGCAGGGCACGATCATCTGCCGCACCACCATCGCCAATCCCACAAACGGCTGCGTGCCGACCAATGTGATGGGCGCGGGCAAGGTGAATGCCGGCACGGCAAACTGGGTCACGGGCGACAGCTGGCAAACCCGCAAGTTCACCCAGCACAATGTCGCGGGCAACCTGCGCGGCACGCTGATCGAAGGATGGGCCGGGCCGATCTCGGCCGCCGCCGGCATCGAATATCGCACCAACAGTTCGCGCGGCGATGCGGACGCGCTCAGCCGCGCGGGCGTTTTCAGCGCTATCACGGCGAACGCGCTCCCCGCGACAACGCAGCGCGTGACGGAAGGCTATGCCGAGGTCAATGTGCCGGTCTTCAAGGACATGTCCTTCGGCCAGTCCCTCGAAGTGGACGGCGCGATCCGCCGCACGCATTACAGCCTCTCGGGCAACGCCACGACCTGGAAGTTCGGCGCGGTCTACGAGATCAACGACGATTATATGCTGCGCGTGACCCGCTCGCGAGACATTCGCGCGCCCTCCCCGCAGGAACTCAATCCCAATACGCGCCTGACCAACTCGACGCTGGCCGATCCGAAATACGGCGTCCAATATGTGATGCCGGCGACGGCGGGCGGCAATCCAAACCTGCAACTGGAGAAGGGCAACACCTTCACGATCGGCGCAGTGTTCAAGCCGCACTGGCTGCCGCGCTTCCGCATGTCGCTCGATTATTACGATATCAAGGTGAGCGGCGCGATCGACATCCTCACGTCCACGCTCGCGGTTACGCTCTGTCGCGCGGGAACCAATTCGGCAGTCTGCACGATCGGCACGGACGCGAATGGCATTCCTGATCGCATCCTCGGTCTGTCCACAATCTACCGAAACGTCAACGAACTAAATGCACGGGGATGGGAGCTGGTTTCGAACTATTCCTTCCCGCTCGTGGACGGCGACGTCAACCTCGCGTTCAACGCCAATTATGTCGACACGCTCAGCACCTCGCTGCCGGACGGATCGCGCCAGGAATTCTCGGACGTGACCGGCAATTCCGGCTCCGTCACCACCATCTTCGGCGTTCCCAAGTACCGACTGGACGGGGTCGTGACCTACGCCCGGCCGACCTGGTCGGTGACGACGCAATATCGCTACATCCCGCGTGGCTACCTTAATCGCAACTGGATCGGCCCGCAGGACGAGGGCTATAGCCCCTATCTCCCCAACAGCGTCAGCAACAATCGCATCGGCTCCCGCCTCTATGTGAACCTCAACGGCAATGTGAAGCTGTTCGGCGATGGCGCGCACAAGGTCGAGCTGTTCGGCAGCATCAACAATCTGTTCGATCGCGATCCGCCGCCCAACCTGCGCTACACGGGCAATGGCCTCTATTTCGATCCGGTCGGGCGCAGCTACAGGATCGGCGTGCGCGCGAACTGGTGATCGGCGGCAACGGCTGCCAGAAGAGACGCAGAAGTTAATTGAAAGGGACGAGGATCATGGCGAGGAAAACAGCGTGGGCAATGGCGACGGCGGGACTGCTCATTGTCGCGGGTGCGGCGGTCCAGGCGCAGGTCGTCATCCCCGCTGAAAAACTCGCCGTTCCTTCCGCCACCGACCGACTGTTACTCAAGGATGCCATCGATATTCACGCGCATCTTGATCCCGACAGTTTCGGCCCACACAGCGCACAGGCCTCTCGCTCGCTCGATTCCATCGACATGGCCCAGCGCGCGAAGGCAGTCGGCATGCGGGGCTTCGTCATCAAGCATCATTATGACGAGACGGCCGGCATTGCCTATCTGACGGCCAGGCAGGTGCCAGGCGTCGAGGTTTTCGGCCAGCTTGGCCTCAACCTGACGGTGGGCGGCCTCAATCCGGCGGCTGTATATCATTTCGCAGAGATCAAGGGCGGGCATGCACGCATCGTCGCCATGCCGACCTGGGATAGCGAAAACAACATCAAGCACGCGCAAAATCCGAACAAGCCGTTCGTCGCAGTGAGCCGCAATGGCGAGCTGCTTCCGGAGACCAAAGCAGTGATCGCGGCGGTCGCCGCCGCCAAAGTCCGCGACAGCGGAGCGCGCCTTGCGTTGTCGACCGGACATCTGTCCCCAGCCGAAGTGTTGATGGTGATCCGGAATGCGAAGGAGCAGGGAGTCGAACAGATCGTCGTGACCCATGCCATGGGGCATCCGGTCAATATGACCATAGACCAAATGAAGGAAGCGGCGCGAATGGGCGCACTCATCGAGTTCTGCGGCGGCTTCGTCATCGGATCGCGTGCAGAATTCACGATGCAACAATATTATGACGCCATCCGCGCCGTCGGCCCCGACCATGTCATCCTGAGCAGCGACAGCGGCCAGATGAACCGCCCAATGCCTGATGACGTGATGGCCTACGTGGCTGGTCAGCTACGGGCGAAAGGCATGACCCCCGCCGAGCTGCGCAAGATGATGGTCGAGAATCCCGCTCGCCTGCTCGGCATACCGCAGCCGTCTGGCGGCTGATCTGTCCGCGGAATGAAAGTGATACCCACCGGGACCGCCTTGGAATGCAGGCGTTGCCGTGGGGTCAAGGCGTCCCCTAAAGGTCCGCGACAAGGATCTTCGTTTCCTTCTCGACAGACGCCGATGTTTACGGGATCGTGCTGTTTGAGCTCGCGATCGACAACAGGCCTCGCGGTTGCGACATCGTGAAGATCAAAATTGGTGGTCTTGTAAACGGCCCTGCCCTCCGAAATGGTTCGGTGGTGATCCTGCCGAAGAGGGAGGCCGATCCATTGCGAGATGATGCGTGATTGTCGCACAAGCCTGCAAAAAGTGCATCGAGCGACGCGGCGGAGGCTTCAGCCGCCTAGGCCACCGACTCATTATGTCGCAGCCAGATGCGGATTGCGGCGAGTTGGACGGATGCGAGGAAGTTGTCGTCTCGCTTGTCGTATCGTGTGGCGACGGCTCGGAACTGTTTGAGTTTGTT